>ERZ772964.51-NODE-51-length-64526-cov-24.5651_pt1 | contig 64526 bp, 59 predicted proteins | sample MGYA00580675_ERZ772964 | MGnify/ENA primary metagenome ERZ772964 (study PRJEB29015, sample SAMEA2737941) | human oral metagenome | biome: human oral; feature: human-associated habitat; material: dental | place: China | collected 2139 ... | reverse complement strand
TGTTCGTGGCTTCCTCGCCCAGCATCATGTCATAACCGCCCGGCAGCGACCGCACGAAGTGATCGACATGTGCCTCCTTGGCGGTGGCGACCATCTCTTCTTCGCTAGCTGTTGGATTGCCGTAGAGCAAATTTTGGCGAATCGTGCCATTAAACAACCAAGTATCCTGCAGTACCATGCCAAACAGTTGCCGCACGTCGCTGCGCTTCATGTCAGCGATATTGACACCGTCAATTTTAATCGCGCCGCTGTTAATTTCATAAAATCGCATCAGCAGATTAACCAAGGTAGTTTTGCCCGCGCCCGTCGGACCGACGATCGCCACGCGCTGGCCTGGCTTGATGTGCGCCGACAAACCTTTGATGATGGTTTGGTCAGGTTTGTAGCCAAAGACCACGTTGTCAAATTCAACCTCGCCCTTGACGTTAGCCAATTTCACCAAACCCTTGCCTTCCGCTTGTTCCTCTGGCTCGTCCAAAAATTCAAACACGCGCTCGGCGGCAGCGGCGGTCGATTGCAAGACATTGGCGATGTTAGCAACTTGCACCAGCGGCTGGTTGAACTGGTCTATATACTGGATGAACGCCTGAATGTCGCCAATTTTCAGCCGGCCGTTAATTGCCAGCCAACCACCCAAAATCGCCATGACGACGTAACCAATGTTGCCGATGAAATTCATGATCGGATAAATCAGCCCCGACAAAAATTGAGCTTTCCAGGCGCTTTCCTGCAGCTGGTTGTTAATCCGTGAAAACTTAGCCAGCGACTTTTTCTGGCCATTGAACACGCGCATCACTTGATGGCCGCCATACATTTCTTCGATGTGGCCGTTCAATTCGCCCAGCTGTGTTTGCTGACGGAGGAATTGCTTTTGCGAGCTTTTGGCAATCAGCGTCACCACACCGCCAGCCAGCGGCAGCACCAACAGCGCCACCAACGACATCTGCCAGCTGATAGAAAACATCATCGCCAAAATCCCCAGCACCATCACCGTCGAGGAGACGATTTGCGATAGGCTTTGATTGAGCGTCTGGCTGATGGTATCGACATCATTGGTGACGCGGCTGAGAACTTCGCCGTAGGTTTGCTTGTCAAAATAACTCAGCGGCAGGCGATTGATTTTCTCGGACAATTGCCGGCGCATCCTGAAAGTAACCGTTTGCGTCACTTGGGTCATCAGCCAGGTTTGAATGTAGCGGAAAATGGCACTGAGGATATATAAGCCGATCAGCAAACTGACGACCTGCCAAACGGCATCAAAGTGGAATTCTGGACGCCGACTGAGATCCAGCTTCTTAATCGTCTCGAGCTGGTTGGACGGAATTTGACGCTCAATTTCCGACTTGTTCGGCAGACGCTTCAAAACATCAGCACCAGTCGTGCCAGCTGGCAACGAAGCACCCTTTGGCAGCTTGCTGGTGATGGTTTCATACGCCTTCATGCTGACATAATCTTCGACGATTTGGTTGGTGGCGCCGCCCAGAATTTTCGGACTAGCAATCGCAAACATTGTGCTACCGACCGCAAAAATCGCCACCATGAGCATTTGCCAGCGGAACTCTGCCAAATATTTAGCTAAATTCTTGACCGTGCCTTTGAAATCTTTGGCTTTTTCGCCCGCGCCCATACCGCCGCCCATTGGACCGCCCATCTTCACTGGCTGGCGTTTTTTCATGCTTTGCTGAGCCATCATGCCGCTCCTTTCGCGGTTGTCGCCGACATTTTCTGCAGGTCGTCTTCTGAGAGCTGCGAGGCGGCAATTTCTTGATAGACTTGGCAATTTTTCATCAATTCCTGGTGCGTGCCCTGACCAACAATCTTGCCCTCATCCAGCACGATGATTTTGTCAGCGTTCATGATGGTATTGATGCGCTGACCGACGATGAGCACGGTTTTATGCTTGGTCTCTTTGGCAAGCGCCAAACGCAATTTGGCGTCAGTTTTGAAATCCAGCGCCGAAAACGAATCGTCAAAAATGTAGACATTCGGCTCGACAGCAATCGCCCGGGCGATAGACAAACGCTGCCGCTGACCGCCGGAAACATTGCTGCCACCTTGAGCGATGTCATTTTTGTAGCCATTTTTTAGCTCGCTGATGAACTCGGCGGCTTGGGCGATTTTAGCGGATTTTTCGACCAATTTTTGGCTGGCTTTAGCATTGCCGTACTTGATGTTGCTGGCAATGGTGCCGCTAAATAACACGCCTTTTTGCGGCACGTAGCCGATTTGATCGTACAAATCTTCCAATTTGAGCTGGCGAATATCCACCCCGTCCAGCAAAATCTGCCCCGCCGACACATCATAAAAACGCGGGATTAAATTAATCAACGTCGATTTACCAGACCCAGTACTACCGATAAACGCTGTAGTTTGCCCTGGCTCAGCCGTGAAATTGATATTAGAGAGTACCGGCAGGTCAGCATCTGGATAGGTAAAAGTGACGTCTTTGAATTCAATTTTACCCGTAGCGTCATCTGGTAGTTGCTGCGGTGCCGGCGGATCAACGATTGACGGCAGCGTGTCGAGCACCTCGCCCACCCGCTTTACCGACACAGCCGCTCGCGGCACCATGATAAACACCATCGACAGCAGCAAGAACGAAATAATCACCTGCATGGCGTATTCCAAAAACGCCATCATATTACCGATTTGTAGATTGCCGCTGCTGATCAAATGCGCGCCGAACCAGACGATTGCCACGCTAGAAAAGTTCATCACCAGCGTCATGATCGGGTCAAGTAGCATCATCAGCCGGTTAACAAATAAGTTCATTTTGTTTAGCTCAGTGTTGGCTTGCTGGAACTTTTTCTGCTCAATCTTTTCATTGTGAAAGGCGCGGATGACTTTCAAACCGACCAAGTTTTCACGCGTCACCAAATTGAGATTATCCACCAGCATCTGCAATTTCTTGAACCGCGGCACAGCAATCACGAACAGTATAGCGATGACGACCAGCAAAACCGACACCGCCAGCGCAATGATCCAGCTCAAATTTGGCGCATTGTGAATGGCTTTTTGCAGACCGCCAATTGCCATGATCGGCGCCATCAACGCCAGACGCAGCAGCAGGATTGACGTCATCTGAATTTGTTGAATATCGTTGGTCGAGCGGGTGATCAGCGAGGCGGTGAAAAATTTATTGAAATCTGCCAGCGAAAATTTCTCGATTCGAGCGAAAACTTTTTCGCGCAGCTGCCGCGCCATGCCAGTCGCGATACGCGACGCCAAAAAACCTGCCGCCGCCGAACAGACGCCGCCGACCGCGGTCACCGCAATCATGCGCCAGCCATTATCCCAAATCGCTTCTAAATTCTGCCCGATGATACCGCTATTGACGATGTCGGACATTTTGTCTGGCAACCATAAATTTGCCATCACGACAGCGTGAGTGAACACGACCAGCGCGACCGCCGGCAGCCAATACTGCGCCAATAACTTCAGTAAATGTTTCATGAATCTTGTCCTTTCGCCGGTATGCTATTTTTTGCCTGATATTGACCGGCGACGACTTTTTCGGTCAAATCGACGTAGCGCGCCAGCTCGTCGTCGTCTAGCACTTCAAACATTTGCGTGAACATTTGTATCGCGTGATTGTAGGCTGCCTTGTGGTATTTACGGCTTTTTTTGGTCAAACGCAGCCGGACGACGCGGCGGTCGTACTGGTCGTTGTAGCGCTCGACTAGCCCGGATTCGACCATCGTATCGAGCAACTGCGTGGCGGCGCTTTTGGAAACACACAAAGCTTCCGCCAGCTCGCTCATGGTTTGCACTGTATCGGTGTGCAAAAGCATGATTATATGGCGTTGAACAGGCGCTAACCCTGCCGGAGCATCGACCTGGCGGTCGGCGCGGTCAATCGACCGCTTCAATTTATGCAAGCAGTGCACCAGCCGGGCAACTTGCTCGCTTCGACTATATTTCGTTCCAGAAAATAACTTCATACTCTAAATAGTTTAACTGCTAAACTATTTAGAGTCAATAGAAAAAGTCCGCTTTTTTTAATGCGGACTTTTTCTCGAAGACGGCTTATTTAGTACATTCCCATGCCTGGCATGCCGCTGCTAGCAGCAGCGCTTGGCGCTTCTTTCTCTGGCAGGTCAACCACCAGCGCGCCCATCGTCATCGCCGTACCAGCGATTGAGGCGGCGTTTTGCAGCGCCTCTTTGGTGACGCGCACCGGGTCAACCACGCCGCTTGATTTCAAGTCGATTAGCTCGGTCGGGTGATTGACGTCGATACCCTGACCAGCTTTGGCTTTGCGCACCTGCGGCAACCACTCGTCGGCATTTAGACCGGAGTTAGCCAGCAAGATTCTAAACGGTTGTTCGAGCGCGTTGATGAGCAGCTTTTCGCCCGCCAACACCGACGCATCTTTGCCGTTAGACATCTTGTAATTATGCGCCAAATTCACCAGCGTCACGCCGCCGCCCGGCACGATTCCCTCGGCTAGCGCCGCTTTGACTGCCGCCACAGCGTCGTCGACGCGGTATTTCTTTTCCTCGATTTCGGTCTCGGTCGCGCCGCCGACTTTGATAACCGCCACTTCGCCGGTCAAAGCCGCCTGGCGTTTGAGCAGATTATTGCGCATGTAATCGCTCGAAGCTTCGCGGACTTGCACTTCGATTTGGTCGACGCGCGCCTGCACTTCGCTCTTGCTGCCGGCGCCTTCGACAATCGTCGTCAAATCTTTCGTGGCGATAACCTTGCGCGCCGAACCGATGACATCGCTGCCGACATTATCGAAACTCATGCCCGTATCTTCGGTGATAACCTTCGCTCCGACCAACGCCGCGATATCATACAGCACGTCTTTGTCGCTTGGCGCTTTAATCGCCAGAGTGTTAAACGAGCCCTTCAAGCGGTTTAGTACCAGCAAGCTGAGCGCTTCGCCGTCTACATCGTCGGCGATTAACACCAAATCTTTCTTGCCGCTCTGCGCAATCATTTCGAGCAGCGGCACGAACTCCTGCGCCGACGAAATCTTTTTGTCGGTCACCACGACTGCCGGCTTGTCGTACACCGCTTCCATGCGCTTGGGGTCGGTCACCATGTACGGACTGACGAAACCGCGCTGCACCGTGAAACCTTCGACCACTTCGCTCTCCAGCTCCAAACCGCGGCCTTCCTCGACCGTCACCACGCCGTTTGGACCGATTTTGTCCATGACGTCGGCTATCAGCGCGCCAATCGCCTCGTCGCCTGCCGAAATCGTCGCTACCTCGGCGACGCGTTTTTTGTCGCCTTTGATGTCTTCCGCCTGTTTGGACAGCTCTTTGGTGATTTCGGTGGCGGCACGCTCCAAACCTTTGCGCAGCAGCATCGGATTGTGTCCGGCAGCAATCAGCTTGTTAGCTTCGTTCAAAATGTGGTACGTCAAAACCGTCACGGTTGTCGTACCGTCGCCGGCGACGTCGTTCATTTTGTTGGCAGCTTGTTTAATCAGCTCAGCACCGACTTTAAAACCAAGCGTTTCGTCGTCGACATCTTCGATATCGATACTTTTCGCGACCGTCACGCCGTCATGCGTCACGCTCGGTCCGCCGTAGGTTTTGCCAACCACCACATTACGCCCTTTCGGACCCATCGTCGTTTTGACGGCATTGTACAAAACTTCTGCCCCGCCCAGCACGCGGCGGCGCGCGTCTTCGTCGTAAAATACTTTTTTCGCCATTTTATTCCTCCACTAGCGCGAGGATGTCCTCGTCTTTGATGATTAAGTATTCTTCTTTGTCGAGTTTGACCGTGGTCGCAGCATAGTTTTTGTACACTACGTTTTGACCGGTTTCGACTTCTTTAACGCTTGAACCGACCGCGATTACCTTGGCTGCCTCCGACTTTTCTTGCGCCGATTCAGGGAGCAGAATCCCACTCGCAGTTTTGCTCGGTTTCTTCTCCTTGACGGCGACAACGAAGTGCGCCATCGGCTTGATTGGTGAACTCATCAATTACCCCTTTCGTGTTAACTGGCACTCTCTACCTGGGAGTGCTATTTCTAGCACTCAGTATATACGAGTGCTAATAGTTTTGCAAGCATTCGCAAAAATATAAATCATTCGTCGCGCATGTCTTTTATCGGATTGCGGCGCGTGTTGCGCAGCAGCGGCACCAAGCTAGCCAGCAGCGCCGCGGCGATGATGCTAGCGACCGTCAGGGCGAGCGCTGGCAAATTCAGTGCAAACAACTTAAACTCCAAGCTCAAATCGCGCGGTGAAATCACGTAGCGCGCTGTAACTGACAAATCAGCAGAAAAAGCGTTATTGACGACTGCCGCTGCAATCAGTCCAGCGAAAATGGCAAATAGCGCAATCAGCCCGGCGAGCAGCAGCGTATACGTCAGATAAATTTGCGCGATATCTAGCCGCGTCGCCCCGAGCGCACGAAACACTGCCGACTCCTTGCGGCTGTCGGCGATGGTGCGCGAAATCGTCAGCATCAAAATAAACGCCGCCACGCCGACGACGCCGAGCAGCGCATACCAGATGATTGGCGCGATTTGCTGCAGAACTTCGTCGAGTACGATGGAATTGCTGCCAAACGGCATCACGAAATTGCTGATTCCGTCAGCGCACAAATCTTTGTCTTTGCTAGAACCCTCGCACCGGGTAGCGCGGTCGAAGTTGCGCGCTTGGTCGGCGCTGGCAAATTCGTAAATTACCGCGCCGCTCAGCAGCGCGTTGGTGCGCGTATTTTCCGTCGAAAGCACGCCCGGCAGGTATTTTTTCGCCGCCGCCGAAGCTTCGAAAGTCTGCTTCGGGATAACCCAGCGCTCCGGCAAATTAGCGCTCAGCATGTTCGCGAAAAAGTCTTTTAGCTCGGTCGTTTGCAAGTTTTTACTCGGCAATAGCCCGACTACGCGGTAAGTCAATTTCGCCTGCTGCGGCGTCAGATTTTCGGTCGAAAATTGCTGGTTAAACTGCTGGAGCTTTTCGCTGGCGGCTTTTTCGGATTTGCTGCGATTGTCTTTTGTAATTGCCGCAGCTCCGCAGCTATCGGCGGACGGCAATGCGTATTCGACGCTCGGTTTGGCATCGGTGCTGTCTTTGGTTTTGTTCGCGCTAGCACGTTGTTGCCTGGCGGCTTGTTGAATCAGTTCGCTAGAAGCCGCGTTTCGGTAGCAAACCTGCATGGTTATGCCAGCTGCTTCGCGCCGCAAATCCTGCATACGCTGCAAGTGTTGCTCGGGCGTAGAATCAGCCGGCAGCGGTTTTTTGCCGAGCAGCGCCGCCGCGTCGTCGTAACTGACGAAAACCGGAATTTCATCGCCCAAATCGCGCTGGCGATTATCCAAAAAGTAATACCGCAGCAGCGATTCGTCGGCGATGGTTTGCTGGTTGATCGCATCGGCTAGACCGCGAACCTGCTCCGGCGCCTCCTCGTCGTCTCGAAACGATTCTCTGCCGCCAACCATGAACGCGAGCGTACCGCCGTCCTGTCCTTCTAGCGATTGCACCGGATAAGCGTTAATAGCGCCGAGCCGCCGGGCTGCCGCACCGGTTTTCGCTGGCGTCAGCGGGTTGGTTTCGGTGTTGTACTGCTTCAAAAATTCGTTCACTGCCCAACTGTTGAGGTTGAGCGAACCGGGGTCTTCCGGAAATTCTTTGATGATTGGCGCAGCTTCGGTGTTCGCGTCGTACTCGACGCCGAGCGCTTTGGCGGCGGCTTGTTTTTCGGCGACGCGCTTTTGGTGCAGCGCCAGCACGCGGTTTTTGATGTCTTGCGTCGCTTCAAAGCGAACTTTGTTTAGATTGGCATTGTAATTGCTGTACGACATCAGATAGCGCGTCGCCATTGTACCGCGCCCGAACCGTTCGGCGCTATCGGCGCTGGCGTGCAGTACAGTCAGACCAAACACGATAATGGCAAACAGCAGCCCGGCGATGACAATGGTCGCCGCCAGCCGGATTTTTCGCGTTCGCAGTTTAGTGAGCGCTAATTTACCCGCGTCAAGCACCCGCAGCATCAGACAATCCTCCCGTCGCTTAGCCTAATTTCGCGGTCGGCTTGCCGCGCTAGATTTTGGTCGTGCGTGACCATAACTATCGTCGTGCCGAGCTGGCGGCGAATTTGCTGAAAAATGTCGATGACGCGCTGCGAGTTAGCGCTATCTAAGTTGCCGGTCGGTTCGTCGGCTAGCAAAATTTTCGGCTGATTGAGCAGCGCCCGCGCGATGGCAGCCCGCTGCATTTGTCCGCCAGACAATTCTTTCGGCAAGTGCTTCATGCGCTCGGTTACATCGACGAGTGCAGCTAATTCGGCGGCGCGTTCCTTGCGCTGGCGCGGTTTGGTGCGGGCGAACATGCCGGGGATTTCCAGATTGGCGGCGAGATTCAGAAAAGGCTGTAAATAAAACGATTGGAAAACGAAACCGATTGTCCGCCCGCGAAATTGCGATAATTTGCGGTCCGAAAGCTCGCCTAAGAGCTGCCCATCGACGGTGATGCGCCCGCTGGTCGGCTTGTCGAGTCCGCCAATTAACTGCAGCAGCGTCGACTTGCCCGCACCGCTAGTTCCGGTGAGCGCGACAAATTCCCGCTGGCACACCTCTAGGCTGACGCCGCGCAGCACCTCGATTTGTTGCCGCCCGACTTTGTAGGTTTTGGCAGCTGACTCGACCGCGACAATCGTCTCGCCGAGCGCTACGTCTGGCTTTGGTCTTGCTGCCGTTTGCGCCGCGTATTGCCGAATTGCTGCCACTGCCCGCTCTGGGTCATTATCAAAATAGCGCAGAAATACTGCGACCGCCCGCCCTTTTGCCTCGTTCATAACTTTAATTTTAGCAGCTGCGGTAGCGAAAAGCTAGCGTTTTTGCCGCCCGCCAATCTACCGAGGTTAGCTGACGGAATCCAGATTTTTTACAATTGACCTTTTACTCGCAAAGCCATATCATAAACAATATGCAACCCGCAATGAAATACAAAATATTCTACGGCTTATGTCTACTTGCTTCGTGCGTCGTAACGTACATATCTATATATACAGCCGCAGAAGCCATGAACGGCAAACCGCCTGTCCTATGGGTTCATGTGCTCGAGTTCTTTGCGGCGGTATTTCTGGTTGCATTAGGGCTCTATTTTAAGTACAAGTCTGCAAAAGAAAAATAATTCGCACGGGCAAACCATTCTCTTTAATCGCAAGATTATAAAATCTATCAAAGCACTCCGCGCGCAAAAAAGTTGCGCCGACGCTAGCACTAGCGGTATAGTATAAATATGAGCATGCCGCCTGATTCCGTTGTTCGACCGCTCGCTGAGTTCATGCCGGTCGATATAGCGGAGCAAGCGCTCAAAAAATTCGAGTCCCGTCGCAGTGCGTCGGGGCTTTTTCATTCGGCGTGGAGCCACATCGAGTACGCGCTGTGCCAAGAAGCAAATTTAGACGACGAGATGCGCGCCTATTATTTCGATTACGCGCAGGAGCTGCTCGGGCAAATTATCAACGCCGATTTATCGGGCGAAATCTACGGTCAGGCAATTACGCGCCCCGCTTCGCAAGACCAGCTGCTCGGCGCGTTGACGCTTTCGAGCTACACGCCGGTTTTTCGGCAGCGCGCTTTTGGCGAAACCACGACGCGCGCTGATTGCGCTAGTTTGTACGACAGCCTGGGCTACGCCATGCGGTATTTGCGTCCGCTCGAGATTGACGAACCGCCGCAATGGCGCATGGCTGAAGTGGCTATGCTGGCGCTAGCGGCGCGAACGATGCAGCCGGAGTTTCTACTCTACCCGGCTTCGCCGCGCGAAGAGAGCGCTTCAAAAGCTCGGTTCAATCATGATAGTTATTTCATGAACGATTGCAGCAAAATACCGCTGCAGCAGAAGCTGATTCGCACGGACAAAATTTACGACGAATGCATTACGATTCTGACGCTCGAGCCGTTACTCAACAAAACCACCGCCCGCACACACCTTGGCGCTAGACGAGCGCGCGCCGATAAATTGAACCAGCTTTTTGCCATCATCATCGCCGAAACCGCCGGCGAAACGCTCGACCCGCGCGAAAAGCAATTTCTCGACATCATGACGCGCGCCGTGGTGGCGCACCGACTCGCGGGCGAGCAGGTGTTGGCGGCGTGAGATTGTTACTGCTATTCCCTCGCGAGAAACCCTGCATTCTGCCGTAAATTACAGCCATTTTTCTTATGCTATAATCTAAAACATGAGCAACTTAAAATCCTACAAAAAGCCCTTATATATCATCTTTAACGCTGCGGTGGTTGTCGCGCTTCTGTTGTTGGCGTGGCAGGTTCACTGGCTGAACAAAGAGCAGCAGTTCAAGCAGTCGCAAATCGAGTTAGTGACGGCGCGTTTGAATAACCTGAAAGAGTGCCATTTGCGCGATGACGCCGAGTGTCCCGAGGGCAAATACAGCAATTCCGCAGAAATCATCGAGAAAATGAAGGCGGACGCGGGCAGATAGTTTTAATTTTGCTGCCGTTTTTGCTCGAATTTTCAGCTTTCACACGCTATATATGGGCACGCTATATCTAGTGTGCCCATATATAGCGTATCTATCAAAATAGCGGCTACGCCTGCCGCTATTTTAGAGGTTTTTTGATTTTACCTAGCCTAACTTTCGATAATCGTACCGACTCGCCCGCTGAGCGCATCGCTCGCCTGCTCGAGGTTAGCGATGATGGCGCGGCGACCCGGCTTTTGCACGAATTTCATCGCCGCTTGCACCTTTGGCAGCATACTGCCCGCCGCGAACTGCCCCTCGTCGATGTAGCGCTGCATCTCGGCGGTCGTAGTATGAGCGATTGCCCGCGCGGTCGGCTTGCCGTAATCGACCATCGCGTTATCAACCGCCGTCAAAATAACCAGCGCATCGGCGCCAATCGTATCCGCCACTACAGCCGCCGTGAAATCTTTATCAATCACAGCTTCGACGCCTTCTAAACCTTCGTCTGGCGTCTCGACAACCGGCACGCCGCCGCCACCGCCAGTGATGACCGTCACGCCAGCATCAATCATGGCTTTGATAGCGTATTCTTCGACAATTCTCAGCGGTTTCGGAGACGGCACGACGCGGCGCCAACCGCGCCCGGCGTCTTCTCTAAAAACAAAGGGTCGACCATTTGCCGCCGCTCTCGCCTCGTCCTTTGTTTTGTAAAACACGCCGATTGGCTTAGTTGGATTCGAAAAAGCCGAATCGTTTTTGTCGACCACGACCTGCGTCACAACTGTCGATGCCACGCTGTGCATGCGGCGGCGCGAAAATTCATCAATCAGCGCTTGCTGCAACCAAAAGCCGATCGCCCCTTGGCTCATCGCTACACACGTATCGAGCGGGAAAGTCGGTACTTCTGGCGTGTTAATCGCTTCTTCGTGTAAAACAATATTACCAACTTGCGGTCCGTTGCCGTGAACAACTACCAGTTGATAGCCCGCTAAAATCAACGGTACTAGCTGGCGTGCTGTTTCGTCGGCGACGTCTTGCTGGGCGTGAGCCGAAGCCTCGCCTTGCTTTTGCAAAGCATTGCCGCCAAGTGCAACTACAATCTTACCCGGCATGTTGTTAAAACCTCAACGACATGCAAGTTAGGCTGCCGGTAATTTTCTCAAACTCGCTAGTATTGATCAGAATCACTTCGTAACCGCAATCGCGAATCTTCTGCTCAATTTTCGGAAAGCCTTCTGGCACGATTACTTTGCCATTTATCCACAAACTATTCACTGCATAGTATTCATCGTCATCAACGACTAGCTTATTAAAGTTAGCAAAAGCTGGGTGATTTTCGTAAGCTTTAGCGACAATTAAGTTGTTATTGTCTAAGTAGACCACATCGTCTTTCAGGTGTAGAATACCTGTCACTGGCACTGTCTCGGCGGTCATACCATACTTCTCGAGAATTGCCGTGATTTGGTCGGCTGCTGCCTGGTTGGTGCGTCCGCTTAAACCTATGTAATAGTGGTCGCCCACCATCATGATATCGCCTGGATCAGTTGTACCTGGTTCGACGACTTGCTCAATGTCATCATAGTAGCGCGCCAAGGCTTCGCGCAAATCCGGCAGGCTAGCCTCGCCGCGGCGGCTTTCAGCGCCAGGACGCGACAAAATTGCTACACCGCGCGGCGTACACAACGCATTATCCTCGATAAACACACTGTCTGGGTAATCTTCGTTGGCCTCTAGAACCGTCACTTCCAAACCGCACTCGCGCAGAATCTCCACATAGCGATCATGTTGCCGCAATGCTAAATCATAGTCTGGCTTACCCATTTCTGGTGTTTGGCTGATACCATCAATCAGACTACGCGAAGGACGGCGAACGATGGCGTACTTAAACATTTCTGTCTCCTTTATTTGATAAAACGAGCGTACTATATTCAAACACGCTCGTCTTATTTATTATTGACCGATTAAGTCGGCGATTTTGATACCTAGCGTTTCATCCAGCGCACCAGCTAGCAGCTGTTGTACTGCATAGGCGAAGAGCGCAACTAAAACGACCGCCAAAAGTAGCTCGTATAGCGTGAAAATCTTCTTGCGATTCTTGATCTGCATCAAGACGTAGACCAACATGCCTGGTGCGTACAAGAACACTGTTATGAGCAGATATTGCATACCAGCCGCATACACTAGCCATACTGCGTAAACACTAGCCATCACACCCACAAAGATATTAAAGGCGCGGTACTTAACGGTTTTCTTCTCTTGCAGAGAAACTTTCAATTGATAAAACGCCGTCAGGGCATATGGGATCAAGATAGCCGAAGTAGCAATCGAAATACCAATATTATAGGCTGAGCCTTCAGTTCCAGGGATTGTCAGCAGGAATATCTGCACCAGGATGTTAGTAACCAACAGCGACACTACTGGCGCGCCAACTTTATTTTCTTTGGCGAATATCGACGGGAAAGTCTTATTCTTAGCTGCTTGATATGGCAGTTCGGCAGCAAACATCGTCCAAGCCAGCCAACCGCCCAAAACTGCGATCATCAAGCCAATATTAACCAGCCAAGCGCCCCACGGGCCAACCAAGCGTTCCAGCAGCATCGACATTGCCGGACTATCTAGTGCAGCCAGATCTTTCTGAGTCGCTACACCGAAAGCCAGCACCGTCATCAGCACATAAATCGAAAGCACGCCAGTAAAACCAATCAATGTTGCTTTGATAATATCGCTGCGCTTCTTGGCATGGCCTGAAAATACGACTGCACCCTCGATACCGATAAACACCCAGACGGTAACCAGCATCATATTCTTGACCTGCTCAACCACAGCACCCATATCAAAGTTGTTGCCGGCTAAGCCCCAAAGGTCTTGGTTAAACAATCCGACCTTGAACGACAAAAATATCGCTAGCAAAAAGATTGCAAGCGGGATTAATTTCGCTGCCGTCACCAAAGCATTAATGAAGCTTGCCGTTTTGACACCCTTAAGTATTAATAAATGAACACTCCACAGCAGTACCGACATGCCAACTACTGACGCCCAGTTTTGGCCTTTACCAAACAAGTCTGGAAAGAAATAACCAAGCGCCGAGAAAACGGCTACTGCATAAGCAATATTACCAATCCAGGCAGAAATCCAGTAACCCCACGCCGAATTAAAGCCAACATACTTGCCAAAGCCAGCCTCAGCGTAGCTATACACGCCAGCGTTAAGCTTCGGCTTTTTGATAGTCAGATTACGGAAGCTGAGAATCAGGAATATCATTCCAACGCCCGTAATCAGCCACGCAATAATCGTCGCCAGCGGACCAGCCGCCTCAGCCGTACCTTGAACAAGGTTAAAGATACCTGCACCGATCATACTGCCGACCACTAAGCCGGTCAGCGACCAGAGTCCTAACCCGTCCTTTTTTCTTGCTAATTGTTTGATTGCCATTTTGTTCGAGCCTCCTTCAACTCGGATTTATAGCGTCAATGCCATCACAGCCTTGATAGTATGCATGCGGTTTTCAGCCTCATCAAAGACAACGCTGTGCTCACCACTAAAGACCTCGTCAGTGACCTCCATCGAGTCAAGACCGAATTGATCGTGAATCTTCTGGCCAGTCTCGGTATTAAGGTCATGGAATGATGGCAAGCAATGCAAGAATTTAACGTTCGGATTATGCGTCTGCTCTAGCATAGCGCGGTTGACTTGGTAAGGTTTGAGCAATGCGATGCGCTCGGCGAATTTGTCCTCTTCGCCCATCGATACCCAGACGTCGGTGTAAATCGCGTCGGCGCCTTCTAATGCTTGGCTGCGGTTGTCGGTGATGGTGATTTTCGCGCCGGTTTCGCTCGCGATTGACCGCGCCATCTCTAGCAATTCGCCGCTCGGGTGCAGTTCGCGCGGCGCCAAGATTCGGAAATCGAGACCCATTTTAGCCGAGCCAATCAACAAGCTGTTAGCCATGTTGTTGCGCCCGTCGCCGACGAAGACCAACTTCGCGCCTTTCAGCCTGCCGACGTGCTCTTCAATCGTCATAAAGTCAGCCAGAATCTGCGTCGGATGCCAGCTATCAGTCAAGCCGTTCCACACCGGAACGCCCGCGAAATGCGCCAACTCTTCGACCGTCGAGTGCTTGAAGCCGCGGAACTGAATGCCGTCAAACATGCGCCCGAGCACTTTGGCAGTATCCTCGACCGACTCTTTTTTGCCGAGCTGGATGTCGTCTTTACCCAAAAATTCTGGCGCCACACCTAGGTCGTTGGCTGCCACCGTAAAGGCGCAGCGCGTGCGGGTCGAAGTTTTTTCGAACAGCAGAGCGACCTGCTTGCCTTCGTGTAAGCGGTGCGGCTGCCCGGCTTTTTTCTGGCGTTTCAGTTCGTGCGCCGTGTCAAGCATTAGGCGGATTTCGCCTGGAGTGAAATCTTTCAGCGCCAAGAACGACCGGCCGCGCAAAGCTTTTGACAGCGCCCATTTGCCCGACGGTATAGTTTCGGCTTCTGATTTTTCGATGAAGCGCGGCGCCACCATATCGTCCGGCGTGCCGGTCGCGACTGGAACGTTAACTCCGCGGTTATCATCGATTTCGATGCGGCGCGGCAAATCTTCGCGCACCAACGGCATGCTCATACAGCGCGGACCGCCCCGGCCGCGCCCAAGCTCCGACCCGGCGATTTCAATCACTTCGACGCCGGCTTCGCGCAGTTTTTGGTTAGTCACGTAGTTGCGGTCGTAAGTCACCACCACGCCCGGCGCGATTGCTAGCGTGTTGCTGCCGTCGTTCCACTGCTCGCGCGCTGCTGCGATTTCGTCGCCGCCGCCGCACTCAATCAAGGTGATTTTCGGCAAGCTGAGCGCTACGCGCAGCGCATGTTCGAGGTCGTTTTCGCGCGTAATTTTCGGATACTTTTGCCCTTCGACTTTTTCGAGAATAAACAAGTTCAGATGACCTTCGGCGTCGCGAATTTCCGGGTGAATGGTGAACTTGTCGTAGTCAATCATCGTAAACACCGTGTCGAGGTGCATGAAAGCGTGGCTTTTCGGAATCTCCAGGGCGATAATTTTCTTGAAATCCGAACCGGCAAACAAGTTTGCCGCCATGGTTTCGATTGCCTCTGGCGTCGTCCGTTCGCTGATACCAATCGCCATCGTGTCGCGGCTCAGCACCAGCTCGTCGCCGCCCTCCATTGAAAACCTTTCGTCGCGGTTATACCAAACCGGTATATTTTTGCCGGCAAAACGCGGGTGATGGTCGATGATATAGCGCATAAACAGCGACTCGCGCCGCCTGGCTGGCCAATGCATACGGTTAATCGTCAGACCGCGCCCAATTGACGCCGCCGGGTCGCGCGTGAAATACAGGTTCGGCATCGGGTCGAGGTAGAACGGGTAGCGGTCTTTTTCGACCATGTCGTGCAGCTGCTCGTGGTGCTCCGGCGGTAATTTTACTTCGTCTTTGCGCACGCCAGCCATCAGTTTGCGCACCATTTGGCGCGGCTCCATGCCGAGCAAGTACTCCGCCAACGCCCTGGTAACGCGCCGCTCGCCTTGCTTGCTGGCTGCCAGCATTTCGTCGACGAACTTCTTGCGCACCGCGTCGTCCGCTAGCGCTTCCGCCGCCAATTCGTCGAGATATAGCACCTCGATACCGCGCTCGCGCAGCACCGCAGCGAATTTGTCGTGCTCTTCTTGCGCCACTTTCAGGTGCGGAATGTCGTCAAACAACAAATCATGCAATGTATCCGGCGTCAAATTTTCCAATTCTTCGCCCGGCCGATGCAGCAGCACCGTTTTTAGCCGTCCAATTTCCGATGTGATGTAAATAGGTTCCACCCTAAACCCCCTACCGTTTTGTATGTTAACTTACTAATGCTTATATTGTAGCAGATTCTACCACAGGCGCAAGCAAATAATTTTTATCGCCAAACCTTGCCGCCCGCGGCTGGATTTTTCGCGCCAAAAGCCGTATCATAGCCTTTATGAAAAAACTTTTTCACGCGCACCACCCGTTTCGGATTTTTATCGTTTCCACGCTGTTGACCGTTGGACTGGGCGTGTGGGTGGCAAACGCAAAAGGACTAAACGCACTGTGGTTATTTGTGGTGCTAGTGATTTTGGAAGTTACCTTGAGCTTCGACAACGCAGTTATAAATAGTCATGTTTTGGCGCGAATGTCAAAATTCTGGCAAACTATGTTTTTGACAGTCGGTATCGTTACGGCAGTGTTCGTGGTGCGGTTTATTTTGCCAATCGTCATCGTCATGCTGTCGAGCCAGCACGAATTTGGCGCCGTGCTAAATATGGCGCTCCGCCAGCCGGCAGCCTACAGCGCGATTTTGCACGACGCGGCGCCGATTATCAATGCGTTCGGCGGCACGTTTTTACTGATGATTGGTATCAGTTATTTCATGGACCGCGACAAAGATATCCACTGGCTGCACCAAATCGAAAAAACTTTGTCGCGCTTCGGCAAGTACGACGTATTCAAAGTTTTCGTGATGCTGCTGCTCGCGATGGCGCTGTACGCGACCGCCGACCCGGCGCACCGCGAAGCAATTTTGGTGGCGTCGATTTTGGGCACTTTGGTGCATTTGGCGCTGGAGTTGTTTGGCGATTATTTTTCGGGGCGGCAGTCGCGCGCCGCCACTTTGACCGGCATGGCGGCTTTCGCTTCGTTTATCTACTTAGATGTGCTTGACGCTTCGTTTTCGCTCGATGGCGTCATCGGCGCTTTCGCTATCACGGGCGACGTAATTTTGATTATCGCCGGGCTCGGCGCTGGCGCGTTGTGGGTGCGGTCGCTAACAGTTTATCTAACGCGCACCGGCGCAATCGCGAAATACCGTTATTTAGAGCACGGCGCACATTGGGCGATTTTGGTGCTGGGCGTCGTCATGCTAATCAAGCTGTACCACGTCGAACCGTCCGAGTGGTTTGTTGGCTCAATCGGCTTGCTGTTTGTCGCTACCGCTATCGGTTCGAGCATCGCCGAGAAAAAGTACGCCGATAGCCGCCAAAAGCGCTCAATCGCGCAAAAAATTAAAATGCGTTTTGCTAGGAAATAATTTTTTGGCATGCCCGTCCTTTAGCGTAATCAATCAGCACTGTTCGCTTTTAATTCGGTGCGTGAACTGTTTGCTGGGAAAGTTTATTCCCAGCGGAAAATTCTAGTCGAAATAAAGTACACGACGACCGTCACGCCAGCCACCGCCGCGACTTGCCCGCCGACCGCCAGCAGGCTGGCGTTTTCGGTCATAATCATCCTCAAGCCGTCGACCACCGGGGTCATCGGAATGAATTTGCTAGCGCTTTGCAGCCATTCCGGAAACAGATAACTCGGAAAAAACGCGCCTGAGAGAAACATCATCGGGAAGGAAACCAGGTTGACCAGCGGCGCCGATTGATTTTCGTTTTTCGCCCACGAGCCGACCAGCAGACCCAGGCTGACCATCATCGCGGCTGATAGTGTCAAAAATACACTAAACGCTACCCAATCGCCGCGCATCTGGAAATTAAATACCAAATGCCCGACCGCCAGCATCATCGCCGCGCTCAGCAGCGAAATTAGCACGTAAACTATCAGCATCGCCAAAATCAATTGCCCCGAGGTAAACGGCGAAGCCTTTAGACGCCGGTACGAGCCTTTTTGCTTTTCCGCCGGCATTTGGTTAGCCAAGCCAAAAATCCCCATGCTCATCAGACTAAACGCCAGCAGCCCGGTAAAAGTGTAGTCGAACTGCTTCAGCGCCTTGTCGCCCACGGCCCATGACACAACTTTGAGCGGCGCTTCCGGCTGCCCCATGTGCTGGTTGATGTTGTCGATAATCTGCGTCATCACGCCGCTGAGCATGCTGCCCGCCTGGTCCGAACCTTTGGCGTAGAGTACGTTAAGCGTGCCGTTTGGCCGCCCGTCGGCGCCCGGCTGCCCAAAATCTTTCGGCAGCTCGATGATACCGTCCAGCTGCGAACGCTTCATTTTTTCTTTGGCTTCACTCATGTCTTTGACGTCTTGGATTTTCAGCACCGAGGAATCGTCCTTTTTAGCGCTCTCGACAAACTGCTTGGCAAATTGGCTATCCGAGTGATTAATGAGGGCGACTTTCAGCGACGCCGCTTGATTGTTGAAAATCGTGCCGAACACCAGCAGAAAAATCAGCGGAAACAAAAATGTGAAAAACAACGCCATTTTGTCGCGCGTGAAGCGCTTAATCGTCGCTACTACCTGCCCAAAAACGCCTTTCCAATACCGCTTCATTAGTCTCGAATCGCCCTTCCTGTTAAGTCAATAAATACGTCTTCTAAGTTGGCTTGCTCGACCACCTGCTTTTTCTTGAAACCGCGCCCAAGCAGCGCTTTGATTAGATTTCGCGGCGAATCGATGGTGATAATTTTGCCCATATCCATAATCGCCAAGCGGTCGCACAGAATTTCAGCCTCGTCCATATAATGCGTCGTCATGATAATCGTCATGCCCTCAGCACGGATTTGCTTGATTAAATCCCACATGTTGCGGCGCGCCTGCGGGTCTAGTCCGGTCGTCGGCTCGTCCAAAAATAGTACCGTCGGCTTGTTGACCAGCGCCGAGGCGATGGCGAAACGCTGTTTTTGCCCGCCGGATAGCTGTTCGACGTAACTTTTGGCTTTTTCGGTCAGCTGGACTTTTTCGAGCAGCTCGTCCGGATTAACCTTGACGTTGTACAGGCTGGCAAACATTTTTAGCTGCTCGCGCAAATTTAATTTGTCGTAAAAATCGGTCGACTGCAGCTGAATACCGATGGCTTGCTTGATTTTCTGCGGGCTTTTGGCGACGTCTATACCGTCAATTACCGCGCTGCCGCCGTCGATTGGACGGAGAGCTTCGAGCATTTCCAGCGTGGTGGTTTTGCCCGCACCGTTTGGACCTAGGATACCGAAGATTTCGCCCCTCTTTACTGCAAAAGATACGCCGCCAACGACTTTCGCCTTGCCGTAGGTTTTGACTATATTTTCAACTACGACGACATTATCAGGGTGCGCCATATACTATTCCTTTCGCAAAAATTACGTTATTTAATAGTATAGCACAATTTGTTTTGCGGGGTCTACTAGGCTCGGCAGTATTTACGATTCTTTGCTAGTTTGAATTTAGTTTAGTTACTAAATAGTTTATATTTTGAACTATTTGGAAGTTAAACTATTTTATATAATTATGCTTAAAGTAAATACTGGTCTTTACCATGATTTAGGTGTATACTTGGATTATATGAAAATAACTGATTGTAGGCAATGGCTGCTCTCGTTTACGGGACTGCGCAGACTGGTGCAAAAACCAGTTTACGCCGCGATGATTCTACTTATCGCACTGCTATTTGCGGTTGTTATTTACGGTTTAATCAATATTAATTTTTATGGACCGCTTCTTTTGTCGGCGCTGCCGATTACTGATAAATTCGGGCTGCTCGGACAGCTTATTTTGGCGCTGTTTCATGACGCCGCCACCGGAACCGGCTTGTTGATTATTTTAATTTCTCTATTGCAAGGCGCGGCTATCACGGCAATTATCTTCGACATCAAGCACAACCGCGCCAGCGACAAGGAGCTGGCGTCAAGCACGTCGGCAGCAAGCGGCATCTCAGCCGTTGCCACCGCCCTGGGACTGGGCTGCGTGCCGTGCGGCACGTCTTTGATTTTGCCGATAGTTGCGTTATTTTTCTCGGGCGCCGCTGCCACAACCGCCGCTAATATCGCGAACAGCTTAGTTTTAATCGCCGCGCTAGTTTTGAGCGTATGGTCGCTGGTTCGCGCTGGCTACGTCGTCTACATCCACACCGAATTAACACCGCAGGAGGAATCATATGCGTAGCCGTGGTATCGCACCAGTTAACATCGTTCTCGGAGTTGTCGCAGCCGGCATCGTCGCGCTGTTTGCCTACAACATCGCGAATCGACCGCCGAATCAGCACATTGGCGACGGAAAACCGTGGGTAAATCAAATGTCGCGCGGCAGCAGTGAGGCGGAAAATATTCTCATCGATTACACTGATTATTTTTGTTCGTACTGCGCCGAAGTCGAAGCGGCGACATCGAAAAATGAATTTCAAAATACTTATATCAAAACTGGTAAATTGCGCTACGAACACCGCGTCGTCACCGTGCTAAAAAGTTTAGTCCCGAACTCCGAACAGGGCGCCGAAGCCGCCTACTGCGCCGCCGACCAAAACAAATACTGGGAATACACCCACGACATCGTACCGCGCATCAAGGCTGATTATTTCGACAAAGGTATCGGCGTCAAAACTGTCGCCGTACCGAAAGAAATTCCGAAATTGCCGCTCAGCTACTTCGTCGAATCAGCCAAATCCGCCAAACTCGATGTCGATACTTTTAGCGACTGCATGTCGAGCGAAAAACACAAATCAGAAATCGAAGCCAACACAAAGCGCGCCATCGCGCTGGGCGTGTCGGGCTTGCCCTACATGATAGTCAACAACTACACAACCAGCGGATTTGCCGGCGGCTACGACGGGCTTCAGACCATTCTAAAAGCTGGCGGCGTCAACGAAAATTAATGCACGATGCCGAAAATGCAGCGGCTCTATAGACGCTCGCGAGTCCTGTTCGGAGATTTTCTAAATTTAGACTTTCATTATATCGCTAGCCGGGGTATACTATAGAAAGCGTCGGGGTGTGGCGCAGCTTGGTAGCGCGCACCGTTCGGGACGGTGAGGTCGCTGGTTCAAATCCAGTCACCCCGACCAATTGCACGATATTCAAACCCACGTCATAAATTATTTAACTCGTAAACATACCCTACCTAAGCTTGAGCATACCCTTGCTTCCAAGCCCAATAAAAGTTTGTCTGCACCGGAAGACTGTGATTAAATATACACAGAGGGTTACATTCATGGAAGAAGTACTACGAGAACTAAAGAAGATTAACAAGCGCCTTGACTCTATGGATGCTCGATTCGACAAGATAGACAAGCGTCTTGACGCTATGGACGCTCGCCTTGATAGTATGGACGAGCGCTTTGATAAGATAGACAAACGTCTCGACGAGATGGACGAGCATTTCAATAGCATGGACAGACGTTTCGAAAACCTCGAAGAAGCCAATATGACCACTCGCGACATCATCAAGGATATGGAACTACGGTTTGAAGACCGATTCAGCCGGCTGGAGGGTCGCCTTGACAATTTGAGCGCTGGTCAGAAAGAAATCCGGGCTGACATTGCAAGCCTCCGCCGAGACATTTTCCTGGAGAGCGGCGCACGGGAGCATGCTGATAACGCCATCTTCAGTGAACAGTCAGAGAATTACAAGGATCTCGATCGTCGGCTTCGCTTGGTCGAGGCGAAATTCCCCGACCTGACCCAATCAGCGGCAGCGTAGCTTACCACGGAGCATTCAGACATCTTGCCCTGCAAGCGGCTTCAGTGTCTCTACAGATAAGAATAACCAAGCTTTACGTCCCACCAAACGCATATACAAAAGCTCCGTTCTCTGGCGACAGGCAAATTATATTACCTTCACCGACAACGAAGTCGCTATTATCCCTGGTATAGTCTCGCGACGGAAGGTTCATAGCCTTAGCATACGCATGCTTTGAGCCGATACCGATACATCGACCGCTCTTGGCTTGCGCGAGAGCAGATGGAGCTGCCATGCGTCCCATCACGAATATATCCGAAGGAATCACCAAAGCCTGGGAGAAGAAACTAAAATTAAGCCATCTCTCCTCTGCCATGCCCCTTGTGCTCGCGATACGATCCCCACGCCAAACATTCAGCTTCCTTTTGACAACTGCGAAACGGCGCAGACGCGAGCAGCTTCTTTCGAACATCCAGCTTGTCGATATAGCCAATAATCATGCCGTTAAATGAGCGGTCAAAACCAAAACTGTACCCAGTAGTCTGTCCAGTATGATATACAACTCGTACATCCGCGTAATTCAAGACTGCATCATTCACCCGCTTCTTGAAGACCGAGACGATCGAGTTTCGCTGAGCTTCTTGGTGCGGACTGTACCGTACACATGTCGCACACAGCATAATAAATCCCAAGATTGCCACTATCGCAACAGGAAACACCGCCCAAGGTCGATACGAACGACGTGTGCGCATAGTAGTTGGCGTGTGGTTTTGATTGGTCATCTGGTTCACATGTTACCAATAGTTAGACGAATGAGTCAATAGACGAGTGAGACCGCCAAAACATTACAGAGGTCTCAACTCACCATCAGAACTTAATGCCAGCCACTACTGATCCTTGCCTGCAGCTCTATTTGGTCGAGTAATTCTAGGCATCTCCGGTGCAAAATCTCCACTTGTAACAAATTGGTACGCCGTAAGTCGTTTACGAGGACGACTACGCAGATATATTTCGCGCAGTTCCCGAAATAGTCTTTCCTCTTCTTCTAGCGACACCTCGCGTGGAGTCTCGCCTACGTCGTAGGTCACCTCATCGTCAATTCTTCCCGAACCCACCCCAGACTCTTCTTCAATCTCATCCGTGGTTTCATGCGCTACGTCGCCCCCCCGCAAGCGGTCGTATGTTATCAACGCTTTCGCTCGACGTCTGCGGAGTCGATATTCTGGCGTATTCTGTCTTCTGCCGCTCAAACAGTAAGCGACCAAGCACCCAGCTTCCAAACGAGCGCAGTAGCCCGCTATTTCTCTGCGCCTTTAAGTATTCAGGTGTAGCCGGCAGCAATGCTGATAGTTTTCGTTTTTCCATATATTTTATATATCAAACAAACACAAACGAAGTCAACAACATCGTAACACCCTCCTCGATTTTCAACTCAATCACAAAATAAAGTACAAGTTGTGGACGCCCAGAGTTGCTCCAGGCGATTTCAAACCGTTATATCCTCGTGCTCCAAAAGTTTCCTAGTGAGCGGCAGCAGCGTCAAGTCGAGTGCGTCCGCTGCGTCGAAGAATTTCAAGTCGCAGACAAACACCTCTTCGCTGTCCGAAAATTTATCGATTCCCGGCGACTTTGCGGTGAAAAAATAAACCTTGGCGCGCGTTTCGTCGTACTCAAATTCATAATCGCCGACAAACTGCAGGTCATCGTCCGGCGACAGCGTATAATTCACCTCCTCGAATATTTCGCGCCTAACAGCATCAAACGGCGTCTCGCCCGCCTCCACGCCGCCACCAATAAACTCCCAAGCTTCGATATCAGCGTCGGCGCGGCGATTCAGCATGACCTTGCCGCCATCGCGAAACGCCAATAGCGCCAGGCAAATATTATTTTTCGAACCATTCATAGTAATAATTTATACCACAGCGCGGTTATTAACAAAAATATCTAAATAGTTTTCACATCTCGCCAACAAGGTGTTATTATAATCTTTATGACTCGAATTTCTGTCGCAATCCAAGGTCAAGCCGGCTCGTTCCACGACCAGGCAGTCCAACAATGGTACGGCGAGCGCGCCGAAATCGTGCCCTACGCAACCTTTCGCGAAGTTTTCGACGCCTGCAACGAAGGCGAAGTCGAGGCGGCGGTAGTGGCGGTAGAAAACACCTTGTACGGCAGCATCAACGAAGTGTACCGCTATATCGAAGAGTGCCCCCTGCCGATTGTCGGCGAAGTGAAATTAGCTATCGACCAAATGTTAATCGGTCGGACTGGAGCGCGCCTCGACGATATCACCGAGGTGTATTCGCACCCGGTAGCTTTGGCGCAGTGCCGCAATTTTTTGAAGCAGCAATTGCCCCAGGCGGCGCTAGTGGAATTTTTCGACACGGCAGGCGCGGTAGAATTTGTAGCACGCGAAGGTCAAAAACATATGGCTGCCATCGCCGGGCAGACAGCGGCGAAATTATACAACGCGCCGATTCTCGCCCGTTCAATCCAAGACAGCCGCGACAACATCACCCGGTTTTTAGTCATGGAGCCAGCCGATAAACCGCCAGCCGATGCGACGCGCGCTTCGCTGGTCGTCACCACCAGCCACCAACCGGGCGCTCTAATTGAAGTGCTGCAGGTTTTCGCGCGCGCCGGCGTCAACCTCGCCAAACTGCAATCGCAGCCCATCGTCGGTCAGCCGTGGCGTTATAAATTTTTCATCGTCGTTGACTGCGCCGGACCGACGCTCCACAAACTACTGCGCGAAATCGAGCAAAGCGACCACGCGGTGACGATACTAGGCGAATACAAGGCGGCGTAGCGCTCGGCAAGCCCAGCGAATTACCGAGTTTTTGCGATAATTGCGCGCAGCTGCTTGACAGCGCTGGCTTGCCGCTCAGCCATCCAATACTCATCAGGCGTCAAGCCTTTGTCGTCGACAGAAGTTTCCGGCAAGAACCGCCCGACCACTTTACCGCCGCGTAGCGCCGTGACGTCCGGCACGAAAATTCGCGGATTGCCCTCGCTATCTTTTTCCAAGTTTTCTTTCAACTTCTCGACCAGCGCCTGATATGTTTCGTCGTTATTTGCCCGCGCCTGGCGGATATCCATATAGTAAACTTTGTCCAGCCCCTCAGCTTTTGCCGCTTCGTCAATCAGCGGTGCCAGTTTTTGGCACCATGGGCATTCCTTGAATCCCAAAAACACTAGCCCGCTGCCCTGTTCGAAAATTTGCTTAATCTCACTCGGCGATGCCTGCACGAAACGATTGTCGCTCGCTACGCTCGGATAATCCCGCTTGAATTTCGCTGCATCAAACAAAGCGCTCGTCGATTGCTCTTGTTTTTTCGTAAACTGATTTATCCTCAGCGCACACCACCACGCCGCCGGCAAAGCAACCGCCAGTACAATAATTGCGATAATTAACTGCTGCTCTCGTGTTTGTTTTTTCGCTTTTTTCGCGCTCATAACTCGCCCTCCATTTATACCCTCTCATTGTATCACGCCGCCCGGTATAAACGTATGCTAAAATAAAGATAAAATAGCGATAACGAGGGCACATTATGACCGCTAAACGCACATCAACTTCATCTAAAAAATCTGTAATCACGCGAGTTGTAAAAAAAATCGCCATCACCCTAAGTGTCATCGCCGGCTGCTTATTTTTGTTGTATGCCGTAGTTATGGGATATGAAAACATTTCTCAGCATATTGTTTATAAAGAAGCAGAGCAGCTATTGAATGACCCGATGGGGCGGAAGGATTTGTTGGGGATGAAGCTGAGGTATACATTTATTTCACCGCGGAACAATGTTGGTTTATTGCAAATTAAGCCTTCTTCTCGGCAAAGCGCCAAAAATACCTTCGAGCTACCGCCAGATAAATCGCCAAACGACACGCTAAATTCTCTTCAAAAAGCAGCCGCAAACGCTAACTGGACAATCACAGACGTTAACGATGATTGCAATTATAGCTGCTCCTTTGTCGCCAGGAAGAACGGCAGCAATGATTTACACCTTGACGTAATAATTGTAACGAAAGGCTATTTATCTGACTACAACAACACGGTAAGCGTGTCTATAAGGAAAGAATAGATGAGGTTATGAAAAAAATCGCCATCACCCTAAGTGTCATCGCCGGCTGCTTATTTTTGTTGTATGCCGTAGTTATGGGATATGAAAACATTTCTCAGCATATTGTTTATAAAGAAGCAGAGCAGCTATTGAATGACCCGATGGGGCGGAAGGATTTGTTGGGGATGAAGCTGAGGTATACACACGTCAACCCGCGCACTAACGTCGGGATACTTAGAATCAAGCCGAAGTCAGACTACAGCGTAACTAATTCTTTCGAAGTCGATAGTACCAAGCAAGAAGATGAACTTAGGCGGGATTTAGAAGCGGCGACGAGGAATGGGGGTTGGAGTATAACGGAATCCGGTACAATCACTGACTCTCTGTACTCGATAGACGCAGCTAAATCGCAAGATGACAAGTCTTTGAACCTAACTATATACATAGATAAAGACAGTTCAGGAAAAGTTAGTGTATTTATTACCATAAGGTGTCAGTAGGAGGCAGCCATGAAGAAAAACCTTGCACTATTATCACTAACCCTAGCCGTAACCGTCGTTGTTGCGGTTTTTCATACGTCAATCGCGCATGGCGAGGTCGAACTTCGCCCATCTTTATCCGGCAAAAAACTTCACGCTGTGCTACTCGGCGATTCGTATTCCGCTGGAAACGGCGCGGGAAATTATTACGGACCGGACGAATGTTATCGTAGCGGCAACAACTGGGCGCATATTTACTTGAATTCGCTGGTCGAGCGCGGCATTTCGCTAACATTCAATAACAAAGCTTGCGGCGGCGCGACTACCGCAAATATACTAGTTGGCAAACAGGTCAAAAAGAAATTATCCAGAGACTTCCCGCTAAAAGAATCCAGAACCAGCATAGAACGCAAACTGAACCAAAGCTGCGCCACCAAATTTTCGGACGAAATCTCGGGCGTAGTGAAAATACAAAACATACGAATCACCAGCAAACACGACAGCGCCAGGCATCAAGAAGTTACGTACACCTGCGAGCGAACGACAAAAGCACAGGCGGATTTCGTCGGACCGCAGACCGACCTCGTGATGTTTTCTATTGGCGGAAATGATGTAAATTTTGAAAAAATAGTAGAAACATGCTTTGCAGCACCGCCATTGCGTAGTAGGAACGGCTGCGAGGCAAAGATCAATAAAGCAAAGGCGTCGCTTAATGACCTGGCAGAAAAAATTAAGCAGATACTCATCAAACTCCGCGCCAACGGTCTGCGCAAAGATGCCAAGATCGTCATCGCTGGCTACCCGCTACTCGCGACCGCGTCTAACTATTCGCTCGGCGGCTGGCCATTTTCGGCTGCATATTACGCTGCCTACGAAGTCCGCGACCTCGGACGGCGCGGCAACGCCCTGCTCGCACAGCTAGTCGCCGAAGATAATAAATCGCACCCCGGACAAGTCATCTTTATCAACGACATCCCGCTGCGTTTTGAGGGGCACGAGCCAAATCCGAGCAGCAAACATAAAAATCCAAATCGCTGGATAAACGAATTTTTGGAGCCAAGCGCTGACGCTAACGAGTGGTATCACCCAAACACAACTGGACACCGCGAATACGCCAAAGCGGTCGACGCGAAACTGCAAAAAACCGATTTCGAAAAACAATTCAAGCAAATCGGCGGCACGAGCAGCGACATCGACATTGTTTTCAATATCGACACTACCGGCTCTATGGGGTCGAAAATCAGCTCAATCAAAGCACACATTTTAGCAATTATCGACGACGTAAAAAAGCAAACAAACAGCGCCCGCTTTGCCATCACGTCGTACCGCGACGACCCAGAATATACGGGCAGTCCAGACGACTACCGGTCGCGGGTTGACCAAGAATTCACCAGCGACGCCGCTACGCTAAAAAATACACTTGAAGGACTTTCCGTTGGCGGCGGAGGCGACACTCCGGAAATGATGTATTCCGGTATAAAATCAGCCCTGGAGCTGCCCTGGCGACCAGGCGTGAAAAAGATTGTTCTGACTGTCACCGACGCGCCCGCGCACAGCCCCGAACCTGACACGAACCTCACCGAAAAAGAAATTAACGCGCTCGCTTTTGCTGTCGACCCGGCGCAATTATACGTGCTCGCCGATAGATATTTAGAGCACGACGAAACGATTAAACCGCTTGTCGAGAAAAGCGGCGGCGCATTTATCAATGTCGACGGCGATAACGTCAATATCGCGGTGTCAAACGCTATCCAATCGGCGACCACCAAACCAAACGCTTGGATTAACGGACCGTACGTCGTGAAAGTTGGCGGTACGATTCGAATCGACGGCAGCGGGTCGTATGCCACAAACGGCACAATCGTTTCGTACGAGTGGGATTTCAATCAAGACGGCGTGTATGATTTGAAAACGACCAAACCGATATTCAATCACACTTTTACAACAGAATTTGACGGCGCACTGACACTGCGCGTCACCGATTCAAACGGCAAAACAAACACCGCTACGACGCCGCTCATCGTGTCGGACGACGGCGATTCGACGCCGCGCGAAATCGACAATTGTCCGGACGTTTATAACTATAGTCAGATCGATAGCGACGGCGACGGTATCGGCAACGAATGCGACGACACGCCGTTCCCATTTGAATGGCAATTTACCGACGGCGAAGACTCAGGCTACGACCAAACTGGCGGCTACGAAACGCTCGTACTCGTCAGCAAACAGGGCGACCGCGTTACCGTGCAGCGAAAATACATACGCGCCGACGGCAGCAGCGAAATCCGCGGTAAGCCATATACGACGACACTTGCAGGCGCCGAATCAGATGCCGCGAAAATTAAAACCGGCGAAAAAATCGCTAGCAGCAATGAGTCAACAAATGCTCCAAAATCAAACGAGAAGTCGGTAGCCAAAGACGCCGATAGTTCTCGCGCCAGTAGTAATGCCGATACAGCGCCAAATTATCTGCCGTACATTTTCGGCGGCGCGGTAGTTGTTAGCGCGGCAGCGGCTTGGCTGGTTAGAGTTTACCGTAAGCACCAAGCTTAATGGCACTGCTAAGCTCAAACTTCTTGCAAGCTGGCAATGAATCGAGCACTACTCGGGCAAACTTCAGCCAGGTCAGCAGTTTTCCATCAATACCACCGCGCCACCTCGTCCATCTCGCGGCGCGAGTGCGGGTGTTTTGGTTTGTCGGCACGGTAGCCAAGCGCTAACATCACCACCGGCAGGTCGTTTTTTGAATCAATCAGCTTGAAATCGGTCAGCACTTTGGTCGCGACCACTACCATAAACAGCTTTGAGGATTCGGCTCAACCATTCACATTCGACGATGTCGCCGCAGCTGAGGCGTTCTTGCAAAAAGATGATGTCAAGACAGCTTAGCGAATTCTAGCTAGCGTTCATTAATACCGTTTTCATAGACTCATCATGCCATTGCTTTTTTGCTGGCGTATAATGAGACTATGAATGAACTGCAAGATAAAATTTGTACTGAAATTATGACAGATTCCGCCAATCGTGAGCTGACAGAAAAAGGTTACAGACCGCTTTTTACTTGCTCACCGAGCGCAAAAATCGTCATCGTTGGGCAGGCGCCAGGTCTCAAGGCGCAGGAGCGGCAGCTGGTTTGGGAAGACGCGAGCGGTGACAAACTGGTCAGTTGGCTCGGCATCAGCAAAGAACAATTACGCGATCCAGCCAAAATCGCGATTTTGCCGATGGATTTCTATTATCCCGGCAAAGGTAAATCGGGCGATCTGCCACCGCGCAAAGACTTCGCCCCGAAATGGCACAAACGAATTTTGGCAGAAATGCCCGCCGTGCAACTGACGATTTTAGTCGGCAAATATACTCAGGAATATTATCTGGCAGATCGAGTCGGCCGCAATCTGACCGAGACCGTGCGCCATTGGCATAAATATTTGCCGGAATTTTTCCCGATCGTTCATCCGTCGCCGCTCAACTTCCGCTGGCAAGCCAAGAACCCCTGGTTTGAGGCCGAGGTCGTGCCAGAATTGCGGCGCCGCGTGAAGCAAATTCTTGGTTAAATGCGATCTGCTCACTCTCTGCTCCGCTCCCACGCGATAATCGCCTGTCATTCGGTGTGAAGCAGCACAGCTTCATTATTGGCGCACTACCTTCTCTATTGCCGCCTGAACGATGAACGTTTTTGTTTCGTTATCAGTATCAACCCGGGCGTCGATTTCGTTGAGCACGTCGATCAGCTTGAATATAAATTCGTCAGTCACATCGTCATTGATCAGCTGCTGGGCGCGCCAATTAGCAAACTTTTCGCTGAAGAAATCATTGAACTGCCGAGCCTCACCGCGATCAATGCACGCTTGGCGCACCGCCGGGCCGATCGTCTCGCCCGACCATTCCTGGAGGATGCGGTTCTTGCGGACTTCTGCCAAGTTATAGCGCAAAAAATCACCCAGCACCGTTCGCGGATCGCGCCAATCCACCCGCGCCAGCACCCGCTGCTTGACCGCCCGATTTTCCGTAAAATATATCTCTAAAAATAGTGCTTGCTTGGACGGATACAACTTATAGACGCTGCCAACCGCCATGCCCGCCTGCTCAGCGATCGTCGCTATACTGGCCGCCTTGTAACCGTGCCGCAAAAACTCCGCCCGCGCCGCCTGCTTTAATTTCTCGTCCTGATCCATAGGTTTACTTATTCGAAGCTAGTTTGGCCAAGTTACTTGCTTCCTTTCGCATTAGTATTTAGCCCGCCAACCACTGGCATTTTTTGCAATATCGCTCGGGCGTGGCCAGATTTGACGAATTTTTCGGTAGCGTCGGTACCGGCTTTAACGCCGTGATGCTGGCCAGTTTTCCATGAACGAAGCCCCGACACATCGTAGACCACGCCGTTGACTGCGACGTAGGCTTTTTGCCCGTTTTGCCCATCGAACTTTGCTAATTCCTCTGGCGTCAATTGAATCTGATCCATTCGACGCTGCTCTTCGGGCGTGAACGTCCGCTCTAACTTCGTCCGATCGCCAGCGTTTGACGACTTATCCTTTAGCCATAGGAAAGTTCCTAGTCCGCCAACGATGGCCGCTGCCAATAATATCACAGCAACAATTCCTATGATCTGCCCCATTTTCATTGCTTTCCTTTCTTGATTTATGAATGAATAATTTTTATATTCATTCACAGTATAGTTGAACTAAAAATAGTTGTCAACAAATTAGCAGTGATTTAATCGCTCCTGCGCGATAATCGCCTGCTCCTTGGCGCTAAAACGCCGTGATTCGCGGCATTTTTGCAGGGCTTTTTTCTTGATCCACGGGTCGATCGGCGCGGTTTGCAGCTCGCGCATCGTCACCGCGAAATCCACCAGCGCCGCCTCGGCGTACAGCCACGCCATCGCCATTTTTACATAATAGCCATCGCGCGAAATTTGCCGTAACTCGGCAAAAACTGCCGCTAATTTCTCTGGCGTCAGGAAATTGCACATCAGCATAATCACGCCGTAGCGGACGAAAAATTCTCGCTCATCCGCCAATTTCTCGGTCGCAAACCGCCACCAAAAATCATTGCGATACGCCGGATTTCGATCAGCGAAACAATCGACCTGCGCCCAGCTGTCAACCAGTGGCAAATAAATTTCCGTTAATTCCGCCCGCGTTTCATCATCGGTTTTGAGACAATTTATCAGCAGCCCGCCAAGCAATACCTGCTCAAAAACCAGTGTATTTTGGTCGAACGACTGCAGATAAGTGCGCACTTCGCCAGCGCTCATCGGCTCACTTTCCGGTGAAATCCCCCGCTTCGTGAGCTGCTTCGCCAGCTTGCGCAAATCTGGCACGCGCACGCCGTAAACTTGCTGCTGCGTATTCACGATGCGCCGATTAAACGCAGCGTATTCATCGTTGCCAGCGGCAAGCTCGCGGAGTTTGGTGTCGATGAGTGAGAAATTCATAGGCTTATTTGCGAAAATTATCCAGCGCACTAAACAAACTCGTCAGCGTGGCTGTCTCCAAAATATGACCTTCCATGGCGGTTTGCAATTCAGCAACCGACGCGCCTGGCGGCAAATCCAACTTAGTATCCAGCGCGTACAGATAAAAAATATAGCGATGCTTGCCAAAAGGCGGCTGCGCGCCGTTGTAGCCCGGTCGCCCCCAGCTGGTCGTCCCTTCAACACTGGCGGCCGGCAAATTATCCTGCCCAATTTCCGTGGTCTCGGGCGGAATATTCCAAATCGTCCAATGATAAAACCCGTTCTTGCCCGGCGCGTCCGGGTCGTGCAAAATAATCGCCAGACTCTCAGCGCCAGCAGGCACATCAGCAAACTCCAGCGGCGGAATTTCGTTGGCGCCGCTCTTGGAAAATTGCTTCGGCAGCTTGGTGTTGTTAGGAAAGGCTGGGCTGGTGATGTGCATGGGTGCTCCTTTGGGTTTGTTTGTATTATACTACAAACAGCTTCTCTTTCTCTCTTGCTCTTGTAACTAATCCGTGTTCTACAATATATTTTGATTCTTCATCGAATATCGTAGCCTTCGGATTAACCTCCACAACACCCCACTCTCCACGCATACTGTGGCTACCGCAATATGCAATAATAATTTCAGCAGACGCACATACATTAGATTAAATTAACCTTAGCCACCTGCGGATTGCACATATCATCATGATTTCTAAAATCTCCATCATGTTCATATCTGTTTCTTAGGTCTGCAAAATCATTTTGCCGGTCTTCTCGAATCTTTTCAATTAACTCTACCAGAGATTCATGACCTTGATATTTTAATAAAAATTTAGTTTTCTCCTTATTAAAATTTTTCTCTTTACAAAATAGTAGTGCTAAGTCCCAGCCAAATGCGCTAAGATATTTTTGCATTCTATCCTTGTAAAATCTCCAAAGACTACCATAAAGCCCCTCATAAGCCAATCGTTGCTCACTGCTACCTTTATTCACAAAATCTCTACCATTTATTTTCTGGTAGCACAGAAGGGTGCTTGATAACTCATCCATCATCCTATCAGCTCTAAAATCAGCCTCATCAATCACTGAATCAGCTCGATATAATTCACTAGTGATGTCTTTAGCTAGTAACCATATTTTATGGATTTTTGGATCTTGAGCGCCTCATGATAGGTCTTTCTTAAAAGTGTATTGTACCATTATAGTTTCCTTTTCATTCGTCTGAATATAAAACCTACACAGTCCCTGTATTCAGATTATTTTACAACCTTATACGCTGCGTAAATAGCAAGCGATACGATAGCAGTTACTACGATAAACCTAACAGCAAAATCGAACCATATACAGCAAAGGTAAAGCTTGGGATGCATTGATCTTAGTTTTGCAATTCTCAGTGAACGCCTTCTAGAATCAAATTGCCTGGCTGCTATATACTCGAAAAACGTGAAGAAAAAAGCCGTCTCCATCACTACTCCGAGTAAACTAAATCCATCGCTGCCTTTGATTTCCGTTTTACCGAGCTCAACCTCAGGATCTACCAAAGGCCTTTCATCACTTGTTGTTACGTCCTCATGCTTGGGCTCGGTTTTGACATCTACTAAGGTGTCTTTTAGCTTTTTCAATTTTTGGTTTTGCATACTATCAAGCTAAACCTCTAACAATCCCAAGTTTGCTAATCGATTATAAGCAGCAGCTTTTGACACCTCAAACATCTCCGCAAAATCATCAATATCCCTTACGCTATCCCAAACATTAATCGCCTCTTCCTTAGGTATCAGCAGTGCTGCGGCAAATGCATTCGCCTGCGTTTCTTTGTATAAAAGTGATGGATCTGCATAATCAAGGATCGGCTTACGATACTCAACAAACTCTTTTTTATCTACATCATGTAATATGATATGTCCAATTTCATGCGCTAAAGAAAATTTCTGCCTTGGCAATGGCTCGTTTTGAGATATCTGTATTTTGTATGACCCGTTTTTCCCAGAAACTCTTGCAGACACTGTATCGGGAGTGAATACAACCAGCTCAACGCTAGCCCCAACAGATTCTGCTAAGTTTTTTAATTGCCCAATCGTAATCAAACTCTTCTGATTTGCGTGGTCTCTATGCAGATCAAAAGCGACTTTCTCTATTGACTCTAAACTGTATGTTTTAGGCTGACCCATCATAATACCCCCACTTATGCTTTCTATAATTATAACACCTATGCTTATTTTCCTGAATTTCGCGCAACCAAAGACAAAATACTATCTAGATCTACTGTGTCGCTCGTCTTCACCAAACCCGTATCAGTCTTGGCAAATAATGCGCTCATGATGATTAACCGTTCATTATCGTTCACTTCAACTCCATACTGAGTTAGTGCCTGATAAAATCTTGCAAATGCCGCCTTCTGTTCATATTCCATGGCAATGTGATGATTTGACATAACAATCTTTACCAAAATACGTACTATGTAAATAAAGAAAGAAATTACACCAACGAAAAGTACTGACTGCGACAAGAATGGCATTTGCTTGACAATACCTTCCGGAAACTCACGAAGCAAATGTACAAAAACAGCCACGGACATCAACAAAAGAATCGACGCGCCAACCAGTATCCAAGTCCATCTCAAAGCCCGTTTGCGATACTTTTCGGATCTTTCATTCCACAATGTCTCTGGTGCTTCAAGCTGAAGTTTATTTTTGTATGTTTCCTCAAGTGCGTCTAAAGCTTGATCTTTTTCCACCTTCCAGTCATCGACTCGAGACTTATAATCATCCATCTCAGCCACGTTTTTATCAATCTGCGCTTGAACTTCCCCGCGTTTCTCCTCTATAAACCGAGTAATCTCCTGCTGGTCTTTATCTATTCCCTGCGAGATTTGTTCTAGTTTTTCTCGTATCGGGTGTAGCGTTTTCTGCTCAAAGTTCTTGACGCTCGAATTTCTAGGAGCTAGTTCATTCTTCAGCATGTATAGCGCTGGGTAGTATGCATAGTCTGAACTTTGATTAAATTTAGATCCTATTTGATTTGGGTTTTTGTATAGATCTATGAAAGTTTGTATCGCGTTAGCTATATATTCACCGCTTTCTACCTTTCTGAGATAAAAATCTATAAACCCATTGATCTGATTCCATTCCGCATCAGAATCTATTGGACTATCAACGTAGACTTCGTATCTATGTACACTATCTACGTCAGGCGTTCTATATGGCGTAAGGTTGCTGTATAAATAATTTGGCAAATCATTTCTTAGTTCAGTATCGTCATCTGCAGTTTCAATATAAGTCTTTAGCTCAGCAATCTTATTATGTAGGTCGTGCCACGCACTATAAAATGTTTCTAACCCCGGTCTATCTTCCCAGTATTTCATATTAGTGCGAACAACACGCTCAAAATCCAAAAAATTCAAAGGCTCTTGCTTGTGGTTAATCGTATAAATATCCTGATAAGATGGGTTGCCAGAAATAATATAGAAACTAGCCACCTCGTCTATCAAATTGCCTATTTGCGCTTTTGTTCGTTTCATATTTTCTACTAACCTACCCCTGTCTCTGTATTTAAATTATACCATTTGTTTAGAGTACTTTGCGTCTCCGCAAATCTATTTATTACTCATCGGGCTCTAGCGCATCAATTCTAAAAACCTTACACTTACTCTTCTTACCCCGCACTAGCTCAACCCGAGACTTTGAAACCTTGAAATATTTCGCCAACAACTCAATCGCCTCCTTATTCGCTCGTCCCTCAATCGCTGGAGATTTAACGTAAATCGTAAAAGTCCCGTCGCTATCCTCAACAACTTCTTGCCGGTGGCGGGAGTTGGGTTTGAGGTGGGCTTGGATGATTAGCGTCATGAATTCGTCACTTTCTTGATCCGCTTCAAATCTTCTCTGGTCTTGTCATTTTTACTAAATAGTTCAACCATGACTACATCGCCAGCAGTGACCACCGCCACAAAAACGAGGCGCAGCTTATTACGATATGTATTCGTATCGGTATCAAGGCGGATTTTGACAACTTCATATTCGGTCGACTGCTCCAAAATGGCAGCGTTTTTGCCAGCAAAAAATAATTTCTTGTATTCACGCAAATCAGCCTCGCTCATATCATCGCCACGAGCATACAGCGACTCAATCAATTTACAGGCGCGTTTCAAATCCGACTGAAGCGTCGGCACGCGTTTTTTGAGAGCCTTTACGTCCTTTTTGAACTCCGCGGTTTCATCAAAGTTCATCCTCGTGCTCCGTTACGGCAGTGGCAGGCGTGCGGTAGTAGACATTGCGATAATCAATCGGCTCGCCCTGTTTGGCGACAATCCACGGCGTGTCTTTGTGCGACAAATCGCTCAGCTCGGTGGCGGTTTTGTCGCTCAGGCGCTCCAGCACTTCGTCGATATGCTTGATTTCATTGCCAGACAGATTATGTAGTTCGGGCGTGGCTTGCGGCAAGTATTTCCTTTGCTTGTTATTGAAAAACTTCGTCACCACGATATCAAGTTCGTTATGCGCCCGCATATCATCCACCACGGCGCGAAAATCATTCACCGGGCTTGGACCATAAGTGTTGTGAATATAAGTCAAGCTAGTGATTGATCGACCATATTTTTCGTAATAATCCATGTCGATGAAATAGAGCAGCTTATACAGCACGGTCTCACCCACATTTGGCTTGGCGCCAACCTTGCCGAGCACATACAGCAGTACTTCGCGCAGTTTTTCTGGCGAAACTTGCGGATTGATCTCGCGCGGCTCGATGTCATGAACCGCCTCGGCACGAGCATACTCCATAGTCGGCTCTTCGACTTTCGACACTTTACCATCAACTAATTCTTCAATCCCGATCTCGTAGTATTTGCTCAGACTCTTTAATTCGTCCAAATTCGGCGACCGTCGCCCAGCCTCAAGCGAAGCATAAGTCGCTCTGGCTATGCCGATAGCTTCCGCCACAGCCGCCTGACTCAAGTCCGCCTGTTTTCGTAATTGTTTGATAGTACTCGTAAACGTCATAATCTCGCCCACCGATTATGTTAGTATATATAATAATTGTAGCAAATTCTACGATTTTAGTCAATGGTTTTGTATATAATTTGAACTTTTTGTATAATATTGTCATATGTTAATATATAAGATCGCCAAAGCCCTTAGTTTTATAGTCAGAGCCATTCTTTGCTATCTTACGATCGAAACAACACCGATTTTTGAGAACGAATCAATAAACTGGATAGTCGGGCAGTTGATTTCTGTATATTCCATTCTATGGGTGATAAGTTATTCTGTAGTTGGACGATATTATAGAACGGGTGAAGTGCCTATCCTGGGTGTTGTTTTATACTTTGTCGTTTATGCTGTAGCTACGATAATTCTATGGCTTGTACTCGTTCTTCTACATACCATCGGAGTATTACCATTATGATTACTCGTGATCATTTTGTAATACAATTTCAGACCTTAGAGACGATATTTCTTCATTAAGATCGGTAATATATTGCTCAAACACTTCCGCGACCATTTTACTCTTAAGGTCTTCACTTACATCTAGTTTTCTCAAAACTACATCACTTGTAAGAATTAATTTAGAAATTTCATTGAACACCTTTTTCAGGTCGCCATTACTATCGGGCACATCTACTCTTACACTAATCGTCTCACTAGACATGGCGAACTCTAGTACTATGCCATCGTCACTCAATGTGTGTAGACTTGTTTGTATTTCTACTACATTTTTACTATCTTTCTGTTCCATATATCTCTCCTCTGTTATCAAAAGCCTCCTTACCGCCTTCTAGAGTTTTCATACTTTCTTCTTTCCAATTCAGCCTATCTTCCTTGTCAGTTAAATTTACTAGTTCATTAACGAACGGGTTGCCTATATATGTACTGTATGCACTGTCGCGATACGTACGAAATATTGAGCAATATGGCAAAGTTCTTACCGCAAGATTAGCATTATGAGTTGCCATTACAACAGTCTTTTTCTGTTTGCCTAGATTACTTATTTTTTGCCTAATGACTTCATCGATATAGAGACCACCGAGGCTCATTTCAGGTTCATCTAGAATATAGACATCAGCGTCTTCGTTTAAGACTCTCTGTATCATCAGTATTGCTTTTTCGCCACTTGAAGGTGAGTATTTCACCTGATTGAGAGCAGGGTACTTCTCTACACCGATGAAACAATCAATGCTGTCTATATCACTTATCGATTCCTTACATTCGTGAAGCGTGTCTTCTATCTCAACCGCAAATGAAATCTTATATAGTTCGCCTAGGGATGTTTTTGCACTCTTTAGCGAAGTGATGTTAACATACCCCTTATATTTTTCATGACCTTTGTCACCTAACATGCTCCACCTCTTAGCTATCGTAAGATTACCTTTACCTCCAATAGACCCTACGGGTTCATATTTAATATACTCCTCGTCTTTTTTATCCAGACAGGTTAATATTCTATTGAGGCTAGCATGTATGCTTATCCTGTTCTTGGCGTATTCCATAAATCCGGTTGCAATAGGCTTCTTGCTTGTTCCAGTTTTCATAGATATCGAACTGTTAATACTGTCTAGTGATTTACGAAGTAATGAGGCGCTTGATTTAGCAATATTTTCCTGTTCAACTTTTGAATCGATATTCAGATGCAACTTTTTAAGAGATTTCTCAAGGGTATTGCAATCATCTTCACTCAGATACTTCTTAGCTATATCGACTAAGTTGCCTGAAATGTCATGAGTCTGCCTTCTGTCCTTCAGGGCATTCGTCAGCTTATTGCTGTCATAATTCTCTGGCGAAATATTATCAAGTAGCTTTATCTTACTTTTATCTTTTCGCCTCTCTGCGTCCTTTGAAAATTTATAGTACTCATTTAGTGAACTAACGTCTTTGTCAGCCCACCGCTTAATAAGATCAAAATCTTCAGCGCAATTATCCATATTTTTCAGTTTTTTACTTTCGCGCGCCATATCAGAAACGTCTAAAAGCTCATTAAAGTCATCGTCTTTCTGGCTAGCTCGATAACACGCCACCTTTAAACCATCTGCCCTAGCCTCCTTTTCAATACTGTTAAGAATATTACTTTTACCCGTACCTTTATCACCAAACAATACGTTCACTTCTTCATATAGAGTTAGCGGAACGATAATCTTTCCATCCTCCTTTGAAGGCTTGGCTCTATAGGTATGCGAGTTATTCTTCTTAATTATCGCATCAATAGCCTGCTCGTCACGCTCAATAAGTAGGCAAAATTGCTCAAATGAGTCTACTGACAACCGCAAGTCCGAAACCGAACAACTTGCGTAGCTGTTCCAATCTCTAACATCACTCCCTGTGATTGCGTTAAAGCCGTGATCTGTCAAGATAAGAACCGATCGCTCATTAGTATCTTCGACAATTATTCGAGTCGCCTTATCGCCCAATGAGTCGCGCAAATACTCTAACGTTTCTTGTGGAATAGCCGGTTTTTTGCCTCCAAAATGAGGGATAAATAACACATCCTTACTTCTAAATGTATCTAGAATAATATTTAGAGCAACATTCGGCTCTTTTTCTGCATCTAGATTTAGTGATTTGATGTCGTTACTAAACTCATCTGCATTTTTTGGGTTTCCTACAACTATCAGATGAAAGGCCTTATCGTCATGCGTTACAGCAAACTCGATTCCTGGCCATATCTGGACTGCATCTTTGACGTGCTCGACAAACTCCTCATATTGATCTTTATCAAATACATCGTGATTCGTGATCGCTACGACTTCCACTCCCGCATCGACTACCGCATTAAGAAATTTCTCTTTTGATACATTTCTAGTTGGAAGCTCACCAGAGCGAACCGCTTTCGTATGACAGTGAAGATCAATTTTCATCGTACCCCTCCTTTCTCATCAGCTCCAAAAACCTCACCCTCCTACCCTTCCGCCAATCCATAATCTTCGAATATCTTCCCGTGTGCTTGGCACGATCGCCGATGCGGCAGCCTTCGCATTCCACCTCGACCTTTTTTGGTTTCTGTTCGTTTAGAAATGGCATACCAAGCTGGTTTTTATCAACCGACACAGATGGCTGAATGGTTGATTTACAGCTCATCGGGATGACGCATTTTATTCCGTCCATCTGCCAGATGTTCCAACTGATGATTTCGGCGAAGCTTTCTAGTTGCTCAGTGGTAAGTTTGGTTTTTGACTTCAGCTTCAGTTTATTTTCGCAGAAATCTTGGTAGAAATCGTTCATGGTTAGCAAAATGTTCTCGCGCGCTATCAGCAAATTATCACCCTGCCATTCGTAGCCATAGCTAGATTTGAGGGCGATTCCGGCATGCTGCAACCAGTCTTTTTTCGTCTTACAAAACTCTCCAACAACCTGAAGTTTGCGATCCAAAAACCCCACGCGGTTTTTAGGCGTGATGATAGCACCAGTGTTGGCGGTCGGGTTGTAGCGACCGGCGATGAACGGCGCCTCACCACAAGTTATTTCTAATCGCAATTCCGATATATAGTCCACCCAATTTTCGCTCGTCGCTGGAAAGTTTTTACTAGACCAGTCGACAGCGATGTTCATTTCTTTGACGATTTTGAGCGGCGTAAAGACCTCTGCTTTGTCTTTGGTGCGCGCCAGCTGCTCTTCGCGCGGCTTGGCAGCGCGCGGTTGAATCAGCTTGCCGTTAACGCCAGTTATTTGGTCGCGTTTGATGCGCTTGCCCGGCGCAAAATCTTTACCAAGCCTAACGTAGCTATCCGTCGCCCAAAAGATATTCCTACCCGTCGTGCGGTCTTTCAGGAGTATTTCCAAAACCCGCCCACGATTTCGTAGGTTGTTTTCGGAAATATCGATAGCTACGGTACTCAGCACCGACTACTCCATCGCTCGAACGCGAGTTTCGATGAAATCAATCTCGTTTTGATCCAAGCCGTATTTGGCATAGAGCTGCTGATCGATTTCTGAAATTGATTTCGACCAGTCGATGTCAGATTGAGCAGTGAAATCCTGTAATGGTACATTTCGCCATGTACTTTTTGGATTATCTTGAGTAACTTTTAGCGTTCCTAGCATTACGCGGCAAAAACGAGTTTTAATGTATTTCAAGCAGTTATCCGCCTCATATCGGTTCTCAAAGGCTCCTACCTGTAGAAATGAGTAGGTGCACCCCGTAAGGGGGTGCTCACGACTTCGCCGAGAGCACCCGAACCATTTGATTTCGGGATAAATACCTTCCACTTTTCAATTTTTGGATCTTTCACTATCGACCTGTCGATGTAGCGTTCAGTTCGCTTATTGCCTTTTTCTAGTCCAATAATTTTTATTGTGTGCTTTTCGTCCTTCGACTTAACGAAAACGTCAGGATATCTTTCGAAATAATTTGGCGCAATACGAAGGTCGTTTGGATATTTACTATCAAGAGGATACGTAGTTTTTGTCTCACCGCGCGCTCCAACAATTTCGTCAAAGCCACCCACCTTCACTTTATTTAGTATTGATCGTAGTTCTTCAAAAGGAACAAAAGTACCACCTATGCCACCTTCTGTCTGATTTTTATTCCACATAGTTATAGCAACACCGCCCTTAATGTCCACACCGCCAAAGATTTTCTGCGAGTCGGCTTCATACTTTATCACATTGAAGTGCGGGTCGTTTAGCATTTTTTGATTCCAATCTTTAGGCGTAGCCCCAGCATTAAATAAAAACCTTGCCGGATGAATAAGAAGGGAAACTTCTGGATGCAGTTCCACTGCCGCGTCAATAAATAGATTGTAAACAGGCGTTGCAAAATTAGTGTCTGTGCCAACTTGATACGGCGGATTGCCGACCACTGCGTCAAATTTCATATTTTCTCCCCTTCCGAATAGTTGCTGTAGCTTCTCGGCGACAGTGCCATCTTTTGCTTCTGGCAACAGATTGTGCTGAACAAAGTTTTTGGTGCTGATTTCGCGAGTATCATCAAAACCAAAGATGTAGGCGTTTGTTATTCCGTGCAAAATGCCGGTTGGCGAAAGCCCATACACTTGGTTTTCTAGAATGTATCGCACGCAATCGGCGTCAGTCTCGTAGTGCTGGCGAGTGCCGGTAAATAGCCGCTTGACCAATTCGGCGATATACATGCCAGATTTCATATATAGATCGATGAATGTGCTGTCGGTGCGCGTGAATAGCTCTGGATTTTCTTTCTGCAAGTCATCGATCATCATATTTACGACTTTTCGCGGTGTGAAGATCTGATTATTCTTCTGATTTGGTATCAGCTCGAAAATATCGTCGTCGTTTTGAAAGTAGTTAGCGCGTTTTTTCTTTTCTTCGACAAATTCGGCGATCGAAGCATTGAAACGATAACGGTCAAACACGCCACCAAAGGTCCTCAGCACGCCGTCTTCTTCAAACTCGAAACCATCGCGTAATTTATAGAACTCGTCTTTAGTGATGTTGGTGAGATCCAGGAAATCTTCATCGCTGACATATTTGTCGAAGTTGTCGATGGTGATCTGCTCGCCAGACGTGTTTGCCATAACGAACATCGGTATGGTGCGCGTAAAGGAGCGTAGGCGCTCGCGGATCTCTTCTTCTTTGGTTTTTTGAACCTTTTCGACCGCTTCGGTCTCTTGTTTTTCTACTTGTTCGCCCACCAGGTCGACTTCCATGGTCTTTACAAGTTTCTCGACAGCTTGTTCAGTATTTTTTATCGCGCCACTTTCGTATTCAGCAGCGACTAGGCGAATCTTTTCAGCGGCTTGTTTTTGAATTTCTTCAGTTTGTTTATTCGTGAGACCGTATGTTGTCTTGATTTTCGCGATCAGCGCTTCGCTCTGTTTAGCAGCTTCCTCGGCGATGGTAGCAGCCGCTTCTTCACGAGTCTCGCTATTTACGGCGTTTTCGACCACGCGTTCAATATTGGCGCGGTAAATCTTTTCGCCCAAGATGGCGTCGGTGTTTTCGTTGATCTTCTTTTCTTTGTTGGCGTTGGAGGTGCGGGCGTCGTCTAGGTCAAGATCGCTTTTGGCGGTTTCGACACGCTTGTTTTTCTCGACCGGCATTTTATTGAGAATTTCTTCAACCTCGCGCGGCACACTAAAGACGCCCTTGATGTTGTCGTTAAACAACAGATTGGTCATAAACCTAGCTTTGACTATTTCAGCAGCGGCGATAGCGTTCGGGAAGGTCAATACTTGCTCGGCATCGAGCTCGACCATCTTTCCTTCGGTATCTTCAGAGATGACCGGGAAGAAGTTTAGGAGTTCGCGGACATTCTGTTTTCGTTCATCTTCGGTAACTTCACCATTAACAGCTTTTGGATTGAGAGCATTAGCAAAGGCGTCATAAATCTGCAAAACGCGCGTTGGCGAAAAGTCGAAAAGATACGCTGATTGTTTAGCCTTCAAAACGCCATCTTCGGTAAACTTGTACGGGTTCTGAGCACGGAATGCTGCCTGCATGTATTGAGCCGGAGTTTTGATGTCGGTCAGCATCAACACTGCGCTCCATTCTTTGATGGTTACACCGGTAGTCAGCTGACCGCAAGAAAGCGTAATAGTTTTGTCATATTTAGCAACAGCTTCTTTGACGCGGTCAAATGACTTTTCGTTAGCCTTGAAATCATACTCTTCCTCGTCAAATGTGCGACCATCGCCGGCTGCGACGATAACTTTATAACCCTTGAAAACCTCGTCTTGTTTTAGCAGCCGCTCGAGAGCCTTCACAGAGTCAACTCGGTTGCCAACATACCAGAAGGTGTGGCGCAGTTCATTGCGAAGTTCGGGCGTTGAGAATGGATATTTTTCGTTGGTAGAGAGGTTTTTCAGGAAAGCTTTGACGTCTTCTTCGTGGACGAACTTTTGGTTTTTGACAGAAAAAAATTCGTTTAGGTCGAAAGCGAAATCTCTAGTCTCGCCATCAATATCTACGCCTTCGTTGACGGTATCTGCTACCATTTGCGATATACGATAAGTGTAGAGCTTCAGATCTGGCAGGTCAGTGTGCTCGCCGCTTTCGCCTTCTAGCAATTCGGCTTTTTTGACCGTCTGCTCGTCTAGGTAAGTCCAGTTATAGATTGCTTCTTCGCTAAATTTGTTATTAGCCAGCGCCTTAAATGGCGTACCGCTCAGGTGGAGTGTGTATTTGCGCTTTACATTGTCAAACGCCGCGTCAGTACGGCTAGTGTCGACACCCTCGTGCGCTTCGTCAATAATCAAAATATCCCAATCGAGATCAGCCACCCACTTCAGCTTGTCGTGATCACCGCCGTAGTACTTTGAACCCTTTAGGTCTTGCAACGACAGGAATGTGATCTGAGGGCTGCCAGATAACCTTTCGTTGTATTCTTCGCGAGTTAGCGATGGTCTGTCGGCTAATGAAGAGGTGTTTGAGATAAACGCGTAGCCGCTAACGAAATCATCGTAGTCGTCATACCAGGAGTTGGCGATAGCTGGTCGATTAGTGACTATGAGAACTTTTTGAGCGTTTAGCCGCCTAACCAGGTCGTAGCTGGCAAGAGTTTTGCCAAAGCGCGGCTTGGCATTCCATAAGAATTCACCGCCTTCGTTAGCCTGAAAATAGGCGATAGCTTTTGCGACGGCATCTTCTTGCTCTTGGCGAAGTTTGTACTCTTTTTTGCCGGTATTTGATTGTAAAGCCGCAAAGCCATGTTCACGGAAAGTATCGAAAAGCTGCTTTGACTTTTCGGGAGTACCGTTGAAATAGAACCACTCGGTGCCAAGATCGGCTCGATGTTCGATAGAACTCTTGATCAAAAATTTATGGAAATCCTTGTCCTTGAAGTCTTTAACCGGATTTTTGAAAAATGCCGGCGCGTGCCAAAGTAGCTCATAGCGAAGTTGCTTAGCTGCCGTGTTAGTTTGTTGCTGAATACGCTTATTTACATCAGCATGCTCAGTATATCCAATCTTCTGTGAACCTTCATTCTCCGGAAAATCAGGCAAAGTGTATGAGTATATCTGCGGATAGACTTTTTTAGTCGTCTTGATTTTAGGCACGTACTGCATGTTTTTCTTCCTAATTAATCTCCCTCCAATAGATGAAATTATACCACCCCGAGTTGCCCACTTCAATCAACGAGCCTAGTCACACCCCATCATTTCGTTATATAATATGCTTATGGTCAAAGAAAAATCTCGCCGAGCTACCGCGCGCAAGACGCCCAAAAAATCCTCCAAGACCGCCAAAAAGTCCCGTAAACTCACCCTGCAGCCGCGGCTTATCATTCTCTTCGCTGCCATTCCCGCCGTCACGGTGCTCTGTTTTGCGCTTATTTCCTATCTGTTCCAGCCGCGCGTGACGCCTGCTGACGACCCGACCGACACGAAATATTATTTCGCTAGTTCAAAATACAAAGACATTACTTCGAAATTTGTCGAGCGCAAAAGCAGTTTCGAGCAAACGTCCATCGAATACCCTATCACCAAAAATAAAAAAATCAATCAGACCATTGCTGCGACCATCGACGAAAAAGATGCTGAATTTCGCGAGCTGCTCGGGGCGAGACCAAGCCAGCTCACCGAGCCGTTCACCAACCTGACCAGCTATCAGGTCTCGCACAACAGTGATGATTTTCTGTCGATCACGGTTTCGATCAAGCAGGACACGCACGGCGCTCATCCGGCAAATTATTCGCGGTTTTGGACGTTTGACAAGCACACTGGAGAGGTGGTGACGCTGAAAAATCTACTCGGCGATTCCACTGAAAATCTGAGCCGTATATCGCAATTGATTCAGCAAAAAGCCGCCGAGATTGTACGTAAAAAAGACAAAAATTACAGTGTCGATCCGATCCCTGACGAACAATTAACCAATTTTATCGCGACTGAAAATATAATAACTCTGCCATACGAGCCCGGCTCAATCTCAGTCTATGCGGCAGGCGATATTACTGTGTCGATCGATGTCGCCGAGATAGCAGATTACTTGCAAAACGACACCGCCAGAAAAATTTTCGACGTACCAAAACCCGCTCCGCCAGCCGAACCCACACTGAAACCCGTCGCGCCGCAAACTAACACCGGAAATTGTAACGACAAGTGCATCGCTCTAACTTTTGACGATGGACCAGGCATTCATACTTCGCGCCTGCTAGACACGCTAGATCGATACGGCGCCAAAGCAACCTTTTTTGTCGTCGGTGAAAAAGTAGCGGCGCGCCAAGATATTTTACAGAAACAAATCGCCCGCGGTCATCAAATTGGTAATCACTCGTGGAGCCACCCCGACCTCACCAGACTTTCGGCGGAAAATATTCAGAGCGAACTCGCCCGTACTAATAGCGTCATCAAAGCCGCCACTGGCCACGCGCCAACCGTCATGCGGCCGCCGTACGGCGCAATCAACCAAACCGTGTCGCAACAACTACAAGCGAACGGCATGTCAGCGATTCTGTGGTCGGTCGATACGCGCGACTGGGCCGACCGCAACAGTCAAATTGTCTGCAATCGTGCAGTCAGCGGTGCGCGCAGCGGCGCTATCATCTTGTTCCACGATATCCACCCCACCTCCGTCGATGCCATCCCATGCGTGCTCGACGCGCTAACCAAACAAGGCTACACTTTCGTCACCATCGACACGCTTTTCGGCGGCGGAACGCAGCCTGGCAGGACTTATTTCAGCGCGTTGTAAAAATTACCTATTTGATCGCCAGCGCACGTCAAATCCATCAATTTCGCGTATTACGCGGCCATTTTCACTAGCGAGAATGCGCGTAGTTGTAGGATAATTTCGCCCGTTCACCGGATAATTATCGTAGGGCGGCGTATCATTGGCTACCGTTTCGACCGTGATAAATTGACGATTTGGCGACGCCGCCAGCCCCGTTACACGCTGATTTTTGCCCGCTCGATACGACATGCGCCGCGCACCGTCCGCATAGACAATCTCCGGCTCGGATTTCGCCGCGCGCAAAATCGGATATTTTTCTGCCAAAGTCGCCGAATTAGACAGCATAATCAGCCGCGCCGCATACGATTCTAAACTCCCCGCGCTATCCGGCTGATTCGCCGCCAGGTCGTACGCCGCAAAACCACTCGACCGGCGAGCATACGAGATAGCCCGCCTGTCGCCAGAAAAATTGCCCAAACTTTGCGTCTGGCCAAGCGGCCGCGGCTGGCGTTTTCCGCTCGCATCTAGCAGCAACAAATTATCATCCGCCGTCAGCACCGCCGCCAATCGCCCGTCCGGGCTCGGCTGCCAATCAACCGCATTTTCGGCACCTGCAACCGTCCGCGCCGACTTATCCTGCGCGCGCACGATATACAATTCGCCGCCCTTGCTCGCCGGCTGGTCGCCCAAAATATAACCGAAACTAGTGCCATCAGCCGAGGCGCGCAGCTTCGCAGCCACGCCAGTTTTCGCCAGAGTGATGTTATTAACTTTTTTCGTTGTAATATTTACACTATTTAGCTGTGATTTGCCGTTTTTATCCGCCATCGAAACGACCAATTCATCGCCAATTAGCACAAATTCTTGAATTTTATTTGCCTGGAAAATTTGCGTTTCTTTGCCAGTCGCCAGGTCAATTTTCATAATTTGGTCGTCTGACTTGCTATCCAAAATTAGACTATTGCTATCGTAATTTCGCCGGATAAAATACGCTGTCGCCGACGGCGTCGAAAAACGATATTCGATGTCGCCGCGCTGCCGTCCGTACTCGCCGGCAGCGCCAGTGATTTTCAGCGTGTACTCCGTTTGGTAGTGCAGCTGGTATTTGAGCGATATTATAACCACCTCGCCTTCGACCGCTACCGACAACGGCACACTGGGCGTTATCGAGACTTGCTCCGCCGAAAGGCTTTTGATTGGCAGCGATAAATGCAGCCGAATTTGCTGATTCGATTCGGTCGCCGCCGCCGAATCGAACTCGACGTAACGCAACCGAATGCCGCGCGCCGCCGTCAGCGCCGCAAGCGCGGCGATAGCAACTACACACGCGCCGACCACCACGCCAAAACGCCGCTTAGCAAACCAAGATTTAATAGACATAAGGCTCCTTTGGCTGATTGACTACTTTCACCGCAGATGACTGCAAGACGATTTTATACTTCGACGACTCATCTGGATTTGCGATAAACTCGCCGGTTACTTCGACCCAACTATCCGGCGCATAGCGCGCTTGCCAATTCGGCATATACACCGGCACGCCCACCGCGCGTGCGTCAACCGCGCAGCAAGTCACCACGAAGCGTGACACCAGCATCACATTTTCGCTGCCAGTTGCGAAGCCGACGAGCGTCGCAGTTTTACCGGCAAAAAAATCAGGGTTGTCGTAGCGAGCCAATAGCGCCGCCCAATCTTTCACGGTCAGGTGCGGATTTTCGCCGCCATCAAACAAAAGCGCCAGACCGTCAGTCGCCGCCGCTGCACCGCTATTAATTCCGCGGCTCGCAGCAATATTCGAGCTAAGCGCTGCCGGTTGCACCAACAAAAAACCAACCCCTGCTAGCAGCAAGCCCGCAAACGATAAACTAGCCATTCGCGCTGGTTTTTTCGTCTTTTTAGACTTAACCGCAATCAAACTCGCCAGCGCAAGCGCCGCCCCAATCACCGCCATCACCAGCGTAAATACGATGTAGCGCGGATGAATGTATAGTTGCAATCGCCCCAACAAGCCCAGCCGAATCACCCCGGCACTCAGCAGTAAAATAGCGATTTCTCCGCGGCGATTCACGCCTCGCCATAGCCAAACCTTAAAACGCATAATTTACTCCTAACCCAATCGCCGCCGACAGCAGCAGCACCAGCAGCGAAACCTGCGCCAGCACGCGCGGGCGGTAAGTTGTCCGCATCATACTCAACAGCTTGATATCAATCATCGGTCCAAAAGTCAGAAAACTCACCAGCGAACCAGCCGTAAACGCATCCTTGAACGCCAGCGCGAAAAATGCGTCGACATTCGAGCAAATCGATACGATAAACGCCAGCGCCAGCATCGCGATAATCGACCAAGCCGGGTCACTACCGAGCACCACCAAAACCTCGCGCGGCACCGCCACCTGCACCAGCGCCGCCACGCCCGCGCCAATTAGCAGCGCCGGCAACATATGGCGCGCCTCGTGTCCGAACAGTTCTAGGCTGCGAGTTATCTGATTTTGGCGAACTCGTCCAGCCGCCCGGCACGCCCTAGCAAACTGCGGCTGCAGTAAATCTTCATCGCGACGATTCACAAAAACCCAGCCAACGATATTCGCAATCAAAAATCCCCCGGCGATTCGCCCGGCTAGCACCGCCGGGTCATTCGCAAACGCCTGCTGCGTGGTAATAATCGTCACCGGATTGAGTATCGGCGCGGCGAGCAAAAACACCAGCGACTCCGACGCACTCAACCCCTTCGCCGCCAGCCCGCGCGCCAGCGGCACATTGCCGCACTCGCACACTGGCACAAACACGCCAATCAGCGAAACGACAATTTGCCGCAGCCCGCGCCGTTTCGGCAGCCAACGCAGCCAATTATCAGGCAGCCAAACCTGCACCGCCACCGAAATAATAATACCGAGTATCACAAACGGCAAAGCTTCGGTCACAATACTCGCGGCAAACGTCAAAAAATCTTGCAATTGATTTGGCATAATAAACTAATTCTCTTCCCCTATTATACCAAGTTGATGGTTCAAATTTGCCGGCAGCTGGGCATCGCTACACTCCGTTCCGCTCCTCCGCTCATTCACAAAGAAAAATAGCTGCGCTGCTTTTCTTTGTTTCATTCACTACACCGAACCGCTTTTGCTGCGCAAAAGATCTGGTTCTTCGCGCCATGTGCCAAAACCATAGAAAAACACCCCGTGAAAGAGTGCTTTTCTATGGCTCCGGCAGCTGGGCTCGAACCAGCGACCTATTGGTTAACAGCCAACCGCTCTACCACTGAGCTATGCCGGAATACACCAGTAATTGTACTGTATAGCCGCCAAATTGTAAAGGCAAGCAAGCGGTCAAAAACTACTTTCTCACGATATCAAGCGCTTGCTGCAAAATTTCACGTTCTTTTTGCGCCGTTTCGCCGCTTTGTCCTTCGCGTTTTTTCGCCTCGTATTCCAAATGTTTCCACCACGGTTGTTCTGCCGCCCCCTCGACGACCTCGAGCGTCCGCGCCGAATTGTCTTTTTTGATTAGCCAGCCGCGCGCCGCCAAACCATCGACGTGCGCCGCAACCGTCGAAACGCTTTTGTAATCCAGCGCCCGCATAATCTCGCGAAAACTCGGGCTATAGCCGTTGCCTTTGATAAATCCGTCGATAAAATTTAACAATTCACGCTGTTTTTTCGTTGGATTTGCCATTTTTTCCTCCGTTGTAAATTTCACTACAAATAGTCGCCGCCAGCCCCCACCAGACAAGCGACACCGTGTCGTCCGCCCAAACTGGCAGCAAAACGCCGACTAGCGCCAACCCGATACCGCTCGCCCACAAACCCAGCGCGCGCCAATCCGCCCGCTGGCGCCGCAAAGCAGCCAGCACCAACCCATAAATCGCCATAAACAGCCCCAACCCCAGCCAGCCAACTTCGTGCGCCACCATCAAATACTGGTTTTCCACGATATTCGGCGCACCGCCGTACGCCGCCGGCGACCCTGTCGTGCCGACGCCCGCGCCAAGCGGCTGCCGCAGCATCAGCGCCGCGCCGTCCGCGAGCGACCTAGCATGATTGTCGTTCGAGGTCGTAGCCGCGCCGGTAGTCAAATTATCGTGGATAACCACGGTGTGGAAAAATTCCGTATCGCGCACCAAATACAATCCCGCCGCGCTAGCCGCCAAAACCCCAGCCAAAATCCACCACGCGCGCCGCGGTATTTTACCGCCAAAACCTACCGCCAGCGCCAGCCCGGCGCTACCGATTGCCGCCGCCAGCGCGCTGCGCGAATAGCTCACCCACGCAGCGATTAGCCCGGCAACCAAGCAAAACGCCGCCAGCACCGTTTGCCGTTTGCCGCGTTTTTTTCGCAAATTTACAATCCACCAAGCCGTTGCAATACTCACAACGATAATCGCATAAGCGCCCAGCGGATTAGGACCGCGCAGCGTGCTGTTGTAGCGCACAAACGCCGGATTCATATCGACCAGCATATACGGCGCAATTGTCACCTCGCTGTAGCCGAGGTGCTTCAAAAAATCAACCGGCAAAACAAATTGCAGCAGCAAAAAGCCTAGCACAATCGCCGCGCCAACCGCCGCCAAACGCCACAGTAGCGAGCGAAATTGCGGCTGGTAGCGCGTAAACACATACACCAGCATAAAGTACGCGATATAGCGCAAATCAATCATCAACCCGGTAATCGCCGCCACAGCGCCGTTTACCGCTGGTAGCGCCAGCACCACATGCAGCAAAGCGTACAAACCGCACAAAATAATCAGCGGGTCGCGCCGAAAATCGCGCACCAATCGCCGCCCGTACCGCAGCACAATCAAAAGCGCTACAATCGCCATCGCGATTTCTTTCCAGGCTTTTATGCCGAGCGCGAGCGGCGCAATTTTACTGCCGACAAACACGCTGAGCGGCGCATGAACAACAATCAGCAGCATAATTATCGCTAGCAATCCGCTGATTATTTGCTCCAAACGCGCCTGAAAATTCAACTTTTGCGTAATTTTACGTTTCACCCTGTGCATTATTATAGCGAAATTGTTATAATGATGGTAATAATGCCGTCAAGAAATACGAAAGCTTACAGTATCTTGCTGATGGTGGCGGACGCGATTATCCTCGCGATTGTTTTCGCCGTGTCGTATTACGTGCGCACGCAGCTCGACCACCGGGCGCTGCTACATACCGTTTATTCTGTCGATTACGTCACCGGGTTTTTGGTAATCGCCCCGGTGTGGATTTTAATTTTCGCGTCGCTCGGGCTGTATAGCGCGAGCGTTTATACGCGCCGGCTAGTCGAATGGAGCCGTATCATTCTCGGGACGTTTATCGGGATTTTGCTCGTGATTGGCTGGGAATACTTCACCAGCGTGCATATTTTTCCGGCGCGCTTAGTGGTGTCGTACGTGTTTATCGGCTCGACCGCGGCGATTATCGTCGTGCGCGAAATTATCCGCAACATTCGCCACGAACTGTTTCGTTACGGTCGCGGCGTGAGCCGGGTGCTGGTGATTGGTAATTCCGACGCCACCACCGACATCGCCCTCGCTCTCGGTTCGACCTATAAATCTGGCTATCAAATCGTCGCTTTCGCTGGACCGGCGCGGCTACTGCCGCCGCATCTTGGCGTCAACCACTACGCGCGCGTCGAAAATGCGCTCAAAGACATCGAAAAACTCAATATCACCACCATTATTCAAACCGATTTGTACGACAGCGGGGAGCGCAATCACAAAATATTGAGTGCCGCGCAAATCGCGCACATTCAGTATAATTTCATTCCCGGCGAGCCGGAATTTTACACCGGCAAAAACACCATCGACGTCTTCCTCGGCTATCCGATGATTACCGTTAGCCAAACGCCGCTAATCGGCTGGGGCGCGGTCTGCAAGCGGCTGTTAGACCTCGTTTTGGTCGCCGTGGCATTGCCGCTCTGGGGAAGCGTCATACTGCTGCTATCCTTACTACAAAAAATCTTCAATCCCGGTCCAGTTTTTTACCGCTCCAAGCGCCTCAGCCAATATTCCAAGCCGATTAAACTATACAAATTCCGCACCATGGGCGCGCAGTACGGCAAAAAAGACGCCAGCCTGGAGTTTGAAGAAATGGGGCGACCCGACCTAGCAGACGAATACCGCCGCGACCACAAAGTCGAAAACGACCCGCGCATCACCCGCTTCGGCAAACTGCTGCGCGACACTTCGCTCGACGAATTTCCGCAATTTATCAATGTTTTGCGCGGCGATTTGAGCCTGGTCGGACCGCGTCCAATTTTGCCGCAAGAAGTCAAATTCAGCCAATCGCGCACCGCGCTGCTGCACAGCGTCAAATCGGGCGTCACCGGGCTGTGGCAAGTATCCGGCCGCTCCGACCTCAGTTTTGAAGAACGAATTGAACTAGAACTTTACTACGCCCAAAACTGGAGTTTTTGGCTCGATTTGCGCATCTTATTCAAAACAATCGGCGTCGTCATACGCAAAACAGGCGCGAAATAACCCGGCTACAACACTCCCTCTTCGTAGCCGCTATCAACAGCTTCTTGCTTCGTGCAGTAATAGGTGTTTCCCGACGACAAACTATATTCTCCAGCCGACCGATAAGTTCTACGACCCGACCAAAACATCGGTTTTGGCGTCACTGCTACTGGCGCACCGCCGCATTTTACGGTGTAAAATGTGTATTTTAGACAACCAAAAGTAGCGATATCAGCGATAACTAACACTATCAATCCTACGATTATCTTTTGCTCTTTTGACAGCTTTTTTATTCTTTGTTTCATATTTCTCCTTTTAGCAATTGTTAATACAGCGATTTTACTGCGCCGTAATCCTCTTGCGCCTCTTTTTCTGTGCATGCATACCTGGTATTTGCCCAGCCTGGAGTGTATTTTCCTGGCACGTAATAAACAGACTGAAAGAGGGTTGTTGGACCTACAGCCACCGGAATCCCTCCGCATTTCACGACATAAAACCCAAATTTCAAATATCCGGTAATTGATAAGTCTATCAAAACAGCGATGGCGACCGCAATTATAATTTTCTGCCTTTTGGATAAGCTTTTTAGCCTACCTTTTTCTTTTGGTTTCATACTTTCCTCCTTTTGATAATTATCGCAGCAGCCCCAGTTATAATTCGCTTTCTTTCTCTTTAGTCTTTTTAATACTATACGACAAACTAAAGCTCCGCGACAACTGCGCCTAAAAAATGTATAATGGGGTTATGACCACTCCGAAAATTGCAATTGTGTGCGACTTCTTGGCTACTATGGGCGGCGCGGAGAATGTCGTGCTAGCGATGCACGAAGCTTTTCCCGACGCGCCGATTTACACCGCGATTTACAACGCCGACAAAATGCCGCAGTTTCGGCAGCTCGATATTCGCACCAGCTGGCTGCAAAAACTACCGAAAAAATTGCGTAATTATCATAAATTATTTCCAACCTTGGCAGTCAAAGCGATGCGCAAGCTTGACCTGAGCGAATTCGACATCATTCTTTGCAGTACCTACCTGCACGGACACCAAGTCACCAAAACGCGCCCCGACCAAAAAATCATCAGCTACATTCACACTCCGCCGCGCTATTACTGGAGTCATTACGACGAATATCGCCGCGACCCCGGCTACGGCAAGCTCAATCCGTTCGTCCGCGCGCTCATGCCTTTGCTGGTGCCGCGCCAGCGCAAGCTCGACCTCGAGGCTGTCGAAAACATCGACGTTTTCATCGCTAATTCCACCGAAACGCAAAAACGCATCAAAAAATATTACAGGCGTAGCAGTACCGTCGTTTACCCGCCGGTCGACGTCAACCGTTTCAAGCCAGCCCGCCAGCGAGGCGACCATTACGTGACGATTGGGCGGCAACTGCCGTACAAACGCTACGACCTCGCCGTCAAAGCTGCTACTAAGCTCGGCAAAAAACTAATCGTGTTTGGCAACGGTCCAGCACACGACCAGCTCGTGGCTGCCGCCGGACCGACAGTTGAATTTCGCACCGACCGCTTTGGCGACGCCTCAGACGCCGAGTACACCAAAGCCGTCACGACAGCCCGCGGCTTCATTTACCCCGCCGAGGAAGATTTTGGCATCGTTACCGTCGAAGCGCTGGCTGCTGGCGCGCCCGTCGTCGGACTAGCGCGCGGCGGCACGACCGACATCGTTACATCGCCCGAAATCGGCGTTCTTTTCGAGCACCAAACCGTCGAAGATGTCGTTCGCGCCATCGAAAAAGCTAAACAGACTAAATTCTATCCGAGCAAGCTCAACCGCACAGCCCGCCGCTTTGATAAAGGTCTATTCCTGACCAAACTCAAGAAAATCGTGCGCGACCAAATGCGCTAATTATTCTTTGCCGGTCGCCTGATTGATTCGCGTCGACGAGTCCGGCTTGCCTTCGCCCGCATCGAAACGCATTTTAATGTTGTGTTTTTCACATATCTCAGCTTCTGGAATCGCTGCTGTTGAATTGCGGTCGCCGCCATTAGCAAAAGTCAATTCATCGCCCGGATATTGCCCTGCCACCATCTCTAGCGTCTTGATAATCGTCGGGTCTTCGTCAATCGACAAAATTACTTGGTCGACGCCTTTCAAAGCCCGCATCAGCCGCAAACGATTGTTTTCGTCGAGGATAATTTTACCCTTTTTGAGCAGCTGCTGCTTGTCATTATTGACAATCACAATCAGCTTGTCGCCCATCTGCGCCGCCGCTTCAATCATATCTAAATGCCCACCGTGCAAAGGATTAAAATATCCGCTGACAATTACTACCTTCATATTCCTCCTGTTTACCGTCTAATTATAACATCTACTTGCTATAATAGAATCATGAAAACAATTCTCGTCACAGGCGGCGCCGGTTATATCGGCAGCCACACTCTAATTGAACTAATCGCTAATAACTTTAACGTCGTGGTAATTGACAATTTGGTGAACTCGAGCGCCGAAAGTTTGCGGCGCGTCGAAGCTATCGCTGGCAGCGAAATTCCCTTCGTGCAAGCCGACGTGCGCGACCGGGCGACTCTCGATGAAATTTTTACAACATACACAATCGACGCAGTGATTCATTTTGCCGGCTTGAAAGCGGTCGGCGAATCAGTGGCGAAACCGCTGGAATACTACGACAATAACCTCTCGTCGACGCTCGTTCTGCTCGACGCCATGCGTCGCCATGACGTCAAACAACTGGTTTTTTCGAGTTCTGCGACGGTTTACGGCACGCCGAGCGACCTTCCGCTGCGCGAGACTTCCCCGGTTGGCGCTGGCTTGACCAACCCGTACGGCAAAACGAAATATATGATTGAAGAGATTTTGCGCGATTATTGCGCCGCACACCCTGATTTCGAGGCTGCTATTTTGCGCTATTTCAATCCCATCGGGGCGCACGAATCTGGTCGAATCGGCGAAGACCCGAATGGCATTCCAAACAATCTACTACCGTATGTGGCGCAGGTGGCGGTTGGCAAGCTCGAAAAAGTCGGCGTCTTTGGCAACGACTACGACACGCCCGACGGCACCGGCGTGCGCGACTATATCCATGTCGTCGATTTGGCGCGCGGGCACGTTGCCGCCCTGCAGCATATGACGCCGGGCGCAAACGTTTACAACCTCGGTACAGGCCGCGGCGTGTCGGTTTTGGAAATTATCAAAGCGTTTAGCCGGGCTTGCGGGCGCGACCTGCCCTACGAAATCAAACCGCGCCGCGCGGGCGATATCGCCGCTTGCTACGCCGATTGCAGCAAAGCCGAGCGCGAACTAGGTTGGCGCGCCGAGCTTTCAATCGAAGACGCCTGCCGGGACAGCTGGCGCTGGCAATCGCAGAATCCGAATGGTTACGCTTCTTAGTGTTATAATACAGTTATGACAAAAATGCTCGTCACGGGAGGTGCAGGGTTCATTGGCGCGAACTTTGTGCAGTATACCGTCAACCACAAGCCAGAGTATGAAATTACTGTAATCGATAAATTGACTTACGCCGGCAATACTGCCAATCTCGAGGCGGTCAAGGACAAAATCCAGTTCATCGAGGGCGATATCTGCGACGCCGAATTGATGGACAAGCTGGTGGCAGAAAACGACATCATCGTTCATTTTGCCGCCGAGAGCCACAACGACAATAGTCTTCGCAATCCGTGGCCGTTTGTCGAAACCAACGTCATCGGCACTTACACCATTCTCGAGGCGGTGCGCAAGCACGGCAAGCGCCTGCATCACATCTCGACCGACGAAGTGTTTGGTGACTTGGAGCTCGACGACCCGAACCGCTTCACCGAGGAAACGCCGTACAACCCTTCCAGCCCCTACTCTAGCACCAAGGCCGGCAGCGATATGTTAGTGCGGGCTTGGATTCGCAGTTTTGGTATCAAAGCGACGATTTCTAACTGCTCCAATAACTACGGTCCGTACCAGCACATCGAGAAGTTCATTCCGCGCCAAATTACCAATATCTTGAGCGATATCAAGCCGAAACTCTACGGCACCGGCGAGCAAGTCCGCGACTGGATTCACGTTGATGACCACAATTCAGCCGTCCATTTGATTTTGGAAAAGGGCGTGTTGGGCGAGACCTACATCATCGGCGCCGACAACGACCATGTCAACAACAAGATGGTAATCGAGTTGATTTGCGAGCTGATGGGCAAAGGCAAAGATTGGTACGAACACGTCAACGACCGCCCCGGCCACGACATGCGCTACGCCATGGACTCCAGCAAACTGCGCCGCGAACTGGGCTGGCAGCCGCAGTACACCGACAACCAAACCGGCATGCGCGATGGCCTGCTGCAAACCATTGAGTGGTACCGCGCTAACGAGGCTTGGTGGCGGGCGCAGAAAGAAGCGGTTGAAGCTGAATATGCAAAGCGAGGACAATAATGTTTAATCCAGAAGAGTACAATGATCTAACCGTTACCGAATCGCCGATTCCTGGCTTGTTTGTGATCAAACTACCGGTGCACGGCGATAATCGCGGTTGGTTTAAGGAAAATTACCAGAAAGAGAAGATGGAGGCGCTGGGCTTGCCAGAGTTCACCATCGTCCAAAACAATATTAGCTTCAACGACAAAGCTGGCGCCACCCGCGGGCTGCACGCTGAGCCGTGGAATAAGTTTATTTCGACGGCTAACGGCCGGGTATTTGGCGCTTGGTGCGATTTACGCAAGGGCGATAGTTTCGGCACGGTTTTCACCCACGAAATCAACCCAGGCACAGCGATTTTCGTACCCAAAGGCGTCGCCAACGGCTATCAAACGCTGGATGGCAACGTCGCCTACACCTACCTGGTTGACGCTCACTGGTCGCCGGACGCCAAATATACCTTCGTCAACTTATTCGACCCGACTCTCGACATCGACTGGCCGATCGCTCGTAACCAGGCGATTACCTCAGAAAAAGACGACGCGCATCCGCTACTTACAGACGTAATCCCGATGGAGGTGTAGATGGACGGTTCAAAAATTTTTATCATTGGTGCCAATGGTCAGCTCGGTACGGCTCTGCGCGCTAAATACCCGGAGGCGAAATTCGCCGACATAACCAAGCTCAACATCACCGACCGCCAATCAGTCGAAAATTTTGACTGGTCTGACATCAACATCGTCATCAACGCCGCGGCTTTTACCAACGTCGATGACGCCGAAACTCCGGAAGGCCGGGTGGCGGCGTGGAAAGTCAACGCTTCGGCGGTAGCAAATCTAACCCGCGTTTGCCGCTCGCGCGACATGACCCTGATTCACATCTCGAGCGATTACGTCTTTGACGGCACCCGCGAACCGCACATGGAAGACGAGGCTTTCAGCCCCTTGAGCGTCTACGGCGCCTCAAAAGCGGCTGGCGACCTACTGGTCGAACAGCTCGAAAAACACTACCTGCTTCGCACCACCTGGGTAATCGGCGAAGGCAAAAACTTCGTCCGCACCATGCTGGGCTTAGCCGAAAAAGGCATCGAGCCGACGGTGGTGGCTGACCAAATTGGACGGCTGACTTTTACCTCTGAATTAGTTCGAGTGATTGACCATTTGCTGGTAAATCAAGTAGAATTCGGCACTTACAACGTCACCAACAGTGGACCGCTAGCTAGCTGGGCAGAAATCACCCGAAAAATCTTTGTCCTAGCCGGCTACGACAACCTAACCGTCACCGATACGACGACAGCCGAGTATTTTGCCGGCAAAGAAGGCGTCGCCCCGCGCCCGCTTGGCAGCGATATGAGCCTAGAAAAACTTCACACCACCGGATTTATCAGCCGGGATTGGACAGAGGATTTGAAGCAGTATATTGACAACGAATCCAATCATACACATAACTTAAAGTGACTTTGTCATCACTTCACACTACCAACAAACACTACACTAGCTAGCTCTTACAGCAGCAGCCAGTTGAGCTGCACTTTTACGGTGCTTGCTAAAATAACCCTTATGAACACGCGCTTCCAACTCGTCAATATCCCGCGTATCTCCAATCCACCCCTTACCCTTACGGAATGACTTGAGTTCACGTTCTTCGGATTTATACAGCTCCTCGTCACTCGACAATCTCGCATCGCTTTCGATGAAAATCAAATCAACACCATCCGGAAACACATGGTCAGCAATCCACATAGTGCGCGGCATGTGGTCTTCGCTAGCGACAATAATAATTGGCTTTTCATACAAACCCGCATAATCAGCCGACCCCGCCTTCTCGTTCGCAGCAATATTAACCATGTTCGATACCGTATCAACCGAATCAGCCTCCTCGACAATAGCATCACCCGGCACACCCTTAGAAATAGCTATTTCACGCATTAAAGTAGATTCGCTTATACGCGGATAAGCTGAAAACTGTCGCACCAACGCCCGGTTCACCTCTTCGTTAGTTGAACTGTCCGAAACCTTTTGATTAAGCAGAATATTTTCAAACGCCTTGCGCGCCATAATAGATGCCTCGTCTGTGTCTGCCGCTAATTTATCCTTAACCGCCAATGCATCTGCACCAGTTAACAACCTTTTCAGCCCGCCTACAGATAAATGCGCGACCTCATCTTCGTATACGCCAGCCGCTTCAGCGATAATCGGCTTAGCAAATTCGACGTCCAACGCCCGATTATTGTAACGACCCGTCGCGATGACTCGCAGATTATTATTACCCAATTCCCCCGCTTTACGATAGAGGTCAGCTGTTAGTTCAATGTTCGACTCAGCCGAATCAGTTAGTAAAATATTCCGCTCAGGATATGCCTCGTCATAATCTGGATTAGGCTGCGAGTCGCGACCAATACAAATGATTGTACCCGCCTCTTTTAGCAGGTCATCGACCTGCTCCACCATCTCAATATTGGAACGCGAACCATTCTGCACATCTTGCTGTTCTCGTCTGAACGGCACATGGGCAATTTTACGCTTACCCGTCAGCGATTCGCCAACTTCTTTAATCATTTCTTCATGCAACAAGGCTGGATTATTTACCTCTGCAGTGCAGTCTAGTTCAGTAGTAACGCCACTGCGTTCTATAGACGAGGGTGTTTTAATATTTCTCATACTCTTATTCATTTTAATATAAATTCATGCTCTTGTCAATACTTTCAATCTAACCCTATCGTCGCAATACCAACCAACCCCTCTCCTAACTTGCAGCCGAAACCCCTACCCATTCAAATCATCAACGCTTGAAATCAGCACTTCGCGCGGGCGCGAGCCGTCTGCTGGTCCGATAATTCCCTGTTCCTCCATCTCTTCGATGATGCGCGCCGCCCGGCTATAACCGATGCGCAATTTACGCTGCAATAGGCTCGTCGAAGCTTTGCGCATTTGCACCACGACTTCGACCGCATCTTTGAACATATCATCGCCGCCCTCGTTTCCGAAGTCCATCACCACGCCGCCTTTGCCGTTTAGCTGCACCGGCTGGCTGATAATTTCGCTATTGTACTGCGGCGCCGACTGCATTCGTAAGTGGTCAGTGATTTTATTCACTTCGTTATCCATCACCCACGCGCCCTGGATACGCTTCGGCTTCGGCATGCTAGCGGTTTTCATGAGCATATCGCCCTGCCCCAGCAGCTTTTCCGCGCCCGCTTGGTCTAAAATCGTGATACTATCGGTCTGGCTCGCCACAGTAAAGGCGATGCGCGCCGGCACGTTCGCTTTTATCAACCCCGTAATCACATCCACGCTCGGACGCTGCGTCGCCAGCACCAGGTGAATGCCGACCGCGCGTGCTTTTTGCGCGATACGCACAATCAAGGCTTCGACATCGCGCTTGGCAATCATCATCAAGTCCGCCATCTCGTCAATCACGATTACGATATACGGCATCTTGCCGCCATCAACCTGCTGCACATTGCCGTCTTCATCTTGCACGCCAATTTTTTTGCCTTTGGCTTCAACTTTCTGGTTGTAAGTTTTGATATCGCGCACGCGTTCGTCCGCCAGCAGCGTATAACGGCGCTCCATCTCGTTGACCGCCCATTTCAGCGCGCTCACCGTCTTTTCCGGCTCGACAATTACCGGTGTCAACAGATGCGGAATATCCTGGTACGGCGCCATTTCCACCTGCTTCGGATCGACCAAAATCAACTTCAAATCGCTCGGACTATTGCGGTACAGCAAACTGCAAAGCAGCGTGTTAATCATCACCGACTTACCGCTACCAGTTTGCCCCGCCACCAGCAAGTGCGGCATTTTATTGAGCTCGCCGACAAACGGCTGCCCCGAAATATCCTTGCCGATAGCAACACTCAGCGGCGCTTTGCTCCTGTGCCACTCTTTACTCTCTAGAATGCCGTACAGGCGCACATCGGCAGCTTTTTTGTTCGGCACTTCGATACCGACGGCTTTTTTGCCCGGAATCGGCGCTTCCATGCGCAAACTCGACGCCGCCAAATTCAACGCAATATTAGTTTCCAGCGCGGTGATGCGATTCAGTTTGATACCGGCGGGCGGACGCAGCATATATTGCGTCACCTTGGGGCCAATGTTCGCGCCCTCCATTTCGACGTCGATGTTAAACTCGTGCAGCGTGTCCTGAATGATACTGGCATTTTGCTTGATGTCGCCCACATCGGCTGGCGACTGGCTTTTTTCCAGCAAATCTAGACTCGGAAACTGCCAATTCGGGTCGCTCACCGCCAGCATCGCTGCTTTTTCCTCCGGCTCGTCTTTCTTTTCGCTAGCCCGCAGCGCCGCGAGTTTCGACTTCTTTTTATCCGCCTCGGCCATAGTCGGCACGCCTTCATTGAGCTTAAATTCGCTCATCGCTTTTGGCTCGGCGGCTTTGCGCATCACCTTGACGTTCGCCTCATTTTCCGCTTTTTCCTTGCTCGACATCACTGCTGTCTTAAAAATCTGGAACAATTCATCAAACTTCAATTGCGATAAATACGTCGCCGTCAGCGCGAGCAGCAAGATATAAATAAAAATTCCAACCGGCTCGCTCACCAGCGACAGCAGCAGCGAATTCATACTATCGCCCAGCAAACCGCCGCCCGACGGGCTGCCGCCGCGTTTCGCCACTATCAGCCCGCAAAGACCGCTGCACCACATAATTGTGAGCAACGATGTAAACTTCACAACAAACGGCAGCCGGTTACTCTCGGCACGGAACGTCTGCACCGCGATGAAAAAGATAACAATCGGCACGACATACGTCGCCCAGCCAATCGTGCCGAGCAGCGCTTGCTGCAACCAGTCCAGCACCGGACCGCCCGCCCCGAACCACGATACCACGATTAGCACGGCAAACGCCATCAAAAGCACTGCCGCCGCCTGCTCCCAATAGCCAGCCGGCAGCTCATGCTGCGGCGCAGGTACTCTGGTTTTCGCTGATTTGCGGCGCGTTGTAGCGCGTTTTGTTGGTTTCTTTTTCGCCATAACTTACATATTATACGCTGTTTTCGCGATTTTTTACATGCTTATACTTATATTGTAGCATAAATTACTATAATAAGCAATAGCATGTTCCAATTTTACCCCGGTTTATCGTCTAATACGTGCGGCTATCCGGGCGATTTCGCGGTACGACGGTTTCGGTGTCGGGCACTTGCTTGCGCGGGAACTTGCGCTTCGAGGGCGCCGGCATAATCGGCTGATTCGCGGGCGTTTTCTTTTGCGGCGCGCGCTGCACTCTCGGCGAGCCGCCAACTTCGTTCACCACTGGGATAACAATCGGTGTGCGGCGCGTTTGATCGTACAAAATATGCGTTACTTCGTCTTTTATCTCTTTTTTGACGACCTCGATATCGTATTTACCGGAAAAACTGCGCGCCGCTTTTTGCTTGAGATACTGGCGCACCATGCCCATCAGCTCTTCGTTGTCGCGCAGGTAAATGAAGCCGCGGCTGATAATATCCGGGCTAGCCAGCAACCGGCCCGTGCCGCGCTGCACCGTCAGAACCACCACGAACATACCCTCTTGGCTCATGTGGATACGGTCTTTTAGCACAACTTCGCTCACCACCGAGCCTGAATCGTCGTACATCGTGCCGCCCGAATGCGGGATACGCCCGACTTTGCGCGCGCCGTCGCTGGTAAATTCGACGATATCGCCCGGGTCGCAAACAAAGATATTTTGGCGCGGAATGCCGCATTCTTTTTCCGCCAAGCGCGCATTGTGCACCAGCATGTGAAATTCGCCGTGGTTTGGCAGATAATACGTCGGCTTGACCGCTTTGATGACGCGCACGTGGTCGTCGTAGTAACCGTGACCCGACAAGTGCAGCGGACCCACGCCCGTCAGGTGCGTTTTGCCGTTTTGAACCACATCCGAACCTTCGCGCATCAGTCCGTCAACCGTACGCACGACGTATTTTTCGTTGCCCGGAATCGGGTTCGAGCTCAGCACCGCGACGTCCGACCCCTTGATTTTGATATATTTGTGCGCGCCCGTCGCCATGCGGTTCAGCACGGCGTTAAACTCGCCCTGGCTGCCGGTACAAACGATTGTCACCTTGCTATCGGGCAGCTTAACCAAATCTTCCATCTTGACGACCGTATCTTTCGGTACTTTAATCACCCCGGTGCGCAGCGCCACTTCCAGGTTCTGAATCATACTAAAGCCGGCAAAAGCCACCTTGCGATTATGCTTTTTCGCCTCTTCCAAAATCAGCTGAATACGGTGCAGCTGGCTAGAAAAGCTACTGATGATGATGCGGCTGCTCGCCCATTTGTCCATCACCTCGCCCAAACTATGTTGGATGTCAAATTCGCCGTGCGTGTGCGTGCCGTCAGATTCGCAGTTGGTCGATTCGTTCATGAACAGCAAAAAGCCTTCTTTTTTGGCGATTTCGCCGATTCGGTCGAAGTCGAATTTCTTGCCGTCGACCGGGTTTTCCTCGATGCGCCAGTCGCCGCTACTGAGAATATTACCAACCGGCGTGCGAATCACCACTGCCGCTGAGTCCGGAATCGAGTGGTTAACCCGCACCAGCTCGATGCCAAACGAATCGCAAAGCTGCACCGTCTCGTGCGCTTCGGGGTCGAGGTCGTGATATTCCGGCGTAAAGGCGCCGTCCGTTTCTTCCATCGTCCGCTGCAGCATGCCGAGCGTAAATTTCGTACCATAAACCGGCGCCGGCAGCTTCGGAATTATATGGCGGAACGCGCCGATATGGTCGAGATGCCCGTGCGTGAAAACGTGAGCGCGAATTCGATGCTTGTTTTCCTCTAACCACTGCGTATCTGGAATGATGTAGTTAACGCCCGGATAATCGCTGCCCGGGAACAAAAAACCCATATCGACGATGATGATGTCGTTGTCGTATTCGATAGCGGTCATATTTTTGCCGATACCCATTTCGCCGACGCCACCAATCGGAATCACTTTGAGCGTCGGGCGCGGCGCGCGCGGGCGTTTCGGCTGGTCTTTTAGGCTAAATTGCTTGCCGCCGTAGCCGTTATAGACCGATTTATTGACCGGTATATTGATAACGTGCTGGCTCGCCTGCGCATTAACCCCTTCGGACATGCGGCGCTGCGCCCGGAAAACCTCGCCTTTGCGCGTCGTAGTAGCGTTGAGGACAGTGTTGCTTGATTTTTGCTTCGCCTGCAGCGGGCGTTTACTTTGGTCGTCGCCTTTTGGCGTCGCGAGTCGTCGTTGACCCATAAAATGTATTACTCCTTTTGTTTAATCAGTAGTCAAAATCAGAGCGAAAGGCAGGATAACGATAAATCACGAAAATACTACCCTTCTTACTAGTAACTCCATCATAGCAAAAATAGGCTTTACTGTCAAGCGCGCCGTATTCTGAAAATGTATTAAGCCCCAATCCCTCCGACACTCACCATAGTGCCGACTTGGCTTAGTTA
>ERZ772964.50-NODE-50-length-64818-cov-61.0267_pt1 | contig 64818 bp, 60 predicted proteins | sample MGYA00580675_ERZ772964 | MGnify/ENA primary metagenome ERZ772964 (study PRJEB29015, sample SAMEA2737941) | human oral metagenome | biome: human oral; feature: human-associated habitat; material: dental | place: China | collected 2139 ... | reverse complement strand
CTTGAAGCTCAGCAGCACACGAGCCAGCCAGGCGGGTCTGAAGGAAATGATGATGCAGATGAAGAATGAGGGCTGGAGTGACGAGTGGCTTGAATCTCAAGCCGCACCATGAGTCGGCTATACTTGAAAAGAGATTATGAAGCTAAGCCAGGGCGGCGGACTGTACTTCATTGATAGTGGGTAGCTGGGCGCCTCGCCACCGCTGATAGAGCACGCCGTCATCGGTCACCGCCACGATAGTGGGGTACTCGACGATATCGTACAGGCGGCAAAAAGCCACGCCCTCTCTGGTGTCAGGGTCAAGCGTCTCAATCTCTCGCCCCGTCCGATAGCGGTATTCCCTGAGAAAGGTCTCGACCGCCATGCGGTGCTCGGACTTCTCTCGATAAACCATCACTACACGCATTCCCACCTCCTATTAATCTTTAGCTTGTCCTGCTTGACGACTCTTGCGTAGCTCACCTAGCGCCTGAGCGAACTCATCAGCACTCTTAAACTCTCGGTAGACGCTGGCGAAGCGAACATACGCCACCTCGTTGCGCTCAGCCAGCTCATCCAGAACGAAGTCACCGATCTGCTGGCTGGTAACCTCCAGCTCACCCAGTGAATAAATCCGCTCCTCTACCCCGCCGACGATATTATCTACCTCAGTCTCAGCATTGAGGAACTTACCCACCGAGCGCTGGATAGCATTGTAGAGCTTCTGACGGTCGAATAGGACTTTGCGCCCATCCCGCTTGATCACGGCGATGTTAGGACGCTCTAACCTTTCGTAAGTAGTATAGCGAGCACCGCACTGCAGACACTCCCGACGGCGACGAACCGCACTGCCGGTGTCACGAGATTCGATCACCTTGCTGTCTTCATATCCACACTTAGGGCAATGCATATCCTACCGCCGGCTACAACTTAGTCGTCTGAATCATCCTTCTTCTTGCGTCGGAAGCGCCGACGTAAGAAGCTGGGGGCGTCGTAGGCGTCGTCATCATTCTTCACCTCCTCTTCCTCTGAGCTACTGTCATCGTCGACACTGGGCAGGCGACTGCTATCTATGGCATCATCATCAATATGGCTATCGGCATCAGCGTCCGAAACGACACTCTCAGTAGTCGGCCATTGCCAGCCGGAGCCGGTATTATCCGCCGTGCCGAAGCTCTCGACATCATGCGCCGTACCGGCATCGCTATCCAGGTCAATCTTAGACAAGTCGATATCCTCGACATTACTGACTACGGCATCTGTCCCGGCAACACCGCCACCGACAGCAGTAGCCTCGCCGTCGGGCTTAGCGCCACCGGCGAAATAGTCAGCATCGAAGCCGGTCGCTACCACCGTGATGATCAGCTCGTCGTCCATCTCGGGATCAATCGTCGCCCCGAAGATGATATTAGCCTCGGGCGAGACAGCCGCCGTGATAATCTCAGCCGCCTCCTGTACCTCCGCCATCGACATGTCATAGCCACCGGTTACGTTAAAGAGAACACCCCTGGCTCCATCAATACTGACCTCGATCAAAGGCGACTCGATCGCCTGCTTGGCAGCCTTCTCGGCTCGGTCGTCGCCCGACGCCCGCCCGATACCCATCAATGCTGAGCCGGCGTTGCTCATAATCGCCTTGACGTCGGCAAAGTCGAGGTTGATCAGTCCATTCTCAGTAATCAGCTCGCTGATCCCCTGCACTCCCTGGCGCAAGACATCATCAGCGATCTTAAATGTCTCCAGCAGCGGTGTCCGACGGTCAATCGTCTGGAGCAGGCGGTCATTAGGTATAGTAATCAGAGTGTCAACCGTACGAGAGATATTACCGATACCATACTCGGCGTTGCGCCGCCGCTTGTCGCCCTCAAAGCTAAAAGGGCGAGTCACTACGCCGACTGTCAGCACCCCTAGGTCCCTGGCAATCTGCGAGACGATCGGTGCCGCTCCCGAGCCGGTGCCGCCACCAGCCCCAAAGGTGATGAACGCCATATCCGAGCCTTCTAGCGACTTCTTGATCTCGTCAACACTCTCGCTGGCAGCCGCTTCGCCAACCTTAGGGTCAGCCCCGGCACCTAACCCCCGAGTGGTATCCTTACCAATATGAATCTTGACATCAGCCTTAGAATGACGTAGCGCCTGAGCGTCGGTGTTAATAGCAATGAATTCGACTCCTCGAATACCGGTATCTTTCATCCGATTGATGGCGGCTCCGCCAGCACCGCCAACGCCGACCACCTTGATAACAGCCGTAGACTGGATCTCTGCGGGCTTAACCTCTGGCATATTCCCTCCTCAAACAGTTTAGCTTCACTGCTACGATTATACACATCAGCTAGCCTTGCCGCAAGTTAGAGCTAATGGTTTAGCGCCCGTTTCTGCGGGCAAATAAGCCGGCAATCCTGCCGATGATCCCGCTCAAGATACCCGGGCGAGATGAGTGTCCGTCGCCGCTACTACCACCCCGCTGAGCATCCCGCTCCATCAAACCAAGAGCTACCGTCCAGCCGGGGTCTTTCACCTTATCCGCCAGACCTTTGTAGGTCGGCATCTTATATAAATGCACATTCATACCGAGTGCCTCTCTGGCATAGTCAACCAACCCCCTCAGCTTGGCTCCGCCACCGGTCAAGACAGCCCCACCCGGTAAGTTAGCCTGCTTCTTGATTCGCTTCAGCTCTTTATTGATCAGTTCAAATAGCTCACTCAGGCGAGCCTCGACGATATCGTCGATCAGCTCGGTCTTAAAGGTCAATTTCTGAGCTGATGGTCCATTACCAATATTAAGCGAGACCGTCGTCTCGTTACCCCGCCTTAACCCAGGTGAAGCAACCGCATGCTCCAGCTTGACCCGCTCAGCCACATCCAAGTCAGCCCTCAGACCGATCGCCAGATCAGTCGTGATATTATTCGAGCCAACCGGTAAGGTCTTGACGAAGATGACATCGCCCTCTTCGTAGACGACGATATTAGTAGTCGAATGACCGATGTCGATCATCACCGCACCGTTTTCCTTCTGCTGGTCCGATAAAGCCAGATTAGCAGCCACCAGCCCGACCGGCTGATAGAACTGGTTGGACACCAAATTCGCCTGTTCTAGTACTTGATCCAGATTCTTAATATTCGGGCGCAAAGCTGTCACCATATAGACTTCCACCTCCAGCCGAACTCCCGACATATCTAGCGGGTCACGGATTCCCTCTTGATTGTCAATCTTGTAGAAATGAGGCTCGACACTGACGATCTCCCGATTCGCCGACAGCTTGACCTGCGTGGCGGCATCAATCACCCGGTCAACCTCGCTATTACCGATCGGCTTAGTCTGATCAACCGTGATCAACCCCCGTGACGCCATGCCGGCGATATGCGAGCCGTTGATACCGACGACCGCCTCCTGGATATCTACCCCGCTCATCCCCTCGGCAACAGCCATCGCCTTGTCCAGACTAATGGTAACTTTACCGATGTCAGCTATCGTCCCTTTGCGCATGCCTTGACTGGCGTACTCGCCCACACCGACGATGGTGATAGTGTCGCCGTCGAGCGACCGACCATCAGGACCGTCAGTTGATGCCAGCGAGCCAATCACCACCCGCACCGTGCTGGTGCCTATGTCAACCCCGATCATGTATCTATTTTCGCTCATTATGGTGTGATTATATCACGCTTCAGCCTAGTATGCGAAATGCAGGAGGATTGCGCAAATCAGCTCTTTATAGTCGTCGCAATTAAGCACCTCAACCATGCCTCAGGATCTTAGACTTCACTCGGTTGCAACAGTATCTCTACACCAAATCCTTCCGATAAAGGTCATGATAGAATTGGCAACTACGTAGTAGCTCCTGATGAGTGCCGCTGGCGACGATCTTACCTTTATCAACGACGAAGATCCGGTCGCTGTCGATAACTGTGGACAGGCGGTGAGCGACGATCAGAATGGTATATTCACCCTGGAGGTTGCCGATAGCTCGCTGGATCTGCTCCTGAGTCTCGTTATCCAGAGCACTGGTGGCCTCGTCAAAGAGGATCACTTCAGTCTTCTTGAGTAGGGCTCGAGCGATAGCCAGACGTTGGCGTTGTCCACCTGATAGTATGACGCCGCCCTCACCCAGCATGGTCTCATAGCCTTCCGGCAAGGACATGATGTAGTCATCGATGCAGGCTGCCTGACAGACTGAACGTATCTCTCGCATGCTAGCACCGGGTTTAGCAATCAGCAGGTTGTCCTTGATTGAGAAGTTAAAGATATAGGGTGATTGAGTGATGATTGACATATTGTTTCTGATAGAGTCACGGGTTAGCGATTCGATGTCGTAGCCATCCAGCTTGATGGTGCCGCTGTCGGCATGGTAGAGACGAGTGATCAGGTTAAAGATGGTGGTCTTGCCTGCTCCGCTCCGCCCGACAAAAGCAACCCGCTCGTTGGGATGAACCGTAAAGCTAATCCCGTTCAACACTGGACGCTTGCGACCATCACGATCATAGCTAAAGCTGACCTGATCAAACTCAACCTTTCCCTCTAAGCGATCCAAGCCGACGTCACCAAACTTTTCTTTATCAAATACTTTGTTATCAATTACCTCATAGACTCGGTCGGCAGCCATGGTAAATCGCTCATTATACTCAGCAATCTCTGTAAAATTGGTCATTAGATTAACTATATGCGTTCTGTACTTGTAGATCACGATTAAGACGGGGATAGTCACCAGATTGTATCTCATCAGTATCACCGCTAGCACGAAGAAAGTGCAACCGAAAAACGCCTCGGTGGCATTGGAAAATAGCCAATGGCGGTTACGGATACCCAGCGCCTTGTATTTATCGTCATTGGCTCGCTGGATTCTGTCCGACATCCTACTGAGCACAATCGCTCCGGCATTCAGCGTCTTGACATCCCTGGCACCTCGTATCAGCTCACCGGTCAGCCCCGTTACCTCGTCCTCTAGCGATTTAACTTGACGATGAATCTCGTACTCTCGCTTCAGACCCCGGCGCTTGATGGCATAAGTGGCTAGCGCCGTCACCAGAGCATAGGCAAACATATACTTATTCATGATAAAGATTGCGCCCATCACCCCGATGCGAGTTATGATACCCAAGATCTGGTAGATATATTCGCCAAGTACGGCACCCATCTCGCCCACGTCCATGTTGAGTCGACTGATGAATAGGCCGGCCGAAGACTTATCTATCTCATACACCTCCAGCTTTAACGCCTCACGAATCACCGCCATGCGCAGCTCAACCATCATCTGGAGATAGATCTTGCGATACACGATCACGTCGAAGTAAGCCAGTATCTGCCTCACCAAGTCGATAGCCAACACCACTAAAGCTGTATACAGTAATTGTTCTAATTTATTACCCGTCAGATCAAGGATCAGCTGAGCGCTCAGCATAGGAGCGACCACGCTAAGCGGAATCGTTACTACATTGATTATCACATAGATGATGACGTACTTTTTCGACGACTTAGCATACTTCAATGTTCGACGTAAGTCGTGTCGGAATGACTTCGACGATGACTTGGCTTTCTTCCGGGGGGGCAATTTACTCATGATAACCTCCTGCTTTTACCGTGTATTTATATTCACAACTCTCGACCTGCTCACGTCATTATCCGATAGAGTCATTATAACTTGGTGATAATCTCCGGAGCGCCGTCAGTTAGCAGCAAGGTGTGTTCGAAATGAGCCGCCAGTGAGCCGTCACGAGTCCTGATCCCCCAGCCGTCCGGATCGTCCTGCACTACCCTCCAGCTGCCCAGCGTCGCCATCGGCTCGACAGCGATCGCATTACCGACCGGCACCAGCATACCTGTATGGCGTCGACCGTAGTTAGGTATATCAGGCTCCTCATGCATCGTCCGACCGATACCATGCCCGACCAAATCTTTCACCACTCCTAGATGCGCCTTGTCCAGCACTTTTTCCACCGCCGAGCCAATGTCGCCCGTCCGCACTGCTCCTTTGATGGCATCAATACCGGCATATAAGCTCCGCTCAGTGGTACTCAGTAGCAGCTTCTTTGCTCCGGTCGGCTGAGCATCATCAGTCAGCATGGTGAAGGCACTATCCGCCTTCATTCCACCGACGTCTATCACCAGGTCGAAGCTGACCACATCGCCCTCCGCCAGGGGATTATCATTCGGCACACCATGCACCACCATGTCATTAACGCTGATACAAACCACCCCCGGGAAATTAACATCAGGGTCAAGATAGGTAGCATGCGCCCCCCGAGCCTTAATCTCTCGAGCGAACCAGTCGTTCAGCTGTCGCCCGGTCACACCGACCTTGACTTCCCGGCGCACATCTCGGTACAGGCCGGCTAAGATCTTACCCGCCTCACGCATATGCTTTAGCTCGTCAGCAGTGAAATTAGCCGGCAATACAACTTTGGTCATTTTTCTCCTTAACGTTAGTCACTGCCAACTATTGTAGCACCCGACAGATAATCTCGTCGATCTGATCATGCACCTGGCCAACCGTCCGACCGGCCGCCACCCGCTCAATGTCAAAGCCGTTCTCGGCCAGAAAGTCGATTATCGCCTGCCCTTCTCGAGCGAAGATCGCCAGTCGCTCGGCAATCGCTTCGTCATTGTCATCCGAACGTCCCCGCTGACGCAAGCGTCTGAGGACCTCTTCCTTCCCGATATCCAGCACCATGACGACATTTGGAGAGTCGTCATCCCTACCCGACAGATAGTCGACTAGATAGCTAGCCTGCTCCATGTTGCGGGGATAACCATCAACGATCAGGTGCCTCAGATCGGCCTCTTCGTGAAACAAGCGAGCAGCTAGGTCATTAGTAATGTGATTAGGAACGATCTTACCCTGATCTAGTAGCGCCTGAATTTCGGGCGTGGCGTGCCGACGTAGCGCCGCCCCCATGCTGAACCACTTCCAGCCATGGCGGAGTGCCAAGATTTGCCCCTGCAGTGACTTACCGGCTCCGGCCGGTCCGAGCATCAGGATCATTGAGCTAATAGCTCCCGCACCACCCGGGCGATATCGCCACCGCTAGCCGAATTACCGAGCTGCTTCTTCGCTTCGCCCATCACCTTACCAAAGTCCACCTGAGTGTAGTCACCTTGCTTGACGATCTCCTCCAGCTTAGCTCTAAGCTCGTCCGGCGTCAGTTGCTTTGGCAGATACTTAGCGATGATATCTCGCTCCGCCGTCTCTTTGGCTACTCGCTCGCTGTCGCCTGCCTGTCGGTAAATAGCGATGGCGTCATTGCGAGCCTTGACCTCGTGCGCTACGACCGCTTCTATCTCGGCGTCAGTTAATTCCACTCCGGCACCTTTGGCGACCTGTTTGTACTTAATGGCTGACTTCAGCCCATTAAGCGTCACTTTACCCATCTCGTCATGGGCTAGCATAGCCTGCTTAAAGTCAGCTTTGATTCTATCTGATAAGCTCATTAGCCCTCCCTTCTTATTCATTCGTATTGTACCACTTTTACGATCCCGGCTCGGCAACTCTGGCCGGCTCTCTACTCAGAACTAAGTCAGCCCTCCGGCTGGAGGGCTGGCAATAATAGCATCGCTCGGCTGCTCTCGCCCGCTACCTAGCGAGAAGCCTTGAACGTACCAAGGCGCATTTGTAGAGCCTTCTCAGCTCGGCGCTGGTCTCGCAGAATAGCCACTCGGCGTCGGTCTCGCCTGGTCTGGGGCTTACTGAACCGCTGTGACGCTTTCGCCTTGGCGATTACGCCCGACTGAAGCACTCGACGGTTAAACCGACGAAGCAAGTTTTCATTCGCCTCACGGGTATCTTTTCTCTTCACTGTGATCATATCGACTACTATCATATCAGATGGCGAGCATTTTGCAACCGCAGCAATCCAAACACTTATAGTCCAATTTCAGCGGGCATGATCTGCATCAAGTATTCCTCGGGCTTCTCGGTAAAGATTATCCTCTTACCTATGCCATGAGCATAGCCAATCTCCATAAGAGTTGACGCTCCGACGTAGCCGTCAACGTCACAAATTATCAGCGCATCAGAATTGTCGATCATATCCAGATGGTATCGTTCTAGCTCAATCGGCGACATATTTTCTTCACCCTCAAATCTAACAGAATCAACGCCAGGATCTTTGGGGTTCTTAAATCTCGGACTTAGAACTTTCACGCCGCTTCTCAGTAAATCTTGTTTCATGCTGGAGATATATGACCAGTGCTTGCGATAATTACCAGCTAAAACGACCGAGCGATATTCTTGCTTTATAGCCCCGTCAATCATATTAGAGTCAGACGGCACCAGTTTTTCGACTTGAAACTTCTCGACTATTGCCTGAGCGATCGCCGAGCAAGCCCTGGCGCCATGCATCCATAGAGGATCATCCGGCATAAGATTCTCCAGTTCTTTGATGGATATTTTCTGATAAATCTCCTCATTCCTAGCGGCAAAGTCACCGGAAGAAATCACACATGGGTGGGTAGGGTCGCTAAATATATCATTCGCCACTAAGTTGTAGCCGGCCAGCCTCATGTACGTCAGCTCACCACCATTATAAATAGCGACCGGCGTAGCCAGCTTAGTGCCGGGCAGTTGCTTGCTTATGCTATCGACGACCTCACGCAGAACATGTTTAGAGTACGCCTCATTAAGGAAGGGAAAATCATTCAGTACCGTCCCGACGCCAACCTCTAAGTTGTACCTTCCGACTACTTCACCGGCTTCTTTAACGATTAATTCGGTCGAGCCACCGCCTATATTGATAAGCAGCAGTGGCACACCGCCGGTGTACTCCGACGACAGAGCTTTCTCCAGGTAAAAGCTTTCCAGCTCGTGCGACACAACATTGAAATACGCTCCTGTCTGCTCGAAGAAATCATCAGCCAGGCGATGATAGGCGGCCCTAGTTAGTCGTCGAAAAATAGCAGTAGCGAAGACCTTGACTCTAACCGGCTTATACTTATCCTTAACTCGGTTAACGTAATCAATCAGCTCTTGCTTCATCTTCTCCGAGAGACCCACCTCCGGGCTGAACTCATTCTTAAATGGCAAGCTTTTTGTTTCTTTAATCACGGCGCCATCACTACCAGCACCGTACACCTTGACAGTTGATGACCCGATGTCGATGTACATCACTTTCATACTCCTTACCCCTCTCCGTAAAACCGCTCCTAGATATTAAGTAAATTATAACCCAGCAGGATACATCGCCCATTCCTTGCTTAAGGTTGAATAGATGAGCAATTATGTCCTCCCGGTAAGTAGTTTGCCTAAGTATCTGCTGGACAGGCTCGCAGCAATCCAGCCGATGCGTTAGCTAGACCGGCTAATCATGATAAAGCATGATTTATCCACCTTTTTGCTTAGGTAGTACAACGTTATGCATCCTGCTGGGTGCTGGACGGGTCCAAGCAAAAACAGGGCGGTGCTAGCACCGCCCTGGAGGCTATGTTGCTTTCTACGACCTTGCGCCGCTTGGTCGTGATCTTGTTTAATAGAAATTATCGAGACCAACCTCCCTTCGGTCCGTCCTCCGAATACTCCTCAACATCCCTCTCATTACGCCTACGACATAGTGCCTCGTACTCTAGCTCGTTTATTTTATCTTCCAGAGCTTGCTTCACCTTAGACTCCTTACTCTTCTTGAAGTAAGAAATATCACCATTTTGCAATGCCCGTATTCTTTCAGGAGCAGACTCCTTCCACTGTTCCCAATAGTCCCAACTAGAATACTTGTCTTGCTCTCGCTTAGCCTCGTCGAAGCGTTGTTGCGCCTCAGCCTCGGTATCATCAGCAAAGTCGTCGGCGTTAATGCCGTATTTTTCTAGACATTGCTTCTGATAGTCCTCCGGCGTAATGTGAAAGCACTCTTCAAACTCTTTCGGCGAGTTCAATCTGGCTCTGTTCAAATCATCAATTCCGTCGTGCAGGTCAGCAACATCATAATAACGCCAGCCCCCAAGCACGTAGTCAGCTTCATTGTAAATATATTCATCTCGCCATAATTCATCGTACTTCGGTATCTGATCAAGAAATTTCTGGCGACGCTGATTAGCCGCCCGCTCTTCTTCCGCCGCCTCAGCTACCCGCTGGTTCTCGACATGCTGGTGGTAAGCATGTACACCGCCGTGTACAGCTAGGGTTAGACCGACGATCACACTAGCCACTAGCTTCTTCATGCGGAAAGCCTTGGCTCTATCAGCCAACTTTTCTGCCTCGGTATCTTTATCTTGGTCAATAGCTGAGCTAGCTACATCGACTTTATCATTTACTTTAGTCTCGTCCCATTGAGACTTAGCTAGATCAGACGAGGAATCGCCCCCCCGATCGATTGATTAGATTTATTTAGTTCCATAAGTGACGGCCCTTTCGCAATATTATTAGATTTGCTGTATCCATACGGTAACATAAACGCTAAAGCTTGTCAATTCCCACCTTAAATTAACACCTTATGCCTGTAATTTCCCTCTATACATAACCCGGGTTGGTACGAGTAGTACAGGTGGTCTCCTCAGGCTTGGCACCGTATAAACTACCACGTGCACTGAATAGCTTACTGTTATATCAACAGCCTTCGTCAACCACACTGTACTACTCATACCTAGGACACTTCTGTCATCAAGCGCAGATTATAGAAGCAACGAGACCAGGGAAATTACATGTACGTCAATGCTCTAGTCAGAGTAGCTCACTTAGCTTCCTCAGGTCACAGCAGCCCAGCTGATGCCCAACAACCAGGTTGACAAGGAAAACGGCGCTATCTCGCAAGATAGCGCCTGGATGGGTTGGTCAAGAAGAGGCTACAGCCTCTTCTTAATCTGATTTATTATTCCGTTCACACCAGCGTTCACCCCCTTCCGGATGAGTCGGTTAATAATGACTACAATAGCCACGAAAACGATCAGAATAAAAATCGCACCCGCCGAGTCCATCAGAGACCCCTTTCACTGGCTGGTTAGACATGGCGACTCCACGCCCATACCAGATATCGCTATAGTACCACCTATCACCACTTAGTCAATATCTTCACCGGTCAGCCTGATCAGCCTGCCCTCGACCGAGACGTTACCCCGCCATTCGTTTAGCGACAGCTCGACCAAGGCGTCAGCGTAAACCGGCTCGGTTTCGTCACCCGGCATCAGATCGAACTTACTTGCACCATCGAAAGCAATCGCCCGCAAGCACCTACCCTGAGTGTCAGTGAAAGTATATTTGACATGTTGCTGCCCACTACCCATCAGGCGTCGCTCTACCACCGTCACATGCCGCAACAAGAAAGTTGGCACCGGGTTGCCCTGGCCATATGGCTCCAGCATCGCCAGCGTCTCAACTAGGTCCGGCGTAAGCTCGCTGAAGTCATCTAATGTCAAGTCTGGTGGCGGGTAGAAATATTTCTGCTGGTCGCCCAAGCCAAGCGACCGGTAGTGCTGATTCACCGCCTGGCACCACTGATCTAGCTGACTCGCCCGGACAGTCACACCACCGGCCGCCGCATGCCCACCGCCCTTGATTAGCAAGTTGCTCGTCGCCTCAATCGCTGTAGCGATCGAGAATTGCCCGAAGCTCCGCCCCGACGCCTTAGCCAGCTCGTCGTGACGGCTAAAGATAAAGGTCGGCTTGAGCACCGCCTCCTCGACTTTCGAGGCAACGATACCGATCACCCCCTCATGCCAACCATCGCCCACTGCAATAGCTACCGGCTGATCTGCCTTAACCTGTTCTAACGCCTGAGTGCAGATAGCCTGCTGGATGGTCTTGCGCTGACGATTAAGCTTATCCAGCTCAGTAGCTAGCTGGAGCGCTCGCTCGTTATCCGTCGCCGTTAGTAACTCTATCGCCAGACGAGCGCTAGCCAGGCGCCCCGCTACATTTAGACGTGGACCAAGCATATAGCCAATCGCCTGCGAGTCTACCTCCGTCAGATCCAGCCCCGCTACCGCCACCAGTGCCTTGATGCCGGGACGCCTGGTCTTCTGTAGTACCTTTAGCCCCCAGTAAACCAGCGCCCGGTTCTCGTCCGCCAGAGTCACGACATCGCTGACCGTGGCAATCGCCACCAGGTCAAGTAGCCACTTCTCCTGCCCGGTCGGCAGGTCATCAGGAAACGTCCGCCCCAGAGCTTCGACCAGCTTGAAGGCTACCCCCGCCCCACACAGGTCAAGAAAGGGATAGAGTCGTCGCCGTCGATCCCGCAGGCAAAAGCGCTCGTCATAGGCCTCGGGCTGATCACGCCGGGTCACCTTCGGGTCTACCACCGCCACCGCTCGGGGCAAAGTATCACGAGGCGAATGATGGTCGGTAATGATCATATCCAGATCCAGCTGATTAGCATAGTCAACTTCGTCGAAAGAGACGATGCCATTATCCACCGTCAAGACTAAGTCCGTACCGGTGTCATAGAGATGTTTGATCGCTTCTTTATTCAGACCATAGCCTTCCTTGAAACGGTCGGGCACGTAGTAGTCAACCGTCAGACCAAACCTGGGGAGCGCATCCAGCAAGATAGCCGCTGAGGCAGCACCATCGACATCGTAGTCACAGTAGATAGTTACCTTCTGCTGCTTAGCTCGGGCTTGTTCCAGTCGCTTGACCGCCTGCTTCATGCCGGGTAATAAGAATGGGTCGTAGTCAGTCGCCCGGTAATCCGGCTGGAGAAACGCCCGCCTAGCCGAAGCCGTTTGGTAGCCCCGAGCAGCAAGTAACTTCCGAATGATGGGCGGAAGATTAGCCGGCTTCCGCTCCGCCGGTTGATCCGCCGAAGGTGCTTTCGACGCCATCTTAATGGCTAATCATCTCACCGCCGCTATTGCGGCTATTGCGCTGACGATTATTAGATAGTTGCTGCGACTTGATAACTATCGCCTGTAGCTCCTTAAAGATCGGGAAGCCCTTATTGGTTGAGAAGACCTTGGTGTTGCCCCGTTTTTCCGAGACTAAGAAGCCTGCTTTCTCCAGCCGGCGCAGCTCCCGCTGGATGTTGCCGGGGTCTTCTTTGATCAATTTAGCCAGCCCTCGCACGTGTGTTTTGAAATCCGGGTACTTGGCATAGACCACTACGATCTTACGCCTAACCCGTGATGTTATAAACACATCGAGCATCTATATCCCCCTTCTTCCCTATCTAATGTATCAGTCTTATGCTTTGGCTGATCTTGTTGTAAATTATGTTAGCAGAAAGCCCAGGCTATCGCAAGGTCAAAGATTGAGCCATATCATGCCCGTGACTCAGTGCAAGCTGTGTGATCTCCTTGTATATATGGTAGTTCTCTGTGCGAGTAGTACAGGTGTACCAATAAGATTAAGCCTCACAGCTCAAAGCAGATTCTGTAATTTCCCTCTATGTATAGTCCGGGTTTGTACGAGCAGTACAGGTGGTTTCCTCAGGCTTGGCACCGTATAAACCACCACGTGCACTGGTAAGCTTACTGCTGTATCAACAGCCTTCGTCAACCACACTGTACTACTCGTACCTAGGAGCGTTCATCTTTGGCTGAAGTTGGACTAAGATAATGAGGCTGGGAAATTACGTGTGTATCAATGCTCTAGCCAGAGTAGCTCACCTAGCTTCCTCAGGCTCCAGCACGATACTTAACGTTACACTATGATAGGGAGAGAAGAGTGTATATGATGTATTGTTGCATCCAGGTAGACTCAATTAGTATCAGCTGGACAGGCCCAGCCGGATGGTAAGGTTAAGCTGTCCGCACCAGATGAAGCCTGGCTTTACATTCGTTCCACACTGAGCAATATATAGTGGATATCCGGCTGGACAGGCTGGCGACGTATAAGTCACCACGGGCAATTGTAACCTTACTGTTCTATCAACAGCCTTCGTCAACCACACTGTACTGCTATCTACCCGCAGGAAAGCTTTCATGGGGGGGCGGATTCATCACAGACAACCGAAGACTAATCAATGTCCTACAAGTAATCAATCGCCAGTGGTACATTATGAGCGCCAGGTCTGAGGTTGATGTGATGAATCTATCAGCCCCCCATATAAAGTATTAGATAACCCTTAGTACACAAAGGGTGTCTTTTGTCCTTCACTCTATTAGTCATTTCCTGAAGACTGTGTGCGCTTGAAGCTCAGCAGCACACGAGCCAGCCAGGCGGGTCTGAAGGAAATGATAATAGAGTGAAGAATGAGAGGTATCGTATCTAGCAAATTAAACTACTAGTGCAAGGCGTGGCTTTGCTATAATGATCACATGTATTTTAAGTCCCGAGCTGAGGCGGGAGTGAAGCTGGCTGACGAGCTAATGCCTCTCTATCGCTATGAGAATACGGCAGTAGTAGCACTGAGCCAGGCCGGTGTGGCAGTCGGCTACCAGATAGCGGTAAATCTGCACGCCGTCCTGAGACGCTTGCTGATGAAGACGATCCATATCGACGACGAAAGTATTGACTACGCCATGGTCATGCCCGGTGGAGTGGTAGCAGTTAATCCCCGACTCAGCGAATCTGAGCAGCAATATTATTATGGTGAATATGCCGGCTGGCTAGACGAGAAAGTCCGGCAGGCTATCTTTGAGGTAGATAAGAATATCGAGCCGCAGGAGGTCTCGCCCGAAAACTTACGAGGCTACAATGTCATCCTGGTCGATGATGGGTTAGATAGTCCGGCTCCGCTAGAGGCGGCAGTAACTTGGCTCAAGCCTGTTCGGGTCGATAAGATCATTTTAGCTTGCCCTATTATCTCGGTGTCGGCACTGGATCGAGCACATGTGCTGATGGATGAGCTGCATATCTTAGGTGTGGCGGCTAATTATCTAGATACGGCTCATTACTATGATGTTAACGATGCTTCAGATGATGCTATGGCGAAAGCTATGGTCGATGCTACCATCGTTGACTGGAAGTAGCTCAGAGCAGATTCTGTAATTTCCCCTCCACGCATAACTTGAGTTAGTACGAGCAGTACAGGTGGTCTCCTCAGGCCTGGCGACATAGCGATTACCACTGGCAATTGCCAACCTACTGCTGTATCAACAGCCTTCGTCAACCACACTGTACTACTCGTACTAGGAGCGTTCATCTTTGACTGAAGCTGGACTAAGTAGTGAGACCAGGGAAATTACATATAATCATTAGTGCACAAAGGGTGTCTTTTGTCCTTCATCTACATCGTCATTTCCTGAAGACTGTGTGCGCTTGAAGCTCAGCAGCACACGAGCCAGCCAGGCGGGTCTGAAGGAAATGATGATGTAGATGAAGAATGAGGGCTGGAGTGGCGAAGAGCTTGAAGCCCGAGCTATACAGCCTTCATTTCATCCGCTCTGTTCAGCTAGGCTAGCCAAATATAAGACATTGGTCAGCACCACCTCATTTTCTATCTTGAGCCTGGTTAAAATTGACGCCGGATTAGCACTGAGCAGACGGAGTAGCTTGATCGTCTCGGTATCATACCGTCCACCACCGTCTAAATAGACAAATGCCTGCTCGGCTATGTCATAATCATAGCTCACCCCTTCGACCAGCTTCATCCCGTTTGAATCTGTTAGCAGATTGAGCTCACTTCCCTTTAGACGGGCTAAGTGCAGACTGAACCAGGTCTTGACCAATCTCAAGTCAATCAGGCGGCTGTTTAGACTAGCCAGCACCCCCGCCAGCACCTGGTACAGCTCGGGCGTATCAACCGCACTGCTCAGTCGGCTGATCTGTTTGATCGCCTCATAGCCGAATTGCAATCGATCATAGTCCAGCATTAGCTGGTCGTAAAAAACGACAATTCTAGATGAAGTTAGCGTCCACATGCCGTTAGTGGCACTAGAGCTTTTGACTAAGCCCAGCTCGCAGATGGCGAATAGCTCGATCCCGCCAGCTAGCTTGGACTTGGCTCGCCGCACCGCCTTTGCCATCACCGCCAGCTGACCATGCTCCGGCGTCAGAATAGTCAGGATGCGATCCGCCTCACCGTAGTTAGTCCGACGCAAAATGATCGCCCTAGTCGTCAAGCTAACCGCCACAGATGATACCTCGGACTAGCTCCGCCAAATCGGTGAAGTCATACGTCGCCTTATCATAGAGAGCCACTACTCCATAGTCCGCCATATCTGCCTGATTCAGTCGCTGCGCCGAGGAGGACAAGATGACTTTAGGTAAAGCTATGGTGTCTGAATAACTAATTAATTCATTTAATAAAGTTAAGAAATTGTAGCTACCAAGGTGAAGATCGGCAATTAGAAGCTTGGGGTGAAGCTCGTCAACCAAGCGCATAGCCTGCACCGGGCTGACCGTCGTGGCGCTAGTCAGCTCGGCGTCAAATGACCGGAGTGAATCTGCCAGACTCTGAGCATATAGCTGATCATCCTCTAAGATCAGTACTGCCACCTCGCTCTGTTCCATCACCTCACAGCCCTCCCACCAGCGACAACTGTCGGCTGGACTCAAGAGAAGCTCGCAAGATAGTGCCGCCCCGTCGGCGACGACTGACAGCGAGCTCACCATTCATTGCCTGCATCAGCCGGTCGGCTAATAGTAGATTTAGCGAGCCCATTAACGGTCGGTTGATGGTCGGATTATTACTAGCCGGATCCTTAGCAAGCCGGAGAGATTGAGCCAGGTTGAAACTGGGACCGTCGTCTTGCACCTCCAGCGACACTTTGCTCTTTCGGCATCCGGACACCCTCAGCCGGACAATGCGCCCTCTGTTCTGAACGTCGCCACTATCACTATAACGAACGGCATCGGTCAGGAAGCCCAGCAGCATTAGCCTGAGTGCCTGATAATTCCCTACTGCCACCGGTGTGCGACGAGGCAGCTCGCAGTCTACCCGACAATCAAAATGCTGACCGAATAGTTGTGCTTCACGAACCACTTCGTAGCACAGACCGTTTAGCTGAACCGGCTCAAGTGGCAGTTGTTCCGCTTCGCTTAGCGCCAAGCGCAACTGCTCTGATATCTTGAGCGTGTGACCAACCGTCAGGCGCAACCGCTCCAATACTTGTCCGGTGGAGTCGCCCGAAGTATCCGACAGTTGTCCGTCCAGCTGAAAGGACAGCTGGCGCAATAATACTAGCGGTGCCGTCAGATCACGAGCCGCCGCCCCTAGCGCCGTACTACTAAAGTCCGCTCCCTCCACACTCATTAAGACTAGTATAGCACCTAGCTCAGACAGCCCGGTGGGGCGTGGCGAGGAAATACAACTCTACGGCTCGTACTTAAGCGTAGCCAGCACAGTCTTATTAAAGTCGTTGACGAAGTCGTGGCTATCGACAAACATCTGCAGAGTCTTGTCACGCAGTTTCAAGATCACCACCGACCCGTTAATGGTTTCGGTCAGCTGACCGTCGACCCGCACCCCCTTGTAGCCAGCGAAGTCTTTAGTCTTACCGATGATGACAGTCGAGACCTTGACTTTACCGTCCTCGACTAAGTGCTGGTAGCTGCGCACCGTCTCAGCGTATGACCGATTGGTCACGCTAATCCTCAGGGCATACGGTGTCACCCCCTCCTTGACAATCGGGACGATCAATGGGCTAAAGTAGACGTTTAGCCGAGTGGTGTCACTAGTAGCGATGTAGCCCGACCAGGTCTTAGGGTAATTAAAGCGAATCGACCCCATGTCAGATGGACCCTGGTAGATCCGATAGGGCTTCTTCTCCTGCTCTAAGAAGCGCTTGTCGTCCTCGCTCTTCTGCTGTGACTTACCCTCGGTCACCGCCGCATCTACTCTCGCCTGGACGTTAGTCTTCCACTCGGTCATTTGCATGTACGCCCAGATGAAACCACCGGCTGCCACGACCAGAAAGATCGCCAGCAGGATAGTCGAGATTAGTAGCGGGTTAACCGCCCCCCGCTCGTCGTTTAGTAGTCTCCCACTCGTTCTTTTCATACCTTTTAGTCTACCACAAGCGCTATTAGCCACCAAGAGCAACGCACCGGTTCATTTCTTACTGCTCAGCTAATCACAATTACTCGTCACTACAGCCCTCACTCTTCGTCTCGTCATCATTTCCTTTGTTGCCGCCTGGCTGGCTCGTGCACTGCTGAGCTTCAAGCGTGCACAGTCTTCAGGAAATGACTGACGCAGACGAAGGACGAAAGACACCCTTAGCGTGGCAAGGGGTAATATGCGTAAGAGCAGGGCGATATGGTTGACGAAGACTGTTGATATAATAGTAAGTTAGCAATTGCACATGGTGTCTTATACGTCGCCAGGTCTGAGGAGACCATACGCCCTGCTCTGAACTACGAGGCTTAATCTTGTTAATATACCTGTAATTTCCCCAGCCCCATTTCTTAGTCCAACTTCAGTCAAAAATAGACTTTCTTAGTACGAGTAGTACAGTGTGGTTGACGAAGGCTGTTGATATATCAGTAAGCTAGCAATTGCCCGTGGTGACCTGTACGTCGCCAGGCCTGAGGAGACCACCTGTACTACTCGTACGTCAAAGAGCTATACGTGGAGGGAAATTACAAATCCTGCCCTGAGCTCAAGGCTACATGTGTCAAAGGGCAAAACTTGTCGATTTTAACAAGTTTTGCCCCTACCATCTGTAAAATCTACCCAAAAATAGCCTCTTATGTCATAATCTAAGACTAAGAAAGGCCAAGAATGATGAAAACAGTACAGCGAGAAGACTACCTACGTAAACTGCGCCAGCTCAAGGATGTAGACCTGATCAAGATCGTTACCGGAGTCCGACGGTCCGGCAAATCTACCCTGTTGGAGCTTTTTCGCAACGAACTGATAGAAAGCGGCATTGATAGCCAGCGCATCATTGCCCTCAACTTTGAGGAGGTGGAGAATGAGCCCCTACTTGATCGACACAAGCTATACCATTACATTGAAGACAGGCTGGTTCCCGACCGGATGAACTATATCTTTCTCGACGAAGTCCAGAATATCCCTGAGTACGAAGTTCTGGTTGACAGCCTCTATGTCAAAAAGAACGTCGATATCTACATCACCGGCAGTAACGCTTTTCTCCAGTCGTCTGAGCTTGCTACGCTACTGTCCGGTCGTTATATCGAGATCAGCATCTTGCCCTTCTCATTTGCTGAATTCGTCTCATCTTTCTCCGGCTCGGCCGAGCTAAGCCGTCGCTACGACCAATACGTCAACTACAGTTCGTTCCCCCAGGCAGTCAGCATGATCGAGACCATACCCGACCAGATCAATAATTACCTGCGAGGCATCTACGAGAGCGTAGTTACCAAAGACGTCATGACCCGCCGTGAGATCAAGAGTCGGCGCAACTTCGACAATGTCGTTCGCTTCATCCTGGATAACATAGGTAGCGCCGTCTCACCCAGCAGCATAGCTACAGTCATGACCGCCAACAGCCAAAGCATCAAGCACACCACCGTTGACGGCTACCTGTCGGCGTTAGTCAATAGTTTCGTTCTCTACAAAGCAGAGCGCTGGGACATTAAGGGAAAGAAGCTACTGGCTACGCAAGAGAAATACTACACCGTTGATCTGGGTTTGAGGCGGGTTCTACTCGGCCGACAAGACGGCAGTGATAGGGGTCATCTGCTGGAGAATGTGATCTACCTGGAGCTGTTGCGCCGAGGTGGTGAGATATATATCGGCAAAACCGGCAACAAGGAAGTTGATTTCGTGGTCAAGTCGCCGAGCGGTGACTTGAGCTATTATCAGGTGGCATATTCCGTAGCCACCGAGGAAACTCTCACCCGAGAACTATCTCCCCTGAGACAGATTGACGATAACTACCCCAAATATCTGATCACCCTAGACCAAGCTTCGTTCGACAATAACGGCATCCGCCACCTTAATGCGCTGGATTTCTTAATGAACCAAACAGAACTCTAGGCTTGTCGAATTGAGCGCCAGATAGTGCGAAGCTTTGGTCTAGTGCCATACATCAGGACGCCTGCTCGATAAATCTTTGCCGCCAGGATCCCGATCAGCACGGTCGATACCACTAAGATGGCGATCGAGAGAGCGATCTCACCGGTCGATACGCTACCCATGGCAATTCGAGCGAACATCGCCATCGACGAGGTGAAAGGAATAAAGGAGCAGATCTTCATGCCGATAGCGTTGTTGGGGTCCTCGATCGACGACATCACTACGACAAAGCCGATGACGAAGACCAGAATGATCGGCATAGCGACCGAGCCAATATCTTCTATCTTAGAGACCAGCGAGCCGACCGCCCCGTACATCATGCCGTAGATGAAGAAACCGAGCAGGAAGAAAAGGATCATATAGAGCAACAAGTCGGGCGGTATATTAAAGATAGAATTAATCATCTGATTCCCCTGCCAGCTAGCTCGATTGAGATTATAAAATAAGAATGCTGAGCCAAAGATGCCGACCAGCTGAGCAAGCCCGGCCAGACACGAGGCGATAATCTTACCAAACATCATCGCCACCGGGCTGGCGCTGGTGGTCAGCAGCTCCATCGCCCGAGAGCTCTTCTCGCTGGCTACATTGGTCGCCACCATCTGACCATACGTCATGACCGCTATGTATAGAGCGTAGATCATGATGAAAGCTGAGTAGAAGTTCTTGGTCTGATCCTTACCCAGATTCTGAACATTCGGCTTGATCTGTACCGTCATAACTTGGCTAGTCTGCTCCGCCGAAAGACCATGACGCCGTAGCATCTTTAGCTGGTACAAATCTTTGACCACCGAGTTTGCCGTCGCTACGTTGCTATCCGCCATAACTAGTCCATTGACGTAGTAGGTATAAGACGTATCACTGAGAACAAGGGCATATTTCGCCTTACCCGATTTCACCTGCTCTTTGACCTGCTCTACCCGATCAGTCGTTACCTTGATCTGATAATGCGGGAAAGACCGCCGAAAGACTGCCTCAGTAGTCGAGGCGGGTAGTTCGGACGAATCAGTCGCCACCAGCATAATCGGCCGGTCGCCCCGCCCCGCTTCATTGCCGTGAGTGAAGAACGAGGCTACCCGAGGGTAAAACATCACCCCCGCCACTGCCAGCATGATGATGATCGTCACGCTAACGAAGACCTTGTTCTTAAAATAATTTTGTAGTTCGAAACCTAGAATCGTTCTAAATTGCCTCATCATCACTCCTCACTAAAATTGCTCCTTAGCATACTGAACGAAGATATCGTTGAGCGACGGCTCGCGCACTCTAATCTCGTCGATATCCCACTTCTTCACCAGCTGGCGCATCGTCGCCTGTTTATCATCAGGCGAAGCCAGACTCAGCAGAATCGTATCCTGATCCAGTCGTTGACTCTCACCCCGGTACTTCGCCATGATTTCGTCTGACTGACCGGAGCTAACGATCAGCCGGTTGCGAGGATAGTCTCGCTTGATCGCCTTGAGGTCGCCATTTAAGACGATCTTGCCGCCGTTCAGGATGGCGATATGGTCGCAGAACTCCTCGACATAGTTCATCTGGTGACTTGAAAAGATCACTATCTTGTCCCGGGTAATCTCATCTCGAACGATCTCCTTGAGCGCCTCAGCATTGACCGGATCCAGCCCGGTAAAAGGCTCGTCCAGGATGATGACGTCCGGATCGTGCGCCAGGGCGGTGATTAGCTGAATCTTCTGCTGGTTACCTTTAGACAGCGTCCCCAGCCGTTTGTTCCGAAATTGGCTCATCCCCAAGCGCTTCAGCCAGATGTCGACCGACTCCACCGCCTGACGCTTCGTCATGCCCTTGAGCATAGCGAAGTAAACCAGCTGATCAATAATTTTCTTCTTCGGGTACAACCCCCGCTCCTCGGGCAGATAGCCCATCCGAATAAATTTGTATTCAGTTGGATCACCATCAACCAGCACTTCGCCCCGATCTGCCGAAAAGACATCCATCAAGATACGGATCGTCGTGGTCTTACCTGCGCCATTGCGCCCCAGTAAGCCAAAGGCTTTGCCACTCTCAGTCTTAAACGACACGCCCTTTAGTACTTGCTTGTCGCCAAATCTTTTACGGATATCACGTAGCTCTAATTTCATCAGTCTTTCCCGCTATCTTTCAATGCTTATTTTGACTGTCATATTGTAGCGTGATCTGATGGATCCGGCTCTCCGTCTGAGCAAGCCGCTCTTTAATCTGCTCCACCAGTGCCATACCTTCGTCGTACTTAGCTGTCGCTTGCTCTAGGTCAATGTCCTCTCCACCAAACCACCCGACGATCTCGTTCAGCCGAACCATCAGATCTTTCAGGCTAGCCGAAGAAGTATCGGTCTTAGTTGATTTGCTTGGCTTGGACATCTCGTACCTCCGTCTTGATTAATTTATCCGTCGTCTCAATCAGCAGCTTATCGCCAACCTTAAATTGTTTAGCCAGGTGGTGACCACTATCCCAAAGCATAGCATAGCCCCGTCTCAGCACAGCCTGTGGATCATAGGCTTGTAGAGATTGCTTGAGGCTGCCGAGCCGGTTCTGCTCCACCTGTAATTGATATCTAATCAGCTCGCCTAGACGCTCTGCTGCGCTAGCTAACGTCGTCCTCTGAGTAGCCAGTTGATGCGTCACTGCTTGTGTCATATACGACAGCTGCCCCTCCAGCTGAGTCATCAGCTCCTGCCGGTCAGGCACCAGCACCTCGGCGGCATTAGACGGTGTCGAGGCCCGCCGGTCTGCCACTAGATCAGCCAGAGTGGTGTCGATCTCGTGCCCTACCCCGACGATGGTTGGGATGCGAGAAGCAGCAATAGCCCGGACTAGCTGCTCGTCGTCAAACGCCACCAGGTCATCCCGTGAACCACCTCCACGGATGATTGCCAGTACTTCGGGCGGATCAGCCAGCTGATTAAACTGACGGATAGCAGCGATAATCTGATCAGGCGCTTCAATACCCTGGACCAGGGTCGAGATAACGTCAATCCGCAGCCCGCCCAGCCTAGCCGTGATGATCTTGATAAAGTCCCGGTAGCCGGCTGCATCAACCGAAGAAATCACCCCGATGTGCTGTGGCAAATAAGGCAGAGTCCGTTTGCGCTCGTCATCAAACAGTCCCTCACCCGCCAGCTTCTGGCGCAATAACTCAAACGACTTTTTGATAGAGCCCTTACCCACAGGGCGAATCGACTGAACAGTTAGCGAGAACTTGCCCCACTTGGTCACATTAGGACGAGCCAGCACCTGCACCTGCATGCCATCCTCGACCGCTGCCCTCAGCTGATAAACCGGCATGAAGCAGCTCAGCAAACATTCCTGATCTTTCAAGTCGAAGAAAACCCACTTACCCTGATTGATCTTAAAGTTAGCCACTTCACCGACCACCTCCACCAGCGGCACTGCCGCATCAAGAATCTGATTAAAGATCGCTACCGCTTGTGCCACGCTAAAGACCGGCACTTCACCTACCGGGTAGCTAGTCTCCGGAGACATCGATATCCATATCCTTAAAGTCGGGCTTACCATACTTCTTGAGCGCCCCATGATAGGCGAAGACGCCACAGACGATCGTCCCCACTACTAAGATCACTCGAGCCAAGATCACACCGGCTGATGCCATACCGGCACTCATGCCACCCGCCACCAAGACGCCGATCATCACCGCTTCATAAGCACCGACTCCGCCCGGAGTCACCACCAGGAAACTCCCTACCGCCGAGGCGCCGAAAGAGATCAGTAGGATCGGCAGGTTCACCGCCGTGCCCAACGCCCAGAACGCCACGGCGATGAGCAGTACATCAAGAATATTAGAGGCAAATCCCCAGAGGATCGGGCCTTTGAGCAGCCCCTTATCCGCCTTGATCGCCTGAAAGTCATCGTAGAAATCGCTAAAGAACTCTTCCACTCGGTCGATCTGCAGCACCTTCTTCTTACGACCGAAGGTTAGTTTATTGACCAGCCAATTAGTCCGCCTGGTCAGCCAGTGAGCGAAATGCATCAGCCTTTGTCGGCTACCGATCAGATAGCTGCCGAATAGGACGACGGCAACTAGCGCCACCACGGCGATAGTCGTCGCCACCACTATCCAGTTAGCCGCCTTGTTCTCGAAAGTTGCCCAGATTAGCGCCAACACCATCATCGCCATGAACGTACCGCCCAGGCTGAGATAATTGATTAGCTGCGACATGACCGCCTGCCCCGCCGGCACACCGATCTTACCCAGTCGCCAGACCATGTACGATGCGCCGCTAACTCCCGCCGAAGGAAAGACGTGATTGACGAAGTTGAACTCCAGTGCCACCGAGGTCGAGGCGAGCGGAGTAATCTCCTTGGCTTGCCCTCTCGCCCGCAAGTAAGTGAAAAAGATCTCGGTGCTGGCATAGTAGGAAGCGAACTGAACCGGGATAATCGCCAGCAATACCAGTAGATTAACATGTGCCATCAGATGAAAGGCCTGAATCAGCTCCGCCCTGGCCGCCCATAGCACGGCAATGATTAGGATAAAGGTGATCAGGCTGATCCACGACCGAATCCCGCCCGCCTTGCGCCGCCATATTTTAGCTCGAGCCCGCCGAAAGCTACCCGAAAAATCATCTCGAAACTTAGACATGGGGACATTATAGCAAAAGAGACTATAACTGTGTTATTATTAGGTTGCACCCAACAGGAGGGTGTGAATCTGGGGATGCCCCGTACATTTAAGGAGTGTGATGTGCTGTGTCAAACGGGTATTCTGTTCAGCATGAAGGGAAAGATAGTAAAGTGTTAGTATCTGGATGTGCGAGTAGAAAGGATGACAAGACGGAAGGAAGAGCAGATTTCTTAATAATTGACGAGAAGAATAGGCTCAAGAAGCATCTATCCGTAGACAGTGAGGGCGAGGTAGTCGTTCAGCACGACTGGAAACCATTGCCCAAGAAGAAAAAGAAGCCTCAGCAATAAATTACCACTCCCCAGCCCTGAGCCATGGCTGTAAACTGGCTCAAATACTCGGAGGGGGCTAATAGCACTATGAATATTCCACTAGTTAGGCACAAGGTTAAGGCGTTGCTGGAAGAGTATGGCGACGAGGAAATACCGCAAGGTAGATACATTGATCGGCTCTCCGACGCTGTATTAGATCTAGTCGGCGAATATGACGAGATGGTCGAAGACGAGGAACTCAATGAAATCTTAGCACTGGCCGTCGATACCTGGAGCGACGAGTACACAATTGAAGAACGACGCCAGTTCTTAGCTGAAATGAAAGAGCGAATCAAGAACCTGCCTGATGACGAAGCGAAGACCTAGCCACCTATTAGCTTTGCTATAATTACACTTGATGATCGTATTTGTACTAGGTCGCCAGCCTGAGATTAGCCTGGCTGAGCTACAAGCCGTTTACCACCGGACGCCAAAGCTCTTAGCCGGTCATCTCGCCGGCCTGGACATCGAGCAAGAGACTGCTCTAGCGACAGCCAAGGATCTCGGCTCTATAGTCAAGGTGGCTGAGCTAATCAGCAACAGCTTCGCTCTTGATGCCGAAAGCATCGCCCGTCTGACGCACCATCTCTTCGGCCAGACCACCGGCAAGATCACTCTCGGCGTCTCCTACTATGGGTCGTCAGCTAAGAGCAACTTGACGACTAACTTTAGCCAGGCTATGCGGGCTAGCCTTGAGCAGTCCGGACACTCGGTTCGCCTCGTTCCCTCAGAGCAGACCACTCTCTCTACCGCCACTGTTTTACATAATAAGCTGGCTATCGGCAACCTCAAGAAGGTTGAGCTCCTCCTTGCACCTGCGCCGGGCAGCCACCGGCTGGCAGTGGCTAAGACCATTTACGTCCAGGATATCGGTGCATACACCTTGCGAGATAGAGGTCGCCCTCGCCGTGACACTCGTAATGGCATGCTACCGCCTAAACTAGCCCAGACCATGATCAACCTGGCCCGAGGCGCTTGTCAGCTAACCCGGCCGACGAATCTACTCGACCCTTTCTGCGGCACCGGTGTAATCCTGCAAGAGGCCGGCCTGATGGGGCTAACTACCTACGGTAGCGATAATAATCCTCGGATGATCGACTACACTCAGACTAATCTCGACTGGCTAGCCTGCCGATACCGACCGGCTAGCCGACCTCAACTAACCGTCGCCGACGCCACTAGTTTTAACTGGCAACAGTGGCTGGCACCAAATCGACTTGAACTAATCGCTAGCGAGACTTATCTGGGCAGACCTTACACCGACCCACCCCACCCTAGCGAGTTAAAGCCTAATCTTCACGACTGCAACGTAATCATCGATAAGTTTATCGCCAACCTATCTCCTCAGCTACCAAGCGGCGCCGGCATCTGCCTGGGTGTTCCCGCCTGGTATATCAGGGATCACATTCATCACCTGCCCTGCCTGACAGAGCTGCCCAGGCACAAATTACGTAGTATCACTGCCGGGGCTAACCTAATCTACCACCGTCCCGATCAGATCGTCGGACGAGAGCTCCTTGTCTTGCAAAAAGCCTGATTATCAGGTAATATGCTTGTAACTTAAATCAAGGAGATTATTAGGTATGTCCCACGTTAAAGCTGGCGGTTCCGCCAAGAATATACACAACAACGCCGGTCACCGCCTGGGCGTCAAGCGCTTCGGCGGACAGAAGGTTAATGCCGGCGAGGTGATAGTTCGCCAAGTTGGCGCTACTAAGATCGCTGGTCCCGGCACTTACACCAGTCGCAACTTCACTATTCATGCCGATAAAGACGGTGTAGTCAAGTTCGTCAAGCGTAGAGTCCGCACCTTTACCGGCAAGACAGTCAGGCGCACTCAGGTTACCGTCGAGTAGAAACCCACTCCGCCATTTAGGCAAAGATCAAAGTTAAAGCACCCTCACTGGACAGAGGGTGCTTCATTATGATCCTAGCCGGAGATGAGGTCAAGCGTCTAGTCAGGAATATTGAGCTTGTTCTTGATCCGAGCTACCACATCGCCGATCACCACCTGCGACTTGACCAGGAAGTCATCCGCCCCCAGCTGCTTGGCTCGCTCGGCATCTTTCGGCTGAGACAAAGCGGTCAACATGATGATGTAGACATTACGACTCTGCGGACTATTGCGCAAGATATCCAGTACGTCAAAGCCGCTCAGATTCGGGATCATCACGTCGAGCAAGATCAAGTCAGGGTGATACTCGACAGCGTCACTCAAGGCACTCTCACCATTATTGCTCCGCCGGACATCAAACCCCTCCAGCTCCAAGCGCTGACGATAGACCTCCGCCAGTGTATCATCGTCTTCTACTAATAGTATTTTCTTTTTCTGACCATCCATTATGCTAACAAGTATAACCGTAATCAGCTAGAATAACAAGGACACGCATCATCTCGGCTGATCCGATCATTGATACTTTGATCTTGCCACTAGACCGGCTTCTCTCAATGTTTGGATATCCATCCTCTCAAGTGTTTCTATGTGATTAATCTAGCGGGGCAAAACAACGCCCGCCTCTTTCGCCATTTTTAGCAATTCTTCATTGATAACCAACAGTTTCTCTTTTGACGACATCCTAGCAAAGCCGGCACTCATAAACACCCGGTTCGGTTCACCGTAAATTGCCTCATATGTTTCCTTGATATCATCAGTTAGTGCCTGCAATCTACTCTCAGTAGCTGCCTCTTCGGTTAATTGTTTATCGTTGCCGGTTAGTACCATATTGCCCTCCTTAGCTTCATTATATCATCTTGAGGAAGCTTGTTGGTCCGTCAATAGTTCCAGGGCTTTCTTTAGCTGGGTGTCATTGCCGGCGTTATACTGCTGAGCGGTCATCTTGACCTCAATATCCGGCTTCAGCCCGGCTTGATTGATATTGTCGCCATTAGGTGTGTACCACTTAGCGATAGTAACTTTGAGCTTGTCACCATTCTTCAAGTCAACGATTTCCTGCACCAATCCTTTACCATACGACTTGGTACCAACCAACTTGGCGCCGACTTTATCTCGGAGAGCGCCGGCGGTAATCTCGCTGGAGCTGGCCGTCGCCCCATCGATCAGAACCACTGTCGGCACTTTACTTAAGATATCTCCCCCACTGGCGGTAACCTTACCCAGGATTTTATTACCGGCTCGCTCCGTCGTGATCAGTTCACCCTGCTTGAGCCATAGACTGGCTAATTCCTGAGCAGCGTTGACATAGCCACCGGTATTGCTCCGCAGATCTAAGACAACGCCCTTAACTTTCTTGTCCACCAGTTCTTTGGCGGCCTTCTCCGCAAGAGCGCCGGTATCGTCGCCGAAAGTAGACACTCGGATGTAGCCGATGCCATCCTTAATCGACCACTTGACACTGGGGTTCTCGATCTTGGTGCGAGTGATCTGAAAGCTCTTCTCAGCCCGATCACGCACCACTACAATCTTAACCGTCGTGCCGACCTTACCCCTGATCCGGTTAGCTACTACGCTGGTTGATTGACCGGTCATGTCGTCACCATCAACCTTCTCAATGATATCGCCCGGCAGTAAACCGGCCTTTCGCGCCGGGCTATCGTCTAGAGTGGAGATGACGCTGACCAAGCCGTCATTGCCCAGTCCGATCTCTACGCCAATACCGTTTAGCTCACCCGATAGATCGGTCTCTAGATCAGCGTATTCTTTGGCAGTCATGTAGCTGGTGTACTTATCGCCCACGGCATCAACCAGCCCCTTAGCAGCACCAACCAGCAGCTTAGACCGATCAATTGACCCGTCGTACTTGGCACTAAGTGCATTATAGACGTCACCTAGCGAAGTGTAGTCCAGCTGAGTCACCGAGAGATTCTGCAAGCGAGTGCCGACAGCGAAGCCGATCAAGCAGGTCATGACAGCGACGGCAAGACTAGTCCTGAGTCCGATAGTTCGCCTAGCTTTACCTCCGGGCTGTTTATCGGGATGAATGCTACGGGGCGGGTTCGACCGACGCTGATCAGCCGACTCACCCTGACTAGCCAGCTCAACCACCTCAGTCGCATCAACCAGCTCTGCCTCCGCCGGCTGAACCCCTGCTACCGGCGCTAGACCGAGGTCGGCATCCCGCTCACCTGGTGTCGAATTAGCCTTACCTGATTCTTGCTTTCGTTTGTCGTCTTTCGTCAATCTCATCCCTCACTTTAGTCACAAGCTATTTTAGCACAAAGCTAAGCCAACTAGCTGAATAAGCTTATGACCAGTCAAGACTATAGTGGATTGTAAAAGCCATCAAAGCTACTAGCCGAGACCCATCGTTCAGTATAGTTGTATGGATTCCAGTTATACTCTGAGATAAGCACGCTACCGCCCCTGACTTCTTCCACCCAAGCCACATGACCGTATGGCAAGCGCCCATAACCGATGATTGCCACGGTATTCACCTGCACCCCGCTATTTGCCACGCTCATCCAGCTACCGGCATTGCCATGTAGCTCATTGCGTCCTGTCAGCTGGAAGATCCGCCACTGGACGTAATTAACACACTCTCTGGTATTACCCAGCGCCTGGAAACCACCAGCGTAAGCTGTCACATCTGCCGGGTAGTTACAGAAAGGATAACCACCGCCGCATTTACTATTGGCGACCACCGTACCGGCACCGCTGAACCGTCGAATAGCCGCCTGCTGTTCGGCCTGCACCTTAGCCTTCTGCGCCTCCGTCTTAGCGGTCAATTCTCGGAACTTCTCCTCCTGCCCCTGAGTCTCGTCCAGGATCTTCTTTTGTTCGTTCTTGCTGGCAATTAGCTGCTGCTTCTGCTGATCCTGCTTGGAGATCAGATCTTCTACCGTACTCTTTTTCTTCTGGAGGTCAGCCTTGGTCGCCTTGATCTCCTTGACTGACTTAGAGATGTTGTCACTGACAGTCTTCTGGCGGGTCTGCCGATCAACGTAGTCGCTGACCGAGCGGCTATTCATCAGGATATCCAGCGAAGTTGTCTTGCTGCTATAGTACTGGTCTCGCAGGTTCTTACTGAGCGACTGGGCTTGACGCTTGATCTTCGCCTCCGCCTGGGCGATCTGCTGCTCCAGCTGAGCTCGCTTAGCACTCAGCAGGTCAATCTGTGCCTGAATCTGCGCCTGGTCATTCTCCAGCTGACTAATCTTGACCTGCAAAGAGCCGCTCCTTGCCGCCAGCTCGCTGGAATGCTTGCGATAATCATTGATCTGGTTTTGCAGAGCCCTGATCTCGGCGTTAAAGTCTCGGGCTTGCGCTGAGTGGCCGGCGCCCAGCACCGAAGTCACACTGACTACAGCGAAGACGACCGCCAGGCTCAGCACCGCCAAGCGAACTCGCTTACCTCTGATATTCTTTTTTCTCAATAATGTCTGTTTGATCTTCATAGGCATCACTTGCCTGCTCTTATTGTTGTGGTGGAACCGCATAAAACCTCCTTATTTGGCTCTAGCACGATTATATACTGTTTATGTTTACTATTCAACCGGGCGCTCTAACGGCTCGCTTTCTTCAAGTATTTACGTAGTGCCAACCGAGCCGACAGATCACCAATGACGAAGCCGGTTGTTACCATACCGAGTAAGATCAGCCACCACCAGTGCAGGATGAAGCTCTTAGTCTGCTTGACCTCGATGTAACCGCCGAGACCCGGCAGTAGCTTGGTCGAGAGCAGGTAGCCCACTACCATGGCGATAATGGCGGCGATCACACCATATAGCTCCGCCTCAATCAGGAACGGACCGCGGATGAAGTAGCTATCCGCCCCGATCGACTTCATCATGCTGATCTCATCTCGTCGACTAAAGATAGTCATCCGAATGGTATTGAAGATGATTAGCACCGAGATGACCACGAAGAAGCTGCCGGCGACAATGCCAACCCTGCCAGCTATATCCATCAGGCTGGACAGCTTATTGATAGTCTGCTGGCGAGCCTCAACGTCCTGCGAGTTCGCCACACTGGAGTCAACCCATTGCTTAAACTGCGGGTCACCGGAAATAAACTTCTCGATCGCCTTGCGCTTGCTCATATCGGCCAGCTTGACATGAATCACCGCCGGAATAGCCGGCTTGATCCCCTCGTCAACCACCAGCGACCAGCCCTCCACGTTATCCTTGGATGCTTTCTTATACTCATTTTCGCTGGTACTGATGCCGACCTCGGTCACGTTCGGCTGGATCCGCAATTTACCGGCTAAAGTGCGCAAGACATCTTCGCTGGCATTCGCCTTGATATAGAGCGATAGATCGATCTTTTGCTTCTGACCGGTGATCGCCTCGCCCAGCACTGAGCTCGCCACCACCGTGACGAAGATGATCAGCAGAGTGATGACCATTACTGCCGTCGCTGCGATGGTCAGCCAAGCGTTACGAGTGAAGTTTCGCAGCCCATAGCGAGCCACCCGGCTGAGCGTCAGAATAGTATGACGGCTCTGGGTATCGACCAGGCGTTCTTTCTTAGCGGCTCGACTCATCGCTTACCCCCTCCCTGACTACTACCACCGCCATGCGCCACATCACTAACGATTCGACCGTGATCAATGGTAATCGTCCTGGTATTAAGCTGGTGAACGATCTCAGTCGAGTGAGTAATCAGCATCACCGTCGTACCGAACTTATTGATCTTCAGCAGTAGCTTGACGATCTCCCAGGTGTTGCGAGCATCCAGATTGCCCGTCGGCTCATCGGCAAACAAGATCTTGGGCTGGCGCACCATTGAACGGGCGATAGCCACCCGCTGCTTCTCACCACCTGACAGTTGGTTAGGAAACTTATCCTGCTTACTCCTGAGTCCGACCACTTCAAGCATGCGAGGTACGTTCTCTTTGATCTCTTTATTGGAGTGTCCGGAAATCTCCAAGCTGAGCGCTACATTCTCAAAGACCGTTCTGTTGGGCAAAAGCTTGAAATCCTGGAAGATTACCCCGATGCGACGACGAAGCAAAGGGATATCTCGGTCATCCAGCTTGTCATAGTCAATCCCGCCGACCACAATCTTGCCGCTATTCGGCTTTTCCTCTCGGGTAAGCATCCGCAGCAGCGTCGATTTGCCCGCTCCACTCGCCCCGATCACGATGGCAAATTCCCTGGGAGCGATACTGAGCGACACTCGGTCTAGCGCTAAGGGCGAGCCGGCGTCGTAACGCTTAGTCACCCGATCCATCATGATCATCGCACGGGTCTGCACCGGACGACGCTTGTTTTTGTTTGAATCTGTTGTTTTTCTTTGTTCCATTCAGCTCCTACTCTTGCACGGCATAGACGATGAATCGCTTATCCGCCGTCTGGTTGCGATAGTTAAATGTCCCGGTGCAGGTCATCAAGGTGAGCCCTTTCTTCGCTCCCGCCGGCGGGTTCAGCGCCTCGCCCATGTCGACTTTACTCGTCTCGACCGTCTTAGTGGAGACCACTCGGTAACTAACCTTCTCACCATTACCCTTCTCAATCACTACTTGGTCGTTTGCCTTTAGCTTGGGTAGATTATTAAAAGCGGCATTGAGATGACGATTAAATGAAGTATGGCCGTCGATGAAGACTTGCCCCTCCTGCCCCGGCTTAGCACTGCCATCGTACCAAGCGGTGTCGTTAAGGTTAGACGGTGTATCGATACTACCTCGACTATTGACTCCGACGCTCATCACCCGAGCATTAACGCCCAGGATGGGGATATAAATATAGCGAGGCTGATCAGCCGGTACGGTATAGGCGGCTCGTTGCTCTTGGCTGACCGCCGTCTGTTCTGCCGTAGCCGGGTTGGTCCCCGAGATTGACATGGCGGTAGCCGAGTTGCCATTCAGCGAAGACTTGACCGAGCGATTAGTCGTATAAGTATCCCACGCCAGATAGCCACTAGCGACGATGATCAATGCCACGGTAGCATAACGCAAGAAGTTAAAGAAGCGCTTTTTATTCAGGTTAAACGACAAGGTGACCTTAGCACCGGCCAAGCGACTAAAGGCGTTGTCCGGCCGGGCTACTGCCGCTGCGCCGACCCCGTCAGCTTGGTTGTCGACACTCGCAGAGCGACTACCGACTGTCGAGTCGCCATTGACCAACATCGCCTGAGCCACCTTAGTCGGAGTCGAGACCGGCTGACTACCGGCCGAAGTCCGGTTGCTCTCATTGCTACTTGCTCGCAGGACATATTCGGCATATTTCTCCGGCTGACGACTCGCCAGTAGCTGACGAGCTTGTGCTTCGGCTCGCTCCTTCGCCTGCTGACGAACGATAGCCGCCTGCTGCATGATGGCTTGGCGGTCAAGCTTGGCTTTGTGCTGAGCTGACCCGGCGTTGGTCGGCGCAGATGCTGCACCGGAGGCGGCGACTGATGTCGCCGATACTGAACCATGGTCTGACCCCGCTTTGACAGACGAGACGGGAGAAGCCAGCACCTTAGCCAGAGTAGCATCTCTAAGCTGCGCCGAGGTATGGCTTGGCTGGGCTACAGCGGGATTGGACTGTACAGAAATGCGGTTTGGCTGAGTTGTAGCGACGGAACCGGACTGCGCCGAGGTTACCTTTGGAGACTGTTGACTCCTGTGCAGTTGCGCTCGTGGCGCAGGAATAGAATCCTCAATATACTGCGGGATGGTCGGTAAGAAATCCGCCTTGGACGCCTCAGCGGTGGTAGCTTGCGCTTCAGCGACTGCCGACGAAGCTTGAGGCTTGACGACCGGCGACGATGCCTGAGCCTTAATAGCTGCCGAGCCGGTCTCTTCCGGCTTAGACGCCGTCTGGTCTGATCCTGTCTGAGATCTAGCCTCTCTACTCCCGTTGCTCGGTCTATCCAGCACTCCCTGCCAAAGCGAGCTAACATAGCTCCGCTGTCGGATCTGTACCGTAGCATTAGCCCGGCTACCCACCCCGGACTTAGTCTGCTCTGCCTCATCGGCAGGCTGAATGTTTGCTTCTTGTGAGGTTGTTTGTTTTACCGACTGGTGTGACGACGGCACGCTAAAGCCTGATCGCCTGTCGATATTAGCAAACGACCCACCGCCATTTGCATCTATCATCTGCTCGTCTCCTGTTAGTTGTTCTTGTCCCTTCAAGTCTTTTTGTCTCCAGACTATGACTATATAGTAAACTACCCTGCCGACAATTGCAAGCCCCCAGCAGCCCAGCTGATACCTGGATTAAGTCTATTTGCCAGGATGACGTAATGACTCGTTAATTTACCTTAGATAAGGAATGGTGATGCATCCTGCTGGGCTGCTGGACAGGCCCAGCAGGATGCGTGTCAGTAGTACTATTTTGATGCGCCACGGCATCCTCTCCGCTTCTTTGCTCGTTCTTTTTTATCAAGATGCCATCCTCTCTCCATGGGATAAGGTAGTGGACCACATATACCGCCATATACACTATTGCGCTTCAGACTCTTATCAAAATCATAGATTAGTTGATCCATGTCCTGATTGGAGGATAGATCCGAGGCTGACACCATAAACTCACTGCCGCTGGAGTATTCGTATCCTTTTTTAATGTAGTATCTGAGCCACATGCTATCCGGCCTACCGTCGGGTAGATATTTAACCATCTTTTTGAGTCGCTTGATAATCTTTGCCTTATCATCATCAGTCTTGATCGACTGCCCGTCCGGGTCGTAGATGTACAAGTCGTAACCATGGTCCAGTCCATCATTTGAGTGAAACATCTGATCTTCGGTCATACCTGCCGTTTTCTCCTTGCAGATTCTCATCGCCTGAGATAGATCAGCAAAGCTTCTCTTGTTAACCCCATCCTTCTCGCACAGATAAAACTCTACACCGAACTCGGCGTCCCTGCCGAATATTCGCTCTATATGAGGTCGCAGGCACTTTTCCTCGGCCGACACTTGTTCCTTATTAGTTGAGCTGGATTTACCCCCACACTCCCGATGGTACATCTCCTCAAGCCAAGGTAACTGCAGATAGTTGCCTCCAGCGATTGCTAAACCAACCAGTACAACTACGACGCCGCAGACGATCAATAGCCGTCTGTATCGATGCTTCGGCTTACCTGACTTAGCTAGATTGGCTGATGCAGCATTAGCCCGAGATACTTTGATGCCGGTCTTCTTTTTTCTCATTTGTCCCAGCCCTTTCGGATGGGGTAATAATCCCACCAATCTGGAACATGAGTAAACGTATTCACAACCATACCCTCGCTAAAACCCTGGACTAATTTGGGTATATTTCGACTAGAGGATAAATCCGAGGCCCTCACCCAGAATCCGCCACTACCTCTAAAAATATCCTTCTTTACGAAGTATTCAAAGCTCATAACATCCAACCTGCCGTCAGGTAAGTATTCGATCATCTTTCTCAGCCGTTTGATTATCCTTAGCTTGTCATCATCAGTCTCGACTAACTGATGATCAGGGTCGTAGATGTATAGATTGTAGTTGTGATATAGCTCATCATACGAGTCCAGCATCTCGCTTTCAGTCATATTTTCCGTCTCCTCTTTGCAAATATTCATTGCTTGAGACAGATTAGCGAAGCTCGCCCAACTAGTTTTACCTTTTTTACACAACTTAAACTCTATGCCAAACTTAACATCCTTGCCAAATATTCGCTCCATATGGGGGCGCAGACGAGTCTCCTCAACCAGCGTCCTCAGATAATCATTGCTCTCGTTCATCACCACGCAGACCATCGCAAAGATGACCACAACACCCAAGGCTATCACAATCCGCCTCAATCGCTTCTTTCCCGGTTCAGCCGGCTTAGCTCGCTCGCTGCTAACGACAACTCGGGGTACGCTGGGAACATTGACTTGAGACACTCCGGCGCTGTCCTTCTCTTTATTCATTTGTCCCAGCCCTTTCGGATGGGGTAAGGATCTTCCTTACCATCATCGGTTGCTACTAGTTTAAGCCGATCATCACTAAAACTGTCGGTCATCTGCCGCAAATCATCCACCGATACCTTGAGCTCATGGCTCCACCTACTGTCCTCATCATGCTTGATGAAATAGCATAGCCACATGCTATCCGGCCTACCTTCAGGTAGGTATTTAGCTACTTCTTTGAGTCGCTCAACGATCCTTGCTTTGTCACCATTAGTCTCAATTGACTGCCCGTCCGGGTCATAGATGTATAATTCATAGCTATGATACATCCTAATGTATGAAGCAAATATCTGATCCTCGGTCATACCCGCCGTTTCTTTTTTGCAGACGTTTATTGCCTGAGATAAGCTCGTGGAATCGTTCGCACCGGCTCTACCTTTCTCACACAGCAGAGACTCCACTCCGAACTTGGTGTTCTTACCGAATATTTGTTCAACAGTCGGTCGCAGGCGATCTTCCTCGGTAGATATCTGCCTGGCCTTGGCGTAATTTTTCTTGCCCAAAATAACTTGGGCGCAACTATCTCTCATGGTTCCACTGCTATAACTCACCATACACTTGCCTTTCGGATTACCCTTCGGGTGGACAGACCAACTGCAATCATCATAAGTCTCATTATCCTCACCAAGCCAACGGCACTTACTATTTGCGAGATTGTATTGCGTACCTATCCTCCCTTGCACGGCCCTAAATAGAGTAACAGTAGTACTTGTATAATCCGTCACCACGAACTCTTGCTCGTATTTGTCACGCAGATACTTCAGCACCTCACCTTTAATTCTCCCGTCAACGTCGTTCCAGGCAAAGCCTAGAATACCTGCTATCGCCACGACCATGACCACATAGATGATGATTTGCCTCTTAGCCTGTTTTGACCGTTTTGGCTTAACCAATTCGTTAGATTCTTGACCGTTAGCTGATACAGCTGTCGTCTTAGCGTCTTTTTTAATCTTCACTTGATTGACTCCTTTCCGGATTTTACTTCATTATAGTTATCCCGAAGACTGCGATTACCATGGTTATCGTCCAGCCAGACGTTAAAGATGTGCTTGGGATCATCCTTAAAGCTGGCTTGCCAGCGGCAGAATTGGTCAACAGGATCAGGCCATTCCCATAGTCGCCACCAACTCAAATCCGGTAATGGTAATGCTAAATATACTATCATTAATATCACCTGCCGCCACTCAATCCCCTGCTGTTGCCCTCCGTCAAGCTCAATATAAGCAAAACAGCCCCCGTCTACGCTAAGCTCTCGATTGCTGCCATATTTGGCGTGGAGGTAGCGCTTTACTCTATTATCCGGGCTGAAGTAGTTAGCTAGCGTAATATTGATGAGTGTCTTGACGATGATAATGATGACTATTACCTTCAAGACAGACCACCACTTCTTCTTCGGCTTGACGGGCTTGCTATTAACGCCGGAGATATTGACGGTGTCATCTTGAGATGCCAAGGTATCATTCGTCGTCATCAAGCTTCAGCCACCCTTTCTTGCCCGGCATGGTTATCTCCCAATAAGTAATGCCACTGCGAGCAGCCGGACCTACAGTTGCCAGTTTACTATTAAAATCATGGACCAGACCCCGGATGCCTTGATCAGATAAATCCTTCGCCGATAACGCCAGCTCCGAACCTTCATCGGATGATTTGTCGCCCTTTATAAAGTAGTAGAGACTAAGCAGATCAGGATTAATATCCGGCAGATACTTCACCAGCTCTTTAAGCCCCTTGATGATCTTAGTTTTGTCATCAGTAGTCTTAATTGATTGCCTATCTAAGGCGTAAATATAGACGCTGTAGTCGTGACTTAGCCCACTGTCATTATACAAGGACGAGTCAATTATTTCTTCTTTGGTCATATCTGCTGTCTCTTGCTTGCAAATATCCATCGCCTTCGGTAAGTCATGAGAACCTTTCATGCTATCCTCGCCCCTGTCACACAGTTTATATTTAACCCCGATCTCGGTATTCTTGCCGAATATGCGCTCTACGTGGGGTCGCAGGCGGTCTTCTTCGGCCAGTATCTGACCTTCCTCGATGTAAGTATCAGATTTCTCAAACTTATGCTCTTTGTTATCGCCGTCCAATTTGACCTTAAAGCGAAGACGGGGGTCATCTACCGGATAAGCATCCGATTCATAGTAATGCTCCCATAGAGCGGACGACCCAAAGGGGGTGCGTCTTATCTTGCCTGTCAGTACGAAGTCCTTGCCATATTTATCGTGCAGATAACGCACCATGATATCCTCAGGTGAGTTAGGACGATAGTTATTGGGTGAGTTAGGTTTCTTACTGCCGACGATTGCCAGACTGATCAATATGACGACGGTGACCACCACCAAGATGCCGCAGATGATTAGTAGTCGTTTACATCGATGCTTCGGCTTGCTTGGCTCGCCTTCACTGACCTTTCTCACCTGAGCACTACTCAGGCTTGGCTCAACATTCAACTCGGCACTAGGTTCAGCATTTAGCCTCATCCTCGACTCAGCATCCGGCTCAATATTTGACTCAGCACCGGTAGGTTCAGTACTTGGCTCAGCACCCGACTGAACGCCTGATTCAGCACCCGGCTTGACCTCCGGCTCACCTATCGATCGACCCACTTATCTACCCAAAATGCTAAAAGTTGTTATCAGTTAGAGCTCCGGCTCACCTATCGATCGACCCACTTATCTACCCTCCTTATTTTTATTACCCAGTTGACTCTCTAAGTAGGCTAGCTGAAAACCACGCAGGTTACCGCCCAGGACGGCATCAACATTCTTCTCTTCGTGCTTCGTCCTGGTGTCCTTGACTAGCCGATAAGGGTGCAAGATATAATTACGAATCTGAGCTCCCCAGCCGGCACTGTCACCCGCCCGGAGTTGATCCAGGCTCGCCACATGTTGCTCCTGCTGCAAGGTTGCCAGCTTACCCCGCAGGATTTCCATCGCCTTCGCCTTATTCTGTATCTGCGAGCGCTCGTTCTGAATGGTCACCACTATACCTGTCGGCAAGTGGGTTAGCCGTACAGCAGAATCAGTCGTATTGACACCCTGACCGCCCTTGCCACCACTACGGTAGATGTCTACCCTCAGGTCTTTATCGTCAATCTGAATGTCATCGGGGCGGTCAATATCCGGCAGCACCTCCACCAGGGCAAAAGATGTTTCTCGCGATTCGGCATTAAAGGGGCTCAGGCGCACCAGCCGGTGCACGCCATGCTCGCTTCGTAGCCAGCCGTAGGCGAACGCTCCGCTAATCTCGATCACCTCGGTCTTGACGCCAGCCACCTCGCCGGCACTCCGCTCGATGATATCCGTCTCGAAATCATTTTGTTCCGCCCAGCGCAAGTACATCCGCTCCAGCATAGCCGTGAAGTCCTGAGCATCATCACCGCCCGCCCCGCTACTCAGACGTAAAATGGCGTTGCCTTGATCGTATTTGCCGGTGAAGAGAAGCTGCTGCTTGAGTCTGGTAAAAGACTGCTCAAGCGACTTGACTTGACCGGCAAATTCGTCGACCAGCTCGTCGTCAATGATCTCGATCAGCTCACTAGCATCCGCCACTTGAGCTCGTAGCACCCGCCAGGGCTGAATGATCGCCTTTAGGTTTGCCACCTGTTTAGTCAGTGCCTGGGCTTGAGTGGGATTGTGCCACAGCTCCGGTCGAGCTACCTGCTCCTCCAGCTCAGTCAGCTGAGCTTGCTTTGCCTCCAGCCCCAACTGATCAGTCGCCCGATCGATCGCCTGGTCCAGCTGAGATAGTCGTTTAGCGAGCTCGTCCTGCATATTCCCTAGTCACATTGATTAAATAGTTGGCAGGCGATCGCCTGGTTGATCACATCTTGGACGTCTCGGGGGTCGGTCTGGTCGGCAATCTTGACGATCTCGTCGATATCGTCAGTCAGGGTGTAGAGGTCTCGGGCTTTATTAATCATGCCGTAATCAGCCGCCTTGACATGCGCCATCTCGTTCATCTCATCTTCCATGCCGGTCTCGATCAGGTGCCATTCGCTCATGATACCGCTGAACCATTCGTCCAGCCCGCCCCAGAACTCACTGCCGAATAAGATGACCGGCGAGATCGGCATCTTGCCGGCGTGGATCAGCTCCAGCACCTCAGTGAACTCGTCCATGGTACCAAAGCCACCCGGAAAGAAGACAAACATCTTTGAGCTATAGGTCAGCATCACCTTACGGGCAAAAAAATAATGAAACTCCATCGAGTCAGTCGTCCAGGGATTGAGATCTTGCTCGGTCGCCAGTTTAATATTCAGCCCGATCGACTGACCGTGATTCTCGAATGCTCCTCGGTTAGCCGCCTCCATAACGCCGGGACCGCCACCGGTCGTCACCGTGTGACCATGCTGAGCCAGCTTGGCTCCCAGCTCATAGGCTGCTTGATAATATTTGTGCCGATTATGAAAGCGAGCCGAGCCGAAGATGGTGACACCCTGCGGATAAGTACGGATCATCTCCAGACCACGCACCAGGTCTTTGGTATAGCGGGCGAAGCGCCGGTCATCCGAAGGCGGCATCTGCTCGTTAGCCAGAATCTCCTCCCACGGACGCTCCTGGATGGCAGTCCGAGCAATCGCTCTCGACCGAGCCAACTTTTTGATACGTTTACTATTTCTTTTCTTGATTACCATATCCCCATTCTAACACAGGCCGATGGTCAGGCTGGTAATTTTCAGCTACTCTTCCGGGCAACCTGCTAATTCGCCAACTGCCTTGATGAATTGTTCGCCCCGGTCGGCGTATGATTTGAACATGTCGAAGCTGGCGGCTGCCGGTGACAGGATCACTACGTCGCCTGGGCGAGCCAGGTCGTAGGCGGTCCGGACGATCTCCGCCATATCAGTCGTCGGCAACATGACTACCGGCTTATTGGTCTCATCCATGATCTGCTCAGCCACCTTGGCTCGGTTAGCACCAATAGCCAGGACCGCTCGCATATCGCTCTGATCGATCACTTTACCCAGCCCATGATAGTCAGCTCCTTTATCTGAGCCACCAACGATCAGCACTTTAGGCTGAGTAAACGACCGGATAGCGGCAATCGCTGAGCCGGGCGTCGTAGCGATGCTATCGTCGTAGAACCTCACCTCGTCCACCTCATTCACGAGCTTCAGCCGGTGCGGCAACCCCTCGAAAGCGCCCAGCCCCTTAGCGATGGCCTCGCTATCGTGACCAGTTATCTCCCAGGTCGCCGATATGGCGGCACAAGCATTGAGTAGATTATGCCGACCGGGCAACTGTAGCTGACTAACCGGACAAAGCTTGGTCTCACCCATATATAGATATTGCTCATCGAAATGAGCTCCTTTACGATAGGGGTAAGGTAAATCATCCGCCTGAGTACTGGCCACGATATGCCCGATCAGCTCAGCCGATTCGCTATCCGACTGATTATAGACCGCCGTGTCGCCATCGTGCTGATAGTCCAGGATATGCAGCTTCGCCTGAACATAATCTCGGTAGTCTCGATGAACGTTCAGGTGATCCGGCTCGATCATGGTCACCACGGCAATGGTCGGCGACTGAGTGCAGTCCCATAGCTGAAAGGATGACAGTTCGTAGACAACGATATCGTCCTCTCCGACCGAGGGCAGGACGTCCAGTGCCGGTACACCGATATTGCCAAGCAAGTGGACATGGCGCTCGGGTCGGTCAGCCAAATGTTGACGCAAGATCGAAGCGATCAGACTGCAGGTAGTTCCTTTACCCTTCGAGCCGGTCACCCCGATGATCGGAGCAGGGCTCTGGCGCAGGAACTCTCTCGTCGCCGACCAGTGATGGTCAGCTTGCTTAATCCGATCCGGCGCAACCGACGGGCTACGCAAGACCAGGTCGAACCCTTTGACCTGAGCAAAGGCTCTGCCGCCTAAGACCAACCGTGCTCCTTCAGGCATATCATCCAGCTGAGCACGCTCGTCAAAGATAACTATCTCCGCCTCAGGATATTTCGCCCGATAATACCGATAATTAGAGCGTCCCTCGACGCCATACCCCACAATCGCAATCTTCATAGGTCTATTGTAGCATTGCTAAGCTAAAATAATTTGGCAAAACGATCATATAGCTGGTCCGCCATAGTCTTGTCGGTCGAGCCGTATAACCCCAGTGTCCAGCAATTGTGTCGGATGATATCTCGCGCCGTCTCAATGATCTGCTCAGGGGAGATGGCATTAATTCGAGCCGGCACCGCCGAAAAGTCGTCGATAACTCCGTCAAAGAAGTAGCGATCTGCCAGCCAGCCGGCAATCTGCCCCACCGTCTGAGTGCCCATCTGATAACGCCCCATCGCATAGGACTTAGCTTCAGCCAGCTCCGTTTCGTCGACTAAGCCATCTTTTACTCGTTGCATCTCATTAGTCACTAAATCAACCACCGCCGGCAAGTTACTGACGCTCACTTGCGCCCCAAAGTCCCACGACGAGTTGTGTTCGAAAGTACTGAGCTGTGACCACATATAGTACAGCAAGCCGCGCCGCCGAGCTTCACCCTGAATACGTGAGTGCAAGGTGCCATTTAGGATGTGGTTCAGGAGCGACATTGCCTCATTCTCGGCATCAGACAATTTACGAGGTACGACCAGCGAGATAGCTAGTCCGATCCCCGGCACATCTTTACGCCGAATAGCGAAAGCGGGGGCGGAGTGCATCTCATCGACGGCAATCGGCAGACGGTCACCCGCACCAAGCTCGAAGGAGTTGAGGATTTCCCTCAGCTGACCGATCCTACCTACGAAATTACCCGCCACCACGAAACGCAAGTTGCCCGCCGTATGAGTTCGCCGCCAATGCTCCCGGATATCCTCGGCAGTGATATTGGGGATAGAGTCCAGTCCCTCTTGAAAAGTCTTCGTATCATCACCCATCGCTTGTGCCACTCGTGGCCATAGCACCCGATCAGCCTGTGACAAATAGCCAATCAACTCACTCCGTACCGCCCCAACCTCCGAGGCAAAGTCGTCTTGATTAAAATGAGGCTGACAGATAGCGTATTTTTGTAGCCCCAGTACCCGGCTCCACTCGAAGTCGGCACAGGTTGCCTCATAGACCATCGAGACATCATCAGTGTAGGCATTATAAATCGCCCCGTTCTTAGTAAATGTAGCATCGTACTCATGCGCCGTAGCGAAGCCATCGCTCGCCCCGAAAGCCATATGCTCCATGATATGCGCTGTCTGCGACTTGTGCTGATAATCCAGCACATAGCGGTTCCCGGCTCGGAACTGAAACTGACTCGCCATGACCGGGGCGCCCGGCACATTGACGATTAGTCCCCTACCACCACTCTTTAGCTGATATTCACTGACCTCATGCTGCATAACTTATTTGTTCACCTAGAAGAGCTGCTTCAGCTTCGCTTGTAGCTGATTAGCCATTTTATTGTCCGTTGCCCCATATAGCCCAATCGTCCAGATATTAGCATCAAAGAACTGTCGAACCAGCTCTACCATCTGCTCCATAGTCACACCATTAATTTTATCCGGCTCGTCGTTATAATCTTTGATCAGACCATCATACAGCCAGCGACCGGATAGGTATCTGGCCAGTTGTCCCGTCGTCTGGATGCCCATTCGGTAGCGCCCCAGGGCGTAAGATTTGGCGTCGGCTAGCTCCTGCTCGGTAATGTCGCCCCGCTTGACCTTATCCAGCTCTCTGACAGCCAGGTCAAAGAAAGCCGGCAGCTGCTCAGCATTAGCCCGACCATCCAGGTACCACTCAGTATTATACTTACTACTGCTACAGCCGACCGTACAACCGTACAGTAGTCCCTTGTCCCGAGCTTGCCCGTAGATCCGAGAGCTCATCGTCCCGCTCAGGATGTGCTCAAGTGCCGACATAGCCTCACACTCCTCGTCGGTTAACTCTCGATTCTGCTCCATACAGAAAGTAAAACAGATCGCCGGTACGTCCTTTCGCTTGATCACGGTGGGCTTGGCGGCATGAAGCACATCACAAGGTAGCTCTCGCCACTCGCCACCTGTCGGCAGATCAAACTTCTCCAGCTCGGCATAGAGTCGGTCGAGACTATCCGTGAAGTCACCCGCTACTATAAAGTGCATATTCTCAGCCTGGTGAGTCAATCGGTAATGCTCCTTGATATCTTTAAGCGAGATGTTATCCAGCGACTTGATGTGCTCAGGGTAAGTCTTTTGCTTGTCACCCAGTGTCTGTGCCACTTTCGGACTAAGCATCCGCCAGGGCTGTGACAAGTAATTAGTCAGTTCACTCCGAACGGTACTCATCTCCGCCTTGAAGGACTGCTCAGTAAAGTAGGGTTGGCAGATCTCATAGCGCATCAACTCCATGATTCGCTGCCACTCAAAGTCGGCACAGTAGGCATCATAACCTATATAGCAGGAACCGGTGCTGGCATTGCTGCTCGCCCCGTTCTTGGTGACAGCCAGCTCTTTCTTAATCGGATCACGGTATTTATCATTGACTCGGCACATCATATGCTCAAGTAGGTGCGCCACTTGCGACTTGTGGTCAAAGTCGGCCCCATAACGATAACCGGCCCGGAACTCAAAGTCCATTGAGACGACCGGGGCATCAGCCACGCTAATGATCAGCCCCTTGCTACCTCGCTTGGTGGTATACTCAGATACGTCGTATTTCATAGCTTAACATCAGGATAAATCTTGCGAGTAACCCGGTCAACCTCGTGGCGCATGGTCGGGAAAGGTACACCCTCACGAGCCGTCACCCCCTCAAAAACCCAGAAAGTTCTCTCAGCGTTGCCCCAACCGCAAGCCGGAGGCATGCCGTACTCCAGCATCTCGACGAAATCAATATCCAGCATCATCGCCTCGTCATCACCGGCATCACGCATCTGCTGTTGCTCCCGAAATCGACTTAGCTGATCTAGCGGGTCATTCAGCTCGGAGTAGCCGTTGCCCAGCTCGGATCCGGCAATGATCGGCTGAAAGCGCTGCACGCTCCGACCGTCAGGGTTAGCCTTGCTGAGCGGCGAGATGAACTTAGGCGTATTGACCAGCCAGACCGGCCCGGCGACTGTCTTTCGGACTTTCTTCCATAGCTTGTCTATACCGCGAGAGATATTGTCCGCCTTGCCCACCTCCAGTTGGTTCTCCTTAAGCTTGAGCTTTACTTCATCCAAGTTGGTATGATAAACATCCAGGTCGTAGTGCTTCTTGATCACCTCGGCATAATCCCAGACCGGCCAATCTTGATCCAGATCGACATCAAAGTCACCGATCTGAAACCGCATCTTACCAAAAGTCTGCTGGATCACGTAGCGATACATCTTCTCCATGAAACGCATGCCGTCCTGCCAATCCCAGTAAGCATGGTACCACTCCATCGCTATATGCTCCGGCAAGTGCTCGTCGTCCATCCCTTCATTACGAAAGCGCGGTCCGATATCGTAGACCCGTTCATACCCCGCCCCTAGCAGGCGTTTTAGTGGTAGCTCATGACTTATTCTCAGGTACAGATCCTGATTCAGAGCATCCATATGAGTACGAAAAGCCGTCGCATCCGCTCCGCCAGTAGTATGCTCAAGCACCGGAACGTTAATCTCGATAAAGCCATGTTCGTTTAAGAAGTCCCTGGTCGCCTGCCAAAACTTTGACCGACGGATAAAGCGCTGATGCACCTCGGGATTGACATTCATATCGATGTAACGTCGGCGCAGACGCTCTTCCTTGTTTGTGAAGCCTTGCCGCTCGGGCATGGGACGCAGAGACTTGACTAATAAGCGGAGCTGGGTAGTTGCTAGCGACACTTCGCCCGTCTTCGTCTTGATCACCTTACCCGTTGCTTGGACGAAGTCGCCCGTGTCCAGCAGGTTAAGCTGCTTGATGCCGAGCTGTGACTGCTCGGGAGCTAGCTCCTCCAGTTGCCCCGCCTGGATGAATAGCTGCAGGCGGCCGGTCATGTCACTGATGACGATGAAAGCCAGCTTACCGAATTTACGCAGTCCGACGATCCGCCCTACCACCGTCTGAGTAGTATCCGCCAGCTCATCAAACCGAGATGCCACCTCGCCGGCACCAATCGTCCGCTCGGTATGAGTCGGATAAGGATCAACGCCGAGCCGGCGCAGAGCCTCCAGCTTTTTTAATCTCTCATCACGAAAATCTGCCAAAGTTGCCATAATAGGGTACATTATAGCATGGCTGTTTGGTGTGCCTTGGGTTGTACTGGATGAGCGTGACAAAGCCGTCGGACAAAAGTTCAGTCTGTGTCAACACAAGCCTTAGGCGGCTGAGAACAAGGATTAGCCGGCTGAGTTTATTGCCGACGCAGTATAAACGAGTGCAAGCCAGCAATATCACTTCCCAGTCATAGACTTGGCTATAAAAATTGTCTCCAATTCAAATCAGTACAGAGCGTTCAGGTAGGTGACTAAGCGGTACGAGAGCTTTTGGCTTTTCTGCGCTCCCGCTCTCTGACATCTTTGTCGTGTATCTGATCTGCCATCTCGAATAAGTTCTTGCCACCCCAAGCCAGTATCCAACCATATATAGTGGCACTATCTGCATATCTTTCAGTATTTCGACGAAGCTCGTCTTCACTAAGACACGCCACCTTGTATTCGGCGTTGCGAACGACAGCCCACCTATATAATGCATCTTCTTCATCGTTTACACCCAGTGTATCTATAGTAAAGCTCTCCTTAACCTCAGCTCCATCAAAGTACTGATCAACCTGCTCAACCATTCGGTCAATCGTCTCTAGTTTCTGCTCATAGTCAACTACATCGCCGCTTTTGTCCGTGTCATTGAGTATCCCTGTTACTTCAGCTTCACTGCCACTATCCGCAATCCGAAGGATCTTCTTTATCGGCTCATCATCCCGGAGCTTTTTCCTCAGATGGTACAGGGCAATCACACCGGCACCACCACAATCGACATGGTACCATATGCTAGAATTAGTACAATCGCTATAGTTATAATCTAAGCTGTCACATGCTACCTTTATTATGTCGTGGCTAACCCCCAGACCATCGCTCAGGTGGTTATAATGAGTTGTATTAAATAGATCATGGACAGCATCCAGCGCTTCAACCAACTTGGCATTATCTGAATCCTCTTCAGCATCCCGTCGTAGTAGCTCTTTCTGCAACAGCTCGTAAGGCGACCAGCCCGCATAGAAATATAGCTGAGAAAATAGGGGGGATACAGATTCGCTCCAACTCATCGCCCTCGTGCGCTCTTGATCAATGACCTGCCTAGGCTTACTATCACCTTTCAAATAGTCACCATATTTATTAAAGCCTTGCAGCTCCATTATCTCTTCTGCGACTTTAATGCTGGCATGACAGCCCTGCATTCGCCAGTCGAAGTCACTAGCTAGCCTCTCAGCAGCAGACTTTTCGGAGCTAGCATCTTGCGACTCTACCACTTCCGCACTAGGTTTATCTTGCCCGGTTTGACTAGAGCCGACCGACCCCTTCTCTCCTGCTGACTGCCCAGTCAAGGCAACCTCGGCAATAACCCGCTCTTTAGTCTGTCTGACAGTAGCCGTAGTCTCTTGCACAGACTCCGCCTCCGGCTGCTGTTCTTGATTGGGCTGTTCCGGCTTAGGACCATCAGTGACTTCTTGATCTTTCGCCTGATTGTTACTTTGCCGTTTCGCTAGTTCCGAGAAAGGTGTGAACCAATCATCGACACTTAGGTCTAGAATGTCAATAGACCGGTAGTTGTTATTAGGATGGTTCTTGTTACTCATGAGATCTTATCCGATAATCCTTTCTATGGCTGATAATCAGCGATACTTAACTTGATTCATACATTAGCATAATTTTACTGTTGTGTCAACCCAGCTCGATGCATAACACCAAGCTACTTAATTAAGCATAATGTGTAATCATACTTTACTGCGCATAGACAGTTTCACCAGCATCGGCTGGACAGGTTCCCAGCATGTCCAGCAGATGCGTTAATTAAGCTAACTGACCATGGCAAAACATGACTACACACCTTCTCGCCTAGGTAGCGTAGTATATATGCATCCTGCTGGGTTGCTGGACAAGCTCACAAGCACGATACCTAGCGTTATGCTCGCTTAGGTAAGGAAGCTACATAACCATTGCTTTATTATGATTAGTTAGTCCTACCAGCATCGGCTGGACAGGTCCACAGCAACTCAGTATCCAGCAGATACTGAGACTAGGTTATTTATTTACAGGAAAGTAATCGTACTCAGTGATACTATCTTGAGTAGAAATATAAGCGATGCATCCTGCTGGGTTGCTGGGCGAGTCACAGCATGATACATCGCCCTTTCCCAGCCCAAGTTAGCCTTGTATTTATAACAACTATATCGTACAGTAACAGTAGTAAGCTAAGTGTGAAGGAGGCAAGGCGCCGGAGGTCTAATATGGGAACATATGATAGTTATCAGAGTAATAATATTATTGATCAGGATCTGCAAGATACCGAGCGCCTGCCTCAGCTGACCGATACAGCCTGGCGATACCAAGACTATCCGGCCTACGCCACCGGCCCCCGGCAGTATAGCTACGGCGACTACGAGCAGACTGAAACCGAGCCAAACTCCCGAGATAAGCTGCTCCGCCGCATGGCTATTATCACCTCTACCCTGGCGATCATCTCCGCCGGGGCGGTCGTCGGCAAGAACTACCTGGCATCACATGGTGGCAATATGGCTCAGCCCGCCACCACCGTCAGTGAGAATAGTGCGCCGGGCAATACTGACGACAGTGCTAATAGCAGTAGCGAAATACCAGGTACACCCACGGTCAATAACGACGGTAGTGCCGGCAATAATCAGAGTATAACCCCACCGTCTCAGCCTGGCCCGAAGAACGTTCTACCGAGCTTCGAAACTCTGAAGCCGACTGACTACAAATGCTATCTCATCGACGACAAGGGTAATAAAGTCGAGAAGGTCTATCACTTTGACGACGACAAGTATCGCCAGCAAAGATATACCAACAGCGACTACACCGCTGACATCAAGCGCTCATCAGTCGACGACATTGTAAACATGTACCATGAATTCACCGGTAATAGTGGTGGCTTTCAGGATGTGATGGAGTACGAACAGTGGCGTGAAGGGTCTGAGAGCTCACCGGTCATGACTGCCCTAGCCAATGCAGGGTACTGCTATGATAGCAACATTAAATACTCCGGCGCAGAGGGCACGCTGCTCGCTACTAAATTTAATAGGGGAGTCTACGGCGAGACTATCTACCGCGGCGATCAGATGTACCAGCATGATGATGGCATCTTTATCACCTCTAATGACACCGTCGACTTGAACTTTCACCTCTTATCAGGTCACGAGAAGAGACTTGTTCACGTTGACAAACCCTTTGTCATATATATGAGAAGTGGGCATGATTGCCCTGCTCTCTTGATTGAGTCCGATGTGCTTCCAACCGTTAGAGAAATACAGGCGGTTAGGCGATCTATCGCTAAAGAATTTACGAAAGAATGGCAAAACGACCACTCGGTCTACGATTTCGACACCAGACGGTTTGCCAACGGTGGAGAGTTCTATCTACCGCCACAGGGCGACGTGAGCGAAAGTGAGCTGGATCAGGCAGATAGCAACTAGCCCGGATCAGCTACATGCTGTATAAATATATTGCCTCCGGAGGTTTACCGGAGGTAATATTTTCCGTCGCTCAACTTTAACTGCCGTGGTACGATTGGTAGCTAACAGTCAGGGTGATGACTCGCCTTTACTTCAGATAGTCACCGACGTAGACAAACTCAACCCCACTGCTATAGTCCTCTTTCTTCCACTCAAAAGTCTTTGACCAAGGCGAGCTAAGACCATTCATAGAGTTATTAGCTCCTGATTCCAGCGTATGAATCGTCCCGGTCGTCGGATCAACGCTAGTCACCACCCCAGTGTGCCCTGCACTACCACTAGCATGCATGTGACCAGCGACTGAGCTAAAGATCGCCGGCGCCTTGGTCGGATATGGTTCAGACTTTAAGTTCTTCCCCGGATTGGCTGCAATCAACTGCTTCACCACCTGATTACCATTGCCGTGACCATATGTTAATGTGGTGTGTTCACCTATAAACCATGCGGTAACAGTCGTACAGCCGTTGCTGGATGTCGAATATGCACCGTAATGACCGTGGGTCTCATCAGCGAACTTCTTCTGCATCTCAGTTGCCTCAACGTTACCTGACCCGTCAGCCGACGACTTACTACCGCTACTGACATCGTCTACCTGCATCTCTTTGCAGGCGGCACCGGATTCACTATCCCCGTCGTCCCCATGATAACAAGCGATGGAGACGACACCATAGTAGCCCATCACATAGAGCCGAACCGCCTTATAATCCGGCTGGGTAGCCTGTTGCTGACAGGTTCGCCAGCGAGAACTCTTCCCCTCATTCTCTTCGTCGGAAGTATCAGCATAGTTAAACTTGGTGCCATCAGAATTATCGATCGGCTTAACCGAGTAGTCGCTTGTACTGACCTCTGACAGTAAGCACTCCCTGGCATACTTAATATATGGGTTCTCTTCACCCGGTGGTGGTGGTATCTGAAAGAGCCCGATCGCTTTATCAGCATTCTTAAACAAGCCTTGTGAATCGTCGTTGATAATCTCGTTCATCTCACTCAGACTACGACCGTACATCGGTACACCATAATCGTAGGCACTGGCAGCATAGGCATTATTACCTAGCAGCTGATTGCTAGCTGTCGCCATGATGGTTGGCGCCGACACTATAGTCTTCAGGGCGTTGCCCATCGCCAGCCAAATGTCTTGCTTGCCCATGTTTAGATTAGCCGCATAAGCTATCTGGTTAAGCGACGAACTATAGTCATACGGATCAAATAGCCGAGCCAGCAATGGCTTTTGACTGTGCTTCCAAGCCAGATAGCGCCGGTTCTCCAAGTTTAGTTCAACCGCCTCCTTGTCGCTCAGCTTGCGACCACCGGCCATCATCGCTTGGTCATTGGCTAGATATCGAGCGCCAAACATAGCGTTGGAACCGTGCTCAGCCGGCGTAGCAATGTCGGTCGTCAAAGGCTGCCCCACTAGCCAGTTCGCCATTACCGTAAGCACCTGCCAGAACTCATCGTTACTGGCGAACAGGTTGGCTATCAGTGCTTCAAATTGCTTTTTCACCAGACCGACGATGAAGTCTATGATAGCTTCTGTAATATTTTTTAGCGGCCCACTAAACAAGATATCTATTATTCCGCACACTACGTCTACCATGTTTTTATACTGAGTATAAAGGCTGTTAAGCATGCCATTCATCCGACCCGGCAAGAAATTAAAGCCCGGTTTGCCAACCGTTCTGAGAATCCCCTGCATACCGGAATTATCATTTAGCCTATCACTACCGGCTATACCCATGTTCTTAGCTATAGCGGGGCTGGATGCATAACTGCTATGCACCATCTTGCCGGTTGCCTCGCCGTCGCTGTTGATCTCGGGGATGTCGTCCTCCAGCATTGACTTAGTAGCGAGCTCCAGTGTCTTCATATTCATGTCCTTAGATAGTGACATCATCTGTGAGGCATAGCCCAGATATAGTCCCGCTTCCTTCTCAGCCGGTACAACGATGTTGGAATATTTGAACTGTCCGAGTCTGTTATATATCTTGCTGATCATACAGACGAAGCCGGCCATAAAGATGATAATGGTGAGACCGGTCGTCTTAAAGCCGTTCATCTTCATGGCAGAATTAATGAACGTCTCAAACTGCTTTAGTTTGTCTACGATGCTATTTACCCGAGACCGAGTGTACTCCGGGTTCTTGTCAGCCACCTCCTGGCGTTCTTGCTTGAGCTGATTGATCACCTTAGCTATGCCACCGGCATCACCGCCACCCCCTGCGCCGGCAATCTCACTGAGGTAACTGCCGTTTGCGGGAATATTGCTGAATTGATCCTTCGTCCAGTCTTGAAACTTCTTATAGAGCTCGCTCTTCGAGCCCTGCACCGGGTGAAGCCACCTGGTATAGCTCTCTCTCTTCATGGCCGCCCTGGTATTAAGCCAGCCGGTCAGCTGCCATTTACCCAAGTTGTCCATACCGCTGATCGCCCGCCTCGTCTCCGAGTAAGACAGCCTCCTCGACAAATGCACTTTTCCGTCTCGGATGGTTACCTTGTCCGGACTGACCCCCAGCCGGGCAGCTACCTCGCCCCTCATTGAATCGCCCGACTTCTTGAGTAGCTCAGAGCTCATGCCGAAAGCTCTGGCCGGGTCAATAGTCATGCCATTACCATCATCATCGTAGACCAGGCCGTTCTTCTCAAAGTTCTCTTTCATCTTCTTGGCATACTTCAGGCTGAGCACACCCATTCTCGATTTTTTTACTCTGTCCGACATCACATCGCTTGTTGAGGCACCGGCAGCCGTCGCCCCAACAGCACCCACCGACTCGGTTTTGCTGCCGGAGTTAGACTTGGTAGATGATGCCACCCGACTATCAGTCCCCACCCCGCCGGCCATCTTAGTCTTATCGCCGGCATCACCGAGATCAATATTGGCAGCGTCAGCTCCCTTATTTACCAGACTGGCAGCCGTCACCATAGCGACGTTATCTTGACCGAGTATCCACTCTAGACCATATTCCCGCAAGAAAGCCGCCGCTTGGATCATCCGTCCCAGCCCACCGGCCAGATAAAAGCTAATCACCAGGAAAGCCAGTACGATTAGCATCGCTATCCCCGCCACAGCACGTGTCCCCATGCCCGCAAAGCCGGCTGAGACACCTTTCTTGCCGCCGAGACCGCCTGACTTTGATTTGTCCTTGGAGCCATCCATGCTGCCATCAAACTTGCTCGAGTCGATCGAGGCGTCACGCTCTTGACCGCCCAGATCTCGCTTTGACTGGTCTCCACCGGAACCGCCGGGGGCGTTAGAACCTTTGCCTTGTTGATCTTTCTCTTTATCTTGACCGTCGTTACCGGTACGGTCTTTGCCAAGATTGTCAAAGTAATCCGACCCTGGCGAATAATCAGAGTAGCCGGAATAGTCGGGTGCCCCACCGGACTCTCCGGAGGGCTGTGGAGCGTCTTGAGAGTAGCTAACCTGAGGATAACTGCTCATGTAGTCATCGTCATCCACCTCGGTCGAAGCGCTACTACCGGTCATACTTCCGGCCTGGTACCTGCCACCATAATGAGGTACGGTACCACTACGAGGGTTATTAGCGGCAGACTGCTCCAGCTCCCCAAGGTTGCTTCTGCGGTTGTCTGTCGCCATCTACTTTTGCCTACCCCTCTTTAGTTGCTCATTAAACTAGTTTACTTTTACTATAGTATAGACCTTCTCGCCACTGGGTGAAGAAAAGACTACCTCGTCACCAACTTTCTTACCCATCAGGGCTGAACCTAGCGGCGACTCAAAGCTGATCTTGTTCTGGGTCGGATCAGCCTCGACAGCCCCCACTACGTTGAATGTTGATTCCTTACCATTTAATGATACCACAACCAAATCGCCAATGCTAACCGTACCGTCACCATCAGCGGCGATAATCTGCGCCCCATCTAAGATCTCCTCGATCTCGGCGATTCGGGCTTCTGACTGACTTTGCTTTTCCTTGGCTGCGGTATATTCAGCATTCTCCGACAGGTCGCCCAGCTCTCTGGCTGTAGCGATAGCCTCCGCTACCTCGCCCCGAGCGTCTATCAGCTCCTTCAGCTCTTTCTCCAGATCCGCCTTACCCTGTTTAGTAATATGAAATACCTTCTTCATCTTTCCTCCTTCAATAAGTCCTGGCTAACCATAATCCGAAGACTTAAGTTAGTCCAGCTATTGTACCACACCGCCGGCAGCAGTCTAGATACCCTTGTGGATAAGTTTCTCCATCAGCTGATCAACACTCAGCTCAACCGCCTTCTGCTCGGTGCGTCCTTTATACTCCAGCTTGTTGCCCGCTACCGTCTGTGGACTCACCACTACTCGGTGCGGTATGCCCATTAAATCTCCGTCGGCAAATTTGTCACCCGGTCTGGCGTCTCGATCATCCCAAAGTACCTCTACGCCGCTAGCCGTCAAACGGTCGTAGACGTCTTGGGTCATCGCCCGTACCTCAGCCGAATCACCGATATTAATCAAATAGAGAGAAAACGGCGCAATATTCTCCGGCCAGACCAGCCCTTGCTCATCAGAGAACAGCTCAGCAATCACGCCCATCACCCGACTAATGCCAATGCCATACGAACCGTAATAAAATGGCTTGTTCTTGTTGTCTTTATCCGTGAAGGTGATCCCCATTTGATCCGCCTTTTCCGTACCGAAGTTAAATATATTACCGACCTCAGCACTACGGAGCTTCTCCAGCTTTGTCTTATCCAGCCCCATATCAGCTACAGCATCGTCCAGCACTTCCTCGTTAACGGCTATATTGCGCTCCCGATCCAGGTAAAGCCAGTCTTCCCCCGCCTCACATATAGTCTGGAACTCGTGGCTAAACTTAGTAAATGCCCCACCGCTGGCAAAGGTCACATAGGTTAGCTGGCCAATCCCCAGCCGGTCGTAGATTCGCTTGTAGGCCTCAATTACCCGGTCGTAAAATTGAGCCAGATCTTCCTTGGTGGCATGAATACTATAGAGATCCTTCATCAGGAACTCCCGACCTCGCATGATACCGGATTTAGCTCTCAACTCATTACGCAACTTGGTCTGAAACTGGTAGACTGCCACCGGCAAATCCTTGTAGCTGTGAACGTGCTCTCTCAGCATGTTCATGATCGGCTCTTCGTGCGACCAAGCCAGCCCCACCTCCTCGTCACCCGCCTGCAGTTTAGTCTTGAACCAGATATCGACCAGCTGATCGTCCCAGCGACCCGTTGTCTGCCAGACAGCCTTGGGCTGTAGATTGGTCATCAGTAGCTCTTGCCCGCCGACCGCATTCATCTCCTCTCGAACGATCTGCTTGATCTTTTCCATCACACGGAGACCTAGCGGTAGATAGGCATACACCCCCGCCATTTCCTTATGGACATAGCCTGCTCTGATCAATAGCTTAGCGTTAAGCGACGCCTCGTCGGCGGGCACGGTCTTGGTTGTTTTGGTAAAAAGCTCCGATCGTTTCATGGCATTATTTTAGCACACCGAGAGCTGGCTCTTACTTATGGAAGACTTTGACCAGATCTACTATCGTAATCAAGATGATTAGCCCAAACAAGAACGCCATCCCCCGACCAACGATCTTCTCTTCTCGCTCTTTGGTTAGCTTCCGGTGACGAGCCCGATACCATAGTGTCAAGTACAGCCTACCACCGTCCAGTCCCGGGATCGGCAGTAGGTTCATCACCGCTAGCGACACCGAGATGACGCCGGATATATATAGTAGTGTTATCGGACCTGCCGCCATAGCACTGGGGAAAATCTGCCCCAAGATGCCGACCGGCCCGGACACGCCATCGGAAACACTAGCCAGCTCGGCCTGCGCTGCCGGAGAATTAACGACCAGTCCCCACAGCCCCTGAAATAGATTGCCGATCAAACCAACCAGACCACTTAGAGTCATCCAGAAGAATTGCCCCGCTGTAATCACCCCTACTATCGGGGCGCTCCAAGTCGCCCGCACTGTACCGGCGTGAAGCTGAGTCGTCTGGATGCCTAGCCGACCCCGCCCGGAGTTATCTTGGTCGCCAATCTTAGCTCTGACCGTCCGCTTCTTACCATCCCTGATCACAACTATGTCAGCCTGGCGCCCGGCGTTCTGTTTAGTTAATAGCGGCACTTCCGACGATAACCCGACCGACTTTCCCGCTACTGACACTAGTCGGTCGCCTTTTTTGAGTCCAGCCCGCTCGGCCGGCGAGTTCTTGACTACCGAGTAGATACCAACCACCCCTCGCTCACCGTGATCATCGGAAGCAATAGCAAATTGCCCCGGCATGATGCGAGGTATGCCAAATAGCGCCAGGATGGTGAATAGCAAGCAGGCTAATAAAAAGTTCATCGTCACGCCTGCCAGTAAGATCTTGGCTTTCGCCCGGAGCAAAGCCGCCCCATAGGTACCTTTACCCGTAGCGTCATCATTCTCGCCCTTCATCTTGCAGAAGCCACCTAAGGGCAGCCAGTTAAGGGTCACTAGTGTACCATTAACTTTGCCAAACTCCTTTGCCCTAGGCGGGAAGCCAATGCCAAATTCCTCGACGTCTACACCATTGCGCTTAGCCACGACGGCGTGACCCAGCTCGTGCACTATCACCAAGACGGTCAAGATCACCAAGCCCACGATCACACCCAGCACTATTTGCCACCATGCTAGTATCATTTATCCTACCCCTTTCGTCATCCGATATTTGCTTGATATTATTCTACCCTTATTTCTCACCGACGACCAGTCAAATCACCGTTACCCGTCATAACTTACTTACCGAACCGACGGTTGCGCTGAGAATATTCATCTATGATATCGTCGATATCTTGCTCAGTCATATCAGGCCAGTTCTTGTCGATAAACATCAGCTCACTATATGCCGCCCGCCACAGCATGAATCCCGACAGACGTTGCTCGCCACTCGTCCGCACCATCAAGTCTAAATCGGGTAGTTCGGGATGATACATATACCCGGCGAAGCGTTCTTCGTTCATCTCAGCCAAGCTAACCTTACCCGCTCTGACATCAGCCGCTAAATGTCTAGCGGCATCGATTATCTCAGCCCTACCGCCGTAGTTAAAATGAAGCGCCAGCACCGTCTGACTATTGCCCGCCGATTGCTTCTCTGCTTCGTCCATAGCACGCAGGATGTCCTGGCTGACTCGGTCTCGCCGACCTAAGAAGATAATCCGAAAGCCATCTCCGATCATCTGCTTCATATCGTGGCGAAAGGCGTGGAGAAAGATCTTCATCAGGTAGCTCACCTCACTCTCGCTACGTTGCCAGTTTTCAGTCGAAAAGATAAAGGCGCTGAGGTAGGGGATCCGGCGAGCCTGGGCATAGTAAGCTACTTGTTTTAAGACTTCAAAACCGTGTTTATGACCTTCGTAGGTGGTCAGCCCCTGCTCTTTTGCCCAACGTCGATTACCATCAACTATCAAGCCAAGATGGTTAGGTATAATTCGCTCCGCCTGCTCCATCAGCTACGTCTCTCTATCCTATTTAGCATCCCGGCATCCGCTAGGACTAGATAGTCATGATCTCGGTCTCTTTATCCTTGGCAATCTTAGCAATCTGCTCGTTAGCCTGACTTGCCGAGTCGTCAATGCCGGCCTGGATGCGCTTCTCGTCATCCTCGGAAATGTGCTTACCGGCCTTAGCTACCTTAATCGCCTTGCGAGCCTCATCACGCACTGACCGCACGACGATCTTAGCCTCCTCAACTTTGTTATTGAGACTTTTGACGATCTCTCGCCGTCGCTCCTCGGTCAAAGGTGGGATCGGCACCCGCACATTGTGACCATCGTCGCTCGGATTAAAACCTAGATCCGGTGTCGAGCTGATAGCACCGGCAATCGCTCGCAAGTTAGCTTGGTCAAACGGCGTGACTAAAATCTGCGTCGCCTCCGGCGCTGTAATATTTGCCACCTGGTTAAGAGGCATCTTAGTGCCGTAGACCTCTACCTGTACGCCGCTAAGCATATCAGGGTGAGCCCTGCCGGTGCGAACCTTCTTAATTTCCTCGGCGAAGTGAGCCACTGCTGACTCGAACTTCTGGTCGTAAATACTTGTATCCATGTACTGCTATTTTAGCACGGCAAGTTAGTCTTCGCTAACACCGAGCTCCAGCCTGGCAAAGCGACGAACCACGATATTTTCACCTAGCTTCGCCATTTCTTCCTTGACCAGTGTACCGATCGTCTTACTGTCATCTTTCCAGTAGGTTTGATCAAGCAAGACTAGTTCCGAAAAATATTTGTTCAACTGACCGTCGATGATTTTATCTAAGATCTCAGCCGGCTTATTAGCGTTCTTTGGGTCGGCTTTAGCCGAAGCAACCAGCTCTTCCCGTTTACGAGTTCGCTCCGCCTCGGGTATGTCATCCTGCGACACCCATTTCGGCCGCATGGCAGCGATCTGCATCGCCAGCTCGTGGGCTAGGCTCTTGAAGTTGTCAGTACGAGCCACAAAGTCGGTCTCACAATTAAGCTCGACTATCACCCCGATCCGATTACCATGTACATAAGACTCGATCAGCCCCTCTCGAGCTTCTCGTTCTCCTCGCTTCTCGGCTTTCGTCAGACCTTTCTTACGCATCGCCTCAAGTGCCTTGTCGAAGTCGCCGCCCGCCTCCACCAAAGCTTTCTTGGCATCAGTTAATCCCACACCGGTCAGTTCTTTCAGCTTCTTGATCTCATCCAGACTTACACTCATTTGTCTTCTCCCAGCTTTACACTTACTTAATTCTATCTACTTTTCGTTAGATTCTTTTTCTTTGGCTTCTTCGGCTCGACGCTCTTCGGCTCGCTTAGCCGCCACACTACTACCGTCTTTGACCGCTTCAGCCAGCTGATCTATGATCAAGCGCAGCCCGGCCAGAGCATCATCATTAGCCGGAATGACATAGTCGATGCCGGTCGGATTGGCATTAGAGTCACAGACTGCCACCACCGGCACACGCAGCTTCTGCGCCTCGGTAATGGCGTTGCGGTCCGTCACGGCGTCCAGTACCACCATCGCTCCCGGTTTACCCCGCATCTCTTTGATGCCACCATAGCGGATATTCAGTGTATCAATCTCCTCCTGGATGCGCTGCACTTCCAGCTTAGAATAACGATTGGCCAGCTCGCCGCTCGCCATTCTCTTCTCCAGCAGTTTTAGCTTCTTGATCTGTGACACGATGGTGTGCTGATTGGTTAGCATGCCGCCCAGCCATCGCTCAGTTACATATGGCATACCGACCGACTCGGCAGCCGACTTCACGATCTCTTTAGTCTGCTTCCTGGTACCAACAAATAAGACCTGGCGACCTCGCCCGGCCACCTCTTTCAGAAAGTCGCTCGCCCGATCAAGCTGCGCCACTGTCTGATCTAAGTTGATAATGTGGATGCCGTCCTTTTTGCCATAGATATACTTGGCCATCTTCGGGTTCCATCGTGAAGTCTGATGCCCGAAGTGCACCCCCGCCTCAAATAGTTGTTTGATGTCAGCTGACATATTATTATTCTTAACTCCTTTCCTCACCACTATCTGCCCCGAGATACCAGGAGCTACGCAGATAGCTGCTTCGTTATTTAGTATTACAGTGACAATGATAACACACTTAGTCTACTGATGATACCGCTCGCACACATTGGAGTTAGACCGAGGCTTTGACCTCATGGCCATGTAACGAATAAAGGAGGGCTAGTCCCTCCTTTATTGCATTGATTACTATTATTACTACTCAACTGATTCGTCTAGATCAGCAGCCAAGTGCTTCGGGGTAAGCGGCTCAGTACGAAGATGCTTCGGCTGTCGAGGCTCGGTACGAAGGTGTTTGGGCTGAACACTATCAGCTGACTGATCTGCATCTGCAGAAACCGTATCAAGTGATCTTAGACCAAGGTCTAAGCTATTTGATGGTACTATCTCGAATCTATAATCAGGGACGCTTTCAGTCGGAGTAATCGGAGTATTTTTATTCAAATAGGGTTTCTTCACATTACTGGTTGCTAGACTGGCTGCCATTATTGTCGCCAATGCAGCAGCGGCCGCTTTCCTGACAACTTTCTTTTTCTTATCCGCAATAGAATGGTTCATGGCATCCAGTACTGAATCTTTCGCCTCAGCAACTTTGGTCTTAGCGTCATCCCAATCGCTCTTAGTGGACTGGTTAATGGCGCTACTCTTGTTGAATGATCGTTCGTTCTTCATAGTGCTTGTACTTTACCACATGTTTACGCTTATGTCAACTATAGGAACAAGATATATAGTATTAGTCAATCCTTCAAGACCCTTGCATCTAGAAAACGCTTTTGTTAATATACTTACAGAGTTAATAATTTATGAGGTGGGAGACACAACAAACATGCCAGAAGACAACAATCCTTTTCGACCAACATTAGCCAAGCCAGTCAGCGATACGATGCTGGCTAATGACCCGGCACCGGATAACTTCCTAGCCGGTAACGACCGTTTAGCTCAGCAGGCTAATCTAGATGGTGTGACTGGAGGTCACCAAGCAGCCTCAGCCGTCCCACGCCTAGATCAGATGCCTAACGGCAATGTAGCTGGTGGACAATCAGACAGTCAGTCATTCAACGACATCCTATCCGGCGCAACCAATGCCGGCTCACTCACTGACGCTGTCTCAGCCGACCCTAAGCCGGTCGTACCGGCATCAAGCGTAGTTGTACCGGAGCCGACACCGGCTAACGAGGAGAAGTCCAAGAAGAAAAAGAGCAAGAAGGGTTCACTCTTCTCCCGCAAGAAGAAAGAGAAAGCCGGCTCAGACAAGCCGACCGACCCGGACACGCCATCGGAAACACTAGCCAGCTCGGCCTGCGCTGCCGGAGAATTAACGACCAGTCCCCACAGCCCCTGAAATAGATTGCCGATCAAACCAACCAGACCACTTAGAGTCATCCAGAAGAATTGCCCCGCTGTAATCACCCCTACTATCGGGGCGCTCCAAGTCGCCCGCACTGTACCGGCGTGAAGCTGAGTCGTCTGGATGCCTAGCCGACCCCGCCCGGAGTTATCTTGGTCGCCAATCTTAGCTCTGACCGTCCGCTTCTTACCATCCCTGATCACAACTATGTCAGCCTGGCGCCCGGCGTTCTGTTTAGTTAATAGCGGCACTTCCGACGATAACCCGACCGACTTTCCCGCTACTGACACTAGTCGGTCGCCTTTTTTGAGTCCAGCCCGCTCGGCCGGCGAGTTCTTGACTACCGAGTAGATACCAACCACCCCTCGCTCACCGTGATCATCGGAAGCAATAGCAAATTGCCCCGGCATGATGCGAGGTATGCCAAATAGCGCCAGGATGGTGAATAGCAAGCAGGCTAATAAAAAGTTCATCGTCACGCCTGCCAGTAAGATCTTGGCTTTCGCCCGGAGCAAAGCCGCCCCATAGGTACCTTTACCCGTAGCGTCATCATTCTCGCCCTTCATCTTGCAGAAGCCACCTAAGGGCAGCCAGTTAAGGGTCACTAGTGTACCATTAACTTTGCCAAACTCCTTTGCCCTAGGCGGGAAGCCAATGCCAAATTCCTCGACGTCTACACCATTGCGCTTAGCCACGACGGCGTGACCCAGCTCGTGCACTATCACCAAGACGGTCAAGATCACCAAGCCCACGATCACACCCAGCACTATTTGCCACCATGCTAGTATCATTTATCCTACCCCTTTCGTCATCCGATATTTGCTTGATATTATTCTACCCTTATTTCTCACCGACGACCAGTCAAATCACCGTTACCCGTCATAACTTACTTACCGAACCGACGGTTGCGCTGAGAATATTCATCTATGATATCGTCGATATCTTGCTCAGTCATATCAGGCCAGTTCTTGTCGATAAACATCAGCTCACTATATGCCGCCCGCCACAGCATGAATCCCGACAGACGTTGCTCGCCACTCGTCCGCACCATCAAGTCTAAATCGGGTAGTTCGGGATGATACATATACCCGGCGAAGCGTTCTTCGTTCATCTCAGCCAAGCTAACCTTACCCGCTCTGACATCAGCCGCTAAATGTCTAGCGGCATCGATTATCTCAGCCCTACCGCCGTAGTTAAAATGAAGCGCCAGCACCGTCTGACTATTGCCCGCCGATTGCTTCTCTGCTTCGTCCATAGCACGCAGGATGTCCTGGCTGACTCGGTCTCGCCGACCTAAGAAGATAATCCGAAAGCCATCTCCGATCATCTGCTTCATATCGTGGCGAAAGGCGTGGAGAAAGATCTTCATCAGGTAGCTCACCTCACTCTCGCTACGTTGCCAGTTTTCAGTCGAAAAGATAAAGGCGCTGAGGTAGGGGATCCGGCGAGCCTGGGCATAGTAAGCTACTTGTTTTAAGACTTCAAAACCGTGTTTATGACCTTCGTAGGTGGTCAGCCCCTGCTCTTTTGCCCAACGTCGATTACCATCAACTATCAAGCCAAGATGGTTAGGTATAATTCGCTCCGCCTGCTCCATCAGCTACGTCTCTCTATCCTATTTAGCATCCCGGCATCCGCTAGGACTAGATAGTCATGATCTCGGTCTCTTTATCCTTGGCAATCTTAGCAATCTGCTCGTTAGCCTGACTTGCCGAGTCGTCAATGCCGGCCTGGATGCGCTTCTCGTCATCCTCGGAAATGTGCTTACCGGCCTTAGCTACCTTAATCGCCTTGCGAGCCTCATCACGCACTGACCGCACGACGATCTTAGCCTCCTCAACTTTGTTATTGAGACTTTTGACGATCTCTCGCCGTCGCTCCTCGGTCAAAGGTGGGATCGGCACCCGCACATTGTGACCATCGTCGCTCGGATTAAAACCTAGATCCGGTGTCGAGCTGATAGCACCGGCAATCGCTCGCAAGTTAGCTTGGTCAAACGGCGTGACTAAAATCTGCGTCGCCTCCGGCGCTGTAATATTTGCCACCTGGTTAAGAGGCATCTTAGTGCCGTAGACCTCTACCTGTACGCCGCTAAGCATATCAGGGTGAGCCCTGCCGGTGCGAACCTTCTTAATTTCCTCGGCGAAGTGAGCCACTGCTGACTCGAACTTCTGGTCGTAAATACTTGTATCCATGTACTGCTATTTTAGCACGGCAAGTTAGTCTTCGCTAACACCGAGCTCCAGCCTGGCAAAGCGACGAACCACGATATTTTCACCTAGCTTCGCCATTTCTTCCTTGACCAGTGTACCGATCGTCTTACTGTCATCTTTCCAGTAGGTTTGATCAAGCAAGACTAGTTCCGAAAAATATTTGTTCAACTGACCGTCGATGATTTTATCTAAGATCTCAGCCGGCTTATTAGCGTTCTTTGGGTCGGCTTTAGCCGAAGCAACCAGCTCTTCCCGTTTACGAGTTCGCTCCGCCTCGGGTATGTCATCCTGCGACACCCATTTCGGCCGCATGGCAGCGATCTGCATCGCCAGCTCGTGGGCTAGGCTCTTGAAGTTGTCAGTACGAGCCACAAAGTCGGTCTCACAATTAAGCTCGACTATCACCCCGATCCGATTACCATGTACATAAGACTCGATCAGCCCCTCTCGAGCTTCTCGTTCTCCTCGCTTCTCGGCTTTCGTCAGACCTTTCTTACGCATCGCCTCAAGTGCCTTGTCGAAGTCGCCGCCCGCCTCCACCAAAGCTTTCTTGGCATCAGTTAATCCCACACCGGTCAGTTCTTTCAGCTTCTTGATCTCATCCAGACTTACACTCATTTGTCTTCTCCCAGCTTTACACTTACTTAATTCTATCTACTTTTCGTTAGATTCTTTTTCTTTGGCTTCTTCGGCTCGACGCTCTTCGGCTCGCTTAGCCGCCACACTACTACCGTCTTTGACCGCTTCAGCCAGCTGATCTATGATCAAGCGCAGCCCGGCCAGAGCATCATCATTAGCCGGAATGACATAGTCGATGCCGGTCGGATTGGCATTAGAGTCACAGACTGCCACCACCGGCACACGCAGCTTCTGCGCCTCGGTAATGGCGTTGCGGTCCGTCACGGCGTCCAGTACCACCATCGCTCCCGGTTTACCCCGCATCTCTTTGATGCCACCATAGCGGATATTCAGTGTATCAATCTCCTCCTGGATGCGCTGCACTTCCAGCTTAGAATAACGATTGGCCAGCTCGCCGCTCGCCATTCTCTTCTCCAGCAGTTTTAGCTTCTTGATCTGTGACACGATGGTGTGCTGATTGGTTAGCATGCCGCCCAGCCATCGCTCAGTTACATATGGCATACCGACCGACTCGGCAGCCGACTTCACGATCTCTTTAGTCTGCTTCCTGGTACCAACAAATAAGACCTGGCGACCTCGCCCGGCCACCTCTTTCAGAAAGTCGCTCGCCCGATCAAGCTGCGCCACTGTCTGATCTAAGTTGATAATGTGGATGCCGTCCTTTTTGCCATAGATATACTTGGCCATCTTCGGGTTCCATCGTGAAGTCTGATGCCCGAAGTGCACCCCCGCCTCAAATAGTTGTTTGATGTCAGCTGACATATTATTATTCTTAACTCCTTTCCTCACCACTATCTGCCCCGAGATACCAGGAGCTACGCAGATAGCTGCTTCGTTATTTAGTATTACAGTGACAATGATAACACACTTAGTCTACTGATGATACCGCTCGCACACATTGGAGTTAGACCGAGGCTTTGACCTCATGGCCATGTAACGAATAAAGGAGGGCTAGTCCCTCCTTTATTGCATTGATTACTATTATTACTACTCAACTGATTCGTCTAGATCAGCAGCCAAGTGCTTCGGGGTAAGCGGCTCAGTACGAAGATGCTTCGGCTGTCGAGGCTCGGTACGAAGGTGTTTGGGCTGAACACTATCAGCTGACTGATCTGCATCTGCAGAAACCGTATCAAGTGATCTTAGACCAAGGTCTAAGCTATTTGATGGTACTATCTCGAATCTATAATCAGGGACGCTTTCAGTCGGAGTAATCGGAGTATTTTTATTCAAATAGGGTTTCTTCACATTACTGGTTGCTAGACTGGCTGCCATTATTGTCGCCAATGCAGCAGCGGCCGCTTTCCTGACAACTTTCTTTTTCTTATCCGCAATAGAATGGTTCATGGCATCCAGTACTGAATCTTTCGCCTCAGCAACTTTGGTCTTAGCGTCATCCCAATCGCTCTTAGTGGACTGGTTAATGGCGCTACTCTTGTTGAATGATCGTTCGTTCTTCATAGTGCTTGTACTTTACCACATGTTTACGCTTATGTCAACTATAGGAACAAGATATATAGTATTAGTCAATCCTTCAAGACCCTTGCATCTAGAAAACGCTTTTGTTAATATACTTACAGAGTTAATAATTTATGAGGTGGGAGACACAACAAACATGCCAGAAGACAACAATCCTTTTCGACCAACATTAGCCAAGCCAGTCAGCGATACGATGCTGGCTAATGACCCGGCACCGGATAACTTCCTAGCCGGTAACGACCGTTTAGCTCAGCAGGCTAATCTAGATGGTGTGACTGGAGGTCACCAAGCAGCCTCAGCCGTCCCACGCCTAGATCAGATGCCTAACGGCAATGTAGCTGGTGGACAATCAGACAGTCAGTCATTCAACGACATCCTATCCGGCGCAACCAATGCCGGCTCACTCACTGACGCTGTCTCAGCCGACCCTAAGCCGGTCGTACCGGCATCAAGCGTAGTTGTACCGGAGCCGACACCGGCTAACGAGGAGAAGTCCAAGAAGAAAAAGAGCAAGAAGGGTTCACTCTTCTCCCGCAAGAAGAAAGAGAAAGCCGGCTCAGACAAGCCGACCGACCCGG
>ERZ772964.48-NODE-48-length-65779-cov-6.04686_pt1 | contig 65779 bp, 51 predicted proteins | sample MGYA00580675_ERZ772964 | MGnify/ENA primary metagenome ERZ772964 (study PRJEB29015, sample SAMEA2737941) | human oral metagenome | biome: human oral; feature: human-associated habitat; material: dental | place: China | collected 2139 ... | reverse complement strand
GCATGAACATTATGGTCGTGGACGCTGACGGCACCGTGCGCACACCCCGCCTGACCGGCACGATCCTGGAGGGCTCCACCCGCAGCGCCATTATCCGCCTCCTGACCGACGCCGGACGCACCGTCGTCGAGGAGACCATTAGCCTTGAGGGCCTGCTGGAGGGTATTGGATCCGGCAGGGTCACCGAGGTGTTCGCCTGCGGGACCGCGGCGGTGGTGGTGCCGCTGGGTCGCCTCAAGGGGGAGGGGTTTGACGTGGGTATTGACGGCAACGAGGTCACCCACCAGATTCACGACCACCTCACGGGTATCCAGTACGGGCGCCGTGAGGACCCCCACCACTGGATGTACCGCCTCGCCTAGGACCAGGACGCCCGTGGCGTGCGGGAACCGGTTCTCGCGGTTACCGCGCTCGGGTTACCGTCTCGCGCGTCCACGGGCTGCCCCATGGTCACCGTCATAGGGAGTACCGGGCACTGCGCTGTCCCCCGGAACTGGTGGCGCCCCCGCCCGGACTCGAACCGGGAACCTGCGGATTAGAAGGCCGATGCTCTGTCCATTGAGCTACGGAGGCGCGCGCGTCGGGCCGAAGCCACGAGCGCGGGCCCAGAGTATGTCATGGATCAGCCCTGGGGCGCCCTCCCCATGATCAGGTGCCCCGTGACTCGTCGCCTCGCCGCGAGCGCCGGTATCGTGGCGGCGAGCATCCAGCGTGCACTGCACGCCACCCGCAGTCTCGAAAGGACTCACGTGACTCCCTCAGCGCTCGTCGTCCGCTCACTGTCCTCGCATGCCTCTGCAGAGCCTAAGACGTTCACCAACACCTTCACGGTTGGTCGGGCCCCTGACTGCGATGTTCAAGTCAGCCACCCGCTGGTCTCCCGACGGCACCTGCGTTTGACGCCCACGCGCCAGGGCTGGCGGGTGGAGTGCGTGGGCAGGAATGGCATGCTCGTCGACGGCGTCGCCGCTCGTGAGACTCTCGTCACTCATGGCACTCGCGTGCAGTTGGGCGACGCCTCAGGACCGGCGCTGGGGCTCACGCCCATTGCCTCCGAGGGGACGGCCGACGGCACCGGTGGCGCAGGCGTCCCAGCCTCCACTCCCCCGCCGACCTCCCCTCCGGCCCCCGCTCCGCCAGCCACCTCGGGCAGTTCCCCGACCACGGCCTCTTACACCCCCTCCACACCTGGAGTGCCGGCCAACGCCGGGATCGTCGGCTCCTCCCCCACGACCGCCGGTTACGGCGCACCAGCAGGCGCGCAGGGGCGCGGCGTCATGAGCCCGCAGGCCTCGGGAGCCCCCCCGGCGGCCCCCAGCCCCCAGCCCCGCTCCCCCTCCGGGCCCTCAGGGCCCTCGGGGCCGTCAGCCATGTCGGCTGCGGGCAGTGGGGGCGGGCACCGGGTCATGGCTCCCACTGGGTCTGTGGCAACAGTGCGTCAAACCCTCCAGGCCTTCCGCATTACCAGTTCGGGCACAATCGGGCGCGCCCCCGACAATGCCCTGGTCATTGACGACCCGCTGATTTCCAAGCACCACGCGCGCATTGACCTGACACCCCAGGGCATTGTGGTCACCGACCTGGGATCAACCAACGGCATCTACCTGGCCGGACAAAGGGTGCCCAGCGTACAGGTCACCCAGCCCGTGGTCGTAGGCATGGGTTCAACCTTTGTGGCGATCAGCCCGGACGGCCTGTGCGAGGTCCAGGTCTCCGCCGGCACGGGCGGGGAGCTGGTCGGTAAGGACCTGACCTTTACCGTTAACAATGGCAAGCTCAAGCTCCTGGACGGCATCTCCTTCTCCCTGCCGGGCAATGAACTGCTGGCCGTCGTGGGCCCCTCTGGCGCCGGAAAGTCCACTCTGCTCAAGGCCCTTACCGGGGAGCAGAAGGCGCAGGAGGGCCAGGTCCTTTTCGACGGCCTCGACGTTTACGAGCACTACCCGGTCATGCGCAACAAGATCGGCGTGGTCCCGCAGAGCGACGTCATCCACTCGGCGCTAACTGTGCGCCAGACACTGGAATACGCCGCCGAGCTGCGCTTCGCCAAGGATGTGTCCAAGAAGGAGCGCCGGGCTCGCATTGCCGAGGTCCTGGAGGATCTCGACTTGACCCAGCATGTGGACAAGCGCGTCAAGAAGCTCTCCGGCGGCCAGCGCAAGCGCGTGTCCACCGCCATTGAGCTGCTCACCCGTCCCAGTCTTCTTTTCCTGGATGAGCCGACCTCGGGCCTGGACCCCCAGCTGGACCGCGACGTTATGGATCTGCTGGCCTCCCTGGCGCACGGCACGCGCCCCGGGGACACGGGGCGCACCGTGGTGGTGGTCACCCACAATGAGAACCATATTGACCGAGCCGACAAGGTCCTCATCCTGGCGGCAGGCGGAAAGCCCGTCTACTACGGGGCGCCGCGTCAGGTGTTGCCCTACTTCCGCGAGCGCCTGACCGAGATCGCCGGCCGCGGCCAGCTCCTGCTGCACGCCCCCAAGGGGACCCTGCCCGACCCGCCGGCCATTGACGGCTTCGCCGACGTCTACGCCCTCATCCGCAACCACACCCCTGAGCTGCGTCAGCACCTGGAGGCCACGGTTCCGTCGACCCGGCGCGGCAGCGGCAAGACGGTGACCACGCGTTCGCCCATAGCCACCCCCCAGCAAAAGCCTAAACAGTCCGCCGCCAGGCAGGTCTCAACGCTAGTGCGCCGCCACCTGCGCATTGTGGCCGCTGACCGCTCCTATCTGGCGTTCATGTTGCTCCTGCCGATCATTATGGGACTGCTCACCAAGGCGATCGAAGGCAATACCGGTTTCGCGAAGATCACGGACCCGACCGCCGAGGGCGTGCGCTTGACACAGTCCCTGGAGCTGCTGGTCATTCTCATTACCGGGGCGGCCTTCGCCGGCATGGCCTCCACGATCCGCGAGCTGGTCGGGGAGCGGGATATCTTCCTGCGTGAAAAAGCGGTGGGGCTGCGGCCCTCGGCCTATCTGTGGTCGAAGGTCCTGGTGCTCAGCCTCATTAGCATTGTCCAGACCTCCATTATGGTCGGGATTGCGCTGGCCCTCAACGACGCCCCCTCCGAGGCCGTACTCCTGGGGAATTCGGGCTTCGAACTGGCGGTGTGCTGCCTGGTCACCGCTTTTGTTTCGGGTCTACTGGGCCTGGCAATCTCCGCCTTCGTGTCCTCCTCCGAGCAGGTCATGCCGGTACTGGTGGTCACCATTATGGCTCAGCTGGTACTGGCCGGCGGCATTATTCCCGTTGCGGGGCGTGCGGTCTTCGAACAGCTTTCCTGGTTCATGCCGGCGCGCTGGGGCTATGCCATGGCCTCCTCCACCATTGCCATGCTCGACATCCTGCCAACTCGTGACGACGCCCTGTGGAAGCACACCAGTGGGCAGTGGCTCACCGACCTGGGCTTCCTGATCGCGCTCGGTGCGCTCTTCGTGATCATGTGCTACGCGGGTCTGGCACAGCGCGGCCGCCGCTAACCGGGCACGGGGTACATGTGGTGGGGGGCCGTGCAGGTATTTGCGCGGCCCCCACCACATGTGCCCCGTGAAGTGAGACATGACGTATGACGTCAGCCCGGGGCGACCGGTGCGGGTTGCGGCTGTTGCCCGGCCTCAACCGCTCTTGACCACGCGCAGCACCACCAGGTCGCCATCATCCCCGCCCTGGCGGACCAGGAGCCTGCTGTCCCTCTGACCGGCGGCCGGGGCGACAACACCGACGTACTCACCGGTGGCCTGCCACAGTGCGGAGCCGTCCTTGCGGGAGTAGGCCCCCACGGAGTCCCCTACGGCTCCAGAGGAGGAGCTGTACTGGCCCACCTGCACCAGTACGGCGTCGTCCCCGTTCACCAGGCCCAGGGCATTGGTACGGCAGACCTCGCCTTTGGAGCGCTTTGGAATAGCCAGGGTGACGCCGCCGACGGCGATGGTGCACGCCGTGGTGTCGGTGGTGACGATGACGGAATCCTTGACCCCGTAGACCTGCAGGCCGTCGGCGACCGCATTGAAGGCGGCTAGGAGACGTTCTGCGCTCATGGGGGCCCCGGAGATCCAAGCGTGCGACATGTCGGTGCCGGCGGGCAGGGCCCCGGCGCGTCCGTATTCGGTGCCGTCCGCGTTGTAGACCACCACACCGGAGCCGGTGACCTGGTAGAACGCCTCCGTACCCGCGTCAATGCCGAAGCCCCCGGGGTGCTGATCGTCCTTGAAGTCGCCCGTGTACCCGCCCTGCTCGGCCAGGATGGCGCCACTTGCCGCTGAGATCACCTGGATGACGTCGCGCTCGTCCTCGTAGGCCACGACGAAGCCGTTAGCGGCGCGGGCGGCCTTGTACTCGCCGTAGAGGCGCCAGGCCTCCTGGTGCCCGCTGAGAGCCACCAGGGCACCACTGGAGGAGTCGTCAATGAGGATGCTCATGTCCGAGGTCGTGCCCTGGAGGTTGAGGTCGATTGGCCCGTTAGGGCGGGAGGTGGAGCCGGTGGAGGAGATGAGCAGGTCCGTGTCGCCGGTGCACAGGACGGTTGAAGAGTCCCAGAACCCACTGTCGTCGCATTCACCAGTCCATACCGGCGCACTGCCCACACTGGTGAGGTCGTAGAGGGATATGGTCGACGACGAGCTCACGACCAGCAGGCTGCCGTCCTCGGAGAGGACGAATTCGGAGACGTCAGGGAAGCGCTGGTCCTCCCTGACCGAGTTCCCACTGGGAAGAGCCGCGGGCCAGCCCTGGTAGGCCTGCGCCCCCGAACGGTCCAGCCACCACCAGGTGCCCGCCGCAGCGACCGCGACCACAGTGACCAGGACGACGACGACAACCCACCAGCGGCGCCTGCGACCCCGGCGTCTGCGGCCGGCCGGTCGCACCGGGCCACTGGGCCCAGGGGCGGCCGGGTGGGCGGGTGATGGGCCACCGGGGGCGGAGTACTGGGTCACCGGCGAGGGGACCGAGGCGTGGTGGGCCCTCGGCCCAGGCCCTGGCGGGGCTATGGAGCCATAGGCGGCCGTAGCCGGATCCGGGGCGGGAGAGTTGGCGGCCCGCGGGTCAACCACGGTCCACATGGGCGGATTGGGAGCCTGTGCGCTGTCGGGCGCCCGGTAGACCCGGGTGGCGGAGACTTCGCCCGCCCTGTCGTTCATCACCTCAGTCCTGGTGGGCGCCCCTGACGCAGGCGCCCCGCCGGGCTCTAGGGGGGTTGTGTCCTGGGTCTCAGGGGTGGGCGGGGTATCCTGCGGGGCGGGCGCCTCGTCCTCGTCCTCGTCCCATGTGTAAGGCTGGGCGGCGGGCCGTGACCGTGGTGGGGAGGTGAGCGCGGGAGCCGGCACTATGCCGGTGAGCGCGGGGGCCATGGCGCCCAGCCTTGCCGCGACCTGGGGGGCGCTGGGCCTGGCGTCGGGCTGCTTGGCGAGCATCTGCGCAATCAGGTCCCATAAGGGGTCGGGAATGCCGGTGGGGCGACCCGGGTCACGGCGGATGTGCTGGCTGAGCAAGCTGGCGATCTGCCCCAGGAAGGGAGGAGTGCCACAGGACATCTCGTACAAAACGATACCCAGGGAGTAGATGTCGGTGGCCGGTGTGGGTTCCTGGCCGGCGACGATCTCCGGGGCGATATAGACCGGTGTGCCCACCGAGCCGGTGGCGCGGGTGGCGACCGTGTCGCAAATGCGGGCCACCCCGAAGTCCGCGAGCCTGGGCTCCCCCAAGGCACCGGGGGCGGTGGCCTCCAGGAGGACGTTGGCGGGCTTGACGTCGCGGTGAACCACGCCCGCCTCGTGGACAGCGGCCAGCCCGGCAGCCACCTTGGCCCCTATACCGGCGACGTCGCCGGGCGCCAGCACCCCGGCATCGCGCAGAAGCCCGCGCAGGTCACCACCAGAGACGTAGTCCATGACAATCCCGAAGGTGGCGCCCTCAATGACAAGGTCCTGGATCCCCACCACGTGGGGTGAACGCACCCGCATGAGGGTGGAGCGCTCTTTAATGAAACGCTCCACCACGCCCGGATCGTCAATGAGTTCGGAGCGCAGGAGTTTGAAGGCGAGAACCTGCTCGCTCCGGTGGCCGTGGGCCAGGCGCCGGCCCCGCCAGACTGTCCCTTGGGCACCGGCCCCAATGCACTCATCGAGGATGTAGTTGCTGCCCAGTGGGCGAGGTCCGGTCGTGGCTGGCATGGCTGCTCCGACAGTGGGGATTATGGACAAGCCCCACCAGGAGGCGCGGCCACCGCCAATCTACCGGAGAGGGCGGTGGCGGGGGCGACTGCCGCCGCCACCGCCACCGCGGGCCTCAATTCTCATTGTTGAGCTGGGAGATGTCAGGCACCTCGTTGGGGTCGCCCTGGAGGGCGAAGTCACCCAGAACCAAGATACTGGACATTTGTCCGCTATTGCCGTCGGTGCGGGTGACCACGATTTTGAGGCGCAGCACATTGGTCATGTCAATGCTGACGTCCTTGAACTCGCCAAAAGCGATGGTCTCGGTGTGGACCAGGACCTGGTCGGCGTAGAAGTCCACGGTGAAGGTGGCGTCGGCGTCCTTGCTGTTGTCCCCCATCCCCAGGGTACCGACCAGCTCGGTGAAGTGGCGCCCCAGGTTCCACTCGTCCTTCTTCGAGGGGGTCAAACGCAAGTGGTAGGAGGTGGAGTGGGCCATGCTCTGACCATTGACCGTGGCGGCGCCAGTCTCGCCTTCGCGCCCCGTCACAGTCTTGAGGTCGGAGAGGTAGATGGTGGCCACTGCAGCGGCCACGGTGAGGGTGACCTCGCTGGGCAGTGCGGAGCCGGCGGCCGGGTCAGTAGAGATCACTGTGCCAGTCTTCTCACCGTTCTTGGCCGCCTGCTTGACCACGGTGACCTTAACCGAGTCGGGCAATGCCTTCTCCGCCTCGGCCTGGGTCATGCCCACCAAATTGGGCATGCTCGTCGTTGCCGTGGGGGTCGTGCTGGGTGTTGGTGTCGCACTGGGCGTGGGGGTGACGCTTGGGGTTGGCGCCGCCGGCGGCGTGGTCTCCCCCGCGACAGGGGGCGGGGTTGCCGGCTCATTGCGGTCGAGGTAGTGCCAGACGGCGAAGCCACCGCCGGCCAGCGCCACGACAAGGAGGATGACGAGCACGGCCACCAGTCCCTTGCGGCTCTTCTTCTTTCCTTTCTTGCCAGTTTCGGGCGCATTAGCCGCATCGGCCTGGGCGGGACCGACGGGCGTAAAGCCGCCGGTGGCACCGGAGGCGGCGCTCACGGCCGCCGTCGGGCTGCCTCCCGTGCCGGCGACAATGGTCCCGCCACTGGCCCAGGCCGCCAGTGGGGTCGCCGGGGGCGGGTCGGTCAGGGTGGGGGCGGCCGGCAGACCGCCAAGGGACTGCACCATGGCGCTAAGCGCCTCACGGACCTGGCTGATCTGGGGACGGGCCGCGGGATTCTTCTCCAACATGGCGGCAATGAGCGCCCACAGCGGGTCGGGGATCCCTTCGGGCCGGCCGGGCTGCATCTGGGCGTGGGCTTTGAGCAGGTAGCTGGGCGCGCCCACGAACGGGGGGACGCCACAAGACAGCTCGTAGAGCACCGCGCCAAGGGAATAGACGTCCATCGCCGGACTCGCCGCCGCGCCGTCGGCCACCTCGGGGGCCATATACAGGGGCGTGCCCGCACCAATGGCGGAACGGGTCGCCGCCGTGGCGTCGCAGATCCGGGCCACACCAAAGTCCGCCACCCTGGGAGTGCCCGGGGTGGTGGAGGCATCAATGAGGACGTTGGCCGGCTTAATGTCACGGTGGACAACGCCCGCGGTGTGGATGGCTTCAAGGCCTGAGGCGATGCAGGTGCCGAGCCAGGCCACCCCGGCGGGTTCATGGGCGCCGCGCTCGCGGATCAGCCCGGCCAGGTCTCCTCCGCCAACATAGTCCATGACCAGGCCCAGGGTGTCGCCCTCGGCAACCACGTCCCGCACGCGGACCACGTACGGGCTGTCAACCCGCTCGAGGCTCTGTCGCTCCTTGAGGAAGGCGTCCACGACGCTGCGCTCAGCAGTCAGATCCTGGCGCAGCACCTTGAAGGCGAGCGGCTCCTCAGAGCCTTCGGCGTGGCCCTTCCACACTTCTCCTTGTGCTCCGGCGCCGATCCTCTCATCAAGGACGTACGCGCTGCCGAGTTTTCGCATGGGACAACCTTTCGAATCCCAGGTTGTGCACGCCGCAGCCGAGCGTCACGCAAGGGGAAGTAGGAGTGGGAAAGCGGGCTGCTGCCTGTGATCGTAGACGACGCACAGGAGCTCTAGCGCCAATCGGTCGCTGCACTTTGCGCACGTTGCCCCGTTCCCGTCGGCCCCGCGGCAAGAACGGCCCCTCAAGCCATGCGCCTCCACCTTACCGTCCTAGACTCGCCGACCCCGTGGCGGAAACCCTCACCTCCGCCGTTAGTCCTCCGGGTGCCTGGTACCTGTCGGGCTCACGGCGGAGATCCTGCTCGGGCACTACAGTGACGACCGTGAGCAGACAGATAACAACCACTGACCCTCTGGTGTGGATCGATTGTGAGATGACTGGCCTGGATCTGAGGGCTGACGCACTGATTGAGGTCGCCATCGTCATCACCGACTACGAGCTCAAGCCCCTGGCCGAGGGCATTGACCTGCTCATTAAGCCCCCCGCCGGGGCCCTGGAGCGCATGAGCGACTTCGTGCGGCAGATGCACACCTCCTCCGGGCTGCTCGCCGACCTCCAGGCTGGTTTGTCCATGGAGAAGGCTCAGGCGACTGTTATGGAGTACGTGACCTCGCTGGTGCCTGAGGCGCACACCGCACAGCTGGCTGGGAACTCCGTGGGCACGGACAAGGCCTTCCTGGCCCGGGACATGCCCGAGCTGGTCGACTACCTCCACTACCGGGTGGTGGACGTGTCCTCAATCAAGGAGTTGGCCAAGCATTGGTATCCGCGCACCTTCTTCCACGCCCCTAAGAAGCAGGGGGGCCACCGGGCCCTGGCAGACATCCTGGAGTCCATTGACGAGTTGCGCTACTACCGCTCGGTGCTCTTCCCCGCCGGGGAGGGGCCAAGCTCACTGGAGTGCAAGGAAGCTGCTGCTGCGGTGGCGGCCTCCCCCACTGGGCGCCCCGCTCAAGCCTGAGCGGGCCGGGAGCGCAGGGGCCGGCAAGGCGGGTCGGCCGCACCGCACCGCACCGCACCAGCCGGAGACGTGACCGAGTGCACGGGGCGTGGATTGGTGCCCGCGCACACGAGCCGATAAAGTACCGACTCGTTGCGATCATCTCGCACATGGTGGCTGTAGCTCAGTCGGCAGAGCGCTTGGTTGTGGTCCAAGAGGTCGCGGGTTCAATCCCCGTCAGCCACCCCAAATGGGTCAGGTTTGAACTTTCGACCAAGGGACCGCCCTTGGTCGAGGTTCGAGCCTGGCCCAGCTTTTTTGCCTCGGCGGCCCAGGTGAGCGCGTCGGCCTGCAAGCCTTCGATGCTCAGCCCGTCGTACGGCGTCTTGTAGCCGACCCGAACGTCGTTGTCCTCGTCAACGTAGATCGCCTTGAACAGCGCCTGGTTGCACAGCCGACGGTTCGCGTCGTCGGCCGTCTTGTAGATGTCGCCCGCGTTCGACAGCAGAGTCAGTGAGTCATCGAGGTTCGCCCGGGCGAAGGCGTACTCCCCGTGGTGGGCGTCGATCCGGTTCTGGATCGTCTCCAGCGATGCCGTGATCCGATCCTGCTCCCGCTTGAGCAGCTCCAACGGGACCGCTCCCGCGTAGTGCGCCCGCAGTAGTTTCTCCTGCTCGTCTTCGAGCTGGGCACGACGTGTGGCGAGGTCCGCCAGTTCCGCGGCACCCTCGGACATCATCTCGTCGAACCGCGCGTGGAGCATCGACGAGAGCGCGTGTTTGGTTTCCGCGCTGATCTGGACCTGATCGTAGAACTGCTCGACGAGTCGCTCGACGTGCTCGATGAGCATCGCCTGGCGGGTGCAGTCACCCCTGCCGCCGTGCCTGCTGCCACAGACGAAGTACGGATAGATCGTGCCCTGGCTGCTCTTCGCGTTGCACACGATCAACCGCGATCCGCACTGCCCGCAGAACACCGAACCTTTCAGGTAGTGCTCGTGTATCTGCGTCGCGTCCGCCGCTGACCGGTGCGTGCCGAGCACGGTCTGCACCTGATCCCACACCTCGTTCGGGACGAGTGCTTCGTGGACTCCCGCGTAGGTGACGCCTTGATAGCGGACGCAGCCCTTGTAGTACGGGTTCGTCAGCATCCGATGCACCGACGACTTGCCGATGGGCCGAGAAGGGCGTCGTGGCGAAGGTGCGGTCGTCAGGCCTCGTGCCACCAGCTCGTGGTGGAGCTGGCTCGTCGACCAGTCCCCGGTCGCGAACCGTTGGAAGGCCCACCGAACCAGCGGTGCCCGTTCCTCGTCCAGCTCGACGGTGCGGACCTCGCGGCCGAACTCGTCGCGCACCCCAATGTTGCGGTAGCCGATGGGTGCCTTCGACACCGTGCCGCCCTGCGCGGCCTTCTGCGACAGGCCCTTGACGACCTCGGTGGCCAGGTTGCGCGAGTAGAACTCGGCAATCGACGACATGATGCCGTGCAGCAGCATCCCCGAGGGTGTCTCGTCGATGTTCTCCGTCGCCGACACCAGGGTCACTCCGGCGTCTTTGAGCGCCAGGTGGATGGTCACGTCGTCGGCGCGGTTGCGGGCGAGCCGGTCGACCTTATGGACGATGCAGTAGTTCGTCTTGTACTTCGTGACGTACTGGATCATCCGCATCAGCTCGGGCCGGTCGGCCTTGCGAGCGGATTCGCCTGCGTCGACGAACTCCTCAACGATGGTCGCGCCGAGCTGGTCGGCTTTGCGCTGGTTCGCCTCGCGCTGGGCCGGGATCGAGAAGCCTTCAGCATTGCCGCCCTTCTCCGCCTGCTCCTTCGTTGAGACTCGCAGGTACGACACGGCGATCGCCCCAACGAAGGGTGTCGGAGCAACGAGGCTGTCTATCGCGGCACGGCTCGCGTCGGTGGTCGTCATGGCTCTTCTCCACAGTCACTGATCCTGCCGACGCGGACTGATATGACGGCGGATGTTGATCGTGAGAAGAGCCCGAAGGCTGTAGGACTAGGCCGAGTCGGCCACGTTTGCTTTGCCTCGCCGCACGGGCGAAGCGCTAGGACCACAACATCCGCCATCCGCGACGGATACATACATTCTACGACGAAGGCCCCGCCGAAGCACGGGGACGCTTCGGCGGGGTTGCTCCGCCCGAGGGACACGACCCGGACCGCTGGAGCGCCATACGAATGAGAAGCTCGCTCAGCTTGTCGAGGTCGGGCGGATCGTGGAAGTCGGCGCGGATCGTCAGCTCGCGCTCGCTCTGCTGGCGCTGCCCAGTCTTTCGTGTGTACTTCCGCGCCATGGCTCACACCTCGCCGGTGTCGGGGTCGAAAGCCGCGAAGAAGGCATCCTCGGCCTCCTGCCGGGCCGCGACCTGATCGAGCACGAACCGAACGAAGTCCTCGTCACGATCGGTGATCGGCAAGTCCTCCACGGGCGCGGCGGCGTCTTCTCCGGGCCAGCTCGTCTGGCGGGTCGGGCGATCCCTGTCGAGGCGGGTGCCGCATGCCGCGACCCAGTCTCGGAGGCGGGCTCGGGCGTCTGCGAAGTCACGGTGCCAACCGAGAGGTGCTGAGCCGTCCTGCTCGGGGTCGTAGGCGGACAACCAGTGCAGGTGCAGGGCAGACAGCTCCCAGAGGAGTTCGGGGTGCCGATGCCAGCACGGCGGCACGACGCTGGCCGGAAGACCGTAGGTGTGGCGAAGCCAGTCCACCCAGCGGTTCAGTTCCAGCAGCTCCGCTTCGAGATCATTGGCCGTGAGTAGATTCCAGTTGACCGGGTGCGGCGGCTCAGGAGCATCGAAACGAGGCGACCGCGGTTCTGCCTCAGGCGGCAGGTCATCGTGTTCGGGGCCGAGCGAGTCAGTCATGGCTTCTCCGCTCACATTCCGATGGTCGCGGCGTTCGACGGTGCGGGACGCTGTGGTGCGGCGAAGGCTGCGCCATCTCGGCCAGAGCTGCGCTCGGTTCGATCTACCTCGTAGCGCGTGCGCGCCAGGTCGTGACCGATGCGAGTCGCGATGAACTCCTCACCTTCGTAGCGCTGTCCGTTGCGCTCGTAGGAGTACTCCCGCACACGGCCGTCGGCGATGATGTTGTCGCCCTTGGCGATCCGCTCAGCCCCCTGCTCGGCGGCCCCGCGATATGCGATGAGGTCGTGGAAGGTGGTCTCCAACTGCGTGAAGGTGTTGTCGGGCTCCTTGCGGTAGTGCTCAATGCCGACCTTCATGTAGAGCCGCGCGTCCCCACGTTCCGTGTAGCTCAACTGCGGCTCCGAGGCGACGAAGCCCGAAATGGACTGATGAGTGCGAATGGCCATGATGGCCTCCTCCTGAACTCAGGCGGCCAGCTCGTTGTGGCCGCTGTATCAGGCAGGTGCGCTCCCGGCGCCAAGCCGTGGCGTCAGTGCGTGGGGCGGCCTAGGAGGGCTTCGAGTTCGGCGCGGTCGCTGCGGAGCTGGGCGGAGTCGGGGCGGTCGGGCCAGGCTCGTAGGTCGGTGACGATGGGTGGCGCGGAGCGCAGCAGGGTGATCCCGGTGCCGAAGGGCAGGGTGCGGATGCGGTCGGGTGGCAGGATCGGGACCCGCCGTATGGAGCGCTGGTTGGAGCGTGTGCCGCGGTCACCGAGGGTCACGCTGTCGGTGTACTCGTCGCGCTCGCCGATCAATGTGGAGAGGTCTTGGAGGTCGCGGCTGCTGGACGCACCGCCGAGGACGATCTTGACGATGCTAGCGTCCCAGATCGCGCTGGCCTGGTTTTCGCTCCACCGGTCCCGGGCTTGGGCGAGTGACTGCAACACCGGCATCGTGGTGATCCCGGTGCCGCCGCCTTCGGCCATCAGCATCGGCAAGGACGGCAGGGGTGCGAGGTTTCCGATCTCGTCGAGTGCCAGCAGCAGGGGCGGGTCGAGTCGGGCTCCGGGTGACCGGGCGGCGAGACGGCGGGCGGTTTCGATGAGGTCTTCCACGAACGCGGCGACGAGCGCCGCGGACGCGCCGGCCCCTGCTCCGGTGGCGAGCAGATAGAGCGTGCCGTGCTGGGTGAGGAAGGTTTCGGGGTCGAACTGTTCGTGCGGGCCGGGTGTGACGGCATCGAGCACGCGGGGGTCGGCGAGGGCTGCGAGGGCGAGGGAGACGCCTTGCCAGATGCTGTCGCGGGTCTTGGGGTCGGCGTCGATCATCGCGCCGAGCGAGTCGCCCCACCCCATCGCCGCGTTCGGGTTCGAGTTCAGGATCGCGACCGCCTCGGCCGCAGAGCTGGGGTCGAGGGTCCACCGGAACAACTCAGCGGGCGGACGGCCGTCGAGGGCGGCGGCGTGGAGCAGCGCTTGGAGCGCGGTGCGGGTCTTGCCTTCCCAGAACCCTCCGGACTCGACACCGCCGGAGGAGAGGCCGGTAGCGGCGGCGAGGCCGTTGGCGCGGATCATCGCGGTCAGCGGGTCCCGGCACCCGCGCACGGGTGACCAGCGCAGCCCGGTGGGGATGCCCTCGGCGAGGTGTTGTGGGTCGAACACCGCGACCGGCCCGCCCGTACGTCGCCGGGCACGCAGCGTCGCGGTCAGGTTCTCCGGTCGCGTCGAGGTGGTGACGACAGCGCCGGGTGCGTCGAGGATCGCGTTGACGACGACATGGAGAGTCTTGCCCGAGCGGGGCGGGCCGATCAGCAGGATCGAGTCCTCGACCGATGCCCACACCCCGGTGCCCCGACTCGTGCCGAGGAGATAGCCGACATCCCCGGGCGCTGGCGTGGTCAGGGATGGGCGCAGGGTTCCGGCGCGGCGCAGGAGTGCTTTCGCGGATGCCGTGGTCTTGACTTCGTGCGCGGTGGCGATCCCGGCGAGGCGGTGCGGGTCGGTCCCGATCTTCCGGCTGTGGCGGCGCAGCAGCATCCACGCCCACGCGACACCGACGACGAGCGCAGCGAGCAACAGGGTCGTGACGATCCAGTAGACGACCGGGCTGAGACCTTCCGCGCCGAGCGCCCCCGCGGGGTCAGCGGGGTTGAACAACACGCCAAGCCCCGACGCCGGTCCCGCGATTGGTTGGGGTGTGCCGGAGAGGAACGCGGCGACCGATCCGGCACCGCGCAGGATGAGTGCGAGGCCGAAGGCTCCGATCAGGGCGATGATGGCGGCGTTGGTGAGTTCGTCGCCCATGCTCCCGCCCTGTCTCGGGTTCATTGCAGCCGCCGAATCGCGGTCGTGCCCGAGATGCGCCCGAACAGGATCACCTCGCCCGTCGCGCCGGGCGGGAGGTCGTCGAGATCGACCAGCGCCCGAGCGGTACCGGTTCCGGCGGCGTCGGTGTGGCTCACGATGACCGCGACGGCGACATCCTCACCCGGCACGAACCCCTCGCCCTCAACCTCCATGAGCCGCGGCGCTCGCGGTGCCGCAGCGCGGCGACCTCGCCGCGTGCCCGGCACCGGTGCCTGCGCGACTACTCGGACAGGTGGGGTTGGTTTGCGGGCGTGGATGATGTCGGTGAACACGCCGCCGTCGCACTCGCGGACCTCGACCCTGACCGAGACGGTGCGGTCCTTCGTGATCTCGTCCATCAGCGGTCCGAACGTCGCCCGAGTCCACGCCCCAGCAGAAGGTTGCGGGTGGGCGATGCCGTCGACGGCTGCGGTGAGAGTGCCGTCCGCGGCGACGGTGACGACCACGTTCGGCAGATCGACAGGCACCTCAGGTTCCTGGTCGCCGGAGTGGTGTGGGCGTGCGAGGTTCATCGGTGACCCCCAGCCGCGCGAGAGCTGGTATCGAACAGCGCGAGCTCGGCGGGGTGGAGCTGGTGCTGGGTCACGAAGCTCCTGGCCTTGATCCGCCAGAGCCCCTGGCCGACTCCAAGGTTCGGCAAGAGTTGCTGCTCGGTCCCGGTCAGCCCGAGGGCTGAGGCGGTGGGTCCGAGCTGGTCGGATTCCTGCCGGTACACGATCCGCGTCTCCGCATTCGCCAGCAACGAGTTGGCGAGTGAGCGCATGGCGGAGCCTTGGTCGCCGACGTTGTCGAGGTCGGTGAGCTTGTGAAAGATCAGCATGTTCGCGATCCCGTAATGCCGGGCCAGTCGCCAGTGCGCGTCCATCCGTCGCAGCAGCGCGGGGTGGGACATGAGCCGCCAGGCCTCGTCGTAGATCACCCACCGCTGCCCACCATTCGGGTCCAGCAGGGCCGATTCCATCCACGCCGACGAGCACGTCATCAACACGCTGATGAGCGTCGAGTTCTCCGTCACCCGTGACAGGTCGAGGGAGATCATCGGCAGGCTGGGGTCGAACGTCACCGTCGAGGGGCCATCGAACAGTCCCGCGAGGTCGCCTGCGACGAGACGCCGCAGTGCGTGGCCGACGAGCCGGCCGTCTTCTGCGAGGCGTCCGTCGGTGTCGGTGCTGGGGTTGAGGATGCGGTCAACGACCATCGGCAGGATCGGCACCTCGTTCTCCCGCACCGTCTGCGTCAACGCCAAGTCGATCGCGGTGTGCTCCAACGGCGACAACCCCCGCGCCAGCACCGTCTCAGCGAGCGCGCCGATCAGGTCGCGGCGTCGTGCGGCGACGGTGGAGGCCCACTGCTCATCCGACAACCCGGACGGGCGATGACCCTCGTCGAGAGGGTTCAGTCGGGTGTTGAGTCCATGGCCCAGGACGATGGCCCGGCCACCGACAGCGTTGGCGACAGCGGTGTGCTCACCCTTCGGATCACCGGGTACATACACGCGCCGCCCGAACGGCAACGACCTTGTGTAGAGGGACTTCGCAAGAGCGGACTTGCCGGAGCCGACGATCCCGGCCAGCACCACGTTCGGGGCGGTGATGATGCCGCGCGCGTACAGCACCCACGGGTCGTAGACGAACGAGCCCCCGGAGTAGAGGTCTTGCCCGACGAACACCCCATCCGCGCCGAGGCCGCCTTCGGCGACGAACGGATACGCCCCCGCCAAGGTCGCGGAGGTGTCCTGGTGACGCGGGAGCCGGAACCGACCCGGCGTCCTGAGCTGCGCCGCACGCGCCTCGCCGCTCTTTGGCAAGTAGATCGTGGCGCGTCGCTCCGCCCGCTCCGCCTCGGCCCGTGCTTTCGCGGTGGCGAGTTCGGTCTTGCGTTGCTCGGCGTGGAGGCGTGCTTCGGCGCGGCGGCGCTGTTTGCGAAGCTTGCGGCGTTCCTTCGACGGCGCGACCAGCACGGCCGTGTGCAACCGCTCGCGATCCTGGTTCACAATCCCAGCCCTCGCGACTCCCGGACCGCGGTGATCTTGGCGGGCTCGAACCACGACCGCCCCTGCTTCGGCGACGGCACGTCACGTCGCTTCGGAGCACCCGGCGAGGAGTACGAGACCAGCAGCTCCGACCCGTCCCGTGTCGGCGACGGCTCATCGATCGCTTCGACGCTCGCGTCGGGTTCGGGGTGACGGCGCAACAGGGACACGTACCCGACGTGCGGGTTGACGACCAGGGCGTAGTCGCCGGACATCATTACCCGATCGTTGGTGCCCTCGCCGGGCTCGTCGTAGACGTACCCGTTCTCCAACGCCTGCGTTGTCTCCTCGCCGTAGTCCCACTGCGCGAGGTAGTCCACCGCATCGACATGCCCCAGCTCGCCGAGGATGCGCAACGGACGGTCGGCCTCGTCGCCTTGAAGGAACACCACGTTGATCCACCGCGACGGCACGGTCTCTTCGACGGCGGGTTCGGGGTGCCAGGCGATCCGCCCCGCCGCAACGAAACCTTCCGCGAGTCGGTCGTAGGCCTGATCCACCACACGCGCCGACCGGCGCAGCTCCTCGGCCGTGGTGAGAGCGTCCCGGACTCCGGCTGCGTGGTCGCCGTCGTCGTTGAACGCGTGCGCGGCCTTCCGCTCGTGCACGTCGGCGAGCTGTTCCAACACCTGGCGCAGCGACCGCATCCCCGAAGACAGGTCACCGATCACCCCATACATCTGAGCAGGCTGGTCGAACGTGCGGCTCGCATGAGCGAGACCCCGCAGCGCCTCGGACGCCTCCGCAGCGTCGGCAGTCGAGTCAAAGAACGTGGGCATGAGTGACCTCCTGAGCATCTCGTGCCAAGGAGGTGCGCACTCCGGCCCGCGCCGGTTCGTGGCCTTGCAAAAGCGGGTTGACGCCGCCTCGCAGCACGACTACAGAAAACTGCACCCAACAAGCGCAATGAGATGATGGTGCGAAGGACTACAGGGAGGTGCCAGATGACGAGCTGGGGCGAGTCGATGATCGACGCGATTGAGACCGGACGGCGGAACCGGCACCTAAGCACTGTTCTTGAAGGATACGACGCAGCCGCGAGCATCAGTTTGGAGGCTCTCAGTGATGTGCTCGACCGAATCGAAGCGAAGGTCGACGCGGGCAAGAACCTCTCGGCGGATGAGAAGGTCATGCGAACCGAGTTGTATGCCATCAAGTCCAAGATTGAGCGGAACTTGGCGGACTACTGGCGGAAGACCTACGGCGACTGACAGCTGCGAGTACTCGCCTTCCTGCGAGCACTGGTTCCGGGGCGGATCTACACCTTGCGACATAGCGGCAACGCAGCAGCCGTGAACGCGGCGGCCTGCTGTCCAACGAGGAGGCGGGTTTCGCACGACGCTTGGATCGCGGCTTGCTCGATCGCGGCGACGCCGGCGTCGAGTTCCTCGGCGTTCGGTGCTGAGACGGCGATCAGGCCGGTGTAGCGGAGGATGCCGTGGCCGGCGGTGAGGTCGGCTTCTTGTTGGAGAACGTCGTGGTACTCGGCTGTTTGCGAGGCGTCCTCGATCTGGCCGATCCTCGCCCGTTGGGCTTGGTCGGAGATGTGCTCGACCTTCTTCTTGCGGATATCCCGGGCGGCTTGGTCAGAGCGCATCGGGGTGCAGATCAGCGAGAACGACCGCTGGATACCGGTGGACAGCAGCACTGGCGACAAGAACCCCGGATACACCAGCGACCGGGGCCATTCGCTTACCCACAGCACCGCGTGGTGGGCGGAGTCGGTGCGCAACCGTCCCCAGGTTTCGGTGACCGCAACCGGTCCCGCTGTGGCCAGCGACTGGCCGAGCTGGCCATGGCGTTCCAGCGTGGCGGCGATGGCGGGGTCGTAGGCCGAGCGCAGCATGACCGCGATCTGTCCTGGGGTGAGCCAGCCCGAGGGTGCGAGGTCGGCGGAGCGGAGCGCGGCGACGAGCGTGTTCATCTCCTGACGCAGCACGTTCGCCGCACCTCGGATGCCGCCGCCGGCCGTTCTGATCTGCCGTGCCGCCGCCTTCATATCCAAGGAGAGAGACAGCGTGGTGGCGTGGCGTTCGCCTGCGGGTCCGGCGCGTTCGATCAGCTCGGCGTAGGTGTCAGCGGCCCATGACCCGTCGGGGGTGCCGTGGGCGGCCCACCACTCGGCAAGCCCGGTACCGGAGTCCGGCAGAGTCCGCTCCAACACCTGAAGCGTGGCGACGCGGCCGGATCGGCACACGGTGGCGAGGACGCGGCCCCAGGAGGTGACGCGGCGTTCCTGTTCACCGGGGTCGAGGAGCACGAACGCGGGATGGGTGACTTCGCACACCACGGTCAACGTGGCGGCGTGGGGGTCGTGGATCATCCCGGCACCGGTGTCGGGGTCGTCGAACTCCCGCAGTCGTGCCATGTCGCCGGGCAACGCGAGGGTCCCGACAGGACGCGGGACAACGATTCTGCGCCGGTAGAGCAGTTGCCCGCCGGTGGTGCGCCATAGCCACCAGCACGTCACCGGCAGCCATTCGACGATGGGTCGGCCTGCAATGGGTATCCAGGTCAGCGCGGCCGAGAGCACCCAGACAGGTGCGGTGTAGGCGAGCAGCATCCCGCCTCCGGCGTAAAACGCGACGATCAGGGTGGCTCCGCCGATGGCGAGGGTGATGAGCTGGGTTAGGGAGAGGCCGAGGAGGATGCCGCGGCGGGTGAGGCGGGAGAACTTCACCGGCACGAGATCGCCCGTGCTGCGAGGGTTCTGGTTCGTGGACACGATCTACTACTCCTTCGGCGCTCGTGGCGCAGGCGGTGCGGGTTTCGGTGCCCGTGGCGGCGGTGTGGGCTCGCTCCTCGGCGCGGGCGGTGCCGTGCTCGACGACGGCGGCGCGACCTGTGCAGGCGCAGCTGGGGTCTGAGCGGTAGGCGGTGGCGGCGGGGTCTGGGCGGCGGCATCCGCGGCACGCTCGCCCTGGGCGCCGAGCGCGGTCCCTGCTTTCGGTCCGGCAGTGGCGGCTCCCTTGGCGACCTGCGCCCCGACGACCACGGCAGCGGCAGGTCCAGCAGCCGCAGCACTACCGCCTGCGGCTGCGCCGCCACCGGATGCGGCCGCACCTCCACCCGACGCAACCGCCCTGCTTCCGGCCGAGGATGCGGGCGTGGGTCTCGGCGCGGGCGGCGCGCTCCTGCCGCCCTCTCGGCCAGCGCCACCACCGGAACCCCCGGTGTTGCTTGCACCGTCGAGCACCGTCTTCGGCTCCGCTCCGCCCGCGCCGCGTCCGGGGACGGGGACGGGCCTGTTGAGGGCGTGCTTGGCGTCTTGCTCGGAGCCGATTGCGTGGTACATGTCGAACCCGACGAACGCGATGAACTTGTACGTCAGGTACGGGGCGAACGCGGCCATCGCCATCAGCACGATCCCGGCGATGGGGTCGCTGATCGACGCGAGGTCAGCGTCGATGGGTGCCGAGACCTGGGTAATAGCGACCAGGAACATCACGACGAGCACAAGCTTGGAGCAGATCAGCGCGACGACGAACATCGCCCACTTCCCAATCCACCCCCGCGAGGCATCCCACGACGCACCAGAGAACGCGAGCGGGGCGAACACGATCGCGACCAGCAGCAGCGCCTTCCGCACGAGAAGCGAGAGCCAGACGATGGCGGCGGCGGTGATCGCGAGGCCGGCCATGAAGATCGTGATGATCGCCCCGACACCGGGGGCAGCGATATTGATCCCGACCAGGCCGGTCGCGAGCAGAGCGATCTTGTCGCCCATCGACTCGGTGGTCTCCCCGGCGGCTTGGACGATCCCGATACACAGCTGATCCACCACCTCCAAGAGGAGAGCGGTCAAGGTGATGACGACGAACGACCCGAGCACGGACTTGGCGAGGCCGAGGGCGGCGCGGGTCAGGGCGGTGGGGTCGCGGCGGATCAGGCCGGTGATGAGTTGGAGGCAGAAGAAGATCAGCATCACGAACACCGCGACACCGAACAGCAGGTTGTAGACGCTGACGTAGCCGGGCCGTGTGACATCGACGAGGGTGGTGGTGTCGAACACCGACCAGACCGCCTCGAACAACCAGCCCGCGGCAGCTCCCATCGCTTGGGCGAGCCAGTCGAACGGGGCCGCGACCAGCGTGGCGGCCCCTTCGCCGACGGCATCGCAGACCGATGAGATCACGGGGATGTCGCAGACGCTCATTACGAACCACCAAGCCCTCTCGACGGTGCGGGTCAGACTTGCTGGCCGACGTTCCAGAAGAAGTTGATGAGCGTCACGCTCGCGCCGCAGATCACCGCCGCACCGCAGGAGACGAGGACGCCGATCTTCCCCCGCGACGCGAGATGCGGGTTGCTGGAGTTCGCGCCGAAGCCCCACACGATCGCCGAGACGATCAGCGCGAGGACGGAGAGGATCAGGCCGATGGTCATCACCGCGCCGACGATGGTGCGCAGCTGGTTGATCCCCGGCAGCCCGTTGGTGTTGGGGTCGATGTTGATGTCCATCGGCACCAGGCCGACGGCGGGCAGAACGGTAGTGGTGAGCAGATCGAACACGGTAGGTCTCCTTGACGCGGGCGGTCGGCCCGCCAGCGCGGATGCACAGACGGGGTACACGCCACAGGTGCGCTGGAACACCCGAACCGAGAGATAGCGATGCCCACGCCATGGCGGGCGCGGGCATCGTCGAGACGGCGAATCAGAGTTGTTGGCCGAGGTTGATGAGCCAGTTCATCCACGCCACTCCCGCTCCGGCGAGGGCAGCAGCACCGACCGAGACGAGGACTCCGACGCGGCCTTTGCTTGCGGTGGAGTAGTTGCCGTGGGCGGATGCGATGGCCCACACGATCGCTGAGACGATCAGCATGAGCACGGCGATGATGAGCACGAACGTGAGGAGTGCGCCGACGACGGCTCGGAGGTCTCCTATGCCGCCGAGGCTGTCGAAGTCGGGAAAGACGCCCATCGTGGTCACCCTGCTTTCACGGTGACGTGGAGGTGGTCCCAGTGGCCTCCGGTCACGTCATTCGGGTCGTGCATGCCGCCGCCGTTGTAGGGTCTCCAGCCGTCGGCATCGCGACTGACGGACCAGATTTGGCCTTGCCAGATGAGGTATTCGACGCCGAGGATCGCGGCGTTGTCTTTCATCCAGTTCGTCACGGCCCATCCGGCGTCGAGCTGGGCGGGGCTGGGTCGCTGGCCGATCCGGTTGCCGAAGGTGATGTCGCACGCCCGCCCGAGCGGGTGCTCGGACTTGGTGCCGGGGCGGGGTGAGTAGCAGCCCCAGCCGGTGTCAGGGAACGCCGCGAGGGTCTGCTGGTAGAGGTGCAGCAGCCGGGCGGTGATCTTCCCACCGGTGGTGGGATCGTCGACGAGCCGGTCGGGGTCACCATCGACGCCGGTGGGCGGTCCCGCGGTGCCCGCCGTACGGCACGCGGCTGGCGATCCAACGGTGGCTTCGGGGAGGTTTGCGGCTCCGTGCTGGTTGAGCCAGGCGGCGGGGTCAATGAAGTCGCCGTTGGTGCCGCCTTGGCGGGCCTCGAAGTGCAGGTGCGCGCCGGTCGAGTAGCCCGAGCTCCCAACGTCGCCGATGTGCTGCCCTGCCCGTACCTGGTCGCCGTTCTTTACGTGGATGCCGTGCTGCCACATGTGGGCGTACGCGGTTGCGATCTTGTGGCCGTCGATGGTGTGCTCGATGACGATGAGTCCGCCGTAGCCGCCAGTGAACTCGGCGACAGCCACGGTTCCGTCGGCGGCGGCGAGGATCGAGGTTCCATCGGCGGCTCCGAAGTCCGCGCCGGTGTGCAGCTTGTACTCGCCGGTGATCGGGTGCACGCGCATCCCGAACGGCGAGGTCGCCACCCAGGTCCCCTCGGGAAGCGGGAACACCACCCGCGACGAGGACACCACCGGACCACCTGCGGGCATCGCACCCGTGCCGCTGGTGGTGAGGGCGGCGAGGATGGCGTCGGCCACCGGCGAGTAGTTGCGGTAGCGGTCCGGATAGGCAGAGACCTCGACGGCTTGGGCAGCTTCGCCGGGGTCCATCTGCTGCCAGCCGGGAATGTCGAGCAGACCACGCGGCGACGGATAGTTCGGGCCGGTCGGCCCGCCGAAGAACGCCCGCGCCTGATAGGTCGGGTCCATGAGCTCGGCGACAGTGCCCCAACCCGACTGCGGCCGCATCTGGAACAGACCCAGGGAGTCATGGTCTGAGCCGTCGCCGTCGTTGGGGTAGTTCGCGCTCTCGGGGTAGGTGCCGGTGTTCGACAGCATCCGCAGCGTCGACTCGGTGAGCGCTGCCATGAGCGCGACCTTGATCCCCGGCCTGCCCACGCCGTCGGTGCTGTTGCCGATGGCGATGATCGTGGCTGCATGGGTGAGCTGCTGCCGGTTCAGCGTGAACGTCTCACCGTTCGCCGTCGTCACGGTCAGCGAATCCGGCACAGGCCCAACGTTGACCACGCCTGTGGTGGTGGCGCAGTTGGCGGCGGCGGGGTTCATCAGTGCCCCGATCCCGAGCAGGATGACGGATGGGGCGAGGAACATGAGCGCGATGGCTGCGATGGCGGCTTTGCGGAACACGGCGGCACCTCAGCGCAGGGGGTTGTCGAGCTGGGACAGCCGCAGCAAGTGGCAGGTCGGGTACGTCGGGGCGCAGACCACGAAGACGGTGAAGGAGACGGAATGCTCGGAGGTGACGGGCTGGCCGTTCCAGACGCCGGAGCGGTGGCGGGTGCCCTCGATCGTGACCGCGGTCGTGCCGGGAGCGATCTGCCCGGGCTGCGCCTGCTCGACCGCGTCGGCCCACGCGTCAGGGACGAACGAGGTGTTGATGACGAGGTGCTGGGTGGTGGCGTACTGGCGTAGTTTGATCCAGGCGTCCCGGTTCGGCAGGTAGGTGGCGATGTCGGAGGCCAGGCCCGCTTGCTCGTCCCCGGAGGGGTCACCGACGGCGAGGATCGCCGAGGTGTAGTCCAGCGGCCACAACCCCAGCGTGGTATCCCAGGCGAACAAGGTCGTGGCGACGCCTTCGGCGAAGGCGACCGGATCGGTCGAGCGCGGCACCGATGGAACCTGCGGCCGCGGCGGCGTTGACGGCCCTGGCGACGGGGGCGTGGTCACGGTCGGCGACGGCTCGGGGCGCGGATCGTCAGTGCTCGGGTTACGGGGTCCGGTGAGGAGTCCGTAGACGCCGACCCCGGCCAGGAGCAGCAGGACGATGCCAGCGGCGATGAGGACGACGAGTCGGCGTCGACTCTTGGGATCAGTGGGTGCAGGGCTCATGCCTGGCAGGTGCACGCCCGCCACCGGCAGAGCGGTGAGACCTCAGAGTGCGCGCAGGATCGGCTTTGCTCCGTGTGCCTCGCGTGTGGTGCGGAGGTCGTCGGCGAAGCGTGAGGTGGCTTCGGCGACGGTGAGGAAGCTCTCGTACTGTTCATCGGTCAGTTCGACGGCGAGCACGTCGAGGTCGTAGTGGGTCCACCAGCCTGCGAGTTCGCTCCAGGTCTGGACGAACGCCCGAACGGGGTACCGCACCGGTGGTGCGTCGTCGGGCACGAGTGGCCTGAGGCGGGGCTTGGGCTTCTTGCCCTTCTTCATCGTGTTGGCGCGGGCGACGGCATCCTCGGCGAGGGCGTGCATCGTCGCCTCCCGCACCTCACGCGCAACCTCTGCCGATTCGCGGATCGCCAGGTAGAGGGGATGCACCGCGTCGCCTGCCTCGATCCGCTCCAACGCCGCCGCCGCTTCCGAGCGGAGCGCCTCAGGCTGGGCGGGGTTGGCGGCGATCTCTTCGATGTAGCCAACCTTCTCCAATGTCTTGTAAGACCCGCCCCCGGGGATCATCGCCGCTGCCAGTTCGCGTGCGTCTCCGAGCGCACCTGACGGTCCCGGAAATTTTCCGGGACCGTCATTTCTGGGCTGGTTCTCGGCGCTGAACTGGGTGGCGGACTTCCGGCGGGCGGCGTCTTCGGCCATGACTTCCTTGATCTCGCGATACAGGCCGGCCGCTTCGAGCTGGTTGTAGGGCTTGTGGAGCATGTTGTCGTCCTGCTCAGCCAGGAGCTTCCCGAGCCGGTCCGACAGGCCACCGCGTACCCACACGCTGACGGTGCGCCAGCCGAGCATCTTGATCGCGGCCAAGCGTCGTGCCCCGCAGACGAGCACGCCGTCGATGGTGATCGTCAACGGCTGAAGCAGGCCATCGCGGTCGATGGACGCGGCGAGGGTTTCGATGTCGCCGAGGTCGGTGCGGTGGCGCTTGCCGACGATTAGGGAGTCGACGGCCCGGTCGAGCTGGATACCGGTCTGCGGGTCGGTCATGTCTGCTCACCGCCCCGGGCTCTGGGTGCCGCGATGGCGAGGGCGAGGATCAGGTCGTCGTCGCGTAGCAGCAGTTCCAGGGTCTCGCCGAGGAGAAGCCGCAGCAGTACCCCGCGCCCCGCGCTGGTGGCTGCGTAGGCGGGGTGCGGGTTCCCGAGCAGCGCCCGCAGCAGCGCGGTCCAGGTGCGGCGGGGCAGGTCGAGGAGCGCGCGGGCGGTCCGGTCCCGCCGCAGCGCCTCGTAGGCGGACTGGCGGGTTCCGGCTTTGGTGAGGGCTCCGCAGACGTGCTCGACCGACGCCCGCGCAACATCAGCAGGCCAGTTGAGCAGGCACAGCAGCGCGATCGCGTCCTCGGCAGCCGAGGTGGCTGACATGCAGGCTTGCGCCGAGCCCAACAGATCGTGCGGATCGGGCTCGGTGTCGCTGGGCAGGTCGTCGGTGACGTGGAAGGCGGGGTGGTAGTCGGTCAGGGCGGTGTCGCGGTCGGAGAACCGTTCGGGGTCGTGGAACGCCGAGACGTGGGAGCGGCGCGCTTGATGCACGGAGCAGAGGAGGCCTTGGGCGCGTTCTTCGTAGATGCAGGTGATCCGCACGGCGTGGGTGATGATCGCCCATGGATCGCGGGCTTCGAGGGTGGAGCGGTTCTGCATCGCGTCGAACGCCGCCGCGACCGCCTCCCAGGTATCGAGGCGGTGCTTGCGCGCCAGCGCCTTGTACTTCTCGGCGGCGAACTCCATCAGATCGCGCGCGACTGGATCATTGACCCAGGCATCCTCACCACCTGTGTGGAGCCGGTGCAGCAGAGCCCGCAGGCCCTCGCCGGTCGTGAAGTCCTCACGCGAGGACTCGGTGTGGGGGTTGGTGGTTGTGGTCATGGTGTCGGCACCTCCTGGCAGGTAGGTGCGCGCCCGCTCCCACGAACGCGCCCCTTCCTCTGTGGTTGCCGTCTGGACCATGACCTGTCATCCCATCCCGACCCCGGGCCGTGTCGGGGCCGAGGTGGTGACGGTGCGCCGCCCGAACGCCGTGATCGGCGGCAGGCGACGTGCCCGGTTTCGCGCGGCCTGCATCCCGACCCGCAAGGGTGTGCGGGTGCGGCGGGCGAGCTCGGCTTGGAAGTCCAGGCCGCGCCCGGCGATGTTCGCCGAATGCCGCGCCATCAGATCGGTCGGTCGCACCCACTCCACGCCCCGGCCACGAACCACGGCGGCGTGCTGCTTCTCGGTGCGGGCGACCTGAGCCGCGCGCACCGCTTCCGGCATTGTCGAGGCTTCAACGGCAGGGTCGCGGTGTTCGCGCGGCACCGAGAGTGCCTCGTCGGCTGGGGTCGTCATGAGGCGCTGCGGATCGTGGCGGGGGTCGGTGTGCTGCGGATTCTCGGTGGTGTTCATGGGGTTGTCTCCTCCCGCTCGTCGGCGGACTCGGTGATGTCAGTAGGAAGGTGTGCGGGGGCGAACCAGCGGCCCACGGTCGAGGGATGCACGCCGAGCTCGCGGGCGATCCGCTTGTTCGACCACCCCGCCTCACGCAGCTCCCACCCCAACGCCCGACGATCCGCCGGATCGAGCGACTCGGGCCCGGCAGGAGCGGACGCCAGCACAGGGACACCCAGTAACGCGGGTACCGCGTCCAGCTCATCCGGCGCTGGGTCCGCTGAAGCGGTAGCGAGCACGGCAACCGGAGGTCGGCCAGGCGTCTCCGGTTCCGGCGCGGGGCTTGGGGTGCGGGTGAGGATGACGGTGAGGTGCGTGATCGCCAGCAGCACGACCGGGGGCACGGCGGCGACGGAGGCGGCGAGGATGCTGGGCACGTCGGCGTCGGCGGCGACGACGGCGTGGATCGCGTTCGCGGTGACCGAGACGAGCGCGCCACCGGTCAGGAGTGCCCAGGGGTACCAGGCGGAGCGTTGCCCGGCGAGAGCGACGACGGCGACGGTCGCGACGACGATGATGCCGTCCACGATCAGCGGCCACGCCCAAGCTTGCCCCGCCCCGATCCCCGAACGCGCAGCGAGATCGGCCAGCGAGGTGAACGACAGCCAGAACGCCCCGGCGGCGATGAACACCGTCCCCGCCACCGCCGTCCCCGCTGCCCAACGGCGCGGACTCGTCTTGTTCGTCACAGGCTGCCCCTCCCCGGTGAGGCCACTGGCGATGTTGCGGAGCGGCTGCACCAGCGATCAGCCCCGCGCCACGCATTGGCCGAGGGGTTGGCCTCGGGTGCGGGCTGGGTGGCGCGGTAGGCCGAGCGCACGGTCGCGGTGATCTCGCGCTCGCTGAGTCCGGCCTGCGCTGCGGCTGGGCCGAGTGCGTCGAGCGTGTCGGCGGGTGGGGTGTCGTTCTCGGCGAGGCGGCAAGCGGCCCAGAACAGGCCTCGGTTTCGATCGCCCTCACCGCGTCCGGCGACCCAGGCCGCGAGCCGTTCGGCGTCCACCGCGACCGTGCCACCGTCGTTTCGCGTCGGTGGGGTTGGTCGGGGGTCGAGGAAGTCGCGGAGGTGTGCGGCATCGACGGGTCCGACGGAGTGGGCGGCGATGTCGGCGATCTCGTAGCGTCGCAGGGTGCCGTCGATGGTGCGGCGGGAGGGCGGGGCGATGATGTAGCCGCCGTCGCCCCGGAAATCGACCCCGGCATTGGCGGCCTGCCACGACCGCTGCTCAGCGCCCGATGTGGCTGGGAAGTAGGCGTGCGCGCCGCCGGTCGGGGTCCGCACCAGCAGAGCAGCCCCATCCGCCAGCCCCGCCTCGGAGGCACGACGCCAGGCAGCGCGGCCGTCGATAGGGCCGTGAACATCGACATCCACCACGACGACACCCGACGCCGCGCCGGTGGGGAGGCCGATGTTCGCGTCCGGGGTGCGCGACCACCACGCGGCAACTTGCGCGAGCGCGCTGGTCGCGTCGACGAACCCCCGGCGGGTGAGCGGTCGCTTCCCATCCGGCTCGCATGGGAACACCGGAACTCCAGCCGCTGCGAGGCTGCGCGCCGCAGCGGCGAGGTCCGGTGTCCGGTCGACGCGGATGAGTGCGGCGAGAACGTCGAAGGGGTCGGGCATCACAGCCCCCGCCCTGCCAGCGCTGGCGCGGAATGTGGACGGTCAGGCTCAACCTGCCGAGAGGACGTGCGGGTCGGCTTCTCCGTCGTTGGGGTGTCGCGTTCGAGGCCGGGTGGGGTGCCGTCACCGAGCTGCGGGGTGTCGAGCTGGTCGAGGATCGCCAGCGCCGTCTTACGCGCCCGTTCGCCGGTGGCCTGCACGATCTGGGCAGGCTCTTTGTCATTGGCGCGGGCGGCCCAGGTCGAGACGTACGGGATCGTGTAGCCGTCGGTCGTCATGCCGTGCGCTGCACCGATCATCAGGGCGACGGACTCGGCTTCGACCTCGCGGATACCGCGATGCTGCCGCGCCTCCACGTCGTCGGGGTCGTGCATCCGCACATGCGCAAGCTCGTGCGCCAGCGTCTTCACTCGCGCAGCAGGAGACATGTTCTCCCGCACCGACACCGTGCGCGCTTCGTAGTCGGTGATGCCGTTCGCGCCCATGATCGCCATCTCGTCCGGCACGGAGACGACCTCGAACCCTGCTGCCTGTATCTGCCCGGTGAGCCCGTCCCAGAGCCCAGCGGGGGCTTCGCCCTCCAACAGCACCGGCGCAGGTGTGGTGGGGAGGGGTTCGCCGTCGGTCTGGGAGACGTCCCACACGTACGCCGGTCGGGCGCCGACCATGCGGGAGCGCACCACCTCACCGGGCTTCGGTTTCGCCCGCGGCCCCAGCCGCCGCCACGAACCAGAATCCGACGGCGTAGAGGTGGCGAACCTGCCCGTGACCGGAGCGAAGATCATGTAGCCGGGCTGGCCTTTCATCACCTGACGCCCCAGCGCCTGCCACTGCCGATACCCCGCGACGAGAGTGGGGAACGGCTCGGGCACACGACCGGCCTCGAACGCGACCTGGTGCTGTACCCAGATCAACAGCGTGTTGTTGAACGAGCGCGAACGGAACCTCGCCGCGAATGCGAGCGCGTTGCGCCAGTCGTCGCCGGAGACGAGCTGCTCAACCGCGTCCGTCAGCTTCTCGTGCAGGTCGTCGAGCTTCGCCTCACGCGCCGCCCGCTGCTCCGGTGTCGATGCCATGACCGGGTCTCCTCTCGCGACCGCCACGACACTCGTGGGCGCGGCGGTACACCTTGGAGGTAGGCAACCCCTCCCGCCACGGCGAGAGGGAACCTGCCGGGCCAGCCCTACTGGACGGCCCGGCATAGCGGCGCGCCTCCGTGAGGAGCCGCGCGGGAACGGCGCGGGAGACAGCATCGTTCGCCTCCTCTCTGGCGAGAGCGACCCACCCGAGCAACCTGTTGAGCATGCTCAAACAGGTCGGAGTTCCCATTGGAGCACGACCGTTGAGCATGCGCAAGCCTTGATTTGTCCATGCCCAACGAGTAGCGTTGAGCATGCACAACCGCCCTTTCGGGTGGACAACAGCGATGCCTTGCCCGTCACGAGGGAAAGGAGGTCAGCGGCCATGACCGAAGAAGAGAGCCAGGCTGCGGCAGTCGATCTCGCCAACCGCTTGCGGCTCCTGATGGACGTTGTCGAGGCCGAGTCCGGCGCAGAGCCGACCTACTCGCAGATCGCGGACTTCCTCAAAGAACGCGGCATCAACCTGTCGCGCTCGCGCTGGACGTATATGTTCAACGGCCACCGCTACGTCCAAGACCCCGCCGTCTTCGAGGGGCTCGCCGCCTACTTCGATGTCGATACCGACTTCCTCATGGGAGCCGACGGCGCTACCACGCCCGAGAAGGTCACCGCCCAACTCGACCTCGTTCGTTCCATGCGTGCGGCGAAGGTGAAGTCCTACGCCGCCCGTACCCTCGGTGACATCTCACCGAAAGCACTCCACGCCATCACCAAGTTCCTGGATGAGGAAATGACACACATGCCTGAGCACTGACAGGTATCGCGTAACGCGACGCCGATACCGGCCACGTGCTCTCCACCGAGAGGGGTGCACCGTGAATATCGAGCAGACCGTATCGGCGGCCGTCGCGGACCTCCAGCTCGGCCAGACCTTCACCCTCGACGATCTCATCCAGGCTATCCAGGCCCGACGAGGGCGACCATTGAAGGTCTACGAACGCGATGACCTCGACACCAGCGACGGCATCTGCGCGCTCTGGTTCGCCATCGAGGAGGCCGACGTGATCCTCCTGGCGCGAACCGACTCGACGCTCCACCGCCAGCAGTTCGTGCTCCACGAGCTCGCGCACCTCATCCTCGGCCACTGCGACGGGGAAGACTGCGCCGCCGTGGACATGCTGCTACCCGACATCCCACCGGACACCGTCGCCCGTCTCCTCAGACGGCAAGACCTCGACTGCGAAACCGAGATCGCCGCCGAAACCCTCGCCGACCGCCTCGCCGCAGGCATCCGCGGACACGCCTTCGCCGAGTCCCGCTACTGGGAGGTCTTCGGATGACCCAGACCCTCGTCGCAGCCCTGATGTGGGTGCTCGTGGCGAGCCTGCTCATCATCCGTCGGAAACGCGCAGACCGCAGCGTCACCTACGCCGCTATCGCCATCGCGATCGCGATGACGGCCAACGTCGATGCTGTCTACGAGTCCGTCGATCCGCTCCTGGGCAGCACAAACATCGCCACCCTGATTGCCGACGCGGTGCTGATGATCGGGCTGTTCTTCCTCGGCCGCGCCGTCATGCACACCGGCGAACACCGCCCCCGCGTCGTACGCGCCGCCCTGAGCCTGCCCATCCTGCTGCTGTCACTGGCCGCGATCATCGCCGCGTTCGCGTTCATCGACCGCGGCCCGACCACCACCAGGTTCATGGTCGACCTCGGCGCACAGCCCGCGACGGCGGTCTACTCGATCATCAACTTCACCTACTGCGGCATCGTGATCGCCGCAATGCTGATCCTCGCCGCCCGCCAGTACCGGAGCAACCACGGCATCCAGCGCCTCCCCGCCGCGCTCCTGACCATCGGCTCGGCCTTCGGGGTGCTGCTCTGCCTCGCCGTCATCGTCATGGACATCGCCCACGTGACAGGTCAGCTCACCCTGCTGCGGGCAGTCCAGCCCACCTACTCACCTTTGTCGCTGATGACCTTCCTATTCCTGTGCGCAGGCTTCACCGCACAACCAGCGATTCGACGCGGCCGCCAATACACACGCCGTCGCCGTACCGCGGGGCTCTCCGCCGAGATCGAGCCGCTCTGGGAACGAGCCACCCGAGAACGTCCAGGCCTCAGCCACGTCGAACCACTCGCGGCCAGCGACGAGCCAGAAGCACGTCTCCACCGCAGGATCGTCGAAATCCGCGACGCCATCATCGACGGACGCGTCGCCTTCACCATCACCGACGACGAGCGCGCACTACTCCAAGCCGCCGAACAGCACCTCCTCGGCCATGTCCAGGCAGCCGCCACCCCCACTCGGCCGAGCGACCCGATCGTGGGAGAACGCGCCGCTGAGGCCAGTAGGGAGCGTGCTCCATGAAACGCACCGTCACTCTTGGAGTCGGACTCATCGCCGCCAGCGCACTCGGTGCTGGGTGGGCCATCGCACGACGCCTCACAGCACCCGCCGAGCCGCGCATCTTCGACCTCACCATCCGCGACATCGAACACGACGACGAGACTCAGCAGATCGTTCTCGACCGCACGCCGCAGACCACCACCGACGGCATCTACAACCTCTGGATCGAACGCGGCGGCTGGGCACGACTCTCCGCAGAAGCGACCGACCGCGGGCCGCACCGGATCGCCCGCACCGTCGCCGGCACCTCGCTGGAGCTGAAACTCGCGGCCGGTCACCGTGCCTCGTGGAGCGGCATCTACTACGCCACCCCACCCGACGCCGGACTCAACGCACGCGACATCACCATCACCACCCCCACCGGCCCGTGCCCGGCCTGGCGCATCGACGGCGACCCCTCCATATGGGCCATCCACATCCACGGACTCGGCAGCACCCGCGCCGGAACCCTCCGCGGCGCCCAAGTCGCCACCGAACTCGGCTACACCTCCCTCGTCGTCACCTACCGAAACACCACCGAAGGCCCCCGCGTCGGCACCGGCCGATCAACCCTCGGCCACACCGAGACCGCAGACGTAGACGAAGCCATCGGATACACCGTCCGACGAGGAGCCCAACGGATCGTCCTCTTCGGCTGGTCAATGGGAGCCGCCATCGCCCTCCAACTCGCCGCCCGACCTCGCCACGACGGCCTCATCACCGCACTCGTCCTCGACTCACCCGTCCTCGACTGGACCGAGACCATCAAGGCCAACTGCGCCCGCAGCGGACTCCCAACCGCAGCTAGCCACTTCGCCACCCCCTGGCTCACCACCGGCCCGCTCGCGCGCATGGTCGGGCTGCCCGAGCCTGTCCCGCTCCGCCAGTTCGACTGGATCACTCGCGCCGCCGACCTCGCGATCCCGACTCTCATCCTTCACGGCACGAGGGACAGCTCCGCACCCATCCGGCTCTCGCAAGCACTCCGCGACCGACGGCCCGACCTCGTGACACTGGAGACCTTCGATGCCGACCACACGCTCGCATGGAACTCTGATCCCGAGCGGTGGCGCTCCGCAGTGACAGCCTGGCTCCGTGGCCGACCCTCACCCTGATCGCTTTGACTCGCGGCACCTGTCTCCTTCGGCCACGCCCGGACAAACCCAGTTCAAGCGGCACAACTCCCGATACGATGGAAGATGTTGGCCCGCCCGGGTCACGGAGTGCGAGGGAGGACCAACGTGGCTGAGCCGTGGCTGTCCGCAGACGACATCGCCGCCCACCTCGGGGTCACCAAAGACACCGTCTACACCTGGATCGCCGAGAAGGCCATGCCCGCCCACAAGGTCGGCCGCCTCTGGAAGTTCCAAGCCAGCGAGATCGACGACTGGGTACGCCGAGGCGGCGCAGCCGCCGATTCCGACCCATCCCCGCCAGGGTGATCGTTCCGCTCGACTTGAGCCGCTGCTGACACTTTGTCGGTGGCACCCCATATCCTGATCCACTGCCCAAAACCCGGAAGGAGGCATCCCGTGACAGAAGCAACAACCGACGAGACGTTGACGCTCGCAACCCTGCGCGCGGGCCAGCGCCTCCGAGGCCTGGTGCCGGGCCAGACCGTCACGCTGATCGCCATCGACCCCATCGACGCCGGACTGTTCGAGGTCTTCTACCGAGACGATTCCGGCCGCAGTGGAGCCCGCGCAATCACCGATGCCGACGCGGCGCGCTTCGAGATCGCGGGCGACTTCGACTCTGCTCCGGCCTACGACGCAGACCCGGACGAGTTCCGGCTCGCGGCCGAGGCCCTGCGCATCAAGTACGCAGCCCTGTACGACCCGATGGTCGCGGTCAACAGCTCCGACGTTGACCCGCTGCCGCACCAGATTCGCGCGGTCTACGAGGAGCTGCTGCCGCGCATCCCGCTGCGGTTCCTGCTCGCGGACGATCCCGGCGCGGGCAAGACGATCATGGCCGGCCTGTACCTGAAGGAGCTGATCCTGCGCTCGGACTGCGAGCGCGCGATCATCGTCGCTCCCGGTGGGCTGGTCGAACAGTGGCGGGAAGAACTGTCGCAGAAGTTCGACCTGCGCTTCGAGGTGTTCAGCCGCCAGATGGTCGATGACGCCCAGGGCCGCAACGTCTTCGCCGAGCACCCGTTCCTGATCGCCCGCATGGACCAGCTCTCGCGCAGCGAAGACCTGATCGAGCAGCTCGGTGAGGTCACCTGGGATGTCGCCGTCGTGGACGAGGCGCATCGCATGTCGGCGCACTACTCGTCGTGGGCGGGCGAGGTCGATGAGACCAGACGGTTCAAACTCGGACGCCTGCTGGCCGAGACTGCGCACAACTTCCTGTTGATGACCGCGACCCCGCACGCGGGCAAGGAAGAGGACTTCCAACTGTTCATGTCGCTGCTGGACCGCGACCGCTTCGAGGGCCAGTACCGCCAAGGCGTGCACCGCACCGACACCCACGGCCTGATGCGCCGCATGGTGAAGGAAGACCTGCTCACCTTCGAGGGCAAGCCACTGTTCCCCGAACGCAAGGCCTACACCGTCGAATACGAGCTCAGCCCCGCCGAACGTGAACTCTACGAGCTGGTCACCGACTACGTCCGCACCGAGATGGGACGCGCCGAACGGATCGCTCAGGCAGGCGACAAAAAGCGCGGCAACAACGTCGGCTTCGCGCTCACCGTGCTCCAGCGACGCCTGGCCTCCAGCCCAGAAGCGATCCTGCGATCGCTGGAACGACGCCAACAGCGCCTCGACACGAAACTGCGCGACATGCAGCGGGTCACCGAGACGGCCCGCCTGACCGGGACCATCGCCCAGCTGCCGGTTGACGATGCGGCTCTCCCGGCCTTCTCGATTGAAGACTTCGAGGACTTCGACGAGGAGACCACCGACGAAGAACGCGCCCAGTTCGAGGCGCAAGCCGATCAAGTTGTCGATCTGGCGACCGCGGCGCAGACGATCCCCGAGCTGCGGGCGGAGATCGCGATCCTCGAAGACCTCATCAAGGTCGCCCGCCGCGTCCGGCTGCAAGACGACGACAAGAAGTGGGTGCAGCTCCGCACCATCCTCGACGAGCAGCTCCTCACCCACGACGGTTCCGGCGACGCGCGGAAGATCATCATCTTCACCGAACACCGCGACACGCTCGACTACCTGCACGCCAAGATCACTGCGCAGTTCGGGCGCGCGGACTCGGTCATCACGATCCACGGCGGCACCCGCCGCGAGGATCGCAAGCTCGCCCGCGAGCGCTTCACCCACAACCCCGACACCGTGGTCCTGCTCGCCACCGACGCCGCCGGTGAAGGACTGAACCTTCAACGCGCGCACCTGATGGTGAACTACGACCTGCCGTGGAACCCAAACCGCATCGAGCAGCGCTTCGGCCGCATCCACCGCATCGGCCAGCGCGAAGTCTGCCACCTGTGGAACATGGTCGCCCGCGACACCCGTGAGGGTGACGTGTTCACGCGACTGCTGGCGAAGATCGACCAGATGTCGATCGCCTACAACGGCAACCTGTTCAACGTGCTCGGCGACGCCGACGCCTTCCAAGAACGCTCACTGCGCGACCTGCTGATCGAGGCGATCCGGTACGGCGACCAGCCCCAGGTCAAGGCCAAACTCGACCGCATCATCGACGCCGGAGTCTCCCACGGACTCGATGAGATGCTCGCCGAACGAGCGCTCCATCCCGAAATGTTCAGCGCACTCAACCTCGACGAGGTCCGGGCACGGATGGAGAAAGCGCGCGAACGTCGCCTCCAGCCCGGCTACATCGCCGCCTTCTTCGTCCCCGCGCTCACACGACTCGGCGGACGCATCCGCAAGCGCGAGAAGGGCCGCTACGAGATCACTCGCGTCCCCGCCCGCGTGATCGACACCGCGCGTCGCATCAACCGGTGGGCACCCGTTGCCGAGCAGTACGAGCGCATCACCTTCGAGCTCGCTCGCATGCACCCCGACGGGCTCGCCGACGCCTCCCTCATCGCACCCGGGCACCCGCTGCTGCACGCCGTGATCGAAGCCACCATCGACGACCTCGGCCCCACCCTCAAGCAAGGCACCGTGCTTGTTGACCGCCGCACCAAACAGGCCGACGCCCCAATGCTGATGTTCAGCGTCGAGCAGCGCATCGAGAACACCGCAGCCGACGCCGACACCGTCTCGCACCACTTCGACTACCCGCTCCTCGAACAAGACGGCACCGTCACCGTCTCCGCCGCACCGCCCTACCTTGACTACGACCGACCTGAAGCAGCCGAAGCCCAATCCATCACCGAGATCGTCGGCAGTGACTGGGCGCGGCAGAACCACGAGAAGATCGTGCGCGCCTGGGCCTACCGTGAAGGGCTCCAGCCCCGCATGGACGAGATCAAGACCCGCCTCGACATCGAAACCGCACGGACCCGGGCGCAGGTGAAGGATCGGCTGCTGGCCGAGATCAACCACTGGGACCGCGAGCACAACCGCCTCGAAGCACTCGAACGCGCAGGAACTGTCGGCCGACTCCGTGCCGAGACCGCACTCGTTCGTGCACGCCAGCTCGACGAACGATTGAACCACCGGCTCGAACAACTCGACGAGGCCACCAACCTCGTTGCCGTGCCTGCTGTGATCCGTGGTGCCGCGCTCGTCATCCCCAGCGACATCCTCGCCACCGACGAAGCACCAGCGCCGCAGACCTTCGCCCGCCAGACCGAGGAAGTCGAACGACGTGCCGTTGACGCCGTGCTCGCCGCTGAGCGTGCGCTCGGACGAGAGCCGGTCGAGATGCCGCGCAACAACCCCGGCTACGACATCCAGTCCACCGACGAAAACGGCTTCGTTCACTACATCGAGGTCAAGGGCCGCATCGAGGACTCCGACACCTTCACGATCACCACCAACGAGATCACCTTCGCCCAGACCCAGGGCGACAGACACCGGCTCGCGCTGGTCGAAGTGTCAACCAGCGGCCCGGAGCAAGATCAGCTGCGCTACGTGAGCGATGCCTTCGCTCACCTCGAACCATCCGCGACCACCCGTTCCTACAACGAGGTCTGGCGCGACTACTGGGAACGCGGAGGACCCCCGCGATGACCCACACCACCAACAATCAGACCAACGCCAGCGAGAGAATCACCGTGACTGAGACCCCCAAGAAGAAGCTCATTGAGGTTGGCCTACCACTTGAGGCAATCAATGAAGCGTCCAAGCATGAGAAGTCAGTCCCGCGGCGCGGACACCCATCCACGATGCACCTCTACTGGGCACCACGTCCGTTGGCGGCCGCGAGAGCAGTTCTGTTTGGTCAGCTTGTTGATGATCCGTCCTCTCATCCCGACGAGTTCCCTACGCAGGAGGCTCAGGATGCTGAGAGAGCGCGACTCCATCAGCTCATCGAGGAGCTCGTGAAGTGGGAGAACTCAAATAACGAGGACGTTCTCTCGGCGGCGCGCGCCGAGATTCGGCGCTCCGTCGGAGACGGACCACTTACCCTCCTCGATCCTTTTGCCGGCGGAGGAGCAATCCCCCTCGAAGCTCAACGATTGGGACTTGTCGCTCGCGGCTCCGACCTGAACCCAGTGGCCGTGCTGCGAACAAAGGGACTGATCGAGATACCGCCAAGGTTTGCCGACCGACCGCCCGTCAGCACGGAGGCAGAGCACCGAACCGTCCCGTGGCGCCACGCCGAAGGGCTGGCGGAGGACGTACGCCAGTACGGCGCCTGGATGCGCGATGAAGCACACAGGCGCATCGGACATCTCTACCCAAAGGTGAGAGCAGCAGGTGGCACCGACCATACGGTCATCGCTTGGATCTGGGCACGCACGGTGAGGAGTCCTAACCCAGCCAATCCGATTGAGACGCCTCTCGTTAACTCGTGGCGCCTGAGCACAAAGAAGGGTAAAGAGGCCACGATCTTTCCCTCGGTTGTTGGCGGCGTCGTGCGCTACGAGGTTCGGACTGGCAGGGATGCGACGATCGACGTACCCGAGGGGACTCGCCGCGGGCGTGGCGGCGTCAGCATCGCAGATGGTACGCCGATCTCATCCGACTACATCAAGGCAGAAGGAGCCGCTGGTCGGATGGGTGTCCATCTGATCGCTGTCGTCGCTGAAGGGGATCGTGGACGTGTCTACGTCACACCTGACGATGCCCATCGGCGTGCAGCAGTCGTTCCGCGGCCCGAGGAGGTCCCCGATCAAGAGCTTCCATACGACCCTCGAAACGTCTGGACTCCTCCATACGGGCTCACCCACTTCGCGGACCTGTTCACCAATCGTCAGCTGACCGCGTTGACGGTTCTGAGTGATCTCGTTGCCGAAGTTCGAGAGCGCGTCTTGAGTGACGCATTGGGGTCCGGGATGGCTATCGGAGCCCGCCTTGAAGATGGTGGTGCAGACGCTGCTGCTTACGCCGACGCCGTGGCGACGTACTTAGGTTTCGCTATCAGCAAGCTGGCAGATTGGTCGTCATCGCTTTGCGGCTGGATTCCGAGCATTGAGGGCGTGACGCACACGTTCTCCAGGCAGGCACTTCCCATGGTTTGGGACTTTGCTGAAATCAATCCGTTCTCCCGATCTGTGGGGCATTTCTACACCCACATCGAGTGGGTGGCGTCTGGAGTGGCCGCAATGCCGGCCAGCGGAAGTTACGTTGGCGAGGTCACACAGGTTGATGCAGCTTCACGCGACTACAAGCGGGTAGTGGTATCTACCGACCCTCCGTACTACGACAACATCGCATACTCTGACCTCTCTGACTTCTTCTACGTCTGGCTTCGGCGAACGCTGAAGGACGTGCACACCCGGACTCTCGGCACCCTTCTCACCCCGAAGGCCGATGAACTTGTGGCCAACCAGTACCGACATGGGAGCAAGGCCGCAGCCGAGAAGTTCTTCATTCACGGTTTCAACGACGTATTTGCGAAGATTCGAGCGCAGGCCGACCCGACTCAACTACTTACCGTCTATTACGCGTACAAGCAACAGGACAAAGGAAAGGATGGAACCTCATCCACCGGCTGGATCACCTTGCTTCAAGGGCTGATCGACGCCGGATGGGAAGTTACCGCGACCTGGCCAATGCGAAGCGAGCGTGAAGCGCGAATGATTGGGATCGGAACGAACGCACTCGCCTCCTCGATCGTCCTGGCATGTCGTCCACGTGTAGCGCACGCGATGTCCACAACACGTCGGGCCTTTATCGCTTCGCTCAAGGCGGAGCTTCCTGAAGCTCTTCGCAGACTCATGCAGTCTGCGGTTGCCCCTGTAGACCTCGCTCAGGCCGCTATTGGTCCCGGCATCTCCGTGTTCTCTCGCTTCTCTCGTGTGCGAGAGGCCGATGGCTCGGACATGAGCGTGAAGGATGCGCTTCTGCTCATCAACTCCACCCTTGACGAGGTCCTTGGCGAGCAAGAGAGTGACTTCGACCCGGATACACGGTTCTCCGTGAAGTGGTACCGACAGTACGGCTGGGCCCAAGAGAACGCAGGCATTGCAGACCAGCTTGCGAGGTCCTCTGATACTTCGATTGGCGCGCTGGAACGCGGTGGCATCTTCGAGGCGAAGGGTGGCAAAGCCCGACTCCTCCCACCCGCTCAGCTGGACGGAGCCTGGAATGCTACGACCGACGAGCGGGTCAGCGTGTGGGAGGCGACAGTTCGCCTGGCTGCGGTGATGGCGAAGGACGGTGCCGACAAGGTGGCGGAGCTGCTGCCGTCGGTGCAGACGCGGGTGAACCTGGATGCGGTGAAGGAGCTGGGCTTCCTGCTGTTCCATGAGGCGGAGAAGAAGAAGGACACGAAGGACGCGATCCTGTTCAACGGTCTGGTGAGTGCCTGGGGTGACGTGAACGAGCAGGCGCGCAAGTTCGCCTCGACGCCGCGATCCTCGCAGCAGGAGTTCGACTTCGACGAGGACGAGGACTAGAAATGGCTGACGAGGCGACCGAGGGGCGCGTTCCTGGCGCTGACCTTGCTCCGTTGCGCGCGGTTGCTCGTGCTGCGGAAGCAGACGGCGGGGCGCTCGTTGATCGGGTCTCGCGGCTGATCGAGCAGACACGCGGCTTCGTGGCCGCGCAGACCAACGCCGCGCTGACGCTGCGCAACTGGTACATCGGCCAGATGATCCACGTCGAGGTGTTGGGCGAGCAGAGGGCCGCGTACGGATCGAAGATTGTTGCCACGCTGTCGCACCAATTGACGAACCGCTACGGTGCCGGGTTCGACCGCACCAGCTTGAACCGGATGGTCAAGTTCTCCCAGATGTTCCCCGAGGCTGAGATTGGTGCCACGCTGTCGCACCAATTGAGCTGGTCGCACTTCAGGCTGCTCCTCCGTGTGGAGAACCCTGCGGCACGCGCGTTCTACATCGAGCAGGCCGTCGCCGCACGCCTGAGCGTGCGAGCCCTCGACGAGCTCATCGGCAGACAGGGCTACGAACGCAAGGAGATCGCCAACACGCAGACCTCGGCCGCATCGCCGGTGCCCGCCGACAGCTTCCGCGATCCCTACCTCCTGGACTTCCTCGGGCTCCGAGACGCTTACGCAGAGCGCGATCTGGAGGAGGCGATCGTCCACGATCTGGAGTCGTTCCTGCTCGAAGTCGGCAACGGGTGGGCCTTCGTGGCTCGTCAGAAGCGGATGACAATCGAGCATGACGACTTCTACCTCGACCTGCTGTTCTACTCGCGCCCGCTGAAGCGTCTGATCGCGGTCGAACTGAAGATTGGGAAGTTCAAGGCCAGCCACAAGGGCCAGATGGAGCTCTATCTGAAGTGGCTCGACCGGTACGAAAGGCGCGAGGGCGAGGAGACCCCCATCGGCCTGATCTTGTGCACCGAGACCAGTCGCGAGCAGATCGAGCTGCTGGAGATGCACAAAGACAGGATCGTCGTCGCGGAGTACTGGACCGCGCTGCCGCCAAAGGCCGAGCTTCAAGCGCGCATCCAAGCGATCTACCAGGAGGCGCAGGAGCGCGTTGCCCGACGGCGACTCGCAGCGACAGACGATGACAGTGATGAATAGCAGGGATTGGCCGTTGCGGGGAGTGCCCACGATGGTCGTAGGCAGTAGGTCATAGGAGACAGCGATGGCGATGAACAACCGAGATCGAGTGGGCAAGGCGTTCGACCTGCTCTCCGAAGGGCTCCTCGACGAGGTCGATGAGGTCATGACGCGCGCCTACAAGACCGCCGACTGGCCCGCCGCGTGGGCAAAGGAGGACGCCCAGCGCCGGGGCGGGCCGCTGCGCACCTTGACGAAGCACGACGTTCAGGTGCAGCTTCGCGCCATCACCGAGCAGGGCTACCACTTCAAGGACGTGCTCTCACGTGCCCAGCAGGGCTTCGCGTCCGAGCTGCGGGAGACCCGGAACCTTTGGGCGCACAACGAGCCCTTCAGCTCCGACGACGCCGCCCGCGCGCTGGACACGATTGAGCGGCTGCTCCACGCGGTTGGCGCGGTGGATTCCGCCGAGGACGTTCGGAAGCTGCGCGTTGATCTGCAGCGCACCGTGTTCGAGGATCAGACTCGTAAGCAGGTCAAGCGCACCCGGGTGTCCCTCGATCCGGGCTCTGGGCTTCGTCCGTGGCGTGAGGTGATCCGGCCTCACGATGATGTGGCGCGTGGCGCGTTCACTGCTTCGGAGTTTGCGGCCGATCTTCATCTGGTCCACACCGGGCAGGCGACCAGCCCGGAGTACGGGGACCCGGTTGAGTTCTTCACGCGTACCTATCTCACCGAGGGTCTGCGTGATCTGCTCTCGCGTGCGCTGCGGCGGGTGAACGGTGAGGCTGGGGCGAGCCCGGTGGTGAACCTTCAGACCAACTTCGGTGGCGGCAAGACCCACTCGATGCTGGCGCTGTATCACCTGTTCAGCGGCACCCCTGCGAAGGACTTTCCGCAGGAGCTCCAAGAACTGATTGCCGCGAACGGAAACCCGGACCTTGGCGCGCTCGACGTCAAGCGGGTCGCGCTGGTCGGCACCTACTTGAAGGCCGGCTCTCCGATCATCAAGGACGACGGCACCGAGGTCCGGACCCTGTGGGGCGAACTTGCTTGGCAGTTGGGTGGCCGCGAGGCCTACGACCTGATCGCCGAGGACGACCGAGCCGGTACCAATCCCGGCGAGGCGCTGCGCACCCTGATCGTGCGGTACTCGCCCTCGCTGATCCTCATCGACGAATGGGTCGCATACGCCCGTCAGCTCGTCACCGACAAGGAACTCCCGTCGGGGTCGTTCGAGACCCAGTTCACCTTCGCCCAATCCCTGACCGAGATCGTGCGGTCTGTGCCGGGTGTGATGCTCGTGGTGTCGATCCCTGCATCCGATACGGGCACCGAGGGCCGTGGTAGCGACATCGAGATCGGTGGCGCGAACGGTCAGCTCGCGTTGGAGCGTCTTCAGAACGTGATCCGTCGTGTCGCGGATCAGTGGCGGCCGTCGAGTAAGGACGAGTCGTTCGAGATTGTGCGTCGTCGCCTGTTCCAGGCACCGAATGCCGAGGGGCTCACCACCATCTCTGCTGTGGCGCGTAGCTTCGCGAATCTGTATCGGAACAACACCGCGCTGTTCCCGCGTGACGCGGCCTCGCCGAACGATGACTACGAGAAGCGCATCCGCGCGTCATACCCGCTGCATCCAGAGCTCCTCGACCGGCTGTATGAGGACTGGTCGACGCTGGAGCGGTTCCAGCGCACCCGCGGTGTACTGAAGCTCGTCTCGTCGATCGTGCACGAGCTGTGGGCGTCCAACGACACCTCGCCGCTGATCCTGCCGGGCAACGTACCTCTGGATGCGACGACCGTGAACACGGACCTGACGCAGTACCTCGAAGATCAGTGGAAGCCGATCATCGACTCCGACATCGACGGCCCCGGATCGACCGCCCAGCAAATCGACCTCGACCGCCCCAACCTGGGCCAACGGTTCGTCACCCAGCGCATCGCCCGCTCGATCTTCATGGGAGCCGCCCCCAGGATCAAGAGCAGCCGTAAGGGGCTCGACAAGCAGTACCTCTGGCTCGGTACCGCGATCCCGGGCGACACACTCGGGAACTTCGGCAGCGCCGTGGAATTGCTCGCGCAGCGCTCGACGTACTTCTACGAAGAACAGGGCCACTACTGGTTCGACACCCAACCCTCGGTCACGAAGACAGCGAACGACTACGCCGAGCGGCTCCGCGAGGATGTCGAGACGGTGTGGAACGAGATCAGCCGCCGCCTCCAAGGAGAAAAGAAAGCGCGCGGCCTGTTCGACCGCGTGCACATCGCCCCGTCGTCCTCTGCTGACATTCCCGATCTTGAGGACACGCGACTGGTGATCGCTCACCCGCGGCATGCCCGCCGCAAGCAGGACGGCGCTGATTCAGCGGCGCACGCGTGGGTCCGTGACGCTATCGAGAGCAAGGGCGCGAGCCAGCGCGTCCACCGCAACACGCTGATCTTCCTGCTCGCCGACAAGAGCGAACTGGAAAGCCTCGAAGCCGCCACCCGCAGCTACCTCGGCTGGAAGCGTGTACAGGCAACTAGCGACAGCCTCAACCTCTCCGCGCAGCAGCGCAAGCAGACTGACGACTGGGTGGGGCGGCTCGACCAGACCGTCTCAGATCGTATCCGCGACACCTTCGTCTGGGCCGTCTATCCCGAACAGTTCGACCCGACCAAGCCGTTCGAGCTGATCGCCGACCGCGTGCCCGACTCCGGCGGTCGATCGCTCGCCGAGCGGGTCGGCACCAAACTGGGACGTGAAGACCAGCTCGTCACCGACTTCGGCGCGCCGATCCTCGGCGCCACCCTGCACAACGAGCTCGGTGCGCTCTGGCGTGACGCGGGTGAGATCAGCGTTGGTGAGTTGTGGGGATACTTCTCCCGCTACACCTATCTGCCACGACTCGTCCGACGCGAAGTGCTCGACGGTGCGATCCAGCAGGCGCTGACCACCGTGCTTGTAGACAGCGAACGTTTCGGCATCGCGGCAGGCAAGGACACCGACACCGGCCGCTACCGCGGACTCCTCGTGCCGCCCGACCCGAACGCCAGCATCCAGGTCACGAACAGCACCCTGCTCATCGACGCCGACAAGGCCCAGGAACAGCTCGACGCAGACCGGGCAGCAGCCCGAGAAGCCGCTGCCCGGCAGACAGAAGACGGTGCCGAGGGTGTCGGCCCGGTGGACTTCGCATGGACTGGAACCCATGACCCTGCTTCCGACAGCGACGCGCTGTCTCCGGCCGAGTCTGCGCTCGAAGCAGCGCTTGCGCGATTCTTCGGCTCGGTCAGGATCGACCCCGACCGCTACTCCCGCGACATCGGCAACGTCACCCGTGAGGTCATCGACCGCCTCTCCGGAGCGGGTGCACGCTTGGAGATCACCATCGACATCCAAGCCACCAAGCCCGAAGGCTTTGACGAGGCAGAGGTCCGCACCATCAGCGAGAACGCCCGCGTCCTGAAGTTCGACCCGAGCTCGGGCTTCGAGAAGAGCTGAGGTCGGCGGTGGCTCGATTCGGAAATGATCAGGCGAACATCGGTCGCCTCGACGTTCGCACCGCGAATGGGGATGGCCGGGTTGAGGCCTACTTCGTTCCGACCGAGCTACCGCATGAAGAGTCCTCGGCGTACCGGCGTCTGGCTGATGGTGTGAAGCTCGTTGAGTTCGACGCTGGGGCGCGAATCCTGAAGATTCACCCCATCAACACACTCTCAAACCACAACGACTACCTCGGTCCGAAGTACGAGCAGGTACAGACGCTCTCCTTGGAAACGCCGTTGCTGGATGAGTACTACGAGGGCTCCGACTTGGAGTCAATCTTTGAGACGCTACCGCCCGGATTCGTCAAGGACTTCGCCTACGGCCTCGGGTTGCTCAAGGATTGCAACCGGCTGATTCGGTTGATCGAAGCCAACACTCCTTGCACAGAGATCATCTTCACCGACGGCAACAGTGCCGCCATCGACGGGACAGAGTTCCACCTCGGCCTATCGCGCTTCGCTGCGATCTGGGCCGAGATCGGTCGAATCAACGACCGAGGAAATCGTGCGGCGGGTCGAGTCAAGGACGTCTTCGTACACAACAACCTCGCTGCGACACTTGGTCTCGCCAACGCAGACTTCTCGCTTGGGCGACACCCGGACTCGCGCGTGATCGCGAAGGCCGCCAACGGAATCGAGGAACTCAGTAGCGTTGAACGTGATGCTTTGGTCGAAGCGGTTTCGTCCGAGTCGGCAGCAATAGCGGCGGGATCACCACAGAAGTTTCAGCAACTCAAGCGAGACATCGAGCTCGTCAGCCTTGACCGCCTCATCGAGACGTACGCAGAGGCCTTGGAACAGGGCAAGGCCGAGCCGTACTGGCAGGCTTTTTTCGACGACAACGCCTTCGCGCTGCAACAGGTCTTCGGAGCCCCGATGGTCAGTGTGCGCTCCGGAGCGACGGTAGGCGGTCGCGGCTTGTCGGGAAGCGGCGACAAGATCGCGGACTACTTGTTCAAGAACTCGCTCACGAACAACGTCGCTCTGGTGGAGATCAAGAAGCCAACCACGCAGCTGCTGGAGCCCCGTGAGTACCGTCAGGGTGTGTTCGGTCCGTCAAAGGAACTCAACGGTGCGGTCTCCCAGGTGCTCGATCAGGCGTACAACCTGACGAAGAACCTCACCGGGCTGAAGGAGAGCTCGCGTCAGTGGGACTTGGAGTCCTACGCAATCTCCTGCTTCGTGGTCGCCGGACGCACACCCTCTGCCAGCGATCCGTCAAGACAAAAGTCGTTCGAGCTGTATCGCGCGAACTCCCGCAGCGTGACCATCGTGACCTACGACGAGATTCTTGAGCGACTGAGACTCCTCCGTGACTTCCTCACACCGGCCCCCGAGGCCGAGGCGGTCTGATCGAGATGGCACGTCCACCCGCGTGGAGGCACACGCTCGACGAGGCTCGGCGACAGGCCCTCGTCGCGATCGACTTCTACAACCGTCCCGGCGATCGGCGGAGCTTCAGCGACTTCATCGTCCACATCCACCTCGCCTGGCAGAACCTGCTTCACGCCGACCGAATGCGCCGCAAGGCGGAAATCTTCTACCGCGAGTCGGGCGGCCGACGCCTCTTCAGGAGGAACCCGGACGGCTCCAAGAAGACCTGGGACCTGAGCCAGTGCCTGAAGCACGAGTTCAAGGACAACGACCCGGTCAGAGCGAACATCGAGTTCTTCGTCGGGCTTCGGAACCACGTGGAGCACCGCTTCCAAGACTCAGTCCTGGTAGCAACAGCCGCAGAGGCCCATGCCTGCATCATCAACTTCGAAGCAGAACTGGTCCGGAGGTTCGGCACAAACGAGACATTGGGTTCGGAGCTGAAGTTTCCGGTCTTCGTGCAGTCGCTGAGTCCGACAAGATACGAGGAACAACGCAATCTCCGCCGAGGTCTGCCAACTTCCGTCTCCACGTTCATCACTGAGTTCCAGGGCCGCCTACCGGATACCGTGCGAAGCGATGAGCGCTACGCCTACCGGCTCTTGTTGCTTCCCATGAAGGGTCCCAAGACGGAAGCAGACCTCGCGCTGAACTTCGTACGGCAGGACGAACTCAGCGAAGAGGAGCTTCAGGCTCTTCTCGGCCAGGAAGGCAGCGTCATCGTCGCGGAGAAGTACCGTGAGGCGATCCATGGTGATGAGATGCTCCCCAAGGCGGCTGCCGCCGCAGTCGAGGCGCGCATCGCCTTCAAGTTCAGCGTCAACGACTTCACGCGTATCCGCAAGGAGTGGCAGATCGGGCCAGCCAAGAGCGGCGACAAGGAGCAGTTGCCCAAGTCCGACGGATACTGCCTCTACTCGCCAGCCTTCAAGCAGTTCGTCTACCGGCCCAAGCTTGTGGAGCGAATGGCCGAGGCCGTTGACACGGCAGAAAAGTACCAGGCGCTACTCGGGCACGCGCCCGCTCCGAAGAGCAAAACCGACTCGTGAAGGCACGAGCAAGGGTCCGAGCGCGCGCACCGCTTGGATAGGGAGAACGCCGTTTCCGAGTGCGGTGATCTGCTGGTTGGGCGTCAGCTCGCCAGTGTCGGTGACCCATCCGGTCGGCAGGCCCATGAGCCATTCGACGAACGCGGGTGCTGGGCGGGGTCCGTCGGCGTCGTTCAGGAGTGCGGGGGCGGGTGCTAGTCGTCCCGTGATGTGTTCCCAGCGGGTGATGGCGTCGGCGTAGCGTCCCCAGCGTTGAACAGTCCGTCGATCAGCGACCACAGCGTCTCCGACTCGCGTCTCTTGTTCGGCGAGCCAGCTGGTCCGTGGAGAGCGAAGTCGATGATCTGGTGCGACAGCGCGATCGTCCCGCGTCTTGCTCGCACCTGATCGAGTGTCTCGCCGCCTCGTGATGAGTCGGTCGCGAGTGGTGTGCGGAAGCGTGCGGTGGGCGAGGATAAAGATGCGGAGGCGGTGGTGAGGAGCGCCGACAAGGGAAGCCGGTAGACCGATCCATCGTGCATCCAGCCGCAGGTCGGCCAGATCGCCGAGAACGGAGCCTGACCCGGTTTCCCGGACAGTTCGGGTTGGGTGATCATGCCGCCGCGGTAGCGGCGGTGTGAAGGTCCTCGAACTGGTTCGGGGACCGGTAGCCGAGGCCGGAGTGGCGCCGGTGGGGGTTGTAGAAGCCTTCGATCCACTCGAAGATCGCTGAGGCGAGCTCGGCCTGGGTGGCCCAGGTCCGGCGGTCCAACAGCTCGCGCTGCATGGTCGACCAGAACGACTCCATCATCGTGTTGTCCACGCTCGAGGCGACCCGGCCCATCGATCCGAGCAGCCCGGCCTCGCGCAGCCGGTGCCCGAAGATCCACGAGGTGTACTGAGCTCCGCGGTCGGCGTGGACGATCGCGCCGGGGGCGGGTTGGCGGCGCCAGATGGCCATCTGCAGGGGGTCGACGACGAGCTCGGCGCGCATGTGGTCGGCGATCGACCACCCCACGATCTTGCGGGTGAACACGTCCAGGACCGCGGCGCAGTAGACCTTCCCGGTGCTGGTGGGGTGCTCGGTGATGTCGGTGCACCACAACCGGTCCGGCCCCTCGGCGGTGAAGTCGCGCCGCACGAGGTCCTCGTGCGGGGCCGGCAGCGGCCGCTGCCCGCGGCGTTTGCGCCGGTGACACACCCCGACCAGCCCGGCCGCCCGCATCAACCGGGCCACCCGCTTGCGGCCGCAGGCGACCCCGAGCCCCAGGCGCAGCTCGGCGTGGACCCGCGGGGCGCCGTAGGTCGCCCGTGAGCCCTCGTGGATCGCGGTGATCGTCGCGGTCAGGGCCTGGTCGGCGAGGTGACGAGCGCTCGGCGCCCGACGCAGGGCCTCATACAGTCCCGAGCGGGAGATACCGAGCACCCGGCAGGTCAGCGCGACGGGCACCCCGTCGGCCGCGAGCTCCTGGACCAGCCGGGCGCTCATTTTGGGAGCACGTTCTCCCGCGCGAAGTACGCCGAGGCCCGCTTGAGGATCTCGTTCTCCATCTCCAACACCCGGGTCCGTCGACGCAGCTCGACCAGCTCCCTGCGCTCGTCGCTCGTCAGGCCGTCCCGACGGCCGGCGTCGACGTCGTCCTGAGCCATCCACCGGCGCAGACACGACTCACTGATCCCCAGATCGGACGCGACCTTCGCGACCGGGTGCTGACCACTGCGGGCCAGATCCACTGCTCGACGCCGGAACTCCGGCGGCTTGGCTGCAGGCACAAGGACTCCTCTCGGAGATGACATCGTCACCTCAGGACAGGTGTCCGGGGAAGCGGGTCAGGCTCCCTTCGTCAAGACCGCCCGCCGTTACCGCACCTACTCCATCGCCGCCGGCCAGCACACCATCACCGCCGTCGACCCCGTCCCCGACGACCTCGCCCAAGCCCTCGACGCCATCAAGGCTCGTTCAGATGCGCACTAACCTGAGCCAACTCCGGTTGAACAGTCCGTCGATCAGCGACCACAGCGTCTCCGACTCGCGTCTCTTGTTCGGCGAGCCAGCTGGTCCGTGGAGAGCGAAGTCGATGATCTGGTGCGACAGCGCGATCGTCCCGCGTCTTGCTCGCACCTGATCGAGTGTCTCGCCGCCTCGTGATGAGTCGGTCGCGAGTGGTGTGCGGAAGCGTGCGGTGGGCGAGGATAAAGATGCGGAGGCGGTGGTGAGGAGCGCCGACAAGGGAAGCCGGTAGACCGATCCATCGTGCATCCAGCCGCAGGTCGGCCAGATCGCCGAGAACGGCGCCGAGAGCCCGTAGAGGTCGAGCTGCGTTGTCTCCCAGATGCCACGGGTCGGGTTCCAGCTTGTGAAGGGCTGCACCGTCGGGGGTTGCGTCGCCGGGGTTGCGTGGGACATGTCGGTCTCCTTCTACTGGTGGCCGCGTCGCTGGGGAGGACAGCAGCCCGCGGACGTTCTCGATGACGACCCATTCGGGTTGGAGTGCGTCGATGGCTTCGGCCATGTGCGCCCAGAGGCCGGATCGGGTGCCGGGTGCGAGGCCAGCACGCTTGCCGACGGTCGATACGTCTTGGCAGGGGAAGCCTCCGATGAGGATGTCCACGGGCTCGACCTCGTGCCAGTTGATGGTGGTGATGTCGCCGAGGTTCGGGACGCCCGGCCAGTGGCGCGAGAAGACGGTGGCGACGGGTTCGTTGAGTTCGGAGAACCACACGGTTTCGGCGTTGAAGACGTGTTCGACGGCGAGGTCTAGGCCGCCGTAACCGCTGAACAGCGACCCGATCTTGAGTCTGGGCAGCTGGTCTTCCTGATCGTGCATGAGGACTCCGAGTGACGGGCGACCCCGGCCCCAGTTCTCCTCGTTCTGATGCCGGGCTGGTCACCTGTCAGGTGCACGACCACGCCACGCTCCGCCGCTGTCATCGCCCTGCACTTCGCTGCAACTCGACTGGTCCGCCTCACCGCTGCCGACCACCCAGCTCGCTCGTCTCGCCGACCCACCCACTGAGAGGACACGCCTCTTGCAGATCGAGGTAGACCGAGCTCTATCGCCGCAGATGTCACCGGTCGTCGGTGCTCACCTGCTCGTCAGGACGGGAGGCAGTGATGACGGTTTCGATGCGCGTGATGAGCGCGGGCGATGGCTACAAGTACTTGTTGAAGACGGTCGCGGCCGCCGACGGAGACCGGCCTCTCTCGACGCCGCTGACCCGCTACTTCATCGAGGAAGGCACCCCGCCGGGCCGTTGGCTCGGCAAGGGAGTCGCGTCACTTGGCAAGGGTGAACTGGTCGTCGGCGATCAGGTCTCTGAGGCCCAGCTCCAGCTCCTCCTGGGCATGGGGCACGACCCGATCACCAACGCACCGCTGGGCCGTGCGTTTCCCGCCTACAAAGATCCGCCGAAACGCATTGAGGCCCGAATCGCGGCGCTCGACGCCGCCCTGACGCCGGGCGCGAAGGGTGAGGCGGTCGCTCTGATCGTGGCCGAGGAGAACGCGCGGGCTGGGCGTCGGGCGGTGGCGGGGTTCGACTTCACGTTCTCGATTCCGAAGTCCGCGTCCGTGTTGTGGGCGGTTGCCGACGCCGGGGTGCAGGCGATGATCGGGGCCGCGCATCACCGGGCGGTTGCGGAGGTGGTTGCGTTCATGGAACGAGGGGTTGCGGCCACCCGTACCGGCGCAGCCGCAGGCGACGGGGCCGTTGCGCAGGTCGATGTCGAGGGGCTGATCGCGACGGCGTTCGATCACTTCGACTCCCGCGCAGGCGACCCCCACCTTCACACCCATGTCGTCATCAGCAACAAGGCCAAGACGAAGCTCGACGGGAAGTGGCGCTCACTGGACGGTAGGCCGATGCACGCCGCCGTCGTCGCACTTTCGGAGTTACACGAGGCAGTGTTCGCCGACCACATGACCCGCATCTTCGGCGTCGAATGGGAAGCCCGCGACATGGGCCGCGACCGCAACCCCGCCTGGGCCATCACCGCCGTCCCCGAGGCACTGGTGACGGAGTTCTCCAGCCGCGCCCGCCACATCGACATCGAGACCGACCGCCTCATCGACGAGTACGTCGCCGCACACGGCCGTCGCCCGACACCAGCAGCGTTGATGAAGCTCCGCGCGCAGGCGACGCTCTCAACCCGGCCCGACAAGCAGGTCCGATCCTTGGGCGATCTGACCGAGGAATGGCGAACTCGAGCCACCGCAATCCTCGGCCGCAACGCGACCCGTTGGGCGATGGACGCGACCGATAATGATCGGCCGTTGCTGCTGCGGGCCGATGACATCCCGCTCGACGTGATCCGCGACGTCGGCCGCTCCGTCGTCGAGACCGTCGGTGAGAAGCGTTCGACCTGGCGCCGGTGGAACCTCATGGCCGAAGCAGCCCGGCAGACGATGGGGTGGCGCTTCGCCACCATGAACGACCGCGAAGCAATCCTCGCGATGGTCACCGATGCCGCCCAGCTCGCATCCCTCCGACTCACCCCGCCCGAGCTCTCCCTCTCGCCCCTGGTGTTCCGCCGCGACGACGGCACGTCGGTGTTCCGTCCGGGCAACTCCGCGATCTTCACCTCCGAGGTCCAACTCGCTGCCGAAGACCGGCTTCTCGAACGCTCCCGCGACCTCACCGGCCCAACCGTCACCCTCGCCACCATCGAGAAGATCATCCGCAAGCCCGACGCCGACGGCCTGGTGCTGGGTGAAGATCAGACCGAAGCGTTGACACGGATCGCGGTCTCGGGGCGAGCGCTCGACGTGCTCGTCGGTCCCGCCGGGGCGGGCAAGACCACCGCCCTGAACGCGCTCCGCCGATCATGGGAAGCCGAACACGGCACAGGCTCCGTGGTCGGGCTCGCCCCGTCCGCGGTGGCCGCACAGGTCCTCGCCGACGACCTCGGGATCGCCACCGAGAACACCGCGATGTGGTGGCAGAACCACCTCACCAAAGGACACAACTTCACGGCCGGCCAGTTGGTCATCGTCGACGAAGCCTCCCTCGCCGGCACCCTCTCCCTGGACCGGATCACCGGCCTCGCTCAACAGGCGGGTGCGAAGGTGCTGCTGGTCGGTGACTACGCACAGCTTCAATCGGTCGATGCCGGGGGCGCGTTCTCGATGCTCGCCCACGACCGCACCGACACCGTCGAACTCATCGACATCCACCGCTTCCACAATCCGTGGGAGAAGCTCGCCTCACTCGACCTGCGCCACGGCCACACCTCCGTGATCGACACCTACCTCGCCCACGGCCGCATTCAAGACGGCGACACCGAGACCATGACCGACGCCGCCTACACCGCCTGGCGGGCCGACCGAGACGCCGGACACATCACCGTCCTGATCGCAGAGACCCGCGAACAAGTGACCGCGCTCAATGAGCGCGCCCGCGCTGACCTCCTTATCGACGGGACCCTCACCCAGGATCGGGAAGCAGAGCTGCGCGACGGAACCCATGCGGGTATCGGGGACACCGTCGTCACCCGGCACAACGACCGGAAGATCACTGCCAGCAACGGCAACGACTGGGTGCGCAACGGCGACATCTGGACCATCACCGACGTACGGGACGACGGAAGCCTCACCATCCGCAGACCAGGCCGCGCCTACGGCGGTGCGATCGTGCTGCCCGCCGCTTACGTCGCCGCGCATGTCGATCTCGGATACGCCGTCACCGCGCACCGAGCCCAAGGCGTCACCACCGACACCGCGCACGTCCTGGTCGAACCGACCGCGACGAGGGAGAACTTCTACGTCTCCATGACCCGAGGCCGAGCCGCGAACCACGCCTACGTGGTCCGCGACCTCGCCGACGATCACCAACAGCCACACCCCGGCGACGACCCGAACGCGTCCAGCCGCAGCGTCCTGACCGGAGTGCTCCAGCACGTCGGCGCGGAACTCTCGGCGCACGAGACGATCACCGCCGAACAGGAACAGTGGGGTTCGATCGCGCAGCTCGCCGCCGAGTACGAGACCATCGCGGCCGCGGCGCAGCACGACCGTTGGGCATCCCTCATTCGCACATCCGGCCTCACCGGTGAGCAAGCACAGGCCACCGTCGAGTCCGAAGCCTTCGGAGCACTTACCGCAGAGCTCCGCCGCGCCGAAGCCAACCACCACAACATTGCGGCCCTGCTCCCACGCCTCATCGCGGCACGCGGCTTCAATGACGCCGACGACATCGCCGCTGTCCTCCACTACCGAGTCTCCCGAGCCACTGCGCGGCCCGCGGGATCGGGCCGAGCCCGCAAAGCACCGCGACTCATCGCGGGACTCATCCCGCACGCGAGAGAAGTGCGCGATAGCGAGATGCGAGCCGCGCTCGATCAGCGAGAAGCACTCATCGAAGCCCGCGCCGACGCCGTCCTGGACACCGCTCTCACTGACAACGCCTCCTGGACGAAAGCGCTCGGCACGCGACCCAACGGTGCGCGGCGAGCAGCAGAATGGCGGAGGGCCGCGCGAGTGGTCGCCGCCTACCGAGACCGCTACCGCATAACCGACGACACCCCTCTCGGAGCACCGCCCGTGTCCGAGGCGCAGAAGATCGATGCCGCGCGAGCCAAGGTATGCCTGGATCACGCGTTGTCCTCAACCACCGAGGTGGATTGGTCGGAGGGGTTCAGCACCCACGGACCGACGCGCACACAGTCGCAGCCAGGGCGAACCATCTGACGCCTTCCCAATGTCGGCCCGCAGGCGTAGCCTTGAAGGTGAGGCGGATTTCTCCTTACCTTTGGGCCGTTCGCGGCAGACCTTCGGGTCGCTCTCCACGCACCGTCTCGACGAGACAGGCGCGTGTCGAGAGGAGCCCATCATGATCCGCTTACTGTGGACTGCGAGCGTCGAGGTCCGATACTTCCTCCGACGCTACATGCCGAGCAACATCGTCCTTGATCTGCTCCGCACAAGGCAGGGACTCAAGTGGGGCCTCCCCGCGATGCTCCTGGCTGTTCCCTACGTGGCTGTCGCCCACTGGTGCACCACCATCATCGGCGACGGCGGTCCCGGGTGGCTTCACCTCGTGGTCCTGGTCTGCCTGTGGAGCTCCTTCAAGATGGTGCTCTTCGGTCCCGTGAGTGTCGTGCTGCTCGTCAAGGCTCGTGCACGAGAGCGTCAATCGAGACGGAAGCCACGCCTCGCCAGCTACGCGGAAGCGTAGACATCGAAGGTGCCTTTGGTGACGCTCTGCACATAGGATGCCGCACCTGCGATCAACCTGAGCTGTTCGTCCGAAGAGGCCTTGATGCTGAGGCCTGGTTGGGCAATGACGGTCGAGATGCGCGGGAACAATTGGGGAGCTTGCTGCCGGATTCGGAATAGGGTTTCTCGGTCGCCGATCTCGAAGGGGCTGAGGCCAGTCCTCCTCGTGTAGGCCTTCGCTCGGCGATCAAGGTGCTCCAGTAGCGGAAGAGCCCCGTTGTCGCGCCATCGCGCTCCTCGCATTGCTTGGCCACATACTTCGTACAGGTCGCTGAGGCGTGAGCCGGCGGTGGGCTTGGATGAGTACTTGCAGTGCACCAGCGTGACGTGAAGATCGCCCTTGTCCACGCGGATACCTACGAGGTCGGCGGCTTCGCCAGCGCGGTCATCATCGATGAGGATGTCGAACGTCTGGTCTTGCGATAGGTACCGGGCCATATATGCCTGAATGGAGTTCGTCTTGCGTTCTGTCCCTTGCGACTCCACTGTGATGTCAACGCCTTCGCCCGTCCAGTCGAGCGCTCGGAGTTGCTCGCGCGGGTACGGAGCCAACTCCGTCCGTGGTGCCAGGAGCCGATCGTCTCCGGTCACCATTCGATCTCCCGATAGGAAGATGGTCGGCTTATGGTTGTTGAGCCAGGTCGAGAAGGGCGTTCTCACGTCTCGCCAGCCGACAACTTCGGCGTCGTCGCCCTTCGGACGGTAGTGCAAGCCCTGCGAGCCAAAGTGTCCCTCATACGCGAGTTCCCAGGTGGGAGTCATGATCGAGAAGCAGAGTGGACCGCTGGTGCCATAGTCGTCGATCCTGAACTCTGCATCGGTCAGAAGGACGCTTGAGTCCTGGTAGCTGAGTCTGGACGATGTGCCGTTCCCCAGGTACAGGTCCCAGGGCCACTCCATCGCGAGGATTGGAAATACTGGTCGTTCTCTTACATCGATCGGGATGATCATGGATCGGAAGAGCGAGTGAACGTCGATGTTGCCGTCGCTCAGCTTCGCACCTTGCTGACGGCACCAGGTGCGCCACTCTGCGAGGTTTGGCGCTGTCCGCATGGACCAGAACCTTCCCGAGAGCGACGCCGCGATGGTGACACGCTCGCCTTCCTCGAAGGCTTTCGCTGCGACATGAGTGTTGGACTTGTGCGTGCGCTCAGCCTCCGTGAGTGCTGTTTCTACGTCGCTGCCGACGTGCATGGAGAATCGCTTGTCGCGATCTCGGGCGTCGAGAAGGCCGATGTTGGTGGGAATGAGCCTGTCCAGCTTCGAGAAGACTTTGAAGGTGTCGTATCCGTTGACTGGTCTCGACTCGTGACCGAGTACTGCCTCGACGAGGTCGTCCAGACTGTGCTTCGTGTCAGAGCAGTGGATGTAGAGGATGCCTTGACCACGATCGAGGTACATCGCAAGGAGTGTGTAGTCAGTGGCACGAAGTGACGGGATGTCTCCCCATCGCAGGTCCGCAATGGTCTCGATCACGAACCAGGCGATGGTGTTCTCTGCGTTGAGACTGATGAGGTCGTCCAGCACAGCATCCCCGTAGATGTCGCGTGCCGCGAGCGGGTTCCAGTCGATCGTGGATGTCGCGAAGGCCTTGGCGCTCATCTTGGGTTCCAGGAGTCCAACGGGTACATCCGGAGGGTTGTCGACGAATGACGCCTCGAACTCGCTGACCTCGTTCGCACGCTCTGTAGCGCGTTCGGTGATATCGCTGAGCACCTTGTCCCAATCCGGGTCTTCTCGAAGAAGGAACCGCATCGGTGAGAGTGCTTGGCGTGGGTCTTGGCGTACGAAGACGCTCGCTCTGCCAATCGGTAGTGGAGAGGCTGTTCTGGCAAGACGGCCGATGAGTTGCACCATTGGGCTCAGCGATCGGTGCGCGTCGTGGAATGCCCCTACTTTCAGAGTTGGTAGATCGAACCCTTCGCCGAGCATGTCAACGCAGACGATCACGCGGCTGGTCCGGTCTCGCATCGCCTTCAGCGTCTCTGCTCTGCGGCGGGCCGACATCGAGTCGTAGATGACCTTCGGCGTCAGTTCGGGGGCAATGCGCGAGTAGAGCGCGTGGACTTCATCCGCCCGCGCCTTCGATCCCACCCGTGCCAGGAGCAGGTGCTCGTGACCGGCGGCCAAGTCTTCTCGAAGCCGCGAGACAGCGGCCATCGCCAATGCCTCGTCGTCGTCATCCAGATCGAGCACCGCACTGAAGTCGATGGTGCTGAAGTACCCCTCCTTCTGAGCTTCGCGCAGTGGGAAGCGGAAGATGACGCGGCCGGGCAGGGTCAGTCCGTCGCGACGGAATGGCGTTGCGGTGAACAGAAGCGTTGGCCTGTTCGCAAATTCACGGATGATCTCTGTCCATGTTCGAGCAGGAGCGTGGTGCGCTTCGTCAACGAGTAGGTGCGTGAAGCCTTGGAAGAAGACTTCGCGCACTTCCGGATCGTTGGCGTGGATCGCGTTGGGGGTCGCCACGACAACGTTCGCCACTTCGACAAAGGATCTCGCTTCGGCTTCATCGACGAACCGTCCTTCTAGCCGTCCGATCCTGGGGCGTAGTGCAGAGCGGTCGACAATGCCTTCGAGTTGAAGGATTCCCAAGGTCTCAAACTTGGTTGCGATCTGATCGCGAAGCGCGGTTGAGGGGACGACCACGAGAACGCGTTCGGGCTGCTGCGCGACCAGCCATGCCAGCATGGTCTCCGTCTTGCCGGTGCCGGTTGGCATGACGACGATCCCAGGCTCGGACAGGCCGGAGGACTGATAGCCAACAATGGAGTGAAGTGCCGCGATCTGCGGGCGCCGCAGGCTGTGAGGCTGGTCATGCGCGGTGAATCCGATGGCACCGTCGAAGGATCGGATAACGTCGCTCGCTTGAACCGCCTCTCGACCACCTGCCCATCTGATCTGGGAGTTCTTTGATCGGCGGGCCGGAAGCCTCGCTGCAGGCGGCCCCTCGGTTGGGAGTTCATCGGCGCGGGTTACGGACCAGTGCCCGAATGGGGTGTTCACCACTTCGAGGCCCGATTCAGTCTCAAGTACTTCGACGTTGTCGTACGCCGGGACCAGCAGCTGACGGACTACGTTCTTGCCCGCGACGTGCGGCGTCGCCCAAACATCCTCGGTCCGGTATCCCACGTCGAGCCTCTTTCGCCTTCGCCTATGCAAGGAACTCCATTACCAACATGCGCGCCGAGGTCACCCCTTGGATGACCTTGGGTCGTTCCCCGGCGCAACCGTGTCTTGTGCGCGGATCGTCCCCTTGAGTGAACGGACCTGCAACTCGCCGCCCCCGTCGTTGCCGAGGATGGTGCGGGCGCGCTGGATTCCTTCGACCTGTGTCGAGGTGACGGCGCTGGCGCGATCGGCTCCTGGCTTCCGTACCTCCCAGTCGCCATCGCTTCGGCGCTGTACTACTCGCTTGTTGGGCTCTGTCATGATTTTTCCTTTCTCGATGGGATTGCGTCCCAACTACTTCCAGTTGTCTGGGTGGTCTTTCACCAGCGTCAGCTTGGGCTGGGGATCATCGATGTCAGCTAGCCGTCGTATATGACGTGGTGTCATCTGGAGGTCCTCTGCGACCTGAGTCAGTGGAACCCCTGCATCGTCGAGCAGTTCAAGCGCGGACTTGAGGAGTTCGGGCCGCTCGCCGGGATAGTCGTGAACTGGCATGGGTCTCCGTGCGATCCCATTCAGCGTGATGTACGCGCGTCGGGCTGTGGATTCTGAGATGAGGTCAAGTTCTCGCGACCGGAAGATCAGTGAGTTGATGGAGACTCCCCACAGCTGGCTAAGTTCCTCGTACCGGTTGAAGTTGATCCGCCGAGGCAACTGATCACGGATCACCTCTCGTGGCGTGAGGAACTCCGCAGCGAACATGTCCGCTTGCCGCTCCAGTTGGCTGTCTGTTCCCTGCCGACCGTGGTGGAGGACGACGTGCCCCAACTCATGCGCCGCGGAGAACCGATGCCGCATCACATCATTGGCCTTGTCCGGGGTCAGCACGATCATGGGACGCGGCAGTGCGATGGTCGAGAAGGCGTCGATACGGCTCTTCTCATCGAGAGCAGCATCCTCCTTCATGGAGAAAAAGACCGTCAAGATGCCGTGCTGTTCGAGTTGGTACACGAGGTGTTCTATCGGTCCAGTTCCGAGCAGCCAGTGTTGGCGCATGGCTCGCGCTGCGGTCGCGGGGTCCGGCACATCTAGTGAGTCGGCGTGCGCCCAGGCAGGAAGGTCCAGTTCCGGGAACTCCACGCTTTCTTCGAGGTAGCAGCTGAGTTCCCAGGCTTGTTCGACATACGCAGTCGCTTGCTGCTGTTGCGTAACGGTGGTTGAACGGAGGCGTCGGAACGATGCTTCGGCGATGTCCACTTGAACGCGTGGACGCCCAAGTGCGAAGAAGCCCGGGGGGACGCCAAGCGCTGTGGCCAAGGCAGCGACCGTCTCTGCACGGGGACGCACTTCTCCGCGCTCATATTGACCGATAGCGGCAGCAGACACGCCGACCTTGCGATGAAGGTCAGCCTTGGACATCTTGCTGATCCGGCGAGCCTGGGCTAGCCGCGCTGGGTCAAACATCCTGGCGACTCCGGCAAGGTCAACGTTGCCTTCGTGTGCCATCGGCATGATCAGCTGCCTTCCTGCTCGGACGTCCGCTGGCGCAGCTTCACCGAGGTACGCGGGCGGTCGCCGCTGTTGAACCCAGCCACAGGCTTCAACATGGTGCGCGGAGCATCGACGAAAGAAGGAGTGCGCTCGTAGGTGAGTCGCTCGGGGTCTGCAAACTCCAGGTACCGACCGTTCAGTCGCGCGGGTGCGAAGTAGATGGTTCCCACACCCTGCGGCGTACTGCTGTAGTACGGAACGAAGAGGGTCGTGCGAGGCACAGCCAGCTCGACGTGGCTGAGCGCATCCTCAAGCGATGCAGGCTGATCCCCTTCGAGAACGTCACTGATGTCAAAGAGCCCGGGGTCCGAGTACTTGACATTGCTCGTCTTCGCGAGGAGTTCACGGCGCGAGTCGGGCAAGTAACTGAGTCGAACTCGGCGAAAATTGCGCGGCATCTGCTTGCCGACACGTTGCGCGAAGATGAGCGTGTTGCCGACGAAGGTCAGCATCCGCCGGGTAGTCGGGACCTTGGCCTCTCGATAGGAGGGCAGGTCGGACAAAAGTGCGCGGAGCTCCTTCTGCACGCCACGGGCCATTCCCGCGCCATACACATCCTGATCCCCATCAGGATCGTCATACGCTGCCTGAGCGCGGGCCGAGCGATCCTGGCTGCGCTGGATCGCGGTCGGGATTCGTTCGCGGAGTGCCGCAAGCTCTGTTGGCTGGAACTCGCTGCGCCAGTCTTCGCTGTCGTGTTGCTGAGCCACTGGGGCCCTCCTTCGTCGTCACGAAGGACTCTAGCACATGACTTTAGTCTCACGCGTGATTTCGTCAGGGTTGCTCCATGTCTGAGTGCCGCCACGGTCATTCTTCGCTCGGTTCAACGCCACAAGTCTGTCAGATCGGGTCCGACGAGTCGGGCAGGCGCGCACCGTTGGCGCCGTCCACGATGACCCCAGCCTCGACGAGAGCCAGGCGAACGCCCTTGCGGTCAACGCCCATACGACGACTGATCGCTCTCATCGAGACACCCGCTCGGGCGAGGCGCACGGCTTCGGCCTTCTCGTCGAGGCACAGCCCTGGACGGCGGCTCGGCACGTTGCGACGACGGAGGTGGGAGAACACCGTGGCGCGGTGGATGCCATACCGTTCGGCCAGGGACTTGACACTCATCCCGGCCAGGTAGTCACCGACAAGCTGGTCCACCTCGGAGGCAGTGAGAAAAGTTTGAGCCGTCTCGATAGTCCTCACAACGGGCCCCCGATCGTCCCTCGGAGCGCTACTCTGGGGTCGTGCGGATACCTTGTAGACACCTCGCAACAGGCGGTTGACCAGGGTTTTTGTCTTCGGGGCGGAGTTGCCGAACGTGCTACTTAGGCACCCCGAATGGGTCAGGTTTGAACTTCTGGTCAAGGGCTCACCCCCTTGGAGGAGGCTCCAGCCTGGCCCTTGTCGTCCGCCCCGGTAGGCTTGGTCGGCCCACGTGGGGACATCAATCTGGCGGTCGAGCCTTGGTCCCCGTCAACTGGAGAGGTCCTCTGGGTCCTCGGCACGGGCGCGTGGGCCCCGGCGCCTCCCTGACGATCAGGCCCATGGAGGGACACCGGGTTGTGATCCTCCCGAAGAAGGAGATCAGTTCCGTAATCCTCCTGAAGAAGGAGATCAGTTCCGCTCGCTCTGTGCCATGCTCACAGCATCTTCCTTCCCTACGCACAGACAGGGACACGCGCATGTATCGTCGCGACTTCTTGCTCATGCTTGCTCTGGGCGCCGCTGCGGCGACCGGCGGCTGCTCTCTTCTCCGCAGCTCCTCCGGCTCCGCAACCGTTACCCCCTCAGCGGGCCCTACTGCGGCTTCGTCGGCAGTTCCCCCTTCCACGCCCTCGCCGACTCCCTCCCCCACACCGAGCCCCTCTCACGGCCCGCTCTGGCTTCAGGACGGACCACCGTCCTTACCGGATCCCACGCCCCCTGACACGGTGATCACCGCCCTGCCAGAGAACGTCGGCAATACGGTGGCGCTCACCATTGACGACGGCGCGGACGCCTCTGTGATTGAGGCCTACTTGGACTTCGCCAATGACTCAGGGGTGCGCCTCACGTTCTTCGTCACCGGGCAGTACCCCGGCTGGACGGACCTCAAGGACAAGATGATGCCTCTGGTGGAGTCCGGGCAGGTCCAGCTGGGCAACCACACCTGGACACACCCGGGCCTGACTGAGATCTCCGAGTCCGACATCGTCTCCGAGCTCACCCAGTGCGAGCAGCTTCTCAATAATGTCTACGGGGTCACCGGGGTCCCCTTCGTGAGGCCCCCTTACGGTTACCGCAGCGAGTGGACGGACTCGGTGTGCTCCCGGCTCGGCTACACGACCTCCACCATGTGGTACGGCTCCTTCGGGGATTCGGGGCTGCTGACGGAGGACGTGCTTTTGGGCGAGGCCCAGAAGTGGCTTCTGGCGCAGCACATTGTCATTGGTCACGCGAACTTCCCGACGGTCACCCAGCTGTACGGGCAGATCATCGACATTCTGCGTGAGCGCCAGCTGCTGACAGTCACGCTTGACGACGTCTACTTCGGCCCCGGCCACGACCGCCACATTTAACGCGCCCGCGAGCGGGTTTCACCCGCTGGGGCGGCAAAGGCCGTCGCCCACGCGAAGAGAAGCGAAGAGAAAGGACTGTGGCGCACAAGAAGAGCGGTGTGGACTCTCAGCGGGGGTGGACGCCCTGTCGGATGAGCCCCACGGTGTGTCCGTCAGTGAGAGCCTCCCAGGAGGCCTCAATAATGTCGGTGCCCACGCCCACCGTGGACCAGGTGCGCTCGCCGTCGGTGATGTCAATGAGGACGCGGACAATGGCCCGCGTTCCCCGCTCGGAGTCCAAGATGCGCACCTTGTAGTCGGTCAGTTCGAAAGAACTGATCTCAGGGTAGACCTGCGCCAGGGCGCCGCACAGGGCGTGGTCGAGGGCGTTGACCGGACCGTTGCCCTCGCCGAGGGTCGCGTAGCGCTTTCCCCCCGCCCACAGGCGCACGGTGGCTTCGGCCTCTGTGGGGATCTCCCCGTCCACGGGCAGAAGCTGTTCACCGGGGACGGGGCGGGCCTGGATGGAGGCGCGCCAGGACTCCACGCGGAAGTACTCGGGCAGGTCCCCGCGCGCCTGGCGCAGAAGGAGCTCGAAGGAGCCGTCAGCCGCGTCGTAGGCGTAGCCGCGGGCCTCGCGGGCCTTAACGGCCTCGGTGACCTGCCCCAGGAGCTCGCCGTCACCGCCCGTGTCAATGCCCAACTCCCGGGCCTTGAGTTCAATGGAGGCCCGCCCCGCCATCTCGGAGACCAGCATGGTCATGGTGTTGCCCACGCGCGCCGGATCAATGTGCTGGTAAAGGTCGGGGTCGACGCGGATGGCGGAGGCGTGCAGGCCGGCCTTGTGGGCGAAGGCCTTGGTGCCCACGTAAGGCTGGCGGCCCGACGGCGCCCGATTGGCGATTGCCCCAATGGCGCGTGAAACGGCGCTGAGTTCGGTGAGGCGCTCGGCGCGCTCCCCGGCATCTCCGGGCAGGACCGTCCAGTCGGTCTTGATCTCCAAGTTTGCGATCATGGTCAGCAGGTTGGCGTTGCCGGTGCGCTCGCCAAAACCGTTGACGCAGCCCTGCACCTGACGAGCCCCGGCCTCCACGGCGGACAGGGCGGCGGCCACAGCGCACCCGGAGTCGTCATGGGTGTGGATGCCGACCGTGCACTTCTCCAGCCCGGCGGCATCTAAGGCCTGTCGCAATGCGGTGACACCGGCGGCCACGGCGGGAGGCAGGGTGCCGCCGTTGGTGTCGCAGGCGACGACGGCGACGGCGCCGGCCCTGGCGGCCTCCGCGGCCACCGCCAGGGGGTAGGGGGGCTCGGTGGCGGCGTCGCCCGCCTGGGCGTCGGCCCGCGCTGCGGCCGAGTCGGCGGCATGCCGGAGCCCGTCGAAGAAGTGCTCCAGATCCACCATGACCTCGCGCCCGGCCCCCCGGAGCACCTGGACGGTGTCCCGCACCATGCGCAGATTCTCCTCACGAGTAGTGCGCAGGGCCCGCTCGACGTGGACCGGGTCGGACTTGGCCACGATGGTGACCACCGGGGCACCGGAGTCTATGAGGGCGCGAACCTGGGCGTCGTCGTCGGCCCTGACCCCGGCCCGGCAGGTGGCGCCGAAAGCAACCAGTTTGGCGGTACGCAGCGTGAGCTCGGTGGCGGCACGGGCGAAGAACTCCGTGTCCTTGGGGATGGCGCCGGGCCAACCGGCCTCAATGTAGGCCACGCCCAGGTCGTCCAGGAGGCGGGCAACGGCGAGCTTGTCCGCCACGGTGAAGGACACCGACTGCTGCTGTGCGCCATCGCGCAAGGTCGTGTCGTAGGCCTGAACGTGCTGGACGCCGGCGTGCATCTGCTCCCCCTTTGCTGAACGGCCTGCTCGAGGCGTCGGCGAAACCCGGCCCGATCCCCGTGAGGCGGGAAGATCTCAGGCCAGGCGGTACATCCAGTTGTAGGGGTCCTCCTGGCGGCCGTACTGGATGTCGGTGAGACGATCGTAGACCTGGCGGGTGACCTCGCTGCCCTCCAGGTACACATCGAACCCTTCGCCCCTGAGGCGCCCCAGGGGCACCACGACGGCTGCGGTCCCGCAGGTGAAGACCTCGGTGACCCTACCCGCCGCAATGTCCGCGAGCAGGCCCTTCAGGCTAATGGTCTCCTCCACCACGGCGCGCCCGGCGTCGCACAGCATGCGAATAATGGCGCTGCGGGTGCTGCCCTCCAGAATGGTGCCGGTCAGGCGCGGGGTGCGCACGGTGCCATCGGCGTCGACGACCATAATGTTCATCCCGCCGAGCTCCTCAATATTCTGCTCCGTGACGTCGTCGAGGAAGCAGACCTGCTGGCATTCTCGGGCTTCGGCCTCGATCTGAGGCAGCAGCGAGGCGGCGTAGTTACCACCGGTCTTGGCCGCGCCGGTACCGCCGCGGCCGGCGCGGTGATACTCCGAGGACACCCAGATGCTAATGGGCTTGAGGCCATCAGGGAAGTAGGCCCCAGCCGGGGAGGCGATGACGTAGTAGTCGACGACGTCGGAGGCGTGAACGCCCAGGAAGGGCTCGGAGGCGAAGGCGAAGGGCCTCAGGTACAGGGACTCCCCCTGTCCGCTGGGGACCCAAGTGGCGTCGGCGCGCACGAGATCCACCAGGGAGGCGATGAAGTCCTCCTCGGGCAGCTCGGGCAGGGCCAGGCGCCGCGCTGAGGCGTTAAAGCGGGCGGCGTTGTAGCGGGGCCGGAAGGTCCACACCGACCCGTCGGCGTGACGGTAGGCCTTAATCCCCTCGAAGACCTCCTGGCTGTAGTGCAGCACGGCCGCCCCGGGGGACAGGGACAGGTTGGCGAAGGGGATGACGCCGTGGTCTCCCCACCCGGTGCCGCGCGTCCAGCGGGCGTAGGCCATGTGGTCGGTGAAAACAGTGCCGAAGTGCAGGCCCGTCAGGGATTGGGTGCGCTCAGCGTCGGTGGCGGGCGCCGGGTTGGGTGTCAGCGGGAAGCGGCCGGCGAGCTCGTCGGCCGCGGGAACGGGGACCGCGGCGGCGCGAGCCAGAGGGGTTTGAAGACCATCGAGCATGGATGCGGCAGCGGTTGTGTCAGGCATGGCGGCAGCCTACCCCTGGACCACACCTTGAACGGGGCTTTCTCATCTGCTGACCCGGGGATGGCGGGAGGTTGGCGGGAGAGCCGCTTAGGACGTCAGCGCGGCGGCGATCGCATCCCCGATCTGGCTGGTGGAGCGCACCGCATCCGAGGAGCGGATGAGCATGTCCGCCTCAACGGCCGCCTTCACCCGCTCGGCCGCCTCCTTGTGGCCAAGGTGGTCCAGCATGAGCGCAACAGCGGAGATCGTGGCGGTGGGGTCTGCTATGCCCTGTCCGGCAATGTCCGGGGCTGAGCCGTGGACGGGCTCGAACATAGAGGGATAGGTCCCGTCAGGATTAATGTTGCCCGAGGCGGACAGGCCGATGCCCCCGGTAATGGCACCGGCCTCATCGGTGAGGATGTCCCCGAAAAGGTTGTCCGTGACAATGACGTCGAAGCGGCCGGGGTCGGTGACCATATAGATGGTGGCGGCGTCCACGTGGCAGTAGTCGACCCTGACCTCGGGGTGCTCGGCGGCCACCGCCTCGACGGTACGGCGCCACAGGTGGCCGGCATGAACCAGCACATTGTGCTTATGCACCAGAGTCAGATGCTTGGCGCTGCGGGAAGCGGCCACCTCGAAGGCGTAGCGAACGACGCGCTCAACACCGTAGGCGGTATTGATGGAGACCTCGGTGGCGATCTCGTGGGGAGTGCCCACGCGCACAGCACCGCCATTGCCGCAGTACAGGCCCTCAGTGCCCTCGCGCACAACCACGAAGTCGATGTCTCCGGGGTCCCCCAGGGGGGTGGGCACGCCCGGGTAGTACTTGGAGGGACGCAGGTTCACATAGTGGTCCAGAGCGAAGCGCAGGCGCAGCAGTAGGCCCCGTTCCAGGACGCCGGAGGGGACAGTGGGGTCGCCGACGGCGCCCAGGAGGATGGCATCCTGGCCCTTAATGGCCTCCAAGTCCTCGTCGGTGAGGGCGTCCCCGGTGCGGTGCCAACGCTCTGCACCCAGGTCGAAGGTGGTGGGCTCAATGGTGACTCCGGTACCGGCCAGGGCCGCCTGGAGGACCTTGAGCCCCTCGGGCACAACCTCCTTGCCAATGCCGTCACCGGGGATCACTGCGAGCTTCACGGTCTGCGTCATACCGTCATTGTGCGCCGTCCACCGCCGGCATTCCCCTGGCGTCCGCCTGCTGGGAGAGCGGCGCCCGCGCGCTCCCCCAACTGCACGGAAACCGGGCGCGGATTGCGCCGGTCCATCGCCTCGCACGCCGGCCGAAGATAGCAGCGGAGGAGACACACGCATGTAGCCCTCCATCCGCTCTCCACGGCACACCTCTTCTTAGGAACTCGCATCCCTGACGCAGCTAAGGAACTCCGCGGTCCCGGGGTCACGAATCTGAAGTTGCCTCAATGAAGGACCTCCTGTAGAAAAGCAGGACCAACCAACAGATGAGCCAGCCGACCATGAGTACGATCATCACGTGACTGATTTCGAACGATCCAGTGAAGGCGCCTACCAAACTACCTATAGGCGCACCCGCAAAAACGACGGATCTGCTCTTAGCCAAGTATTGCCGTTGATATGGCCCTTTCGCGAGCCGCAACGTAGCCGAAGATGATCCAGAATTCCACACACCCATGGCTAATCCATACATGAACGCCGCACCGAACTGAAGCGGTATTTCAGTGAAGAATACCATCATTCCTAACGAACCGCATCTGATGAGATCGGCGGCCGTCGCATAACTCCAAGAATCAACCCTGTTGGCAAGCAGGAAAAACAACAAACTCGCACAGATCAAACCACCGTTCAGCATAGTGCTGTTAATTCCGTACATCTGAGGCGGCATGCCGATCACACGAAGGAGCAGCAGAGGGTACTGGGCGTTGAACACTCCCGCCCATACGTTAGACAACAGGCCAACCAGGACCAAAACGGCAAGCGGACGATTATCCCGAAGGAAAATCTTCGCGTTGTCGCTAGCCAAATCAGATTGAGCGCCCAAAGCACGGTAACGTATTGCGGTACCGAATAGAACTGTAATGATGGCAACTGCGAGCATCACGACGAGCGACCATTTAAACCCCTGGCCGAACAATGAGTCTTTCTCACTGGGAGTGGGGGTCGAGGGGTGAAGATGGTTGGAGTGGTGCGGGGAGGTGGGTGTGTCGTAGACGAAGGCACGCGG
>ERZ772964.47-NODE-47-length-66176-cov-47.7918_pt1 | contig 66176 bp, 50 predicted proteins | sample MGYA00580675_ERZ772964 | MGnify/ENA primary metagenome ERZ772964 (study PRJEB29015, sample SAMEA2737941) | human oral metagenome | biome: human oral; feature: human-associated habitat; material: dental | place: China | collected 2139 ... | reverse complement strand
CATCGTCATTTCCTGAAGACTGTGCACGCTTGAAGCTCAGCAGTGCACGAGCCAGCCAGGCGGGTCTGAGGGAAATGATGATGTAGATGAAGAATGAGGACTATAGTAATGAGTAGTTTGGAATCAGAGCTAGTCGGGCGAACAACAAAAGACGATGATGTGGGCAAAGAGATAGAACAGAAGCTGGTAAACGCTTGTGCTAAAATATAACCATGGATGAAGAAGCGGTACATCAACAGCGCTTTCGGGAAGCTGACGAAGCCAGCACTGCTAAACGAGCCCTGATCTTAGGCGTCCCTTACCGGGACATGACTAACGAAGAAGCGACCATCCCCCTGATCCAGGGTATGATGGAAATCCCAGATATGTACCGCTACAAAATGATCCCTCTGGCTAAAGGTAGCTACATCACCCCATCTATCTACGGCATCACCCTGGACACCCCCGAATCACGCTTGAAGGAGATCAACGCTCAGGCGGAGCGGGACTCTGAGAGTGTCCGGTATGAAGTCATCTCCAACTCGTCATTTCGCAATATCATGCGTCGCTATGACCCACCCAAGAACGTAGTCTACCACGATGTTCAGATCAGCTCAGAGGGAGATAGTGACACCATTCACAAAGTCAGCATCGAGCTGGACGAAGTGCGGCCTGATGATATCTTGAACTATTTAATTCTCCAAGCAGACAAGTTAGGTGCGTCAGATATTCATCTCGAGCACCAGCGTGATCAGGTGCGAGTTCGCTTCCGAATCGACGGGGCATTGCACCCGGTGGCGACGTTATCGCATGATAAGTACCGGGTTTTATTCAGCTCAATTGCCAGTGCAGCTAACTTATCGACGGCCGCTATGGAGGCGCAGTCAGGGCATATCGTCCGAGAGATTGGTGAGCTACGTAAGTCGTTCCAGCTATTAGACAAGTCAGGGCAAGTATACCAGGCGGAGGCGGACGATCATACTCTGAATATGCGTATTGAGACAGTGCCAACTATGTATGGTCAAGATGCCGTAATCCGTCTATTTAACTTTCGTTCCGAGATGCTCAGCCTTGACGTACTGGGTCTTGACGATAAGGAAATGGTTGAGTTTAAGGAGATCATCTCACACCCGCATGGCATGGTCATGGTGGTCGGGCCGACCGGCTCGGGTAAATCAACTACGCTATTTAGTATCGTTAATGCCCTTAATGACACTAGTCGCAAGATTCTCACTCTGGAAGACCCGGTAGAGTTCGACATCCCGGGCATTACTCAGATCCCGGTCGATACGACTCACGGGCAGACTTTCGCCGATAACGTGCGGACTATTCTTCGTCTCGATCCTGATGTAGTGATGGTCGGTGAGATCAGAGACAATGACACGGCTAAGACGGCTATCCAGGCAGCCATTACCGGACATCTGCTCCTAGCCACCTTTCACGCTCAGGACGCCGGCTCGGCTTTTGCTCGAATCATTGATATGATCGGCATCAACCCGGTCTTTACCAGCGCTATTCGAGTGGTGATTGGCCAGCGCCTGGTTCGCCGATTAGATCCGGCCACCAAGATAGAGTATGAGCCTGATGAAATGACCAAGCAGTGGATTAGGCAGAGTCTGGCAGATTTACCGGACGGCACAGATAAACCTGACTTAGACCATATTCGACTCTGGCGCCCGGGCAAGTCTGAGGAGAATCCCTTTGGCTACAAAGGTCGCCAGGTGCTGATGGAGCAGTTACTGGTTGACGATGATATTGCTAAGTTTATTAGTGGTGAAGTCAAGGATGTTAACGCTAATGCCATCACCAATACAGCTCGTCGAGCCGGGATGATTACTATGCTGCAGAAGGGTATCCTGAAAGCGCTAGCCGGCGAAACCACCCTGGAGGAAGTCAATCGGGTGTTGTAGTGAGGTTGCTTACTGCCGTCTTTTTGCCATCATGACTATATGTGGTAATATATGTGAGAGATTAAGTCTAAGTTATTAGGAGTGCTATGAGTGATTTAGTTAAAGAGATTGCCGATGCTCAGAAGAAGCCGGCGGTCGTCGATGTTCGCAGCGGCGATACCGTGCGAGTCTATCAGAAGATTCAGGAAGGTAATAAGAGCCGTATCCAGATGTTTGAAGGAGTGGTGATCCGGACGGATCGCAAGAACTCACTAACCAGTCGGATCACGGTGCGCCGGATTGCTTCCGGAGTAGGGGTTGAGAAGTCGTATCTACTCCACTCTCCCTTAGTCGAGAAGGTGGAGGTAGTTAAGCGGAGCAAGGTGCGTCGCAATTACCTATCTTACTTGCGCCAGCGCTTCGGTAAATCAGCTCGTCTGACCGGCAAGGCTTTTGATAAGAGTATCAATGACATCGGCGATGAGTCGGCTAAACAGGCGGTGGCAGAGGCAAAAGCTACCGCTAAGGCGGCAGCAGAAGCTAAGGCTGATGCTAAGGCGAAGGAGCAAGCCGAGCTTGAGGCTAAAGCTGCTGAGGTGACTGCTCGTCACCATGACAAATAGCCGTATTATTATCGGTATTGATGAGGTGGGGCGTGGTCCGCTAGCCGGACCACTTGTTGTTGGGGCGGTAGCTCTGGATAACCGGGTGGTGTATGAGGGTCTGGCTGACAGTAAGCAGCTGAGCCCTAAGAGGCGACTTGAGCGTTCTATTTACGTCAAAGAGCGGGCGCTCGGAATCGGGCTGGGCTGGGTCGATGCTAGCCGGCTTGACCGAATCGGCATGACCCGAGGGCTAAAACTGGCGACTCGTCTGGCTTATCGACAGCTACCGCCCGGGCTAAGAGATAAGGCTGATAACCTGGTGATCGATGGCAATATTAACCTGTTAGACAACCCGGAGGCGACTGTACTGGTCAAGGCAGATGCCAAGGTGCAGGCGGTTTCCGCCGCCTCGATCGTGGCTAAGGTGGCAAGAGACCACTATATGAGTCGATTATCCGAGCTTTACCCGGGCTATGGCTTTGAGCGACATATGGGCTATGGTACTAGAGACCACCTGCGGGCGATTCGAGACCGGGGAGTTATCCCCGGTGTGCATCGACTGAGCTTTCGACCGGTTCGACAATTCTTGGGTGAGGAAGTGACGACTAAGAGCCGGTCTACCCAGACTACTGGTCAGCTGGCGGAGGCGGAAGCGGCGAATTATCTGGTGCGACAGGGCTATACTATAATTGACCGTAATTGGCAGACCAAGTACTGTGAGGTCGATATCGTAGCAAAGAAAGGTGACCGGATCTACTTCGTTGAAGTTAAATATCGGGAGGTAGATCGGCATGGCAAAGGGCTTGACGCTATTACACCCGCCAAGCTACGCCAAATGCACCTGGGTGCAGAAATGTATCTGCTGTGGCGGAGTCAGCAGTGCCGGGGGTTGAGTCCGCAGCTGATGGCGATGTCACTCAGCGGCATACCACCTCAAGTCGACGACCAAGTCGCTATTGTTTGACACTTTGCCTAGTGATGCTGTAGTATTCACCTAACTATTCATAGTCGTACCTTAGGAGGTAACGATGGCGCAGGTAGAGATGGCAATGGCCGGGTCAAAAGGGATTGTTCCCGGGGCGAGTCGTTCGGTAGCATACTATAGTGGTCATGAATTGGTTTTCTTGGCCACTAAGTATCTGATGAGAAGTCTGAAGGGGCTGAGGCGAACTGAAATCGAGGATATTTATGTAGGTCGCCCCCGAGAAGATGGGACGGATCGACCTCGCATCAAGTATCGTTTGATTCGGAATGAAAACACCTGCCAAGCTCTGATGGTGGTAAAGGAGCCGAGCAGGTACGATGTGGAGTGCTTTGGCGTGACTACGGTGGCGCTGACTGACCTGGAGTACCGGCTGATGACGGCCGGGCTTAGCGAGACGCAGTGTCCGAGAGTGGCGAAGAATCGCTACCGCATCGAGCATTTACTCGGTAGCTCATTGAAGCTCAATCAGGAGGCACGGGCGTATGCCTATGTCTACAAGGGTGATCTGAAAGGGCTGGTGACGGTCAACTTCAAGAATCTGACCGAGCGGAAATTCGGGGAGGTGCTTGATAGTACCAGTCTGCTGCTGGGGCGGTGTTGCAACCTGGTTGAAGGGGCGGCACTAGCCGGTCGCACTTACCGGGAATTGACATCATACCTGGAGGGTGACCTTCACTACCGCAAGTTACCTCCATGGAGTCGACTGGCTGACTAGCCGGTCGGTCCCCGTGGTAGCCCTCTCGTTTCGACGGGAGGGCTATATTTCTCGACGAAGAAAGTCTGTTAGGACGGGACGGTTCCGTTTGATCCAGCTGAGACGCTGAACTATATCGTTGTGACCCAGCTTGATAGTGCGACTGAGGGCCGGCGCATTGATGCCCCTAAAGAAATTATCATATTCAACCAGCTGATCATCGGTACTGAGATGATGCCCGGCGACTTGGACGTAACTGTCGTAATTCATATCGCCACCGAAGACTTCCTCAATCCATGACCAATTATGTCTGATCCAGTACCAGGCGGTCGAACGGGTATATCGGTTGGCCATTAATCCGCTGATGAAATAGTAATTATCTTGCGGTCGGATCAGCGTGGTTACAGTTGAGCCGGTCAGTAGCTTATCAGCTTGACTGAGGTCAGTAGTTGCGGTTAAAGCACTGCAAATGTCCAGACGCAATTCGACATCTTGGACTGAGAGATAGAGTTCCCATAGCTGATCGAAAACGCCCGGTCGATCTAGCCTGACTTCGGCGGAGAGAACGACCGATCGTAGGTTGCTGTCGATTTGACTGATATCCGCAGTGTGCTGTTGGTAGAGATCGTCGCAGTAGGCGATCGCCTGTTTATCTCGGGCATAGATCAGTCTGGACAAGATGATGGGTCGAGCCTTAGTGTCATTAATATCGTCTGCATGGCCTTGGAAGATACGGGTAAATTGACCTTTGAATAAACCGGAGACGAATTGTCTCAGCGCAGCTTGTTCGTCTGAATTTAGGTCAACCAGTCGATCCAGCCCGGCAGTCAGCCCGGCCACCTTACCGATCATCGCTTGATTAGTCTCATGTCCGACCTCGCTTAGCAGATCTAATTGTTGGCTGATGTCGCAACGACCGAGCTGAGATAGGAAGAATGATTCTTGGAGAAGCTCAATCTTGTCGATAGTACCAAGGTCGCTAAATCGTCGGCGTAGCCCGATGAAGAGCTGATCATCGTACTCGGTCAGATAGTGACCGTCACCACCGACATTGAGCTGAATTGTTTGATCAGTTGGTGCATCCAGAACGATCTCCGGTTCGGTCATTAACTTAGGCGCATCTGGCAGATTGCAAAATAGGGGTACGGGGCGAGCCTCGACGGATGAGTCGGTGTGCAAGGGAGCCTGTTTCAGTCGGAGTCTCTTTGGCTCGATTAAGTCGGCGGTGATAATCGGGTAGCCCGGCTCAGTCAGCCAAGACTTCATCAGCTGAGCGATATCCAGTTTACTAACCTCAGACATCGCTTGCCACAGGTCGTCGGCAACGGTATTGCCATACTTGTGCTTAGTAAAATAGTGTCTGAGGGCTCGACGGAACTGTTCTTCGCCGATCAATCGGCGGAGCATCTTCATCAGTCTCTCTCCCTTGATATAGACGATCGCTCCGTCAAACAGGGTAGCGATCTCGTCAGGCGAGCCGACCGTCTGCCGGACGGCTTGGACACCGGCTAGAGAGTCTCGGGTCAGAGCGTAAAAGACATCGTTAGCCTGGAAGTCATCCATGACGCGATACTCAGGGTGTAGCCGGTCGGTTACAATATGCTCCATCAAACTGGCGAAGCTTTCGTTGAGCCAGAGATCGTCCCACCACGCCATCGTCACTAAATTACCGAACCATTGGTGGGCGATCTCGTGAGTGATAGTGATGGCGACGGACTCTCGGGTGTCTACGGCGGAATTATTGTCGGCCAGCATCGCTGACTCTCGATAAGTGATCAGCCCCCAATTCTCCATCGCTCCGGCAGAGAAGTCGGGTAGTGCTACGTTGTCCAGTTTGGGTAGAGGATAGTCGATTCCGAAATAGTCCTCGTAAAACTCAACCGACTTGACGGCTGTATCTAAGGCGTAGTCCAGCAATCCGGTCGGTTGAGCCGGGGTAGCGTAGACATTGACTTTGACACCTCGCTTGGTCCGATCGGATTTACTGATAAAGTTACCGCCGACAAAAGCCAGCAAATAAGTCGACATCTTGGGCGTAGTCTGAAAATGCCAGGTGTGGTTGACCTGTTCGCCGGGCATGTTGGACAGAACGGTCTGCACGTCGGGACTGTTAACGGTAATGGATAAGTCAAAGGTAGCTTTAGCTGACGGCTCATCAATACAGGGAAAGCATTTTCTGGCATAGTGTGACTCAAACTGAGTGGCAAACAAGCGGCGAGTATGTCCGTCCTGACGATATTTACAGAGATACAGCCCATTCATGGCTGTATCGCTGAGCCGTCCTTGAAACTGGACGGTAATCTCATTGGCGGTGTCGTCAATGATAAGCTCGTCTTCACTTAATCGCCAGTCGGGACTGTCGTTTCGCTCCGTTTTGACCGATAAGATATCCAGATCTTTACTGTGTAGTCTGGCCTGCTTACCGACAGTCTCTCCTGTTACGGTGACTTGTCCACTGAAGCGTGACTGCTCCGGCTCTATGTTTAACTGCAATTGATAGTGCTGTGGCGCAAAATAGTCCAACAATCGTCTAATCTTCCCCATAATTATATTGTACAATAGGTGCGATGGCACAATATCAACATGTGGTATGGCAAGCGATGATTGCCTTCCCGATACTGGCGGCGGTAGTGACGCTACCTTATTTGATCTACTGTTACCGTCGGTACGGCTCAGTGTTGGGATTGAGGGTGCCGATTATTTACTCGTTTATCTTATATCTGTTGTGCTGCTACTTCCTAGTTATCATGCCCCTGCCCAGTCGGGAATATGTTGCCAAGCTGACCGCCCCCAGGCTTCAGCTGATGCCCTTTGCTTTTATCGGCGATATCGGGCGGGAAGCGGGCGCACTGGGTGGTGACCTGCTCAGTGCGATGAAGTCGATTATCGCTAATAAGGCTACTTATCAAGCGTTGATGAACCTGCTGATGTTTGTTCCGTTTGGTGTCTACCTGCATTATTATTTTGGCTATAAGCGGCGTCGGGTAGTGATCGCCTCGCTAGGTTTGTCGCTCTTCTTTGAGCTAACCCAGCTGACAGGACTATACTTCATTTACCCCCGGAGTTATCGGCTGTTTGACGTCGATGATCTGATGATGAATACGCTGGGCGGATTCCTAGGTTACCTAGCGGCAATCCCGCTGGCCAAGTTCTTGCCTAGTCGAGCCGATATTAATCGAGCCAGCTATCGACGCAGTCAGAAAGTGTCGCTTCTCAGGCGTTTAGTGGCGCTATTTTGTGATGCGGTCTGTGCCGGTGGGTTAGTGATGGCGGTCAATCTAGGGCTAAATCTGGCGGGAAGGCATCCTAGTGCTATTTCGGATGTGATAACGGTCGGTTTGCCGATCTTTGGCTATTTTGCTTTCTTGCCGATCGTCTTTAACAGTCAGACAGTTGGACAAAAGCTGACTCGGATGCAGATAGCTCGCCTTAGGGGTAAGCCGGCTCGTTGGTATCAGCTGATCATGCGGATAGTTATTATCGCCATCGTTATGGTGGCAATTCCCCATGCAGTGATGAGTGGCGTGATCTGGCTAGACACTCATGGGCTGATTAACGGTGAAGGAACAACGATCCTATCGATAGTGGTGCTGGCGGGCTATGGTTTCTTCGTGCTGGTTCAGCTGATCAGGGCTTTGGCTCGGCGACCGCTCTTTTATGAGCGATGGACTAGAACCAAGCTGGTCTCGACGACCGCTATTACTCCGACGGGGCAGCTAAAGGAAGACGAACCAGCCGATGACGAAGCCGGTAAGGCCGAGTCAGCTGAGACAGAGGCTCAGTCTGAGCCTCGAACCAAGGTCAATGATGACGACGGTGCGAAAGAGAAAGACGCCTTGTAGCGCCCGAGCATATTGCGTGAGAGCGTATTGCATGAGAGTGGCCAGTCTGCTAAGATACTAGTATCAGATCCGGCCGGTAGGTCGGACTTTTTAATCAGAAGGGAGATGTATGGAAGGGCTAGATATCAAACAAATGATCACGATGGTGCATTCAATTGCCGACGAGAAGAATCTCTCCGAAGACGAGGTAATGCAGGCGGTGGAGGCGGCGATTGCGGCTGCCTGGCGCCGAGATAACGGCACTAGAGAGATGAACGTGCGAGCTGAACTTAATCGAGAAGACGGCACTGCTAAGGTGATCGTTCATTATGACGTAGTTGAGACTCCCGAGGGGATAGGTCAGATTACCTTAGAGGAAGCAAAGAAGATAGATAAAAAAGCTCTGCTCGGCGGTGTGATTGAGCAGGAGTTCGAAGCTAAGAGCTTCGGACGGGTGGCGGCTCAGACTGCTAAGCAAGTACTCTTGCAGAAGCTACGAGAGTTTGAGCGGGAGACTATGGCGAATGAATATGGTAGTAAGATTGGCAAGATCATTACCGGCACAGTAATCCGGGTAGAGTCGAGAGTGATCAGACTGGATCTGGGACATGGCGAGGGAATTATGCCCGGTAGCGAGCAGATCCCGGGGGAGCATTTGGTGACCGGGAGCCGTATCCGAGCTCTGCTGAAGAATATTGATCGAGACAGCAATCGTGGTCCGACTATCATCTTGTCTCGGGCTGACGCTCAGTTTGTTAAACTCTTGTTCCTTCAGGAAGTGCCCGAGATTGAGACGGGCACGGTCGAGATAAAGGCGATCGCCAGAGAGGCGGGGCGCCGCACTAAGATCGCTGTCTATAGCAGCAGTAGCGATATCGATCCGGTGGGGACTTTTGTTGGGACGAAAGGCGTACGGGTTCAGGCGGTGATGAACGAGATTGGCGACACGGAAAAGATCGATATCATCACCTACGACCATGATATCCGCAACTACATCGCCAATGCTCTAAGCCCGGCGGAAATTAGCCGAATCGATATTAACGAATCAGATAAAACAGCTACCGTATATGTGACCGAGGCGCAACAGTCGGTTGCTATCGGGCGACAGGGGCAGAATGTTCGTTTGGCTTCTCAGCTGACCGGTTATGACATTGATATCGTAACGGAATAAGATAATTAGCACTCTTGTTGATAGAGTGCTAATTTGTTATCATTGAAGCATGGATTACTTTGACCGACTAGCTGATGACGCTCGAGCTGCCTTAAAGCAGGCTGAGCTACTGGCGCATTTGACCAGGTCTCCTAAGCTGGAGACTAGCCACTTGCTCCTAGCGATCATTGGTCAGGATGAGACTCCGGCGGCTACTCTGCTGAGAGAGATGAATGTTGACCCCGAGCCTATCCGACTGGCGATCAAGCTGAAGCCGGGCATCGTTGTCTCGAATGGGCCGATTTCCATTGAGCCGTCCGGCACGGTGAAAGTGACGGTTAATATGGCGGTTCGTCTAGCTGAGGAGGCGGGCGAAAGCAGCTGTGATACTACCTACTTGCTATTTTGCATGATCTGCCAAAGGGGAGCTAAGGCCGGTGTGCTGCTGGAGCAGCAGGGTGTCGATATCGATGAGCTGATGAATCACATTACTCGTTTTCTGCAGGACGATAAGCCGTCTTATGTCGAAGCTGGCGAGGCGCAGTCGGGACACAAAGACGGCCGGGCCGGCGGTTCGTTCCTTAGTAGGTATACGACTGACTTGACTAGGCTGGCGCAGGCCGGTCAGCTTGACCCGGTGATCGGGCGTCAAGCGGAGATAGATCGCTTGATCACCATTATTAGTCGCAAGACGAAGAATAATCCGGTGCTGATTGGCGAAGCCGGTGTCGGTAAGACAGCGGTCGTAGAGGGCTTAGCTCGGCAGATCGCCTGTGGTGAGGTACCTGACTTCTTGCAGCGCAAGCGCCTGCTGGAGGTTGACCTGGGGGCGATGGTGGCGGGAACGAAATATCGAGGTGAGTTTGAGGATCGTTTGAAGCGCCTGATCAAGGAGGTCGACACTGACGACAATGTGATCATCTTTATCGATGAGCTTCACTTGCTGGTCGGGGCGGGCTCAGCCGAGGGGTCTATGGATGCAGCTAATCTACTAAAACCCGCTTTGGCTCGGGGTAAGTTTCGCCTGATCGGCGCTACCACTAGCGACGAATATCGTAAGTTTGTCGAGAAGGATACGGCCCTGGCTCGCCGGTTACAAGAGATCGTAGTTAAAGCACCCGGTACGGCCGACACGATCAAGATCTTGACCGGACTGGCGCCTCGCTATGAGGAATATCATCATGTGCGGATCTCGGAAGATGTGATCAGCGAAGTGGTGCGACTGAGCGACCGATATCTCAGTGAGCGTCAGCAGCCGGACAAGGCGATCGACGTGCTGGACGAGACGGCGGCTCGAGTGCGGATTGCTAATGCCGGTAGTGAGCAGGCTAAGGAGTTGATGGCCTATCGGGCAGAGGCTAAGAAGTTAGCCAAAGATATGGAACGGGCTGTGGCTGAGGAAGATTATGAGCATGCCGCTCTCTACAAGATGCGTCTTAGCCAGCTCAAAGATCTGATTGGTCACCTGGAAAAGAAGCAGAGCGAGGGCGATTTTGTGGCTGTCAAAGTTAATGACGTGGCTCGCTCGGTGAGTCAGATGACCGGTGTCCCGCTGGAGCAGCTCAAGCGATCCGAGGCGGTCAAGCTGGCGAATCTGGAGAAGCGGCTTGGCGACCGGGTGATTGGTCAGCATCAGGCGATTGAAGCAGTGGCTCAGGCAATCAGGCGTTCCCGAGCCGGTATCGGTGATCCGCACCGACCGATCGGCTCGTTTATCTTTCTCGGTTCAACCGGAGTGGGTAAGACGGAGCTGGCTCGGGTGCTGGCTCAAGAAGTGTTTGGCTCCGATAAGAGCCTGATCAAGGTAGATATGAGCGAATATACTGAGCGGCATACCGTATCACGTTTGGTTGGAGCGCCGGCCGGTTATGTCGGCTACGACGACGGCGGCCAGCTGACCGAGCGGGTGCGCCGGCAACCTTACTCAGTGGTACTATTCGATGAGATTGAGAAGGCTCATCCTGATGTTTTTAATATTTTGCTCCAGATCCTGGAGGATGGTGTCTTGACCGATGGTCACGGCAAGGTGGTTGACTTCTCTAACTGTGTCGTTATCCTGACCAGTAATGTGGGGGCGAGCGAGCTTGGTCGAGAATCGGTCGGCTATGCTGTCTCAGGTGAGGAAGCGACTGATGCTCATCGTCGTTTACGGGGTGAGAAAGCGCTAAAAGCCCTGCGTCAGACGATGCGTCCGGAGTTAATTAACCGTTTTGATAAAGTGGTGCTATTTAACGGCTTGGGTACTAAGGAGGTCGGTCAAATCTTGAATATCATGCTGGAGCGGCTAAGTCGACGTCTCCAGCCCAAGGGTATAGCCTTTACTATCACGCCGAAGCTACGGCGCTATCTGATTGATCATGGCTACGACGCTAAGTATGGTGCCAGGCCACTGCGTCGGATCATCCAAGATAAGCTGGAGAGTGTCCTGGCAGATCAGCTAATCCTCGGCAAGATCAAGCGAGGGCAAGTGGTGCGAGCTGATCTGACTAACGGTGATGAGGTAGTGATCAAGGCTCAGTCCGGCGTAGCGACTAATCGACGCCTCAGAGCGGTGTGATAACCGGGCTATGGCTAAATCCAAGACCAAGTTTGTTTGCCAGCAGTGTGGAGCGGTATACCCTAAATGGACGGGGCGATGTGAGAATTGCGGTTCGTGGAATTCGCTGGTAGAGACCATCCCGGCACCGGTTGGTAAGTCGGCGGTAGCTCGTAGTAGCGGTCAGGTTATTCGTCCGGAACGAATCAAAGATGTGGCGGTGGATCGGGTGAGTGCTCGACTGGATACGGGCATAGCTGATCTGAATGTCGTTCTGGGTGGCGGCTTGATGCCGGGTGGAGTGACTTTAATCGCCGGCCAGCCGGGTATCGGTAAGTCAACTATTCTGATGCAAGTTAGCTCTCATATCGCCAAAGGCAAAAAAGTACTCTACGCCAGCGGTGAAGAGTCGGTCTCGCAGATCAAGCTGCGGGCGGCTAGACTGGGAGCCGGCAGTAGTGACGACCTCTTTTTAGTGGCGACAACTTCGGCTGATGATATCGCTGCTACCATTGCCGGCGGTGAATATAAGGTAGCGATCGTTGACTCGATGCAAACAGTGGCGTTAGCTGAGGTGTCCAGTGCGCCGGGAACCGTTAGTCAGATCACTAATAGTGCCAATATTATCATCCGGGCGGCTAAGCAAACCAATACAGCCGTGATCCTGGTCGGACACATCACCAAGGAAGGATCAATTGCCGGACCGAAGATTTTAGAGCATCTGGTTGATACGGTGCTTAGCTTTGAGGGAGACCGCTATGGCGGCTTTAAGATGATTCGGGCGGTCAAGAACCGTTACGGCTCGACCTCTGAGGTCGCCATCATGGACATGACTCAGCAGGGCTTGCGAGTGGTTAACAACCCTAGCGCCACTCTGCTGGCTGAGCGGGCTGACACTGATGGTTCAATAGTCCTGGCAACCCTGGAGGGCAACCGACCGCTACTAGTCGAAGTGCAGGCACTGGTGAATAAAACCAGCTTCGGCTACCCGAAGCGGACGGCTAGTGGCTTCGATGTTAACCGTTTGACTTTACTGGTGGCAGTACTGGAGCGTCGCACTAAGCTACGGCTGGCTGATCGGGATATCTTTATCAATATTGTAGGTGGACTCAAGCTAAATGATCGGGCGGCTGATTTAGCCATCTGTATGGCGATTGCTTCAGCCACGGCAGAGCGTAAGCTCAAGGATGGGGCGGTGGTCTTCGGTGAGATTGGACTAGGTGGTGAGATCCGATCAGCGATTATGTCTGAGCGGCGAATCGCCGAAGCCAAGAAGCTGGGCTTCAAGTATGCCATTGCCCCGAGGAGTGCTGCGAAAGACAAATTTGTTATCCCTGCCACCGACCTGAGGGATGCCCTTAACCAGCATTTACATTAGGGCTATGCTACAATTTTACTGTCATCATGAATAGACAGATAAATCCGCCGGATCAGTCGGTAACAGGGGCGAATAACACCGGTACTGATGGATGGTCGGTGGATCGTGAAGAGATTGAGCCGGTCAAAACGGCTCCGCTATCAAGACGGCTTGCTGAAGTTACTGACTCCTTTAAGCTGGCTTTTGCCAAGGTGCGGACCTCAAGACAGCTGAAACTGATCGACAGGACTCTCGATAACACTCAGCCACATGGGTCAAGGAGCGGTCAGCTTGGAGTCTTGCTTGACCGTCTAGCTCCTAGGACTAATCGTGATGAGTCGGAGAAGTATCGTCGGCTTAACCAGCTGGTTGATCAGGGTAAGCTGGATCTAGGAAACGAGCAGGTGCTTGGTGAATACTTACGGCGAATTAGCCTAGCTCATGACAATACGGCTGTAGCCGAGAACCACCGGTTCGTTACCGATTTGATCGGGCAAGGTAAGATCAATCTGTCTAACCGAGAGGTCTCCAGGGGATATCTAAAGATTGCTCCATCTGACGACAATACAGCAGCTTCTGAGCGTCCGGGGGCGAGGAGAGCAATTAATACCGGCAAGCACCTCTCTAATGATCAGACGGTAGACGATTTCCTTGACTCGGTTGGTGAGCACCACGCCTTTGATGCGAACGGCTTTTTAGAGGGGCTCAATATTCCGATAGAGAAGATAGCCGGTAATGAGCATATCAAGCAGCTGGCCGTCAATTGGTTGGAAGATATGGCGGGGTGTACTCATCCGGATGATAGCTATCCGTTGAGTACAGAAGATTTGTTAGTCAAGGATCCGCGCTTGTTTGACATATTAGAGGAGATCAGTGCGAGCGATGATGGCAAAAAACTCTTAGTGAACGCCGTCAATCGTTCGGGCAAGAGCATTCAGGAGTTTGGTGATTTATCGGCAAGGGCGGAAAAGGGTAATATTATACACAGGCAGTTTTACGAACGGCTTAACCGCAGGAGTAAGGAAGAAAGAGCGTTCGCCGGCAAAGTGCTATCAGACTTGACGAAGTATAATCATCTGATTAGGCGGCTGGGCTGGCAGCTACCGCAAGATGATAAGCTATGGAGCGAACAGCCTTTCCGCTGTGATGATTGCTCCAGCTTATCTAAGGGCATTGACGACATGATTGGCACTCAGGACATCATTTATCAAGTAGGCTTGATTGATGGTCATGACGTCGACCGACTATATCATTATCAGTATCGCAAGATAGATCGGATGTTTAGCCTGGGTACAGCAGATCGGCAGTACTTTATTAGTCCAAATCTAGAACCCAGCGGTGATGATGAGAGGGCGAATTACTGGCACGAGCAGTCAAAGTACTTGGGGGCTACCGCTATGCAGACTTGTATCGGGTGCGCTTCTGTCATGGCGGAGAGGGAAGGACTGGCTATGTCTGACCTGATAGATGAAAATGGCGTCTTAAAAGACGCCTTTTTCGAGAATTCTCCTGAGTCGCTCTTGGGTCAATTTGACGTGGCCGGTCTGCTGGATCATTACTATACACCGCTAGATAATGTACGATGCGCCCGGATAGCGGAGTTTCTCGAGGAGCATCGGGATCAGACTAATGAGGATGATGGCGGAAGGATGCTGGTTGACTTCATTAGGAATAATTTGAAGAGCGATGACGGTACCTATGATGTCAAGGTAATTGAACAATTTCGTTATTCTCTTGGCCCTCGTTTTGTCGCAGAGTATCAAAAATCACTAAATGGCGGGCAAGAGAAGGAGAGATTCTACGATGAGGTATTCTTGCGATATCGTTCGGCGCATGACTGTCTCGATGCGATAATGCCCAGACTGGATCCGGACTGGCGGTCTCACTATAGTAACGCTGAGAAAGCATATTTCAAGTTCATTTCCAAGGTATGCTCTCATGGAAATCACGATTTTAATTATGCGAACTACGTTGATGCCGATAGTGCCGGTGAGCTACGCAGAGCTACGGTTCGCCACTTTGACGCTAATGGTCCGACAGATGAGCTAATCCGTCAGATGTTATTTAAGGATATGAATCTACTGCGCAAGTACCCGGAGCTATGTGTTAATACCGCCGGATTGTCGGACGGTGAGATGGCTCTATTTAAGTTTTGCGAGAACTATCGGGTGAATAATAGTAATATTAGGAAATGGGGGCTGACCCCGGATAATCTGTCCGACTACGTTAATGACTATGGTTTGACCGGCAGGCTGATCGATCAGATCCTGCTGAGTGATATTGATTTCTTACGGAAGAATCCTGATCTCCAGGCAAGGCTATCGGACGATAAGAAGGCCCTTCTCGGGTTTTGCGAGCAGTACGGCATTGATACTGACGAGATCAAGAAGTATCAACTAACTCTTGACAACTTGACTGACTACTTCGACGCTAATGGTCCTAAGCCAAAGTTCTGGCAAGACGCCTTTGCATCTGACGCTCACAATCTAGACTTAATTTATGAATACTACCAGAGCCAAAACAAGGCCGGTAGAAAACGGATGGGGCTGGATGGTAAGCAAATAGCGGTGATGGAGGGGTATGACGGCATAGACGAGGGAAATGATTGGAATAGACCTCGCCAGGTGTTTGGGTCGTATATCAAGGAGCATTATGACCGGCTAACCACTGACCAAATCAAACAGGTCTCGGGTATCATCGTTCGTTTGATTGACTCCAACTCCAGTGAATTGGCGGAGCGTTCGGGAGACTTCGCTCGTGAGTTGCTCGAGTTGGATATAGACAAGATCCCCGAGGCACTGGATAGGGTGGAAGATATCTTCATCCATAATCACTCACCATACGTCGGTAAGAACTACCTGGTCTTCCGCACTATATACTCGTCCGCCAATCTGGGGGAAGACTTTGACTTTAGCTTTAGCTCGTTTAACACGATCAGTCCCGTCCTCCAGCAAGCCACCGGCGATATAAGGAGCGGCAAGCTGGATCAGATGCTAAATAGCCGGGATACCATCATTATCTCGGACTTGCTCCGAGCCTCCCTCGGCTCGAACAATCGCTCAATCCGAGAATACTTGGACACTCTGAAAAACGGTCAGGCTTTACTCGATCAGTTAAGCTCCGGCGAGCTGGATTGGAGCACCTTTAATCAACCAACCAGCCTGATGGATAAAGATACTAAAGCTAACTACGACACCCTCAGTATCTTTGCTTGGCACTTAGCTACTCTCTACAACAGTACCTTGCCCGGTAAAGAACATCCCTATCAACTGGTCCATCAGCAAGCAGATCAAGATGTAAACAACGCTCTCCAATCCGATTTCACCAACCTAACCAGCCTGATCAAGCCCAACAGCCGATACACCCTGGCTGACCGAGCCGTCCGCTACTTTGCTCACTTCGTCGGTATCGAGGATTTAGCCGGTGCTGAGCGGTATATGGATAATGTAGTTAAGGAAGCAGACGCCAGAAACCGTCGGACTGCCGAATACCTTACTAATACAGATGAGCCTAAGCTTCAGTTGGGCGACTTAGTCAAAGATATAGGTGGAACTGATGGCTATGGTATCCGTTATCTCTCCGACATCTTTCAAAACGGCTCTATTTCCAAGGAGTACTTGGGTAACTCATCTCGTAGTGAGTCTACGCCACTTGGTACCGATATGAACGTGGTATTGCGCCAACCACGAGGTAAGTGGGCGGTCAACCAAATCACCGATAATCACGGCAAGCGTATGCTAGCTGAGGTTCATGGCGGTGGCCTCTGGGCGGTGCTACGGAGTGACCAGGCTACCCGCGAGGATAGGTTTATTGTCACTAGACGAGATGGGGGTGAGATTGATCAGGCTGTCTTCGACCCAAATGAGCCGGACTGGACCCACAAGAGAGAAGCTCTCGCTAAGCTGGAAGCTTTTGCTACCAGTGTGGACGGTAGCGGGCACTACGACATCCGGACTGGCTTTGGTATGGACTCAGTCGACTTCTTTGTCACTGATTCCGCCCTCGTCTCCGAAGTTACCAAGCTGGAAATTGTCCTTAACGGCTTCTATATCCCGATAATTGATAGGGACAGCGAGGAGCTCATCTTCACTCCGTCCGACTATGACAAGATGCGTCAGCAGATGTCCGGTCTCAGCTACTATCGCACCGGTGACTACCAGTTTGCCCCGGAGGATGAGCTGGAGCTCCCCTCCACTAATATCAAAGAAATCACCATCCCCGACACCGCTACCATCGTTGACCAGCTCCCGGCCAGCATGGCTGAGACTGACCATAAGCATGAAGTGATTAATCAGGCTATCAAGCAAGCTATTACTAATATCCCTGAGTTAAACCTCAGCTACAAGGATTATCTGGATGGTGATCTAACTGAAAATATAGTTGAGATGATCGATACCGGCTCAACCGGCAGACAGACTAACGCTCCTGGGCCGGGTGACTTTGACTATCTGGCTAGGCTGGATAGAAGTATCCTTAATGATCCGACCAAGAAGCAGCAGATCACTGATGCACTCCTCACTGCCTTTGGTAGAGAGAATGATGGTAGTGCTATAGTCAATGGCAACCTCCGTCTCAAGCAAGTATCCATTGATGGGTTAGCTGAACCGGTTGACATTGACATCACTTTTGCTCAGAAGACTAACAAAGTCCAATACCCGACTGACGCTGCATTAGCTGACCGACTCAGTAACATCAAGAACCAATCCGAGACTAAATACCAACAAGTCCTGGCTAACATCATCTACGCTAAGCAGTTCCTTAAGGCTGCTGGTGCCTACAAACCAAGACGTAGTCCTGAGGCGGAAGGAGTGGGCGGCCTAGGCGGTGTCGGCATCGAGAACTGGGTCCTGCAGCATGGTGGTTCATTCAAACAAGCTGCTAGAGACTTCCTGACTGTAGCCGATAGCTGCTCAAACTTTGAAGACTTCTGTGCCCACTACCCGGTCTGGGACTATGGTGAGAATCACAAAGGCATTCGCAGTAAGCCCCACGACAACTTCGTCGCTGACAATATGAACCCTGAGGGCTATGAGCGGATGAAGCAAGCTCTCAGGGTGATAGTGAGTTAGGTTGCAACCTCCTCGCTCTGTTCATGTACTGACTCACGCTTTAATATGATATACTACTTCTGAAAGGAATTATTTACTTATGAACATGCAATCATTTGCTACTGCTTTAGTGGTGGCGATATTTATCGAGACGACCTTGCTAATGGTCCTCAAACTGCGTCAGCGTAACCCCAAGGTAGCTCGAGGCTCTATCCTGCTGGACACCAGCTCAATCATGGACGGACGAATCGTCGACGTAGCCCGCTCCGGTGTGATCACGGCAGAGATTATCATTCCGCGCTCAGTGGTGCGTGAACTGCAGCTATTAGCTGACAAGGCAGATCACGACAAAAGGCTGCGGGCCCGCAAGGGGCTGGATAACATCCGGGTACTTCAGCGGATGGATGCCGTTAGCGTAGCCATCGTCAATGATGGGTTGGTTGACTCGGGTGGAGTTGATGAGCGGTTACTTGAGCTGGCGCAAAAGTACGACGCTTCTATTGCCACCACTGACTATAACCTGAATAAGGTGGCTAAAGTTATCAACTTAACTGTAATCAATGTTAACGAGCTGTCGCAAATGCTCCGAGCTCAGTTGCTACCGGGTGAGCGAATAGAGGTAGAGCTGATTCAGCCGGGTGCGAATCGGGATCAGGCGGTGGGATATCTCGAGGACGGCACGATGGTGGTGGTAGAGGATGCTAAGGCGCAGATCGGTCATCGCTTGACGGTCGAGATCGTCCGTTCGCTACAAACCGAGGCGGGGCGGATGATGTTTGCTAAGAAGGTGCGGACTACCGGGCAGAACGAGCCGGGTAAGTCGAAGCGAAGCGGTGACGAGATGAAATCGACTCGGCTGACATCCGCTTTTCATTCCGACCAACTAGCCAAGAAACGACCCGGTCGTCATAATCAGCCTAAGCATATCCAGGCGAATCAGACCGACGGAAGCGACGACGAGGTTACGAAGAAACAGCCACGTCGTCCTCGTGCGCCTCGACGTCAGTCAAATAGTACGGTTGCTGAGGCGGAGATGGTTCGACTCGCTAATAAATAGCCTCTAAGCTTTTCTCGGTGTTTTAGTCGGAGAACTCTTGACTTTAGGCTTGACTAGACGAGACTTGACGGTTAACGCCCAGGTCATAATGCCGAGACTGATGAATAGCTCAAGATACTCGGTCGGCGCTCCTGAGTTGTAGTTCCATAGATCTGCATTAAACAAATTGCCGGCCAGCACCGTTACGAAGCAGAGGAGCGATATTCCTAACCGGATAACCTGGTGTCTATTATCATCAGTATCGTCTAAAGCGGGAGTGGTGTTCGGTTGAGACCGAAGTTTGAGTCGATACCTGAGTTCAGTCAATAGCAAGCAGGCTGTCGCTAATATGATAAATAAGTTAGATGAGCAGTAGAGACCACTGTCGGACACCAGAGGGTCGCAGAAAGCGAAGCCAACGGCGAAGAGTCCGACGAAACAGCCGGGGGGCAACCAGTCTATTAAGAAATCCAGCCTAGCCTTAGGGCACTTTCGAAGTAGTTTGGCTAGACTCTCTCGCCAGAAAGCGAAGCCGATGAGCAGTAGCCAACCGCCAAAATAAAGAATATTTTGAGCGAGCTGGGTATTGATGTTGTGCAAGTTTATCTCCGACTGAGAATTAACCTCAGCTAAGAATGATGGCGTGCTCCAGCCGAAAATTCGCTGCCCCCAGCTTAGTTCCTCGCCAATCATTAGTCCTAGGAGTAGAACCATGGCGATAGCTAGAATCATTGCCAAGCGTTGACGTTGCTTAGAGTAGTGATGGGCGACTTTGATAAAGGCGATGGCGGCTACGAGCTGACAGGCACTCTTGATGAAGATGGCGTTACGGAAAAAAGGCCACGATTCTTTGCGGACTAGTAGGGCGGCGAACTGGGGGGCAACCAGCTGGATGATTAAGAAAACGATGGCCATCACCGGCAAGGCGATACTGAGGCGCAAGAGCCATTGACGAGCCTTAGGCGACGACTCGTGGCTGGGCGGAGTATTGCTCCAAGACGGCTTGGTGGCAAGCAAGAGAAAGACGATGGCAAGGATAACGATAGCCAGGCGGTAAAAGTTGTATGGTCGAGTGAGGAGTGGCTTAGATAGATTTGCCTCGACCGGGAAAAGAGCTATGGTGGCAGCCGAGAAGCCAAAGGCGAGGACATAGTAAGCTGCCTGTCTAGCGGGTATTAGCTTGTGTACTTTCGCCTTGTGGTTATGCTTAGCGCTGGAGCTAGCCTGTGATGATTGATTGATGGTCTTAGCCTTGGTCTTCGTTGCCTTATGCATACCTCTTTTGGTCGGCTTGGTCATTTCTTAGCTAACTCCAGGGTCTTAGACATTGTCTGGGTGTAGTAACCTTCGTCTCGAACGGTGGTGCTGATATTAACCGAGCCGGATAAGTCGTTGATCGTTGCGTCCCACGAGCCGGTGTCGCCAACGTTGGCATCATAAGTATTGCCATTGACACTGATGGTGACGGCGGTGATGGGGTGAGTGCCGGCTTTAGCTAAGACAGAGACGATATATTTACCGGAGCCGGCGTCCTTTGTAGCGGTGATGTCTGAGATGAACGGAGCGACATCGCTACAATGGTGATAGTTGTCGTATGAATTAACATCATAGCCATTAGGCGGTGTCAGAGTGGTGGTGCGTGACACCGGGTCAGTCACTCTGATCACGTCAATGGTTTCCTTGGCCCCTTCGGGAGTACACTCTGTAGTACGGCGCTTAGTGACTCGGTCGAAGGTCATCTTGATGGCGTCACTAGTCTTGCTCTTCTTGTTGTACCAGGAGGGGTAGATATCTTTAGCACCATTAAGAAGCAGGGTCTGTATGCCGTTTGGTCGGGTGAACCAATCGCCCGGTTTCCAGGTGCCGTCGGCTCGGAAGATGTTATGGTAGACATTGCTGGTGATATCTGACACGATTCGTCCCAGACTAGCCCCGTCACCGCCTCGTAATGCCTTGGGGACATGATTACCGGTCCAGACGGCTAGGGTAGCCTTGGGGGTGTAGCTCATCATCCAGAGGTCCTTCGGGTAGTGGCCAAGGTTGGAGGTACCGGTCTTAGTGGCGGTCTTAACACCATTAACGTAGAAGCCTTGCGGTCGCCAGCCAAAGGTAGCTACTCTAGCCGAATCATCGCTCAGGATATCAGAGATGATGTACGAAGTCTGGCTATCCATTACCTTAGTACCATCACCATTCTTCCACTCGTAGAGCTTTTCCTTTTGCGAATTAGTCACTTCAATGACAGTCTCATAGGGCTTGTAGATACCACCTCGAGCAATCGTGGCGAAGGCGTTGGCGTGCTCAACCTGCTTAGCGCCACAGCCACCGATAGCCGAAGCGAGACCGGCATTAGTATCAGAACCGTCAGTACAGTAGCTAGCGTCACCGGCGGAGCGGATAAACTTCTGGGTGGCCTCGACACCGTTAAGCGACATCGCCTTGATGGCCGGCACATTACGAGAGCCGGCTAGGCTTTGGCGGATGGGGATATTACCCTTAAAGCGTCGATCGGCATTTTGGACCGACGTGCCGTCGGAAGTACGATAAACATTCTGGGGGATGGGGGTATCGGGGATGATCGACCCGGCACCATAAGTGCCGTTTTTGTTATTCTGATTGTCGATGAGAGCGGCGTAAACCAGCGGCTTGACGCTGGAGCCGGGCTGGATAAATGAGGTGGCGGCATTGACTGCACCGTAACCGGGGAAGTTGTAATTGCGACTGCCCATTACTCCAAGGATTTGCCCGGTTTGATTGTCGATCATAGTGAACGAGGCATTGTCAAAGCCGTAGCTACGGGGCAGCCAAGATAGATTGCCCTCAAATAGCTTGGTCATCTCGCCCTCCAATACGCCTTGGACTCGCATATCTAGGGTTGTCTTGATCGTCAGTCCGCCCTGCCCCATGACTTTAGCGCCTAGCTTATCGGTCAGCTCGTCCTTGACCATCTGGATGAAGTGGGGCGCTTTGGCACCACTAAGCTGATTATCGGCCGGCTTGACCTTGTCCAGTACGGCGACTTTCTTGGCGGCCTCACCGTCCGCTCTAGAGATAAAGCCTTGTTCCATCATGTAGTTGATAACGGTCTTCTGGCGCTCTAGGAGCTGAGCATTACCGTCAGTATTATAGGGGTTAAATAGGGTCGGTGACTGCGGGATAGATGCTAGCAGGGCGGCTTCGTCGATGGTTAGATCTTTGGCAGATTTACCGAAGTAGGTCTGACTAGCTGATTCGACACCGTTGCGACGCCCACCATAAGGCGACTCATTGAGATACATGGTCAAGATCTGGTCTTTGCTGTAGATCCGCTCCGCTTCAGTCGCCAGGATTGCTTCCTTGATCTTGCGGGGAATGCCGGAAATGCCACGGTCGCCCGCTTCGTCTTCAAAGAAAACCTGCTTGACTAGCTGCTGAGTCAGTGTCGAGCCGCCCTGGGTCGAGCCTCGACGAAAGACATTATTAATGATAGCTCGCAGTGTACCGGTGAGTGAAACGCCACTATGCTCGTAGAAGCGACGATCCTCGATCGCCACTGTGGCGTCTTTCATGTATTTACTGATCTGCTTCGAATCAACCACCAGACGATATTCGCCTGTGCCGGTATCCTCCCAGAGGAGCTGACCATTGCGATCGTAATATTTAGTAACGGTAGTCTGAACCCTCTTAGCTAGCTCGGACGGCTGGAGGCTCTTGAGCTCATTGCGAAAATAAAAGTAAGTGCCGATGCCTGCCAGTACCAGCAAAAGTAGGGCGACTCCAAAGATCTTGCCCAGCATCTTGAGTCCGTCCATCGAGAACCAAAACTTAGCCAGGTGTCTAGGATTGAGCCGAGCCAGCAGGCGCTTGGCCGGATTCTTCGGCAAGGTGGCGAGATACTCGGCCTTACGCCTGAGCTTACGCTCCTTGTTAATCTCTCGCTGACTCTTACCCCTAATCTTGGCTAAGCCGGAGTAGGTAGCATAGCGTCGACCGGTCTCGCTTGACCCCCTAGTATTACTGCGCACTGTCTTAGTCTTACTTGATGAACTTTTCTTTGTCATTGACCCTCTCGCACTCTCAAGTTAACGCTACCATTTTAGCACGACATTATTGGCTGCACCAAACATGGTAGAATATCAGTATGAACACCAAACTTAGCGAAGAGCTGAAGTGGCGGGGGCTGGTGGGGCAAACTACCGTTGATGACCTAAGCGCCCTTGATCAGCCGGGAACCTTTTATTTTGGGGCTGATCCTAGTGCTGATAGCATGACCATTGGCAACTTGGCTGGGCTAGTCACTTGCCTACGCTTCATTCGGGCGGGGTACAAGGCTATCTTTCTAGCTGGTGGGGCGACCGGTCGGGCCGGTGGCGACCCTGATGGCAAGGATGAGACTAGGGCCAAGCTGGATGAGGCGACGATCAAGCACCGAGTCGGGCTGCTACAACAGCAGGCTAAGTGGATTTTGCGTGATACTGATCTCGTGACGGTAGATAATTATGACTGGTTTCAGCAGATTAATTACATCGACTTCTTGCGGGATATCGGCTGGCATTTCTCGATGACACAATTACTTGATCGTGATTTTGTCCGGAAGCGGATTGGTGCCGGCGGTAAAGGGATTAACTACGCTGAGTTTTCTTACTCGCTGATCCAAGGCTACGACTTTCTTCATCTTTATCGGACGCATGGTGTTACTTTGCAGCTGTGCGGGGTTGATCAATTCGGCAATTGCACTAGTGGGATGCGAATGGTTGATAAGCTGGAGGGGGCGAGAGTTGATGTCTTTGGTATTCCTCTGGTGATCAATAAGTCAACCGGCAAAAAATTCGGCAAGTCAGAGGGTGGGGCGGTCTGGCTTGATTCGGCTAAGACGTCGGTCTATCAGTTTTATCAGTTCTGGCTTAACGTTGACGACCTAGGCGTGGTCGATTACCTTAAGGTGTATACATTTTTGAGCTGGGAAGAGATTAGTGAGCTTGAGGCTCAGCAGCAAGCCCATCCCGAGACCAGACCGGCTCAGCGTCGCTTGGCTGAAGAGGTGACTAAGCTGGTTCATGGCGAGGCGGCTCTAGCTAAGGTGCAGCGGGTGACGGAAGTGCTGTTTGGTGGTCGAGCGGTGAACGAGCTGGATAGCGACGAGCTTGACCTACTTAGTGCCGAGATCAAGACAGTAGAGCTAACGAGCGAACTGACGGTTGGTCAGGCGCTACTGACCGGTGGAGTGGCGAGCAGCAACGGTGAGGCTAGACGACTAATCCAAGGCGGTGGCGTGTCGGTGAATGGTGTCAAGCTGGCGGCTGATCAGCCACTTGACCGATGCAGCTTAATCAGAAAAGGTAAGAATCAGTTCGTGCTGGTGCGCTAATGAATCATGAAACAGCCTAAGACATCTAAACCATTAAAGTCATCCGAGCCGACCGAATCGACTAAGCTGTCTGAGTCGACGAAACGACCTCGGCTAGTTAAGTCAACTAAGTCGACCAAGCCAGTCGATAGGTTGTTTACTAAAGATAACTTGGCTCGACTAACCTATGATATATTGGCGGTTTTAGCTAAGTCACTAGTGGCAGTGGCCGGGCTGATTAGTTTGTTTCTGCTGATGACCTTAGTGTTTGGTCGGGCGGGCAGTCTAAACCGCTTCCTAGATCAAGCCGGCAACCCTTTAGCGAACGCTGGCTATCATCCTGACATCTCCATGGAAGTGCGAATGAATATCATTAACCAGTTTTATAGCTGGGTGATAGTGGCATTAGGCGTATTGATCGTTGTGGGGGCGGTACTACTGGTCTGGACTCTGCTGAGGTGGCTATCTCGGCTAGGTAACTTGATGCTGAGCCTGGGGGCTAGTCTGATGGATAGTCAGCCGGAGAAGGCGTCGCTCTTCATCATTCTGACTATCTGGTCGGTGACTATTGTGCTGGCCTGGGCAGTGTTAAATATAACGGCGACACTGCATTACTTACTGACACTATGTGGCATGATGCTGGTAAATCTACTACTAGCCGATATAGTCAATATACTTCATGAGCGTCTAGTCGAGAAAGATGAATCTTAATACTTCACTGCTAGAGGTGCAGGGAGTCGGTCCCAGGACCGGCGAGATACTAGCTAAGGCCGGCTTTCGGACGACCGGTGACCTGATCAATTTCCTGCCTCGTACTTATGATGATTACACGGGGGCGGAGAGCATCGCTGAGATTAGACCAGGCAAGGTGACCATCAGAGCCCGGGCAGAGTCGGTGGAGACTCGCTTTGCCAGGCGTAACATGAAGATAACCACTGCGGTGCTTGTCGATGATAATGGTGACAAGATTCAGGCAGTCTGGTTTAATCAGCCCTATCGGGCTAGTCAGCTGAGGGGCGGCGGTGAGTTCTATTTCAGCGGTGAATTCGCTCTGAAACGGAGTCGTTATCAGCTGTTGACGCCGGCTTGTGAGGCGGTACGTAATCTACCGGTGACCAGCGATCGGATTGTGCCGGTCTATTCAACTAAGCAAGGGGTCAAGCCGGCCATGGTCAAGAAGATTATGGCTAAGCTCAAGCCTTTGATCACCATGCTGAATGAAACCTTACCCGGCGATGTTGTCCGAGAGGCCGGTTTAATGGATCGGGCTACGGCGGTGAGAGAGCTGCACTTCCCGACCAATCGGGATAAGCTGGCTCTGGCCCGGCGTCGCTGGGCCTACGAAGAGCTGTTTTCTCTCTTGCTGGCTGCCAAGATGAACCGACGAGCTAATCAGCAAATCAAGGGGTATAGATTGCCATTTAAGCAGTCGGAGATCCGGCAGTTCGTGGCTGGGCTACCTTTTAGCCTGACTGAAGCACAACGTCGGTCGGCGTGGGAGATCTTGCAAGATTTTGAGCGAGACGTGCCGATGAATCGTCTATTACAGGGTGACGTTGGCTCGGGCAAGACGGTGGTGGCGACTATGGCGGCATATCAGGTGGCACTAGATGGCTACCAATCAGCGGTGATGGTACCGACTGAGGTGTTGGCGGCGCAGCATTTCGCCACTATGACCAAACTGCTGAGTTCAACTAATGTCAAGATCGGTCTACTGACGGGGGCGATCAAAGGTAAAGCCAGGCGAGAGCTGCTGGATCGGATTGCTGAGGGTGAAATCCAGCTGGTGATCGGGACTCATGCTTTATTCCAGCCTGCGGTGCAGTTTCACCGGTTGGGCTTCGTGGTGATTGACGAGCAACATCGCTTCGGTGTCAAGCAACGCCAAGATCTACTGGCTAAGACTAACGACCAGTGCCTGCCGCACTTACTGGCGATGACGGCCACGCCCATCCCTCGGTCGCTCCAGCTAACGGTTTTTGGCGACCTTGATATCTCGACTCTCGACCAATTGCCACACGGTCGACGCCGGGTCAAGACGAAGATTGTCTCGCCCAACCAACGAGCCGCTATGGTGGAAGCAATCAAGCAGGAGTTGGAGGCTAACCACCAGGTCTATTACATCGCTCCTTTGATCGCCGAGTCGGAGCGGTCAGAAAAAACCGGTGCCGAGTCGCTCTATAAAAAGGTAGTCGGTAGTTATCGGGGATACCGGGTCGGTATCTTGCACGGTAAGATGCCGGCTGAGAGTAAAGAGGCGGTGATGCGTCAATTTGAGCGACACCAGCTGGATATTCTGGTCTCGACAACCGTGGTTGAGGTGGGGGTGGATGTCGCAAATGCCACGGTCATGGTGATCGAGAATGCTGATCTGTTTGGGCTGGCTCAGCTGCACCAGCTGAGAGGGCGAGTTGGGCGAGGCGAGTCTCAAGCCTACTGCTATCTGATGCAGTCAGATAGTAAAACGCCGACCAAGCGACTCAGGGAGATTGAGCGGTCTAACGACGGCTTTCATTTGGCGGAGGTTGACTTGGCGATGCGAGGAGCCGGCGAGATCTACGGCACTGCTCAGCACGGTGCGCTCAATCTCAGGGGCGTCAATCTGGCGGATACGCTATTGATCAAGCAGGCGTCAGATGAAGCGGAGAAAGTGATGGGGCGCTTGATCGCTGATCCATCTTATCTGGACAGATATCAGGGGCTGAAGTCGATGATTAATAAGTATCAGAAGTTGACCACATTAAACTAGAGGAGAAGTGTGATGGCTAAACTGAGAATTATCGCCGGTCGATTTGGCAGTCGGCTGATCAACGCCGATGTCGGTCAAGCAACCCACCCCATGGGAGATCGGGTGCGCTCGGCGCTGTTTGCCAGGTTGCTCTCTCATCGGTCGATAGACGGCGCTAAAGTATTAGATGCTTTCGCCGGGACGGGGGTACTGGGGCTTGAAGCATTAAGTCGAGGCGCCGGCTCGGTGACCTTCGTTGAGCGGGATAGAGTAGCGCTAAGGGTACTTAGGAGCAATGTTAAGCTTCTGGGCGTGGGCGAGCAAGTAACGGTAGTGAGCGCCCCAGTCAAAACATGGTTGGACACTAGGGATCAGTCAGACCTGTACGATATCATACTGGCTGACCCACCTTATAATTATCCACAGCCGGAGACGGTGTCGAGGTTGGTGGAGGCTTTGCAACCGGGTGGGCTTATGATACTATCATATCCAGGAAGACTGCGTGTGCCGTACCAACCTATCGGAGTTGTTGTGGTGGATGATTTTCGAAGTTACGGAGAAGCGACACTGGCAGTCTTCCGGAAATTATCCGGCCGCTAGCGGTCTTTTATTATTTCTAGTGTGGCAGTTCATAGTATTGCCACAGTGGGCATTTATCGGTAGCCTCGTTATCTTAGCGTGGCTACTCTTGGCGTTGATTAAGATCAAAAAAGACGACTTAACTAGGGTTAAAAGCCGGTGTCAAGGAAGCGGAGCAAGAGCCTGACCAACTTTTCGGGATAATCTAAGAGGCGCCGGCGAGATGCCGAATGGCAGACTCCTGCCCAACTATTCTACTCCCAGTGAAAGAGCTTGATGGCGAGGAAATAAACGATGATTATCCAGCCGACTATCATGCCAAGCTGGGGCAAGATGCCGACTAAGCCGGCTTGTTCGGTCATGATCAGACGAAAACCATCAACGATGGGCGTCATCGGGACGAATCGGCTAATGGAGCTCAGCCATTCGGGCATTAGGAACGACGGGAAGAACGCTCCGGAGAGAAACATCATCGGGAAAGATATGATGTTTGACAGTAACGACGCCTGGTTTTCATTCTTAGCCCAAGCACCGACGATTAGCCCGAGACCGGTCATTAGGCTGGCGCTCAGGACTAAGAAGCCGCTGAATAGTAGCCAGTCGCCCCGCATATTAAAGTGAAACAGTAGAATACCGACTGCCACCATTAGGGAGGCGCTCAGAATGGTGACAAAGACATAGCTGATCGCCGTGGCGATAATCAGCTGCCCGGCAGTGAATGGAGCGGCTTGCAATCGTCGATAAGAACCTCTTTGTTTTTCGGCGGGCATCTGATTAGCGAGACCAAATACACCCATACTCATCAAGCTAAAGGCAAGTAGTCCGGTAAAGGTGTAGTCAAAAGTTTTTAGCGCCTCATCTCCTAACGCCTTAGAGGTAACTGTGATCGGTGGCTCAGCTTGCCCCATAGCCTTGTTGATACCATCGGCTATCTGAGACATCAGAGCACTGAGAGTATTACCGGCTTGCTCAGACCCCTTGGCGTAGAGAGCGGTTAATGTGCCGCTGGGTCTGGCATTTACTCCCTCGCCTTTTATTTCGCCGAAATCTTTAGACAGCTCGATGATGCCATCTAGCTCCGACTGCTTTAGCCGTTCTTTAGCCTCTGCCATATCAGCAACATCTTTGACTCGCAAGATAGACTCTTTTTTGGTGCTCTTGATCTTGTCGACGAATTGCCGGGCAAATTTAGTTTGGCTATGGTTGATGATGGCTACGCTAAAGGTAGATGTCTGGTTGCCAAAGATTGAGCCGAAAATAAAGAGGAAGATCAGCGGAAACAAGAAGGTGAAAAATAGCGCTGTCTTGTCTCTGAATAGTCGTTTCAGCAGGGCAATTACTTGACCTCTAACGCCGCCCCAGTATTTCTTCATAGTTCAGTCCCTTAATGCCTTTCCGGTTAAATCAATAAAAACATCCTCCAGACTAGCCTGTTCGACTATCTGCTCCTTGACGAAGCCTCGATCCAGTAGCCCTTGGATCAGATTATGTGGGCTATCTAGAGCTATGATCTTACCGCCGTCCATAATTGCGATGCGATCACACAGCAGCTCAGCCTCCTCCATGTAGTGAGTGGTCAGGACGACGGTCACACCCTCGTCTCGAATCTGCTGGATCAGCTCCCACATATTTCGTCTGGCTTGCGGATCAAGCCCGGTGGTTGGCTCGTCGAGAAAGAGAACCTTGGGGTGATTGACTAGGGTGGAAGCGATGGCGAAGCGCTGTTTCTGGCCGCCCGACAGCTCTTCTACGTAGCTATCTGCTTTTTCGGTCAGCTGCACTTTGCTTAGTAAGGCGTCGGTATCTACCTCGGTACCATAGAGACTACCAAACATCTTGAGCTGCTCTCTTAAGTTCAGCTTGTTATAAAAGGCGGTTGATTGGAGCTGGATGCCGATGATGCCCTTGACTTTCATAGGCTTTTTACTGACGTCGAGACCGTCGACTATTGCCTTGCCGCCGTCAATCTGACGGAGCGTCTCAATCATCTCTAGGGTAGTGGTCTTGCCGGCGCCATTCGGGCCAAGCAAGCCGAAGATCTCGCCTGGGTACACCTCAAAGGAGATGTCGTTTAGCGCTCGTTTCTTGCCGTAACGCTTGACGAAATGAGATACGGTGATGATTGGCTGCTTCTTAGTCATAATAATTTACCACGATATATGATAGCACAGTCTGCTGATGATGCTATATACTAACGTCATGAAGATTAAGGACAAGCTTAAAGCAGATAGACCACGAGAGAAGCTGGCCTGCTATGGCGCTGAACGATTAAGTGACCTAGAGCTACTGATGGCAATCATTGGCAGCGGTAACGCTAAGGCGGATGTCGGCGTGATCGCCCGTCGGGTGCTTAGATTGCTGCGAGAGAAAGACGGCGAGCTGGTGTATAGTGATCTGCGCAGTGTAGTCGGCTTGGGCGAAGCGAAGATACCGGTGATTCTAGCCAGCCTTGAGCTGGCTAAGCGATATCTGGTCGATAGCGATCGACCGGTGGTTGATTCGCCGGAAAAGGCAGTGGCTCTACTAGCGAATATTCGTGATAAGAAGCAGGAGCACTTCGTTTGTCTGACTCTTGACGGGGCGAACCGCCTGATCGCTCAGCGAGTGGTAACCATCGGTACGCTGACCGCTAGCCTGGTGCATCCACGAGAAGTCTTCGCCGATGCTATCACCGACCGAGCCGCCGGTATCATCGTGGCGCATAATCATCCGAGCGGGAGCTTGGAGATCAGCCAAGCCGACCGAGACGTCACCGACAGGCTGATAGAAGCTGGCAAGCTCCTGGGAATCACGCTAGTCGACCATATCGTCGTCACTAAGAGTGAGCATCGGAGCATAGTAGGTCAGGGGTGAACGAACTTCAGAATCTGCTATAGTTTACTATATAATGAATGCGAAGGTGCTTATGGAACAGCTATGGAGTGCGGCGAATAAATTGCGAGGTAATATTAGCCCGTCAGACTACAAATATGTAGTACTGGGGCTAATTTTTCTGAAGTATGTTTCGGATGCATTCTCAGTGCGACATCAAGAAGCGATCGACGAGAGTTACGACCCGGAGGATCGTGACTGGTATCTTGCAGAAAATATTTTCTGGATCTCCGAGAAGGCTCGTTGGGAATATTTGGCAGCGAGAGCAAAACAGCCGGAGATAGGGGTGCTGGTGGATAAGGCAATGGAGGCTATTGAACGTGATAATCCAAGTCTGAAAGGTGTTCTGCCGAAAGATTACGCTCGTGAAGCTCTGGATAAACGCCGTCTGGGTGGGCTGATTGATCTATTTACGAATATCAAATTTGACACTGTCGGCGCCGGAGATTTACTCGGGCAGGTCTACGAGTACTTTATGGGTGAGTTCGCTGATAGCGAAGGTAGGCGTGGTGGTGAGTTCTACACGCCACGTTCTATCGTGCAGTTACTGGTGGAGATGCTTGAACCATACAGCGGTCGGGTCTATGACCCGTGTTGCGGTAGTGGTGGTATGTTCGTCTGGAGCGAGAAGTTTATTAAGGAGCATGCCGGTCGTACCAGTGATATTGCCGTGTATGGCCAGGAACTTAACGAAACTACCTGGCGGCTGGCTAAAATGAATATGGCGATTCGGGGGATTGATGCGAATATCAAACGTGGCGATACCCTGACAGATGACCGGCTGCCTAGTTTGAAGGCTGACTATATCTTAGCTAACCCACCATTTAATATTAAAGATTGGGGTCAGGAGCATTTGCAGAATGACGTACGCTGGAAGTATGGCTTGCCACCGAAGGGTAATGCCAACTTTGCTTGGATTCAACATATGATTTTCCATCTCGGCTCGCATGGTACGGCAGGATTCGTATTGGCAAACGGGAGCATGAGTAGTCAAACTGGCGGCGAAGGTGATATTCGTAAGCAGCTAGTACTCAATGATATGGTTGACGCAATCGTTACATTACCAAGTCAACTATTTTTTAATGTAGCTATACCATGCTGTCTGTGGTTTGTGTCGTATGATCGTGCTAATCGTCATGGCAAAGTGCTATTCATTGATGGGCGTAATTTGGGCGAAATGGTAGAACGTCGTCGCAAATTGACCGAGGAAGACATTGCTCAAGTGGTGAAGACATACCATGATTACAAAACTGCCAGTGCGGATTACATTGACCAGCCAGGATTCTGTAAAGTCGCTGATCTAAAAGAAATTAAGCAAAATGACTATGTGCTGACGCCCGGTCGCTACGTTGGCGTTGAGGAAGCCGAGGAGGACGATGAGCCATTCGCCGAGAAGTTTGCTCGGTTGACGGCTGAGCTTGAAGGGCAGTTTGCGAAGAGCCGTGAGCTAGAAATAAAGATAAAAGAAAATCTTGCCAAAATAGGGAAAGAAATCAAATGATGAGTGGCGATAATCCAAACGGCGAAATGGTGGTGTATGTTGGCGATAATGGCAAGCCGCAGGTTCAAGCTAGACTGCAAGATGAAAATGTGTGGCTCACTCAAGTGCAGTTGGCCCAGGTATTTCAGACTACAAGGCAAAATATAGGTCAGCATATTAAGAATATCTACGAAGAGAAAGAGCTTGACCCTTCGGCAACTATAAAGAAATTCTTTATAGTTCAAACTGAAGGCGATCGTGAGGTCTCGAGAAATATAGAGCATTATAGTTTAGACATGGTAATTGCGCTTGGTTACCGTGTGAAGTCAAATATAGCAACGAATTTTCGTATTTGGGCCACCGAAAGACTGCGTGAATATATCACTAAGGGCTTTGTCATGGACGATGAGCGCCTTAAAGAAAATGGTGGCGGAAACTACTGGAAAGAACTACTTGAGCGGATTCGAGATATTCGCAGTAGTGAAAAAATATTATATCGGCAAGTGCTAGACTTATTCGCCACCAGTCAAGATTATAATCCGAGTTCCAAAGAGCAAATAGAGTTTTTTCAGATAGTTCAGAATAAGCTGCACTACGCTGTTAATATGTTGACTGCCGCCGAGGTTATTTACTCCAGGGTTGATTCCGACAAGCCATTTTTAGGGCTTACGACGTTTCGTGGTCAGCAACCGACTAAAAGCGAAGCGCAAATTGCTAAAAACTATTTGACGGCCGACGAACTTAGCATACTCAACCGTCTCGTTAGCGCCTTTTTTGACCTTGCTGAGCTCAAGGCTATCAATCACGAACCGATGCGCATGGCTGATTGGGTACATGAAGTTGACAAATTTGCGGCTACCTACGGCAAAGGTGTCCTTGATAACCCGGGCAAAATATCTCACAAAGCCATGCTCGCCAAGGTTGCCAAAGAATATGAATCATACAAAGAACGTATGCGTAATCAAGAACTGAGTAGTATAGAACAACAGTATCTTGAGGAGCTGAAGGCTGTGCAGAAGAATATTGAGGGGAAGAAATGAATGAAGATATTCAACACGCTCTCGAATCATCCATTGTTGGTCCGCTAGTTAAAGATGGCTTGATAGATGTAGCGGAATGTTCAATTGATGAAGTCATTGATAATGAGATTATTAAACAAATCCCGATTGTTAAAACTGTAATTGGTGCAATACAAACAGGAGTGAGTATTCATGATCGCCTGTTTTTGAAGAAAATTATAGCATTTCTTGTTGGCATCAATCACATACCAGAAAAACAACGCAAAAAAGTAGTTGCCAAAATCGACTCCTCGAAGAGATATCGAATGAAAGTTGGTGAGAAATTACTGTACATCATCGATAAGTGTGATGATTATACAAATGCCGAAAACGTAGCAAAGCTCTTTTCGGCAATGGTGAAAGGTGATATTAGCTATGAGCAGTATTTAGGAGCGTCTCGCATAGTATCAAAGATTTCGACAAATGAATTTAATGTATTTATTGAATCTCATTATGATTCACCATCGTTATATTATGAGGCGATTGACCTTTTACACACAGGCTTGGTATTTGTCGACACTGAAAAACCAGAAGTTGAGATTGTAAAGCACGAACCGGCAGACTGGAATGATCCACAAGAATACTATGATGCTGAAGTTCATGGAGGAGAGTCTAGTGTACGCTCAACTAAATCGGGTGATGTGGTTTTTAAAGTATTTGGTGGTAAACAGGAGTAAAGTATAATATGAAATTGTCTGAGCAAGTTTTTGAACAATTTCCGATAAAGAACATAGTCATTCCCATTATAGTCGCAATACTTACTACGCTTATTGTTGAATATTTTGCTAAACCGTGGCTTGAAGCACGCAAAGAACGACTGATTCGTAACAGAAAACAGATTGACGAAGTAATATTTCAATTTCAGAAGGTAAGCGGTTCTATAGCTGCGCTACTTCCAGATGAACACAAGCATCCTCTAGAGAGTCGTCATAATGACGTAATGTTAAATAATGCCAAGGATGGTCTGTATGGCATTATGGAGGCATTATCTCGTCTTCCACATCGTTATATAGAAAAGCATGAAGAGCATATCGGAAAAACAATGTTGTTTGTCGGTTATCTGCTGTCGCAGGTTGAGGGGGCTAAGGGTTCAGACATAAGAACACTTAGTGTAAAAAACGTGGATTACATCAAAGATCTTGCGTCGAATCTTGAATATTTCGATGTTTATTTTCTGGCGAATATTAGCTCTCAGGATACTCAAGAAAAATGGTACCGACGACTATTTTGGAATTGCTCAGAAAAGAAAAAATCAGAGTCAAAAGTTGATAAGATTTTGAAGGATCACGGACTGGAGTATAAAAAATGACACAAAAGGTTTATCTTGGGGATATTTGTGACATAAGAATTGGGCGTACCCCGCCCCGCAAGCAACCGCAATGGTTTAGTAGTTCTCATGGAATGAAGTGGGTGTCTATAAAAGACATGGGAAACACAGGAAAGTATATTAGCCAAACAAGTGAGTCGCTGACAATGGACGCCATCAGTAAGTTTAATATCCCGATCATCCCGGAAGGTACTCTTTTGATGAGTTTTAAGTTAACCGTTGGGAGACTTGGGTTTACGGAATATGATATGTGTTCTAACGAGGCTATAGCTCAATTACCTATAAAAGACCCAGATATAGTTGATAAGAACTATTTGTATTACTATCTAAAAAACTTTAATTTTGACTCACTTAGTTCAACTTCATCTATAGCTACGGCAGTGAATTCAAAGACGGTCAAGAATATACCAATAGATCTACCACCCCTTGATCAACAAAGGAAAATTGCCGATATCCTCAGTAGTCTTGATGAAAAAATCGAACTCAATCGCCGCATGAACAAAACCCTCGAGCAGCTCGGTCAAGCCCTATTTCGCCATTATTTTGTCGATAATCCTGAGGTGAATAGCTGGGAAAGTGGCGAGGTGTCTAATGTAATACGTATTTATTCCGGGTTTGCGTTCAAGAGTAAAGATTTTGACATTAATGGTAAATATGGGCTAGTGACTATCAAGAATGTACAGGATGGTTGTTTTATTAAAGATTGCACTGACCATTTAAGCGAGCCACTGCCTGATAGAATACCAGAGTATGTTCATCTGAAAAGTGGAGACATTATCCTTTCTCTGACTGGAAATGTTGGTAGGGTGTGTATTGTGGTAGGTCGTGATTACTTATTAAACCAGCGTGTGGCAAAACTTGTTAGTGATGAGAGTCAAGCTTATGCGTATTTCCTATTTCGCTCAAGAGCAATGAAAGACCGTATGGTTGGTATGTCGAAGGGAACAGCTCAGAAGAACCTAAGTCCAATCGAAACCGGTAAATTGAAGATAAAAATTCCACCCACTAATGTAATGAATCAATTTGAAGAAAACGCTATAGAGCTACTGAATATGATTGTGTCAAATAATGAACAAATTCAAACCCTCACTAGTCTTCGCTACTCACTTTTACCAAAACTAATTAGTGGAGAGATTGAAGTTTAATATGGCTTCTGTTATAGATGAGATACGACGTTGTGACGTGGCGATATCGAATAATATTGTAGAACTTGCGAATGATAGAGGTTTAATGTCTGTTAATATTATCAATAATCTTCGCAATTTGATTAATCAGGTTGCGGTATTGATCAACACTCAGGATGTAAATATAGACAGTAATTATCAAACAATTGAGAGTGCGATGAAACTAGTAGAGGCTCGTGCTGATCTGGCATTTCTGCGAACTTTCTATAAACAGCTTCAGGCTTCGGCTTCTCACTATACGCCAGACGGTGATGGTGCTGAAAGACTTATGTTGAAGTATTATGAATCGTTGATTCTAATGAAAAAATACCTTAAAGATAATTTCTCGATTGATATTTTAGCTAATCTCGAAGATTTTCCGCTCGATACCGATGAGTCTCAACAAGAGTATTATGAAAAAATAGCGAGCCAAATAGAAAGTTATACAGATAAAAGCGGTGGCGCTAAAGATAATTATTATATACACAGAGTAAAGCCGTTCTTTGTTAATCAAAAAGTATACTATGAGATAACTTTTTCACTAGCAATTGATCGCAATAGCAAGTTTCATAGAAAGATTGCTTTTTCGAGTAAAAGGATTTTTGGTAATTATGCAACAGACCTCTGGCTTGGTGAGTCTATTGTAGAGGTTGATGGCATAAAAGTTCCTATAAAAATAATCCAATCTTGGAAGGTGAATATTCGACCTTGTGAGTTTAATAATTTAGGTTGGATTATCGGGTTTGATGCAAAAGCTAATCGAGGGAAAAAAGACTATCTGCCAATCATGGAATATATTACCCAACACCATAGATCTCTAGTTGATATTATTGATCTGAGTGACGAACTGTTCAAGGATTTCGTCAATCAAGTACGCCCTTTGAAATACAAGTCAACAATTATAGATTTAATAATAAAGCTCAGATGTTTTTGTAAAACACAAATAACTGGTAAAAACGTGATTCGTTATTTGCTTTTGAATATGCACAACTCAACAATTAAGGACCAGCGCCCAAATAATCAATCCGACTGTCTAGGAGATGTTCTGTTAAGTAAGAAAACTTTCCCGTTTGATAAAATGCCGTTTTGTACCTCTTTGAAGAATCACAATCCTCGTCTTGAAGATGTGATATCGGCTATTCCTATTCGCGGGCGAGAACATGAGCTGATAGCAAGAAGGGTAATGATCAACACGGAGCAAGAAGGTCTACTGTATTCTCCGAAAGAAAAAATCTCCGGTGACGATGAACTAGATTTCTTAATTGATCAGTATAATGCTAAGTTATGGTCTGGGCATGCCGATAGAAGAATTAAAAAATACTCAGACCACTATTTTATACAAGGCTATGAACAAAATGTTGTAGAAATAGTTAAAATACTTAAAACACTCTGTTCTAATAGTGAGAAAAATTATAAAGACAATGTTGTGGAATGGTTGAATAATAATGATAGTAAAATAGACGACCCAGTCAAGAAGAATATCTTAGCCAATCTATTTGATTCATCGAAAGTAGCAGTAATCTATGGGGCTGCTGGTACTGGAAAAACTAGAATGATAGAGCACATATCAGCATACTTTGGTTCTGAGCATAAACTGTATTTAGCAAACACTAACGCAGCAGTTAGCAATTTAAAGATGCGACTAGGCGATGCTGGTAATTTTATGACAGTTACAAAAGCAATTAAAACTTCGGACTTGGACTGCTCTATCTTATTTATTGACGAGTGCAGCACTATCAGTAATAGAGATATGATTGCTCTTTTGGACAATATCGATTTTGAGCATTTGGTGTTAGTCGGAGATGTCTATCAGATTCAGTCAATTAGATTTGGTAGTTGGTTTGGTATCATTAGAAAGTTTTTACCCAAGCAGGCTGTTTTCGAGCTTGAAACTCCCTTTCGAACAGAAGACGATAATCTTAAAAAGTTGTGGGACTCGGTCAGAAAAGACAACGATAACGTTGAAGAGATTATGGCAAGACAGGGCTACTCATGTAGATTGGATAGTTCAATATTTCAAGAGTTATCGGACGAAGAGATTGTTCTTTGCTTAAATTATGACGGTCTGTATGGTGTAAATAATATAAATAAGATACTGCAGACGAAAAATAAGAATAAGTCAGTTACATGGAGCGATGAAATTTACAAAGTTGGAGACCCTATAATCTTTAATGAGTTTAGTGTCTATAGTGAGATACTATACAACAATCTAAGAGGCAAGATCGTTGGTATCAACATAGTCAATGAGGCCGCTATTGAGTTTGTAGTGGATATTGCTGGGACTGTAATTTCAGAGTGGGATGCTAAACGAGCTGGGCTTGAGCTTATTGAGACTAATAGGGTTCGAATTAGGGTGGAAAAGAGGCGTAATAATGATAGCGATGATGATTCTGAAACCATAAGGTCGGTTGTGCCGTTTCAGGTCTCATATGCAGTGACAATTCATAAAGCACAAGGCCTAGAATATGAGTCGGTAAAAGTAGTAGTAACTAAAGATAGTGAGGAAAAAGTTACAAAGAACATCTTTTATACTGCTATCACCAGAGCAACCAAAAGGTTGACTATCTACTGGAGTCCAGAGATTCAACATAGGATCATGTCTTCGTTCATAGAAAATAATAACAACGATCATAAAGTATTTCTAAAACGGAATCATAATCTATTGAATTGATGTATAACCACTTAAATTCTGCATATACATCTCATTTGGTAACAAACATTTTATTATATAGCACTTAGCCTCGGAAATAGGCTCATTTACGTCAGCGAATCACACGAGATAGGTTCAGCTCGTAATATCAAGCTTTTTATATCCGATTAATTCTCCAAATTCTTCGGGGGTCTGGGTCGTATGATCTATTACGTTCATTAGCTTATCCTTTTGGTGGGTGCGGGTCTTTGCCGTAACTGTTCCGTATTCCTATTTGACCATTTTTATTATGAATAATATGTTCAGCCTTTTGGCTTATAGCTGTTTTGCGACCAGCTGTTTGAGCTTTGGCTTTAGTCGGGTAGATTTTTGGTACTTTTGATGCACCGGATCTCTTGTTCCCCCAACCGTTCGGACGAGAGATGGTATGGATCTGTTTATTCTTTGTCATATACTTCCTTTCTTAAAGTATTAGTTGACGTTATTGAGAAATTGCCATCTTAGGAAGCTAAGTGCAACTTCCTAGATGGCAATATAGCAGATAGATACTTACAGTGTCAATAAATCGTCACCAGAGTGTAAAGGTTATTTACACAATCTTTGACATACGCAGTGTTAACATGATATACTAAAACAGGTAAAGCTAGAGTAATACAAGGAGCCACTACATGAATAATCTCGCAGAAAACCTCAGATCCGCACGGACATCTAGAGGTTTGACACAAGATCAGGTTGCCCAAGCCATCGGTCTATCTAGACCAACGTATGCTTTGATAGAGTCTGGAAAGAGAGATGTAACATTGTCGCAAGTGGAAACGCTGGCGGCGCTATTACGTACTAGTGTCGATGAACTGCGTGGCGTGGGTATTCCTGTTTTTAACACTGAAACGTCAATGGAAAAATATAAACAAATGATTCTTAATGCGCTTGAGGCTGGAGCTGATAAAGATGGAAAAATTACCAAGACAAAACTAGCTAAACTGGTATATTTGGCAGATTTTACATGGTATTACAACCATTTGGTGCCAATGTCTGGTATGCCTTATCGCCGTTTACCTCAAGGACCTGTGCCAGAAACATATTTTCGCGCGGTAGATGAATTAGTGGAGAGTGGCGTGTTGTGTTTAGAGGAAAAGGGCAGAGCATTTATGCTGTCTATGACAGAGAGCGGTGCTGCACCTAGTAGTAAATTATCATCAAAAGAGCGTCAAATGATTCATAAAATTGGCGAGTCATGGCAAGGCAAGCAGACACACGAGATTGTTAATTTTACACATGAGCAATTACCGTGGAGTATATGCCGTGAAGGAGAAATCATTCCATACGGTTTAATTACACAAGAATATCCTGAGAAGGTGTATGGAACTGCCGATGTCGCCGAACTATAGTTTTGAGTGGATGCCATTTGCTGAGCGTCACTATGCTAAAACTTTTGCCAAGAAGTATAAGAACAGTTGGCTAGAGACGCGTGATAATATTGACGAAGTGTGCAAGCGTATAGATAGAATGTTAGATTTCGACCGCGCAGATTTGATTTACTCGGTGGGATATCATAAGTTGGTAAAACTTGATTTTGCAGTGGCCGGTACACACATTTCTCCCAAAAAATCTGGCAATCGCTGTCTGCTTTTTATTGATGAAGAGTTGCGACATGTGCAGATATTAATTGCCTATTCAAAAAATGATATTGGCCCACCAAATGAAACTGCAAAGTGGAAGAGGGTCATTAAGGCAGAATACAAGAACATTGCGGAGATATTCTCGCTGTAGCATATAATAAAGGAGAGTATGACCGAATCCCAAATTGAACAATATGCGCTTGATATCCTAGCTAATCTCGGCTGGCAAACTTTACACGGACCGGACATCGGTCCGGATGGTGCTGCGGCTGAGCGCAAGTTGAGACAGGTGGTGTTGCCGGGGCGTCTATATAGTGCTTTGGTGCGTCTCAACCCGCATATTCCAGAATTAGCCTTGAAGGAAGCGATGCGGCGGTTAACGCAGATTAGCAAACCAAGCTTGATTGAGAATAATCACGATTTTCATCAATTGCTGGTAGCGGGCGTGCCGGTACAGTATCGCATGTCAAGTGGCGAAGTGAAACATGATATCGTGCGAGTGGTTGATTTTAACTCGCCAAGAAACAATGATTTTGCGGCGGTGAATCAGCTAACGGTTCTGCGGGGCGACTATAACCGCCGACCGGATATCGTGCTGTTTGTAAATGGGCTGCCACTGGTGGTGATTGAACTGAAGAATGCGGCTGACACCAGGGCTAATCTAGTAGCGGCCTATCGGCAAATTCAGACGTATATGTGTGAGATTAGCGATTTGTTCCGATTTAATGAACTATGTGTGACGAGCGATGGTCTATCGGCAGAGATGGGGACGATTACTAGTCCGCTTGAACGGATGATGCCATGGAAGACGGTTGGTGGCGAAGAAGAAGTCGGTAACACCCCGGCGCTAGGGGTGCTGCTTCGTGGTGTTTGCTTGCCGGAGCGATTGCTGGATATCGTGCGAAATTTCATAGTCTTTGAGCGCAGTGATGTCAGCAAGCTGATCAAGATAGCGGCCGCCTATCATCAGTACTGGGTGGTCAACAAAGCGTTTGATCGTACACTGGTAGCTAGTAATAAAAGTGGCGATCAGCGAGCTGGAGTGGTCTGGCATACACAAGGGTCGGGTAAAAGCCTGAGCATGGTGTTCTATGCCGGTAGACTGATGAAATCAAATGAGCTTCATAATCCGACCGTGGTGGTCGTAACTGATCGCAACGATCTAGATGGTCAACTATTTAGTACGTTTAGCGCTTGTTCTGAGCTACTGGGCGAGGAGCCGAGACAAGCTGATTCACGGAGTGAACTGAGAGAACTCTTGAAGCGAGAGGCGGGTGGGATTATCTTTACAACCATTCAGAAGTTTTCACCGGAGGGTGATGAGGATGGTCTACCGGTTCTGACTGATCGGCGCAATGTCATCGTGATAGCAGATGAGGCGCACCGTAGTCAATACGGTTTGAAAGCACACATTCGAGCGAGTGATGCTCAGCTGGTGTACGGCTATGCCAAATATATGCGTGATGCCTTGCCGGGCGCAAGCTATATTGGCTTTACGGGCACGCCGATTGAAACGGACGATAAGTCAACGCCGGCGATGTTTGGCGACTATATTGATATTTATGATGTCGAGCGGGCGGTCAGAGATGGCGTGACAGTGCCAATATATTATGAGAGCCGATTAGTAAACTTAGACATGGATGAAACAATGAGACAGTGGCTGGACAAGGAGGTTGATGATTTATTGGAGGGCGAAGAGCTGGGCCGTCAAGGTGCTTTGAAAGCTGAGTATGCGCAAAAAGAGGCTATCGTCGGCAATAGTAAGAGATTGGATGTGATTGCCCTTGATATAATTCAGCATTTTGAAAAACGACAAGGTGTACTGAGCGGCAAAGGTATGATCGTAACGATGAGTCGTGGTATAGCGACCGATTTGTATCAGAGAATTGTGACGCATCGACCGGACTGGCATAGCGATGACGATATGCTGGGCATGGTCAAGGTGGTTATCACCGGTAGTGCGAGTGACCCCGAGCGTCTACAGCCACACATTCGTAGCAAGCAAAGACTGAAAGTGATTGAGAAGCGCATTAAAGATTCTGAAGACTCGCTGAAGTTAGTAATCGTTTGCGACATGTGGCTAGCTGGATTTGATGTGCCAAGTATGCACACTATGTATCTGGACAAACCACTGAAAGGTCACAACTTGATGCAGGCGATCGCACGGGTCAACCGGGTTTCACCCGGTAAAATTGGTGGTCTGGTTGTTGATTACTTGGGCGTAGCAAGGGCGCTCCGAGATGCTCTGTCTAACTATACTCAGAGTGGCGGACGGGGTGTTCCGCAGCTTGATATATCTGAAGCCGTGGCTCAGATGCGGGTGAAATATGAGGCAGTATGCGACTTATTTGGTAACTTTGATTACAGGCGATATTTTGCGGCGTCGACCGACCGGAAATTGCAAATCATCCTGGATGCTGAGGAGTATATCTTAAGCCTGAGAGACGGTGAAAGACGATTGAGACAACAGATGACAGAGCTTAATAAAGCTTTTGCACTTGTCGTGCCTAGACCTGAAGCGTTAAAGATTCGTGAGGAAGTGGCACTATTTCAGGCGGTGAAGGCTCGATTGGAAAAGGTGTCCGGTTCGTTAGCGATGTCTGATGTCGAATATCATACGGCGCTTAAGCAGATTGTTGATAAAGCAATTTCACCAGTTGGCGTAGTGGATATATTTGAGGCGGCAGGGCTCAAGAAACCGAAGTTGTCGATCTTGAGCGACGAGTTCTTTGCAGAGGTTCGCAGTATGGAACGCAAGAATTTGGCGGTTGAGGCTCTGCAAATGTTGCTAGTTGGCGAAATAAAGTCGCAGTTCTCACAAAATTACGTTAAGGAAGCTAAGTTCTCTGAACTTCTTCATCAAGCACTGATGCGCTATAGAAGCGGTACTATCGAAGCGGCGCAGATGATTGAAGAGCTGATTAGTATCGGTCGTCAAGTCCGTCGGACTGTCGAAGAGGAGCGTACTTGCGGCTTAAGCAAAGATGAAGCTGTTTTCTACGATGCACTTGTCGAGAATAGTGACGCTCGTGAGGTGCTTGGGGACGCACAATTGCGTAATGTCGCTAGAGCATTACTACAACAAGTACGTCGTGATGTGACGATTGATTGGGCGGAGCGCAAGAATGTTCAAGCGAAGTTGAGGATAAATATTAAAAAGATCTTGATGAAATATGATTATCCCTCTGATCAACAGGCTTTAGCGACCGATATGGTACTTGAGCAAGCGAAGCATTATGGTGGCGAATGGAGCTGTGAACGTGCCACTTATGATATTGGCGGAGCAAACATCATAGATTGATTACATTGCACGTGCTTCGTAAGTCTATGGGAAAGTTATGAAATGAAAATCTCCGCTAAGATCAAGCCTAATTCTCGCTACCGTGAAGAGGTGGTGGCGAACGATGATGGCTCACTGGTCGTCTACACTAAAGCGCCAGCCATCGAAGGGCGGGCGAACTTGGTGGCGGTCAAGCTGTTAGCGAAGCATTACGGTGTGGCGCCATCTCGAGTCAAGCTGGTGCGTGGTGCAACGTCAAGAAACAAAGTGCTTGAAATCGCAGACAAGAACCCTGGCTCACTCCATTAGTCTTCTCGGCGACATGTGGTAACCGAAATTATGGGCTAACGGCTAATGGAGTGACATAAGGCCGCAGGCTAATATGCTGGATGGGTCTCTCGGCTAACTTATCGTGAAAAGATGCACATATATGCTCATTTTCACGCAGTGTGTTATAATGAATCTATGATAAATCAGGTTACAAAAGATAAGGTTGAGTTGCTCCATCAGCAATATATCCGGTTGGCGAAAGACAGGGAGCAGGCTCTATATGAGATAGCCATGAGTGAGTTGCCAGACATGGTCTATAACTCTAATGCTATTGAGAACTCGACCTTAACCTTGCAGGATACGGAGGCGATTATCATCCACGACAAGATTATCAAGAATCATGAGATTCGAGAAATATATGAGGCGAAGAATCTCGTTCGAGTGACAACCGAGCTGATGAAGAACCCAAATGAACGTATGTCAGTGGGTCTGATATTGTCTTTACATTCGCTCTTGATGAATGGTGTCCGTGACGATATTGCCGGGCGATTTAGGTCTGGCGATGAGTGGGTGCGTGTCGGTACACACCTAGGAGCGAACCCGGCGTTCGTGTCCGGTCTCGTCTCCGGGCTCGTCACTTCGTACTATGACGATGATTCATATTTTCTGGATAAAATTGCTCATTTTCACGCAGAGTTTGAGACAATCCATCCTTTCTTGGATGGTAATGGGCGAATAGGCCGTGTCCTTGTCAACCACCAGCTGGCGGGCTATCCACCAATCATCATTCAGAATAAGAGTAAGCATACTGATTACTACCCACTGTTTGATGAATATATAAGGGCCAATCAATGTGACGGGTTTGTTGAGCTATTCGCCTTGCTCCTGATGGAGTCTCTGCATAAGCGCATAGCGCTATTGTCGTCGCCGAAGATCGTCAAGCTTTCCGAATGGGCAAGGCAGAATGGTATTGCCGGCAATGTCGCCGCTAATAAAGCTGCTCGTCAGACCATACCGGCCTTCCGCAGGGGTGGTACCTGGATGATCGGCGGCGACTATAAAATGGACTAATTCGCCGACCATATAATCTCACCAAACTGTTATAATCTAGGGTATGAATCAGATTAAAGAAAGTGATGATGAGCGGCTATAACGACGATATACGTCAGCGGCAGATTGACAAGCTGGCACAGCTCTTCCCTGAGGTAATCACCGAAGGCAAGATTGACTGGCAGAAACTCCAGGCGACACTAGGCGAGGCGGTTGATTTGGGCGAACGCTACGGCCTCGGCTGGAAAGGTAAGGGCGACGTCTTTGCCACCATCCAAGAGAAGACCGTCCAGACACTTCACCCCGACCGGGCGAATTCCGTCGATTGGGATACGACGGGCAATATGTTTATCGAGGGTGACAACCTGGCGGCGCTGAAGATTTTGCACAAGGCGTATTATGGCAAGGTCAAGATGATTTATATCGATCCGCCTTACAACACTGGCAATGATTTCATCTACAATGACGACTTCAAGCAGACACGCCGTAGCTATGAGGCGGAGGCGGGTATTACCGATGATGAGGGTAACGTTGTGCGAGATGATGGCCTGCGTACCAATACTGGCGGACACAAGCACGGCAACTGGCTGAATATGATGTATCCACGCCTCTTCTTGGCACGCAACCTGCTTCGCCAAGACGGCGTCATCTTCGTCTCGATCGACGACAACGAAGTCCACAACCTCCGCCTGATGATGAATGAGATATTTGGGGAGGAGAATTTTGTGGCGCAATTTGTCTGGAAGAGTCGTCAAAATAAAGATAACAGAAACCTTACAGGTGTCTCAGTTGATCACGAGTATATTATCTGCTTCAATCGTTCACCACATCGTGCTGTAAAAGGTGAGGCGAGAAAAGAAGAGCAGTACTCAAATCCAGATAACGACCCCAGGGGTCCGTGGTCTAGCGGTAATATGGCTGGCTTACTTTCGGAAGACTTACGCCCAAATACTCACTTTGATTTAGTCGATCCAGCGACAAATGTCAATTACGGTAGGCCGAAGATGGGATGGCGTTATGATAGAAAAACCATGCAAAGACTTATCGACGAGAACAGGATCTTGTGGCCAAATGATAAGACGGGTCGTCCGCGCAGAAAAGTTTTCCTGAATGAGTTATCTGGCACGCTTCCGGGCTTTTCTTCTATCGTTGGTGAAAGAGTTTTTACTAGAAACGGAACAAGCGATGTTGAGAAATTATTTGACGGTAAAAGATATTTTGACTTTCCAAAGCCTGTCGATTTGATTAAGCAACTTGTAGGACAATCATCTTCCGAAGATGATATCGTCCTCGACTTCTTCTCTGGCTCTGGCACGACTGCTCATGCTGTGATGCAGCTCAACGCCGAAGATGGTGGTAATCGTCGCTGGATTGGCGTCCAGCTGCCTGAGCTAACTGACGAGAAGTCGGAGGCGTATAAAGCCGGCTATCATACCATAGCCGACATTGCTCGTGAGCGCATCCGTCGGGCGGGCGCCAAAATCCAGGCTGACCAGGCGGACAAGCTCGCCTCTCGTGACACTCCACTCGACCTTGGCTTTCGGGCGTATCGGGTTGATGACAGCAATTTCAAGCAGTGGAACGAGCTGGTTTCCGACCCGGAGGAGATTCGCCAGCAGGCGCTCGCCAGCCTTGACCCGCTGGAGGAGGGCGCAACTGATGATGACCTGCTGACCGAGCTCCTACTCAAGCGTGGTATCTCACCATTGGTGCAGATTGAGTGGCATGATAACTTCTGCTTCATCCCGTCCGAAAAGCTGGCTATTTGTTTGGCGCACTCCATGACAGAGGAGTTATTTGCGACCATCCTCGCCACCAAACCATCATCCATCATCCTCCTTGACCGAGCCTTCGGTGACGACATAAATCTAAAAGTAAACCTGCTCCTGCAAGCCGAACGGCAAGGCGTAGAGGTGGAGGTGGTGTGATGCGTGATTTTCCTCGTGGATCCGAATGGCGCAGATGGGATCTGCATGTACATACCAAGGGTACGAATAAAAACGATCAGTTTAAAAGCAAAGATTTTGAAGCATTTTGCGAAGTATTATTTCGCAAAGCTATAAACAACGGCATAGCAGCAATTGGTATAACAGATTATTTCAGCATCGACAATTATAAAAAAGTCAGAAACTATGTTGGTGAGATTGATAATAAAACGAATTTTACTAAAGATGAAAGAGATCAAATAAAAAATATCTTACTGTTGCCAAACGTAGAACTGAGAATGTTCCCAGTTACGGATAAGAGCAGGCTTGTAAACATACACTTTATTTTTAACCCAGAAGAAGAATTTATTAACTACCTTGACAACAATTTCTTTGGTAAATTGAAGTGCGGTGGTAATTACCTAATGAACAGAAGGGGCATAATTGAGTACGGTAAGTCATTATTAGGTAATGACCAGAAATTAGATGACGATACTCTTTATGAAAAGGGAAAAGATAATTTTCATCTAGAAATTAGTCAAATTGAGGATGTGCTTAAAGATAAGAAGATTGCCGACAATGCAGTAGTTGTTGTTTGTAATTCGAAAACTGACGGAGCCTCTGCTTTTCAAGAGCATTATGATTTATTTGAAGGTGAGCCTGGTAGTCTGGATGGCATAAGAAGAAATATTTACCATATTTCTGATATGGTGTTTTCTAGTAACGAAGGTGATAGAAAATATTTTTTGGGACAGAAAAGTGACAGTCCAACGAAAGTAAAAGAAAAGTGTGGTTCATTGAAACCGTGTATTCACGGTAGTGATGCACACACCGAAGACAAGCTCTTTGTTCCAGATAACGATCGATATTGTTGGATTAAGGCAGATTTAACATTTGATGGTTTGAAACAATTGAGGTGTGAACCAGAAGATCGGGTTTATATTGGTAAAGAGCCGCCACTATTGGAAAGAGTAGCTAGCAATAAAACAAAATACATAGAGTCATTGAATATAAGAAAGAAAGCTGGCTATAACGGTAAAAATGGTATTTGGTTTGATGGAGTCAACCTGGAGCTTAACAAGGAATTGGTGGCTATAATAGGAAACAAGGGAAATGGAAAAAGTGCGCTATCTGATATTATTGGTTTATTAGGTAATACTCATAATGCTGGCGATAAGCAGAATAATCTTTCTTTTTTAACAACAAAGAAGTTTAAGAAGAAGGGGTATGCTGAGAACTTTGAGGCAAATCTTGTATGGGCTGATGGTTCCGGTGTAAATGAGACTATGTGTCTAGCCGATGAAATTGATAAGAATGCGCCCGAAAAAGTAAGGTATCTTCCGCAAAATTATTTCGAACGGTTAACTAATGACCTAAAATCTGAGGGGTTTGAGGATACTCTTAAGGGCGTTATTTTTGCTCATATGCCAGAACAATATAAGCTGGGCTGCCGGTCGTTTGATGAATTGATAGATAAGAAAACTCGGGTAATAGATTCTGACTTGAGGGCAATACGAAATGATGTGAGCAAAATTTCAGAAAGTATTATTAAGCTTGAGGAAAAGAAGCATCCTGACTATCTGAATAAAATAAATGGACAAATTGAAGAAAAAGAAAAAGAGCTCAAGTCTCATATGGCTAATAAGCCGGAGCAGGTTGCGGACCCATCAAAAGATCATAGCCCTGAGACGGAAGCAAAGATATCAAAAGCATATGAGAGTATTGCGCAGCTTAATCAACAGAATATTAAACTAGCTGAAACGATAGAGGGGGCAAAACAAAGATTAAATACAGTCACTAAGAACAAAGAGGAAATTAAACAACTAATCGACAAGACATCGCAACTAGAACTAGACCTGACTAAGTTTAAGCAGGAAAACGGAGATGTTTTTAGCAAATTCAAACTGAACATAGATGAGATTATAAAAGTTAGTTTTAATAAAAAAATAATTGACGAGAAACTTAAAGAAATAAATAAAGAATTAGATGATTCAGAGAGGGAATTACGATTAAAAAAGGATATTGATACAGACCAAAACATTAAGAATGATGCAGATCGAGAAAAGGCATATCAAAGTAGCTTTGTAGCTAGTCAAGAAATAATTCGACAGAAAATTAAAAGCAAGACAGATGAGCTCAGTAAACCGGAAAAAGAATACCAGGCATATATAGAAAAACTTGCGCAGTGGGAAAAGCGCAAAAAAGATATCGAAGGAGATAGTAGTAGGGTTAATAGTCTGAAATATCTTAAGGCGGAGAAGGAATATGTTGAAAAGAAGTTGGATGATGATTTAGCAGAAAGAAGAAAAGCAAGACTAGATAAATCTCTAGAAATATTTAATAAGCAGCAAGAGATTATCAATATATACAATGCACTTAAGGAGTCTGTTGATAGTGCAATTTCGCAAGGCGGCGAATTTGCTGATAAATTTAATATGAGGATCGATGTTGGCTTTAAACTTAATGAAGATTTTGTAAATAGTTTTCTTGGGTATATTAATAAAAACAAAAAAGGTACGTTCCAGTATGCTGATACTGGGACTGTGAGCGCAATGCTTGACTCTATAGATCTGTCAGAAGAAGACGGGGTAAGGCAATTGCTTGACAGTTCAATAAGATGGCTGGAAGAAGACGAGCGCAATGAGAGCGATACACAAAAACGAAACATATCTGATCAAGTAAGTAAAGTGAAAGAATTCTATGACTTCTTGTTTTCGTTGGAGTATTTGGCGCCAAGCTACGATTTGAAACAAGACGGAAAGAGTCTTGATCAATTGTCGCCAGGAGAAAAAGGTGCCGTATTGCTGGTATTCTACTTGATGATTGATAAAGAAGATATACCACTAATCGTGGATCAGCCCGAGGATAATCTTGATAATAAAAGTGTCTTTGAAGTCCTCACGCATTTTATACGAATTGCAAAAAAGCGTCGTCAGATCATTATGGTTACCCATAATCCAAACTTGGCTGTGGGTGCGGATGCGGAGCAGATTATATATACAAGACTAGATAAAACTGGTGGCGAGAATAAGTTCTCTGTTGAATGCGGTTCAATAGAAAATGTTAATATTAATAAGCGGATCGTGGACATTCTCGAAGGTACTAAACCGGCATTTGATAAAAGAAAGCTACGGTATAGAGAAGAGCTGTGAGGAATAGATAAAAATGAAACTAAAATTTGACCCTAATCAGCAGTATCAACTCGATGCCATCGATGCGGTGGTGGATATCTTTAGGGGACAGCAGAACACTACTAATGGTGTAAGCATTCCCGGGCAACTACCGCTCGGGGTTGAGGGGCAGCAACTTAGCTTAGAGACCACCGGTGCGAGAGGTAATAATTTGCTTCTTAGTGAAGACCAGGTTATTAGGAATACAAGACTGGTTCAGGAGAGAAATAGCATCCCGTCAGCTGAAACGGCTGGTCGGGCGATAGTTACGAATCATCGCTCTACGGACGTTGTCTATGGTGAGAAGTTTCTACACGGCATGAATTTCTCCATCGAGATGGAGACCGGCACGGGCAAAACTTATGTGTACTTGCGGACGATTCATGAGCTACATCAGCATTATGGTTGGAAGAAGTTTATCATCGTGGTGCCGAGCGTGGCGATTCGTGAAGGTGTGCTGAAGAATTTAGCGATTACCAGGGAGCACTTTGCTGATCTCTATAACAAGCCAGAGATGGACTACTACGTTTGGGACAGTAAGAAAACCGGTCAGGCTCGTGAGTTTGCCACGAACGATACACTGCAGATCATGGTGATTACCATCGATAGCTTCGCTAAGGCGCAGAATGTGATGAATCGGCAGAGTGACTATGGTCGGCCGCTCGATTTCATCTAGGCCACTCACCCGGTAGTTATTCTCGACGAGCCGCAGAATATGGAGACCGACATACGGCGGAATGCTATTGCTAGCCTCAATCCGCTGTGCACGTTGCGCTATAGTGCCACACACAAGCACCTATATAATTTGCTTTATCGGCTGACTCCGGTCGATGCCTATGATAAAGGCTTGGTCAAGAAGATCGAGGTGCATAGTGTCCAGAGTGAGGATAATTATAATGATGCGTATATCAATGTACTGTCGCTGGAGCGGCAGTCGAAGACCCGCTCATTCGCCAAGATAGAGGTGGATGCGAGTGACGAGTATGGCTTGCAGCGCAAGATTATTAAGGCCTTTCCAGGCGACGACCTGGAGACGAAGACAGGGCGTTCGGTCTATGCCGGCTACTATGTCGAGTCGATCAATCACGGCGATGATTGCGTCGAGTTTAGTAATGGTAAAGTAGTCTACGTTGGTCAACGTGATGAAAGTCTGCATGATGACATCATCAAGCGACAGATTGAACTGACGATTGACGATCACTTTGATAAACAGCACCGACTGGGGAATAGTGTCAAAGTGCTGAGCCTATTCTTTATCGATAAAGTGGCAAATTATCGTGAGTATACGGCGAATGGTGCCCGGAAAGGCAAATTTGCTAAGTGGTTTGAGGAAGCCTACGCCAAGGTGGCATCTAAACCAAAATATGCCGGCGTGATGGACGGTTTGTCGGCGGGTGAGGTGCACGATGGCTACTTTGCGGCGGACAAGAGTGGTCAGTGGAAAGACTCTCGTGACACCAAGGGTGAGGGTGGTCGCACTAAGGATGATGATACGGCGTATAACCTAATCATGAAAGATAAGGAAAGGCTACTGGATACCGGCGAGCCGTTGCGGTTTATCTTTAGTCACTCGGCACTGCGTGAAGGCTGGGATAATCCTAACGTATTTCAGATTTGTACGCTTAATGAGACGTCGAGTCAAATGAAAAAGCGCCAAGAGATCGGGCGAGGGTTGCGCCTGCCGGTTGATATTGATGGACAACGAGTGCATGATGATAGCATCAACGTACTAACAGTAGTGGCTAATGAGAGTTACGCAGAGTTTAGTCGTAAGCTTCAGACGGAGATTGAGGAAGAGGCCGGTATCCACTTCGGTGGACGGATCAAGAATCGTGACAATCGGCGAGTCGTCAGATTTCAGAAATCACGGGCGCTTGACCCTACTTTTAAGGAGTTGTGGGATAAGATTAAATACAGAACAACTTATCGTGTGGCGATTGATCTGAATAAGCTGGTCGCAGAGGCAGCCAATGAACTGACGCAAGTTACCATTAGCCGACCGCATATTGCCGAGACCAAGACTCGTATCGACGCCATGGACGGCAACGATGGCTTTATGGTGCGTGAGGTTGGGTTTAGTACCTATGCGGTGCGCCAGGTGAAGTCAAGAGTGCCAAATCTGCTATCGGCAATTCAGCGCCGGACACAGATGACCCGCCGGGTGATATTCAACATACTTGACCGGGCGCAGATGTTCGACCAATTGATGGTCAATCCGCAGCAAGTTATCGACGAGGCTAGCCGGACAATCAACCGAACTAAGCGACGGCTGGCGGTGGACGGTGTCAAATATCATAAGACAGGACAATCTTACGATATGATGCTATTTGAGAATTACGAGCTGGAGACATATCTGTATGACACTATCATGAAGAGCGGAGCAGTGGCTGTAGCTGATGCAGACAAAACGATCTATGACTACGTGGCGGTTGACTCAGAGATTGAATACAACTTTATGAAGTCGCTTGAGGATAATACTGATGTGAAGTTCTATGTCAAGCTGCCGAGCTGGTTTAAGATTGACACGCCGGTCGGTCAATACAATCCGGACTGGGCGGTTGCTTTTGGCGGCGACAAGATAGTCTACTTCGTAGCTGAGACCAAGGGTTCGGATGATTTGCGAGACAATCATCTAAGCGACAGCGAGCAAGGTAAGATTGCGTCTGCTCGTCAGCACTTTAACGAGATTGGCGCTCCGTATCTGGCTCCAGTAAGCAGCCTGGAATCTATCATTACGAAGCTAGAAAACTGATGTAGCTAAGTGGTAGTTGGGCGTAGTAAAGCGGAGCCGTGACGGTACTGTTAGCCTTTCTTGTCTGCTGCCGAGAATAGTCCGGTCAGGACGGCATGGTCAAGAGTGATATCTTTGATCGCTTTCTTTAGTCGCCTCGGTGTTGTATCGGTGGGTAAATCCAGCCGGTCGGTCAAAGCGTAGAGATGAAATTGGTAACGATGAGTGCCGAAGGGTGGCTGTGGTCCATTCCAGCCAGGCTCGCCCCAACTGGTGACACCTTCGACTACTTGATCCGGTAAGGTGTCGCTATTTATCTGAGCAGTGTCGGACGGGATATTCCAAGCCGTCCAGTGGTAAAAGCCACCGAGAAGTGGTGCGTCCGGGTCGTGACAGATGATGACCAGACTCTTGGCTGTGGAAGGGGTGTCGGATATCACTAGAGGCGGGCGAGTATTACCCCTCAGGTGAGAGTATTCTACCGGTATTTTGGTGTCGTTATCAAAAGCTGGGCTAGTTATCTTCATAGGGCTATTATACATGATCACTATGAGCTAATGTTAAATCATTAGCCCATAGTACGACTGTGTCGTTTCGCCTACTCTGTCTGGTTGGCGTCAGCTCGGGTAAGTTGATCCACCATGGGCAGGAGTAGATAGGTGCCGATGATGGCGACCAGTAGACCTCCGCCAACGATACCGAAATAGGTCGGGGTCAAGGTGGGGTGAAGTGTGGTCGAGTATATCCCGATGAAGACCGAGCCCGTCCAGACGCCGATGATGCAGGAGACGATCGAGGTCAGTAGAAGTGGGGTGACCGATTCAATCATGATCAGACGCTTCAGCTGGACTAACCTCATACCACTCAGGCGCAAGGTGTAGAGCGAGCGTCGTCGCTCAATCAATCCGCCAATGGTCGAGACGATCAGGCTGGCAATGGCGACGAACAATGTTACACCGATGCCGGTGTAAGCGAGGCCGGCCAGCGACTTAATGGTCGGGTTGATACGGGGCTGTTTGGATATGTACCCACTAGTGATGTAGCTGGTATTATCACCGTCGGTACCGGTATTGGCCACTACGAAAGTACGCAACTCCTCGATATGATCCTGTGCAGTAATGGTGGCTAGGTATTGTTTAGTCTTAGTGGTGTCGACACTCTTTGCCAGGGGTACTTGCTTGACCACCGGCTTCATGAAGTTGATCGAGGCGAATTGGTCGGGCTTGGCGCCTGCCGGACATGTCTTGTCGGTATACTTTGCCAGGTCTCGGCAACGAACGGCATCGGTACCCGCCTCATCCTCGAGTGAGTAGAAGGTGGCGACAGACGATATGTACGGTAGCTTGGCGAGTCGCCCGGCGAATTGGTCGGGCAGGGCTCCGCTAGTGATTATCACGGTGTTATCTCTCAGCTGAGAGTAGCCATTGTCCTTGATGGTCTGGAAGCTCAGCCTCTCCATTCCGCTGACGGAAGTCAGGTAAAAGCTTCCGGCGAAGAGGGCTAGGACTACGCCACAGACGCTACGAAAGATAGCTCTGGAGTGTACCGCTGTACGCTTACCGGCGATTAGGACGGAAGCGTTGTCTGACAAGCGGACGCAGAGCAGAGCGATCTTATTGGTTAGCCAGCTACCGGATAGGACTAAGCCAAGCATGATCGTTAAGAAAGCTCCGACGAAGACTAGCGAAGATGCTGCGCCGGAACTATCCTTTCTGATCCACTGTCGGCCATCTTTGGTCGATAGCCAGGCGAATAAGCCAAGACCGATTGCCAGGATGATCACTCGCCAGATACGTAGCTTCTTAACCTTCTCCAGGGTGTGCGATACGCCCAAGGGTGAGATCTGGGCTCGGCGCATCCGTCGCCAATTAATGAAAGCAGTCAAGCCCAAGGTCAGAGCGATGATAACAAGGTGCTGTAAGACGCTCGGCTGCATGTCGCTCGGCCACATTCGTTCGCCATCGATACGGAAGTTGAGCAGCGGCGCTTGGAGTGACCAGAAGCCGATGAATCCGATCGCAATACCTACAGCCGAAGCTAATAGTGACTCCAGGATCAGGATACGATTAACTTGTCGCTTAGTAGCGCCGATCAGACGCAGGGCGGCGTATCGCTTTTCTCGCTGAGTAGCGCCTAGCTGGGTGGCTACCGAGACAAAGACGATGATGGGGAAGAGCAAGATCGCTCCGCCGACGCTAAGGACGACGATTGAGGCGGCGTCGTAGGATGTGCCATTGTCATCAAATCCACTGCGGTATATCTTGCTGTAGTGCTCCTCGTGCTCTTTGACTTCTTTGGCATCGACTCCGCTAATTATCACCAGGGAGTCGGGCGAGACCAGGTATTTCTCAGGTACGGTGCCGAGGTATTTATTAAATCGCCCAAAACGAGCCAAGATATCGTCAGTCGGGTGTTCATCGATGATCTTTTTAAGAGCTGGAGATAGGTAATATTCGCCCGGTTGCATCACCTTAAGCTCGGGAAACTTGAAGGTCTCGGCGGTACTGTATATCTTGAGCTGGTCTATTGATCGACCGTGCCAGTCGGTGATATTACCTCGGTAGGGGCGGTTAATTCTGGCCGGCTTGACGCCGGGCATCGGCTCTTGTTTTACCCCCACTAGCTTTGATAGATGGTCGGTGCGGTGACCAAGACCGAGGAGTCCATTGACTCCTGCGGTGAAATAGCCGATCAGCGTCACGCCGATGGCGATGGCCATGGCGGTTAGCCCGAGTCGGGCAAAGGACTGTCGCCCTGATTTCTTAAGTAAGGTCCAGCTGATACTCATTTCCTGTCTCCGATCTGAATGTGGCTGATGGAGCGGGCGTCATCCGATAGAGCGCCGGAGATTTGTCCATCACGGACAGTCACTTCTCTGTCGGCATAGGCGGCAATAGTCGGCTCGTGAGTGACCATCACTACCGTGGTGCCGTGTGAGCGAGCGGTACTGATGAATAGCTCCATGACCTTCTCTGAATTGAGTGAGTCAAGCGAGCCGGTCGGCTCATCGGCGAAGAGCACCTTGGGGCTAATCACCATAGCTCTAGCTACGGCGATGCGTTGCATCTGTCCGCCCGATAGTTCGCCGAGCATATTATTGCTTTTGCTACCCAGCTCGACTCGGTTGAGCCATTTCTGAGCCCGTTCATAAGCCTCTCTGCGTTTGACACCGTTAAGCAGCAATGGTAGGGCGATGTTGTCGAGTGAGGTTAGCTCCGGTACGAGCTGACCAAACTGAAAGATGAAGCCAAAGTTAGTGCGACGTAGCTTGCTTCTTTTGTCGTCGCTCAGCTTGTCGATGCGCTTGCCGTCGAAATAGACTTCGCCACTATCTATCTTGGTGATGGCGGCTAGGCTATGCAGTAAAGTTGATTTGCCCGAGCCGCTCGGACCCATGATAGCGAGTATTTCGCCGGGCTGAATATCTAGGCTGATGCCACGCAGGGCGTGCGTCTGCCCAAATGACTTCTTGATATTCTTGGCGCTAATGATCGGGTCGTCCATGTGATAGTTCCTCCTTTAATTTTGTTAGACGTGAGATAGTTAGCTCAATCCAGCGTAAGTCTGCCTCCAGGTGGTAGAGAGCATGATCTATCAGAAGCATGTCAGACAGATTGCTGTTACGCCGCTCGTCGGTCAGCGATCGCATCTTCTGAATGTGAGCACGACGTTGGTTGTCCAGGTATGGAGCGGCGTCGCCGTCCATTAATATAGCGAGAACCGTCTTGACATACATAGTTGCCTGAAGCTGGGGAGCCGGCTCTTCCGGTGAGGCTAACCACCTCTTTAGTTGCTCTTTGCCCAGGTCAGTTATCTCGTAGCGAATTCGGTCGGGTCCGCTAGAGCCTGAATTATTTGTGTCAGACACCTCCTTTATCTTATTATCTCTTTTTAGTCTAGCTAATGACGAATAGATTTGCCCGGGTAATATGGGCTTATCTTTGCCAAAGTAGCTATCATACTTTTTCTTTAGCTCGTAGCCGTAGTTTGACTCATCGGCGAGGAAGCTAAGTAGAACATATTGTGCGTTCATAATGCGAGTATACACCGAGTGCATAGCTATGGCAATAGACATAGTCACCCAGTGTATAGATTGGCACTCCCGGCTATGCACGTGGTGTATATGGCTACCCGAGGCTCTTCGACAATCAGAGCAGTCTGCCTTTTGAGATGTCGCCCAGTCTCAGAAGGTACTATTGACAAAATAGGTTAAAAAGGGTATGTGTGATCTATTTACCATAGTAAATAAATCGCCTACAGCAATAGTGATGGCAAATAGGATTACAAGAATGATGTGCTATAATCTAGCTAGGTTTCCATGACAAGCCATATGCGGATGTGGTGGAATTGGTAGACACGCATGCCTTAGGAGCATGTGCCTCACGGCGTGAAGGTTCAAGTCCTTTCATCCGCACCAAAGATATTATTTTTCGTTACACCTGCTACCGAGTCGGTTTCGGAATAGAGGGATGATTTGTGTGCTATACTCTTAGCATGAGCAAGATCACTGATTATCTGAATGAGCACATTACCGGTGATGTGGTGGCGACGGATAACGTAAGGAAGCAATTTGCGACTGATGGGAGTATCTTGTCGCTGACGCCTAATCTGGTGGCGTATCCGAGGATAGCTGATGACGTGCGTAAGGTCGCTCGTTTTGCCTGGCGTCTTGCTGAGCGGGGTCAGGTGTTGCCGATTACGCCACGGGGTAACGGTACGGACGTGACGGGGGCGGCGATTGGTCGGGGAGTGGCGATATCTTTCCCGGCTCACATGTCGCAGATCATGGAGTTTGACCTCAAATATCGGATGATTCGAGTTCAGCCGGGACTGGAGCTGGATGCGCTTAACCAAGCCGTTGCCACTCAGGGGCTGACTTTGCCGATATCCAGTGGTTATAGCCGAGTATCGACTATCGGCGGGATGATTGCCACCAATGCCCCGGGGCGGCAGTTCGCTAAGTATGGTTCGATGCGAGACTGGGTGGATAAGCTGGAGGTTGTCCTGGCTAATGGTGAGATCATTCAGACCGGGCGGCTGACTAGGCGTGAACTGAGCGAGAAGAAGGGGTTACAGACACTAGAGGGGGATATCTACCGTTCGGTGGATAGCCTGATAGAAGACAATCCGGAGGTAGTGCAAGAGATTGCTAATCGCCGAGTGCTTGATGGCGGCTACGCTCTAGACCAGGTGCGAGGTAAAGACGGTAGTTTCGACCTGACGCCACTCCTGGTAGGCTCGCAGGGGACGCTGGGGATAGTGACGCAGGCGATTTTGCGTCTGATTGATACGCCGATGGACGACACCTTGGTGGTGGCGGCGCTGGGCGATGATGTCAATGCGACTGACCTGGCTAACTTAATCCTTGAGCTGGAGCCGGCGATGGTTGAGGTGGTAGACGGCGATACCTTGTCGTTGGTACACGAGATCACCGGCTATCAGCCATGGAGCAGTATCACCAAGGGGTTGCCCGCTTCACTGATGTTCATCGAGTTTGATGACAAGCATAGCAGCCGCAAGCTGCGCAAGATCGCCAAGATAATGGAGCAAGCGGGGGTAGTCGACGCCAATATCGCCATCGAGCCGGACGACGTAGACAAGATGATGGCTGTCTACAACTGTGTCTCGGCGATCACTAATTACAGTGACGGTGGCACGACGGCCATCCCGCTGGTGACCGAGCTGTCTATCCCGGTCAACGATCTGGCTGATGTTATGCGAGAAGTGCGAGGCGCCCTGGATAGCAATCATCTGCAGGCCGGTATGTGGTGCAACTTCGGGTCGGGGTTAATATCTGTTTATCCACTGGTTAATTTGGCGAACCTGGGTCAGAGGCAAGTGATCGTACGCCTGATGGATAAGCTGAGCAAGATCGCTAGTAGCTACGAAGGCTCATTGGCCGGTTGCGCCGGGACGGGGCGATTGCTGTCACTATGGGCGAAGGATCAGGAGAGTAAGGCGGTTGCCGACCTGCACCATCAGGTCAAAAAAGCATTCGATCCTTATGGTATCTTGAATCCGGGTGTGCGGGACGATGGTATAACTCGGAAGGAAGTCTTGTCGGTGCTACGCAAGTCTTACTCGCTAGGTCGGCTAACCCAGTATAATCTGCGCGGCTAGTGTGATATAATCAAGCACGTAATGCCGAAAGGTCGCACCTTATAGAGCGGGATGGAGACACCCGCATTTGCGCACATGGCGGAATTGGTAGACGCGCTAGCTTCAGGTGCTAGTGAGCTTATGCTCGTGAAGGTTCAAGTCCTTTTGTGCGTACCAGGTATTATTTTGATGGATGCTACTTAGCAGCATCATCCGCTGGTGTGGTATAATCCACCCCAGTAGTAATTAATCAAGCAGGAGAAGATTAAAAGATGCAAGATAGTGACGAGACAAACGCCCTCCCACAGTCGCCCGAGCTACTGAAGTCAAAGCCCAAAGTAGAGCAGTCCAGCGAAAAAGGTCGGGTGATGGTAACAGAGGCGATGCGGGATATCAAAGAGACTGAGCAGTTCGTCGGTCACACCACCAGTGCTAGCGGAGCGGAGCTGACGGCGGCGACGGACGATGCCTTGGTCTTCGTAGCTAATGAGACAGTCAAGTCGGCTGATCAAGATGGTGTGCGAACCGACACGGAAAAGGTAGATATCCGGAAGTCGCTACAAGCCGTCGTAGTCGAAGGAGCGATGGTAGAGAGCGGCAAAAAGCCGACTACATCAGACAACCCGATCGTGAGTCTGGATAAGGCCGGTCGAGATAAGGAAGTAACGGCTATGATCAAAGAGCTAAAGGCGGAAGGGGCTAAGCTACCAACCGGCGAGGATGTCGCTCTGATGGCGGAGCTGGCTCGGATTAATCGAGTCGGCTATGGTGCTAATGTGGGTACGGGCGACGAGTCGGGTGATGAGAAGCAGGCCAAGCAGGAGCAGATGGATGAGGACAAGAGTGAGCCTGAGCCTGAAGTGAATGATGGTGAGCCCGATCTCGACCCCGATGATACTAATAGAGATAGAGATAAAGACGAGACTGAAGCTGAAAAGGACGACAATCAAACTGCTGCTGACGAGACTGAGGCTGACCTTGACACTTCAGAGGAGGAATCGTCGACGTCAGAGTCGGAGGAGGATTCAGACGAGACTGATGTGGATTCTACGGTTGATCCGAGCGATCCTAAGTCTGATCCATTTGACCAGCTAGAGCGCTGGAAGACAGCCAAGTAGCCTAAAGCTGCTTGCTGTGGTCATGTATTCATCCGGCGTGCGATGGGCAAGTAGGCTGTGAGTCCTGCCGGGCTATTGAAGACAGGGGCGACTTCTAGTAGAATATGGCTAATCCGTCATAGAGTAATCAGTTAAGTTAAGGAGATAAATGCTCGCAATCCGTTTACAACGCCAAGGTAAAACCCACTACGCTACTTACCGGGTGATCGTGCAAGATGTCTTGCGCCATCCGTCGAGCGGTAAGGTAGTGGCTTATGTTGGCTCATATAATCCACACACCAAGCAGGTCCAGCTAGATAAAGAGGCTATCGAGAACTATCTGAGTCATGGGGCCCAGCCAACCGATCGAGTAGTACGTATCTTGACCGGCGAAGGAATGACGATGCCGAAATGGGTCAAGACAGTCAGAGGTAAACAGCGAAATATTCGCAACCCCGAGAAGCTACGTCGCAATCAGCCTAAAGAGGAGCCGGTCGAGGCGCAGGCCGCCGAGGAGACTACAGCTAGTGATAGCAGTGGTAATGGCGATACAGCTGAGCCATCAGAGCCGACTGAAACAGCCGAGCAGGATCAACCTGCCGAGTAAGCACACGTTGGCAAAGGATGGCCACCCCGCTCATTGCATGGCAGCGGGGTTTTTGTTAGAATTAGCCTAGCTAAATAGGAGGCGGATATGATAGAACAGCAGTTTGTTGAGTTTGTGGTTGGTAAGCTGGTAGATCATCCGGACCAGGTGTCTGTCAAGCGAACTGAAGATGACCGAGGCGTTCTTCTCGAGCTGAGCGTCGCACCTGATGACCTGGGCAGAGTAATCGGTCGTCGAGGAGCGACGGCTCAGAGCCTGCGCAATATCTTGCGAGCACTCGGAGCGAAGAATGATGCTCGCTATAATCTCAAGATTGTTGACACAGACAATCAGGGCGAAGCCGGTGAGGCGACATCTACAACAGAAAACGGCGAGGCTGTCGATACTGTGGAAAATAAAGCCACTGAAGATGTGGAAAAGACACTTAGTCGTGCCGATAAGCTTCGTCAGAACCTTGCAGACCTCGATGATCTTGATATATAATATCCTCAGTTCGAAATGTGCGCGAACTAAAATGTGAGATTTATTTGTGCTGTAAAGCCGTCCTATTTATTAGGGCGGTTTTTCAGTATGAACTATCCGGTGCATGCTATAATCAGCCATGATGAAAAGATTTGTCGTGATAACGCTATTTCCTGAGATGTTCGAGCCGGTACTGGGTTCGTCTATGATGTGGAAGGCGCAGAAAGACCAGAAGGCGGAGTTTCAGCTAATCAATCTGCGTGACTATGGGCTGGGACCTCGGCGTCAGGTTGACGATAAGCCCTTCGGCGGTGGGGCGGGTATGCTGCTGATGATCGAGCCGCTGACTAAGGCGATAGAGCGGGCTAGGCTGATCTTACCTCGGGCAAAGGTGCTGTTGATGACACCGGCTAAGACGGTCTGGGACCAAAAGCAGGCATGGCTACATGCGGAGAGTGATGACGATTACATCATTGTCTGCGGGCGCTACGAGGGCTTTGACGCTAGAGTCGAGGAGCTGGTGGATGAGAAAATCTCGGTGGGTCGTTATGTGCTAACTGGTGGCGAGCTGCCGGCCATGATCGTGATCGACTCGATCGTTCGTTTGCTACCGGGTGTACTTGGCGGTGGCGACGAAGCGACAGTGATCGAAAGCTATTCGCAGCTGGATGCGCTGGAGTACCCTCAGTATACTAGGCCGGAAGAGTATGAGGGGAAACGAGTACCGGAGGTGCTTCTCTCAGGTAACCATGCCCTGATTGGGAAGTGGCGTCGGGAGCATCAGATCGATCTCTCAGCTGATTCGTAACGACAATAATAACGAACAATTTCAAATGATAATCGGTGTGGTCGCTCCGATAAAACAAAGAGGGTCGGCAGTGGCCGACCCAAGAGGTGTGTGGTGGAGACAAAAGCAAAAATTCGCTCGAAAGCATAACGTTTGTTAAGTTTTTGTTTGAACTTTTGCTTACGTATATACTAGCACGTTTAACCGGCTGAGTGCAAGAGGTTTGTATATATTACAATGAAATGCTTACGCTAATGGTATAATGTTGCTATGCAGGGGCGGGCAAAGTACAACGAATATATCGATGGCGGTCGGAATGCTAGGCTGCTTGAGCACTCTGTGGCTTACCGAGTGCTAATCCGGAGCTACCAAGACTCAGATGGCGATGGCCTGGGCGACCTAACCGGTCTCATTAGTAGGCTTGACTATATTGCTGAGTTGGGAGTGGACGTTATCGTCTTATCACTATATGAGTTGACCCACCAAGGAGACCAGGTGAAGTCGGATGACTTGATGTCACTCAGTACTCGTCTCGGCACGATGCTGCAGTTAATCGACTTAATTAGCCGAGCTCGGGAGCGACGGCTAAAGATCATCTTATCTATTCCTGCCAGTTTGGCTGAGGCGGAGGTCTGTGACTATTGGCTAAAGAAGGGTGTGGCGGGATTCGTACCGTATCAAGACCCTCTTCTAAGTGATTATCGACTCGGTGGCGGTTTGAACTTAAAGAAGCTCAAGCGTGACCTGGTGGCTAAGGCTAGGCATGATACGACTATGATTGAGCTGGAGAGTGAGACTACTCTTCGCTCGGTGACGCTCTGTGCCGGTGACCGGTATCGGGAGGAAGTTGCTAAGATGCTGGCGACAATCATGCTAACTATGCCGGGCGTACCTTGTATCTATCAGGGTCAAGAGATCGGCACGCCCAGCCCGAGGCAACGGTTCGGTCGGGCGGAGCTGAATGCCGGTACCCCGATGTATTGGAGTGATGACGAGTATGCCGGCTTTAGCGAAGTGGCACCGCAGCTGACGCTTGACCGGATTTTTCAGGTAGTTAATGTCGAAGCGCAAGACAACGATCCGGCTTCGGTGCTGAGCTATTATCGTCAGCTGATCGCTCTGCGCAAGAGCAGCTTGATCTTGCAAGACGGCGCCATCAAGTTCGTTGGTGACCGTGGCGGCATCCTTTGCTATCGACGGTCACTTGATGGCTATCAATTGCAGGTTACCGGCAATTTGTCTTCTAGATATGTCGCTCCGGCGGCTGAGATAGCTAAGGGAGAGCTAGTCTGTAGCAGCTATATTGGGCGAGGCGACCTAGCCAAGCCGCTCGCCCCATACGAGGCAGTGGTTACCCGAGTCGACTAGACGCTTAAAATGATATGCGACTAGCCGACAACCGTCCGGCTGCAGTACCTATCTGGTACCCGCCATCAAGAAGATGACGTAAATGACGGTGAAGAGCATGAAGAGGATGACCGGGGCGACGCTACTGGTCAGGTCACGTTCGTCATTAAGGTCGGAAATACGCAGAGTCAGGGAATTGACGGTGATGGTAGTGATCGACATCGCCATGATCAAGCTGGCTAGCTCGGGGCTTAATTCGACCCCGATACCGGCTAGTGTGCCGGCGGCAATCGGCAAGCTGACGACATTGTAGAAGAGTGAGAAGAAGATGTTTTGTCTGATCTTGTGAGTGGTCAGTTTGGCTAGCCGGAGGGCGCTATAGATGAGCTGGGGGCTACCATTGACGATGACGATATCTCCCGTCTCAATGGCTGCCTCGGTACCGGTGCCGATGGCGATACCGACGCTGGCGCTAGCTAAGGCCGGTGCATCGTTGATGCCGTCACCGACCATGGCTACGATGTGACCTTTCTGGCGCAAGCTGATTACTTCTTTAGCTTTGTCGTCCGGCTTGGTGTTGGCAATGATCTGCTTGATCCCGAGCCGGCGAGCGATCGCCTTGGTGGCTGTCTCGCTGTCGCCGGAGAGCAGGTAAGTCTTGATACCTAGCTGATGGAGCTGCTTGATCAGCCCGACAGCTCCCTCTTTCGGCTGGTCGGAGATGCCGATTACGCCCAAAATTTGCTGCCTGGTAAAGACATAGCAAATCACCTTGCCCATTCGGCGTAGCTTTGAAGTGTCGGGTAGACCTGACTTATGCAGCTTGCGAGCATACTCTTCACTGCCTAGGTAGTACTTCTTTCCTCCGATTAGCCCGCCGATACCTTGATTAGTCATCACTTCCAGCCGTTTGACCGCCCTAGTTTCAATCTGGCGCTTGCTGGATCGCCGGGCGATAGCCTGAGCTAGGGGGTGGAGACTGTGCTTGGCTAGGCTACTGGCGATGGACATAGTCTCCTTGGCGGTGGCAGAGATCGTGATGATGTCGGTCACGGCTAGCTGACCTTTGGTCAGAGTGCCGGTCTTATCAAAGACGATAGTGTCAACTTGGCTCAGCGACTCCAAGCTCCTGCTACCTTTGATCAAGATACCGTTCCGAGTGCCCAGGTCGACACTGGCGGTAGTCACACTGGGGCTAGCCAGACCAAAAGCGTAGGGGCAAGCCACCATGATGATGGAGATAAACATAGTCATGGCTGACGATAAGTCGGAACCAAGGAAGAAATATCTGACGGCGAAACAGATCAGGGCGAAGAGAATGACTAGTGGGACGAAGACATTAGACATACGATCAGCGATATCTTCGTTGATCGTTCGATCAGAACGGGTGCTCCGGATCAGCTGAATGATCTGGGCCAGCAGCGTCTCTTCATACAAGTGGTCAGCTACGATGACCAGCTCACCTGAGCCATTAGTGGTACCACCGATCACCCGACTGTCCGGTTGCTTGCTGACGGGTGCACTCTCGCCGGTAATAATTGCTTCATTGACCGAAGAAACACCATCAACGACGTAACCGTCGATGGGGATGCGTTCATGAGGATGAATGATCACTCTATCGCCGACCTCAATCCGGTCGACGGGGATATTGATGACGTTGCCACCGCTGACAACGTGAGCCAGGCTGGGCTTGAGCCGGATTAGCTGCTTGACTGATTGCTGTGCTCGGCTAATCGCCCGCATCTCCAGCCATTTACCGAGAACGACAAAGACGAATAGGAAGGTGACCGTACTGAAGTAAAGTGGCACTCGCCGACCGGCGGGGACGACGAGCGAGTTATTCTGGAGAGCCAATAAAACAAAACTGATACAGCTATAGGCATAAGCAACCGAAGTGCCGATAGTGATGAGGCTATCTACATTAAATAGCTGATGCTTTAGACCCCGGATAGTACTACGCCAGAAGACCAACCCCAGATAGACAATCGCCAGGGTAGACATCAGGCAGGTCGCCAGAGGCGCCCAGGGTTGAAGGGCACGGTTGATGGCTGAGCTGGGTATTAGCCAGTCCAGAGCTAAGAAACCGGTTGCCGGTAGACACAGGATGATCGAAAAGATCAACCTCTTTTGCCAGAGTCGAACCCCACCAACGCTTACTCTGTTATGCATATATCTTCATTATACCTTATTTAGTGCGGTAGTGCCCCCGTCGATAGTAGATAGATGATAATAATAGCGATGCTGATCCGGTAAGCGCCGAAAGCTCTGAGGTCGTGCTTCTCCAGATAAGTCAAGAAAAGCCTGACGGCGATGATACCGACGATGAAAGCGAAGATATTGCCGAGTAAAAGTGGCTGCCAATGATGAACGATGAAACTGGTATTCTTGACGACTAACTTAGCTAGTAGAGCCAGCATGATAGGGATACTGGCGAGGAAAGAATACTCGGTTGCCTGCTTGGGCTTGAGTCCGCAGAGGCGAGAGGCAATGATGGTAGAACCGGAACGGGATACCCCCGGCACCAGAGCTAGACACTGAGCTACCCCGATGATAAGGGCTCGACCTGGCGATAACCCCCGTCCATCGGTGACATCTGACAATCGAGGCAGTCTCTCCAGCACGACCATGATGACGCCGAAGATGATTAACGAGACGGCGATGACCAGGCTACTGGCAAAGAAAGCCGAGTGCTCGACAAACTTTGACATAGTGAAGCCGATCAGTCCGACGGGCAGACAGGTGATGGCGATATTGCGGAGTAGACGATAGTCGTGCTCGACGAATACTTGTCGAGCCAGCTCTTTTAACTGACGCCGGAAATAAATGATCAGAGCCAGGGTCGTACCGAAATCAAGTGCCTGGATAAATAAATGGCCGCCGTGATGTAGCCTCAGCAGGTGGCTGGCTATGATCAGGTGTCCCGATGAGGAGACGGGAATGAACTCCGTCGCTCCCTGGATGATTCCCATGATGATGGGCGGCAGTATTAGCAGATTTACTAAATGCATGCTAGTCTTTCTGTGCTTGATCGGCTGATTTAGCCTTAGTCCGGACTACCTCTGCCTCGGCGATATCATCGGGGCTATGCTTGGTCTTGGTGGATTGATTGGCTGCTCGTTCCGCCTTACGGATAGCCTGGCGGAGCGTTTTGGTCTTGCGGTAGGTTCGGATGGCGTAATATTCTGCTACCAGGCCATAGGCGAAGATGTAAATACCGACGATCCACATCATCCCCGTGGTGGCTAGCCGGGGCTGGAATAGCACTAAGAAGCCGAGGATGACACCGATGATGCCGATGGTGGTAACGAGTGGCTTGGATTCGTTGTCCTCGGAGTAGGAAGTAGCGATTAAACCCAGTAACGATTGGATGAAGATATAGATAGCCAGGATAGCTGCGATGAAAGCTTGGGCGACGATCGGATTAGCCAGTACCATGGTGCCAATGCTGAT
>ERZ772964.46-NODE-46-length-68936-cov-12.5034_pt1 | contig 68936 bp, 78 predicted proteins | sample MGYA00580675_ERZ772964 | MGnify/ENA primary metagenome ERZ772964 (study PRJEB29015, sample SAMEA2737941) | human oral metagenome | biome: human oral; feature: human-associated habitat; material: dental | place: China | collected 2139 ... | reverse complement strand
CTTACGGCTCAATGTATATTAGACCTAGAAAATCTATTGAACAACAGACCCAGAAAGCGTCTAGGCGGCTTAACCCCGCTTGAAGTCTTTAAGGCAAATTGTTGTGGTTAGGGTGTTAAGTTAAGTACCATCAAAGCCATAGTCCTACTCCCCTGCTAGCTACGGCATAAGCATTGACAGCATTAACAATATAGTGTATAATGTTGTTACTAATGAGTGAGCGACGTCCTGATGGTATGACGCCCTCGCGGCGCGCCCCCTTCTCCATCTTGTCCTCGCCATTATCATCATCGCTGGTCAAATGCCCAACGTCGGTGATATTTTGTGTTCGGACAACTGGAATATCTTGCCCGTAATAGTCGCACCAACATATCCCAATAGATATAGCCGACTCAATTGCCGATGTGCGGCTGCGAATACACCGTCAGCCCGCAGGTGTACATGCGAACCGTCTGCCCATCGAGCGGCTGGAGTTCATCTTTGTGGAGCGTGAGGGTGTTGTAGAGTTTCAAGGACCTATTTTACAGGAAAATCGGCGGTCTGCTATGAGTTTGTATTTGTAGACGAAACTAGACTAAGCATGCAACAAATACAGTAGTTACTTTTTAAGCATATCTGGTAGGGGCGAATCAAAGGTGACGTTTCGTATTGAGGCGATGGTATCAAATGGAGTCAAGTGGGGATATTGTGCTCGGTAAGCCGCCATAACATCGCCAAAAATTGCATCGCCCCATGAAAGACCGAGAGCCTCGGCGGTTTCCCTGACTACATGTTCGTCGTTCGCTTCGATTTCGATATACGGCGCTAGCCATGGCCATTCATCGATGACAATTTCAGCATCACCTAGCCGCCACGTTTCGCGTTTGGACTCTTGGAAAGAGGTATATGGGAGACCAGCAGCCTCTAGGATAGCGATGGTTTCTTCAAAATTATCGACGTTCACCTCGTGCTCTTTGGCGCCGTCAACGGATAGCTTGTCAAATTGCTTGTAAGTCATCGTCACGCAGTCGCCCTCGTCGCGGACGCGCAAATAGCCTTTGTTCTGCTTCATTTCGGGGCTGTCAATTGTCACTCGCCGCATTAGCCGCTCAGGCTTTTCGGATGATCCGCCAAGAGACCGCAGCTTCTGCCGAATCTCAGAGGTACTTATGTTGACAAATTTAGCTTCATACTCGGTTTTCATTGTAGTCACATTCCTTGTATTAAGTTGGTTTACTAAAAGTTATGCTGAAAGTTCACTAAGGCTACGAATCCTGGTGATACTTATTGGTATTTTTTTGTTATTGATGGTTACTTCTGTAGAGTCGCCAACTGATAGATCAAGTATGGCTTTGCCAATAGGGCTAAATATTGTCACGCCTTTAACATCACTGCGTCCGCAGAAATCCTTAACATCATGGGTTGCGCCAGTCACAAGAGTCGTTATAATGTTCCCAGTTTTGTCGTATCTGATATCGACAACACTGCCAAGCGATACCGTATTGCCTTCGGTTTCATCCGTGGATAAGTGCTTCGTTTATGGATTCGTGGAGGGCATTAAGCTTCCTTGCAGCCAATGCAGGGTTTTGATACCTTTCATGCTGTGTCATTGCTAGTTCTTCAGGGGTTGTCCCGAAAATGCTGAGTTTAATTTACTTGGTTTTCGGTCGCAATCCCCGGCCCCATCGTCGTGGCAATAGCGGTCGACTTAACGTAACTGCCTTTCAGGCTAGACGGCTTTTGGCTCTGCAAACTAGCGAAGAACGTTTTGGCATTCTCTTCAAGCTTGTCGACGCCAAAGCTAACTTTGCCAATACCGAGATGGATGATCGCTTGCTTGTCAACACGATATTCAACCTTGCCGGCTTTGGCCTCGGAAACTGCCTTAACAACGTCAGCAGCGACAGTACCGCTCTTCGGGTTCGGCATTAAACCTTTCGGACCAAGCTGACGGGCATACTTGCCAAGTCTCGGCATGTAGGCGGGCGTTGCGATCAGCACGTCAAAGTCAAGCGTACCTTTGTCGAGCAATTTCACAACAGCCTCTTCACCTGCAACGTCGGCGCCGGCTTCCTTTGCTTTAGCGGCGTCAGCTTCTGGCGCAAAGACAGCAACGCGAACGGTTTTGCCCGTGCCGTGCGGCAGCACGACAGTAGCGCGGATGTTTTGATCAGCTTGGCGCGGATCAACACCCAAGCGCACATGAACCTCAACGCTAGCGTCAAACTTTGCTGGATTGGTTTCTACTGCAAGCATAAGCGCATCATGCAGGTTATAAATCTTATCTGCCTCAACTTTCTCGGCGGCTTTGCGATAGGCTTTGCCGCGGCGCTCAATCAACGGACGGACTTTTGGCGCCGGACCTTTTTTAACCGCTGCGTCAGCGTCGCCTTGCGGCGTAGTATCGCCAGCTTGTTTGCGGGCTTCTTTTTCTGCTTTTGCTTCAGCCTCTTCAAGCGCCTTAGCGCTGCGCTTACCACTTTTTGCCACGACAGCCTCGCGCTCTGCAACAACACCAGAGTCTTTAGTTGAATCATTTGCAGCAGCTGACGCGCTCGCCGCATTAATCGCTGCCTCAATCTCTGCGATCGTGTTTTTTGCCGAAACATCAAGTTTCAGCTTAGCTGCCTGCTCAAGCAATTCAGCTTTTCTTGCCATAGTTTAGCGATTCCTTTCTGTGGTGCGAACGATGAGCCATTTCCTTGACTAATCTCCCAACCTATTGAATTATTACACATTTGATTGTACCAAAAAGCACATCAAAAGTCTAGGTATTTTATATCTGTTCTTTTGCCATATTACGCAAAAAAATCGTTGACAGTATATTTTTGGCGTGCTAGTATCGGCTTTGCATGTTTGCACTTTGCTATTGACGTATAAGCGTAAGCATTGCATGCCACGGCTTGATAGTTTATAAATTTTATTACCTTTTGCCGTGGGGGTATAAGGAGGAAACGATGCGTTTCAACAAAGCATTAGCGGTGTTGGCGGTTGCCATTTCCGCAGCGCTCTGGAGTGCTCCGGCGTTTGCCGAATCTGCACCAACCACATCGGGCGACAAAACGTCAACCGATAGTAAACAAGAATCTGACAAAAAAGACAAAGAGCCAAAAAACGATAAAAAAGATGTTATCGTCACGGTGGCGGAGGGCGACTCGCTGAGTTCAATCGCCGAGGCGAACGGTACGACATGGACGCGTTTGTTTGATGCAAACGAATCAATCGCCAACCCAGACGCGATTAACCCGGGCGATAAAATTCGCGTGCCAGTTGCCGACGAGCAGCTCGCCGACCGCACGAGCGCCGCGCTTGCCGCCCAGCAAGCAGCCCGCGCACAGGCAGCGCCTACGCCTGCCGCTCGGCGCAGCACATATACAACGCGCCAGTATACGAGCAAGCCGGTCAACTCAAACAGCTACTACGTTGGCAATGGCATGTGGTGCACCGATTACGTGCACAGCCGCCGTCCTGATGTTGCAGTGTACGGCAACGCTGGTTATAACTGGATCGGTGCTGCACAGCGCGCCGGCAAATCTACCGGCACAGCACCGCAAGCCGGCGCGGTCGCCGTCACGAATGGACACGTCGCTTATGTTGAAAGTGTTAACGCCGATGGTTCATACACTGTATCCGAGATGGGTTGGAACTACAAGGCTGGCAATTATAATAAACGCACAGTACGACCTGGGACATTTGGGCAGTTCATTTACTAAACGGCGCGAGTGAAAAGTAAAATGTGTTCCCTATTTATGAGGGGGCACATTTTTTATTATTCATTGACGGTATACATATTTATTATTTGCTTACTAACCAACTATCGGAGAGTTTATGCGCTAACGGTATCCGCCACTATCCCAGTGACGCTGGTCACTAAGCTGTTTCAACTGAAGTTCCTCCTGCGTCACGGAATTGTACATACCAACGCCAGCTGGTCACTAAGCTGTTTCAACTGAAGTTCCTCCTGCATGATCCAGCGTAGATTTTGTCAATTTCACTCTGAAGAACTTTCGCTTGACTACCAAACTCATCGGGATGGTGAAAGCCAGTGAGCACCGAGTCTGACTCTCGTGGCGAAATATAGCCAACCCTAAGATTGTATAGCGTGCCAACGTTCCGTTCAGTATAGCGGTTAGTGTTATGACTTTAGTTAAGTGAGTCTGGCGTATGCATCAGTATATATTAGAACTGGTCGTCGGCACAATCTTATCCCACTCTAATCTCTGGGAAGTCTGCTGGCGGTATGTGATACAGTATGCTGCCCAGGAGGGCTCGGGTGACTCCCCTGGTCTGCCTCAAGCCGATGAGATAGTGAGACTATATCAGGATGGCTACACGGCTAAGGAGATTATCGTAGTCTATAAAAAGTAGACTTCAGCTTTTCCCTAGAGTCCGCCATAATCTCTCTATTTAACTCACTCCATCCAATGCCTGTCCGGTCTTTGTGGTAACGTCAGACCCGTAAAAAGTTGACACACGTGGCACTCATGGCTTCGCGCGCGAAATCGCGAACACGCTTTGTCATATAAAAAGACTGTCAATGTACTCAAGCTCGGCGCGCTCGCGACGCTCGCGAAGATCCTTTAGCAAAGGAGCGCCCTTCTCGGCCTTTTCGCGGATCCTCTTCCTCTCGTCTTCAGGAGATAATCCAGACTCTGATTTTCTCACGATAGAAATGCGCTCCAGGCTAGCGATAGCATGTTCTATCTCTGTCATCTCATCTCTTCCAATTCTCTCATGGCAGTGCGGGCAAACCGCTCCAACAGCCCGATCCCCCATCTCCCTCGCAACAGCCTCTGGAATGCTCTCGTGACCAGTCTCGGCCTCAGGATTTGGTGTCGGTTGTATTGCTTCAGTCATAACTAAATTACTCCATTTAACTATGCCAACCATTATAAATAATGGGATCACTTATAGCAATACGCATGCTGCGCGGCTAGAAGAATAAAACTTCTGAGAGCGGGGATGACGAACAAAATTCGTTTCGGATTATTTTTACTTTCAGTAGCCAGTCAGCTTTAGTGTGGGTTCACCTCCATGGCATTACCACGGCTGGAGATCCCTCGTGCTACCTGTGGTGTGTCTGTACGGAGCTGTCGACATTATTCATCACTAAAACTAAAGCCATCTCGTTTTGTTCAACATAGAACACGGATGCCAACCAAGGGTGGACGTACTCCCAGCACAGCGACAGGTGGACTAGCCAGGTCCTCCCTGGCTCGCGCGTCTATCTTATCCATATCAAGGACTAGTTGACTGTCGTCAACCAATAACTTACAATGCGGCGCCGGACCTCCAATACATCAAACACCGTGGATCGTACCGATTAGCTCAACACATGGTCTCGACTTATTAGGACTTGGTGGAGAGTTGGTCATTATCGCCATGCTGGTGTTTATCATGTTCGCCAGGAAAAAGACAGCCACTGGTGCACGTAGGTTGCGTTGGCCAACGATGTCTCCTATATGTGGAGTGATAGCTACTTTGTACATTTTAGCCATCGTCTTTGTGACATACGCGAGGTTCTGGGTTAGATAGGCATGAGTGCGATGCGCTTCTGACGTGGTGATACTGGCGCTACTTCGGCATTAGACCTTGCATTAGGAATCACCTTGTTTTTAGGTGCGCGAGCGCAGCGACACTGCTAGTACTCGGCACTTTCGGTGATACTCTAATGGACAGCACTTCCGCCGCGTTAGCGACAAAACTAAAATACATCCACAAACAAAATTTGCTACGGCAGTGCAATGTATGTGACCGACGTGGGTTTGAGTGTTTGGTCGGGATGACAAGATTTGAACTTGCGACCCCACGGCCCCCAGCCGTGTGCGCTACCAAACTGCGCTACATCCCGATGACTCCATTATAACACTTGCGTGTTTTTTCGCGTGGCATGAAACAGCATAATATATTTCTTTCCGTAAAGTGTTTGCGGCGACTCATCGCATCTTCGCAGATAATAAAAAGCGCTCCAGCCAAAGACCAAAGCGCTCTCACTGTTTACATTACCGTCTAAGTCTAGTCGACAACTTCCACGCCCATGCTGCGGGCAGTACCAGCAATAACTTTTACTGCGCCGTCTAAGTCAATCGCATTGAGCTGATCTTTCTTTATTTCGGCAATTTCTTCTAGCTGCGCGCGTGTAATTTTGCCGACTTTTTCGGCGTGCGGTTTGCCGCTGCCTTTTTTGATACCGATTTTCTCGCGAATCATATCGTCAACCGGCTGCCCGAGCGATTTCCATGTAAACGTACGGTCTTCGTACACTTGGATATGCACAATAACGTCTTTACCCATATCCTTTTTGGTTGCTTCATTGAATGGATTGATAAAATCCATCATATTCAGACCCCATTGACCAAGCGTACTGCCAACCGGCGGGCCAGCAGTTGCACGACCAGCCGGAATACGGAGTTTTAAATTGCCGATAACTTGCTTTGCCATAATATTATTTCCTCTTCTTGTGCAATTTGTAATAAGTAATGATTATAAGTGCGTAACAGGCTAATTATATGTTATTTATCATAATTCTGCAAATGTAACCTGTTCTATTATCTTCGCACACATACAGTACGCTTGAGATGTTACACCTTCTTCACCTGTAGCGCATCCAGCTCTACTGGCGTATCACGCCCGAACATGCTAACCATAACCTTGAGTTTGCCTTTGGCAGTGTCAATTTCACTTACCGCGCCCTCAAAACCTTTGAATGGTCCGTCAATAATATTGACAACTTCGCCCTCTGAAAAATCAATTTGATGTTTTGGATCTTCCACGCCCATACGCTTTTTAATCTTATTCATTTCCGCATCGGACACAGGCGTCGGTGATGTGCCGCTGCCTACGAATCCCGTCACGCCCGGCGTATTGCGCACAATATACCACGTTTCGTCGGTCAATTTCATTTCAACGAGCACATAACCCTGGAAAATCTTTGCGTCAACAATCTTTCGCTTGCCGTTTTTGATTTGGATTTGTTTTTCTTTCGGCACCATCGCGTCGAAGATTTTGTCTGCCATGTCAATGGTTTGTGCGCGCTGCTTGATGCTATCCGCGACCTTCTCCTCGTAACCCGAGTATGTGTGGATTGCGTACCACTGCCGTGCGCTGTCGTAACGATTTTTTACCATACTAATTGATTCCTTTCTTTCCTACTTTGTGCCGATAATTAATTTGAATAGCCACGAAAATCCGTAGTCGATCAATAGAATAACGATGACAAACACAACAGTAAACGCGATAAGTGCGCCTGTCATCGCCCAGGTGCTGCGGCGGTCAGGCCAGCGGACTTGCTTGAGTTCTTGCCATGCACCAACGAAATAGCTACGAACAGCGCGCAGCGGATTACGGCGCGAACTTGTAGATTTTTTGCTGCCTGCTGCATTCTTAGACTTTCGGGTGCCGCCTAAGAGTTTTTTGACTTTAGAGACGGACTTTTCTTTTGCGCTTGACGTGGATTTTGTTGCCGCGCCCGCTGCCGCATTCTGTTTGGATTTTACTGCAGCTGTGCGTTTCGGCGCGCTGTTATCGTTCGCCTTGATACGCGTTACAGTTGGCTTATTTTTTTTGCCTTTCGTTGATTTTGTTGATGCTGCCACGATGGTTTCTCCCAATTAAATAAGTCTGGTATGAACCAGACTGTCAAGCTTATTGTACGCCGCACACGCCAAAATTGCAAGCGGCGCTACTTCCTGCGCTTCGTCGACGGCAAACTGAAGCTAAAGGTTGAACCGTGGTTCAAACGGCTTTTTAGCTCAATCGTCGTGTTTAATTTTTTCGCAAGTTTATGCGCGACGTACAGCCCCAGCCCCGTACCGCCTGTTTCGCGCGTGCGATAGTCCTCGCTGCGCCAGAACTTCTGGAATAAATGCTGCTGGTCGCTGCGGCTGATGCCGATACCAGTGTCTTTCACGGTGAATGTCAGCAACCGCGGCGCCGAGCGTTTAACCGACACAGTAACACCACCCGTTTGGGTATATTTAATAGCGTTCGTAACGATATTTTGCAATAACTCTTTCAAATAGAGGCGGCTCTCGTTAACGGCGCCAAGCTGCGGATCAAGATCTAGATCGAAGTAGAGTGATTTCTCGGTAGCTTCAGGCGAGTACTCAGCGTATAGTTCGCTAATTAGCTCAGCAACGTCAATCAGCTCCGGCGTGTCGGCAACACCGCGCTCGGCGCGGCTCAGTGTAGATAAATCATTTGCCATTTTCGCGAGAAATACGACTTGCTGGTGCGCTGCGTTGACACCATCGTGCAATGTGGCCTGCGGAATGTCGGGGCGCTCCATCATGAGCTGAACATTACTGAGCGAACCTTCAGCGATGGCGATCGGCGTACGTAGTTCATGGCTGACAACCGAAATGAATTCATCGCGCTCGTCTTCAAGCGACTTCTGTTTAGTTATGTCGCGTAGAATAATAATATAACCGTCCCTACCGCTCGCATGCGTACTGTTGGCGTTCCGAATCGGCGAGTAGACGACGCTTAGATGGACAACTTCTCCGGATATTTTAGCACTCAGGTCATCGCGCATGCGAACGCTGTGAATACGATGCAAAAGCTGCGTAAATTTAACCGTTTCGCCCTCGTTATTTTTCATAGTGAGCACAGCGTCGATTTTCTTTCCGGTCAGCTCGGAGTTGGTGTCAAGCAAATCAAGCGCTGCCGCATTGTACAATTGAATTGTGCCGCGGCTATCAACACTCAAAATTGCGTCCGCCAAATTATTCACAATCGTCAGCACGCGGTCGCGCTGCAGTTTTTCCTCGGTTTGCGAACGCAGCAACTCGCGCTGATCAATCGCCTGCGCCGTGACAATCGCATTCATAATACACGCCACTATCAGCGTGCCGGCAAAGTGCAGCCCAATTTGAAACACGCGCGTTAAATCGTCCGCCGAAATGATAACACTCGCGCTCGCCGCAACAAACAACATCGCCAAACTAAGCTTCACGCCGCCTGCGCCAGCGTGCACAGCGCTCGCCAAAAATAGCACCGACCACACGTAAATAAACGGCATGTCAAAGCCCGACACAAACAATATATACAGCAACGCGATAATATGGAATAATATAATCCGCGCAATCGCGCCGTGCCGCGTTTTCATTGGCGCAAAGAAATGATAAAGCGCTAGAATGACCCACGAGGCGTTAATCGCAATAATGAGCGGCGTTAGCGGATAATGCCGTACACCCGGCACTAATTGCAAGTACACGCTATACGCGACCAATAACAGCGGCAAAAACAATCCGGCGTAACGCAAGATCTTAGCACGGCGTACATTTACTTCCAGGAGAATATCATTATTCTGAGACGGTTCACCCATAATTATCCTTAGTATAACCGTAAGCGCGACAATTGCAAAGAGCTAATGAATGTAGGTTTCTGTACGCCGGCTTCTCTAACCATCGCCCTCGCCAACCGCAACTATGCGCTACAATACAGGCGTGTGGTGCTTGATCTGCTGGCGGTGCGCGCGGTAATGCGGGTCGTAGCGCTCCACTTCGCGCCAAAACGCAGTTGAATGATTCATATGGCGCGTGTGGCATAGTTCGTGAATTAACACGTAGCGAATCAATTCGTCTGGCAATTTCATCAGCGCGATATTGAGGCTAATTGTGCCCGTGCTGCTACAGCTTCCCCACCGGCTGCCGGCATGACTAAAGCGGACGCGGGCGTAGTGAAAATTATACTGCGCCGCAAGTTTCGCAAGGAGCGGCGGTAATAGCTGCTTAGCTTCTTTGCGCAACGCGCGTCCGACCGCATCGCGAATCTGCTGTTGCACGGCGCCGTCTTCAAGTGCGTACGCTGGCGGCAACTTCACGATAATATGCCGTCCGCGAATCACTGCACTCGGCTTTTCTACCATTTGCGTTGGCACAACAGCAATACGATGTTGCCTGCCGATTATCTGCCCATGCTGATACGGCGAGGCAATTGATGTTCGCGCCGCCATACGGCGTAGTTCGCCGCGTGATTGGTCAATAAACTCACGAATGAATTTGAGCGGCGTCAACCGCCCGCACGATACCGTAAACTGCCCACCCGTTCCCAAATGAATTCGCACACTGCGCGCCCCCGTCCGGCGCTTCACAATAATATCGCCGAATTCAGCATCACGGATCGTTTGCGGGCTACGCGGCATATATAGCCCCTAATATTACTGTACAAATGCGCCTCGTCATTGCACGCGAATCGGGCGCTGCACAACACGCTCGGCAGGCTGCACCGATGGACGTGCGGCAGAGCGGTTTTCACTGCCCAGGCGGCTCAAAACAGTACGCGCCTGCGTGGCATACGTATGCTTGCCGCTAATGACGATTGGTTTTTCGTGGACGTGCGGTTCGCTGAAACGCTTGACGGCGCTGTCAAATTGTTCGGCGGTCATAGTTTGCGCTTTTAGTATGCGGCGGCGGCACGTGGACTCGTCGACCTGCACCCACACAAAAAGCGGCTGGTAATTATGCATACGCGCCCAACGCGCGAAGTCGGTGCGGTGCGTGCGACTAAGGCTATCGCCTTCGTAAATGAATGTCTGATTAGTGCGTGCTATTTCGCCCAGAAACATTGCGTTCAGTTCGCTTGATGCTTCCTCGTCGCGCCCGCGCTCTTCCACATACGCCGCGTTGATAAACGGCGCGTTAAAGGTCTCGGCGAATTGCTGCGCGAAAAACGTTTTGCCGCTGCCGGGCAATCCTACCATCATGATAGCGTGCGGACGAGATAGATGAACTGGCTTCATGCAGGTATTATAGCACACTGATTTACAGATGAAGCGCTTGAGGTTTTGCGGACGTTGATTTTGCTTAAGATTTGTGGCAAAATGTAAAGAAGAAGTATATAAAACGTGCGAGTGGTGGGGCACGGTAAGGAGGGTATCTATGCAGATCGCAATACTAAGCCGTACGAAACAAATGCTTCGTACGTTAAGCGCGTCGCGCCAAACGGTTGCACGGCGGACAGGCATGTCGTTCGTGGCAATTGCGCTCGTGCTACAATCGTTCGTGCTCGTGATGGGCGCACAAGCGCAGGCGTCGAGCGACGATATGATTTCGGGCGGCGTCGGCAGCAAAGAACAAATTTTAGCGCACTACGACGCGAACACAAATAACTTCCGCGATGTCATGACGTACAATGGCATTACGCGAGCAGAGCTAGCGAGTATGTCGGCAATGAAACGTTTCACGGTTGACTCTAGCTCGTATTCGTGGGGCTGGACGCCGCGCTTTAGCGAAGCGCAAGGTCAGCGCGAGCATTCGGTAGCAGGGCGCACGGTTTATTCGCGGCCACATAGCTTGTGGGATTTTAGCTGGTATAACGGCTGGGAGGGCAAATCAGCGACGCGCGGCGCGTTCCGTATCGTGTCGGCGTGCGGCAATTTAGTGACATACAGCGTGCCAACGCCGCCTGCTCCGAAACCAACACCAAAGCCGGAGCCGAAACCGCAGCCTGCGGTAACGTGTGATAGTTTGACAGTCACGCCGATTCAAGGCTCGCGCACGAAAGTTCGTATCAGCGGCAAAGCGTCCGGCCAGAACGGCGGCGTTGTAAAAGAGCTCCGCTACTATGTGTTTGACACGAACGGTAATACGATCATTCAGGCTTCGGCGCCTGGCGCAGAAAGCTCGACAACGATTGAATTGCCAGACGCTGCCGGCACGTATAAAGCGCAAGTCTACGCAATAAGCGACCTTGGCAATATCACAAGCACGTCGTGCACAGCGCAAATCACCGTGCCGGAAAAACCAGTCACACCGACTCCGACGCCCGACAAACCAAGTATTACAATTACAAAAACTGTCAATAAACAAAAACACGCCGCAGTCGCTGTCGGTCAAGAATTTACCTACGAGATTACCGTCACAAACACTGGCAAAGTCGCGCTAAAAGACGTCGTCGTCACCGACAACGCGCCGGCAGAAGTGTCGCTAGTCAAGGCAGACGCGGGTGCAGTCAAAGACAATACCTGGACATATACGATTTCTGAGTTCAAAGCGGGCGAAGCAAAAAGTTTCGTGCTCACCGCAAAGTACAGCAAGTACGCTGCGGGTACGCACAAAAACAACGTTTGCGTTGATACGCCGACTATCTCCGGCGGACCAGATGCTTGCGACAATGCAACGACGCAAACCGACGAAACCATTGAGGTCTGCGTGAAAGCAGAAAAAACGATTCGTACGATCAAGCGCAGCGAGTACGACGCCAGCAAACACGTCGACAAAAACTCAGACGAGTGCAAAACTAAACCGGTAAATCCGCCGTCAACACCACAGACCCCGCCGTCGACTCCATCGCAGCCGACACCGCCTGCGCCGCAGACACCATCAACTCCGGCGCAGCCCTCAACGCCAGCGCCGTCGGCACCGACTGTGACAGTCATGCCGCAGACTGGACCGTTGAATGTTGCGAGCGGACTATTCGGCGTCAGCGGTATCGCCGGCATGGCATATGCTTATGTCGCGAGCCGCCGCAGCTTGCGCTAGCGCATGGCTCATGTCTCATAGCTCATAGCAATTAGTTAAAATACACCCGATGTTTCGGGTGTATTTAGTTGCCGCCTGTTTATTGCTGTATCCTATCGAAGTAATGATGATCAAGGCAGAAAAACAAAATAGCCCCTACTAAGAGCTATTTCCAATAGACAAAACCTCATTTGGGCACATTATCCGCAATTTGGCAGGGGAGACAGGACTTGAACCTGCGACACCCGGTTTTGGAGACCGGTGCTCTACCAACTGAGCTACTCCCCTATACGTACGGTGGTATTATACCATGAGCGACGACGTTTTGGCTAGTTCTTTCGGGTTGGCGGGTGCGGTTCGCGTGCTGACTGTTGTGCGCGTGTACTATTCTTACCAATCGTACGTAACCGCTGGTTGATGTAAGCATGCACAGGCGTGCGTTTCGTGCGGCGTGCCGATTCAGACGATTTACCATTTGATGGCGTCTGCGGACGATCGCGTTTCACGCGGACAGCGCGTTTCAAGCGCTTGTTAGCCGTTTCGTCGGCGTTGTGCGATATAGGCGGCAGCGACAATAAGCGTTCGCTCGGCTCTTTATCTTCATCAAACGCGCTCACGGCGTTCACGAAAAACTTTTCGATTAGCCACTCGCGTCCCGGCGCCGTCTGCCCGACGACGGTGATGTGCCAGCGGTTGTCTCCCCACTGGTTGATATCGGTGATATGCAGCGGACGCGCCAGCATGGCTGGACCTTTTGGAATTGCGGCGATGACGCGCTGAATTGCGTTAACGCCGCGGTCTTTATCGCGCACAAAGATGTCAACCGCGATAGTGCGCACGCCACGCGGTGCTACGCGCACACCGGTAATATTTTGATTGTGCACCGTGATAAGCTCGCCGTTGAGCGAGCGGATGCGCGTCGACCGCAACGTAAAGCGCTCAACTACGCCAGACAAATCCGAATACGGCTCAAGTTTCACATAATCGCCGATTTTATACCAATTTTCCGAAATCATAATTGCACCGGCTGTTAAATCGCGCAAAATAATGCCGATCGTCTGCCCAGCAATCAGTGCAAACATTGCTCCGGCACCGATAGCCGCTAGCCCGCTCGCACCGGATGAGTTATTCCCCGCTGTCGGGCTCAGCAAAATCCACGCTATATACCCGACTACAATTACCACGAGCGCCCGCACGATGGCGATGAACATGCTTAAATACGTTTCAGTTTGGCGCAACCGCATAGCGCGCGCTTCGTCCGACTCCTTGTCGCTGCGCGAGGCGATGCGCTGAGCGATAAAAATCAAGCCTCTCGCTAAAAAGCGGCTCAGCCAATACGCCACCAATAGCGACATAATCAAAATAAAGACCGACCGAAACGAGTGCGGCGATAATACGATTTGTTTGATCTCGTCGATAATCGACGAGGCAGTTGGCGTGCTTGCGTTCATGTTTTTCTCTGTTAATAATTGACAATTTCTATTGTATACAACTAGCGGGCGCGCTGTCAAATTGTGTGAATATTTCGCGAACGTACAGCCAATCTTGCGCACCACACCGCCGCCGGTTGCATTTCGCTGCTAAGGGGTGTATAACTATAGGTGAGATAACATAAGGGGAATCAACGGACCGCAAGGTGTACACATGAAGATTTTGATGCTTGGGTGGGAACTTCCACCGCACAACAGCGGCGGATTAGGCGTAGCGTGCTACCATCTGTCCAAGGCGCTCGCACAACACGGCGCGTCGATTGATTTTATCCTGCCCTACTCAGCTCGGCATTCAAATGTCGACTACATGAACGTTCATGCGGCGACAAAACTAACGCCATTGCATCGGTTCGGCGCGATGGGCGCGTATGACAATAAAGGCGTTGATATACTTGATCTTGACCAAGTTGATATGCGCGATCTGCAGACAATGCGCGGCTTGCAAAAACGCTACATCAAGTACGTCGAGCGTTTTGTGCGCAAGACGGGTAGCCCTGATGTAATCCATGCGCACGATTGGCTTACAATTGAAGCAGGCTTGCGCGCCAAAGAGTTGACCGACGCGCCGCTGATCGTTCATGTGCATGCTACCGAATTTGACCGCGCTGGTTCGCACAATGGCGGCAATCCGATTATTCATGAGATTGAATATAATGGTTTGATGATGGCGGATCGGATCATTGCCGTAAGCAATATCACCAAGCAAATCATCGTACAGAAATACGGCATTCCAGCAGACAAGATTGAAGTGATTCACAACGCGATCGACATTGATTCGTTCGGCGATTACGAATATGACCGCCGCACGTATCGCTATCTTGAAGTGCTAAAAAACGAGGGCTACACGGTGGTGTCGACGATCACGCGCTTCACGGCGCAAAAAGGTTTAGTGCAATTGATGCGTGGCGCGGCGCGGGCGTGCGAGCGCTACGACCGGTTCGCGTTTTTGTTTGCCGGCGACGGCGATCAGCGCGACGAGCTTATTCAGCTTTCTGCGGATCTTGGTATTTCCGACAAAGTATTTTTCAGCGGATTCGTGCGCGGCAAGCAGTGGCGCGATGCGTATAGCGTATCGGATGTGTTCGTGATGAGCTCAGTGTCGGAGCCGTTCGGGCTAACGGCGCTTGAAGCAGCGCACCATGATACGGCGCTGATCATCACTAAGCAGTCCGGCGTCGGCGAAATACTACAAAGCGTACTGCGCTATGATTTTTGGGATACCGAAAAGCTCGCCGACCAGCTCGTGGCACTTGCGACGTCACCGGCGCTGCGCGACAGTTTGAAGCGTAATGTCAAAAATGAATACGCGCGTATCAGCTGGAATGATGTCGCTGAAAAATGCATTCACGTCTATAACAACATGAAAACAGGAGAAGTCAATGAGTAGCAAGCGCGGAATCGTATTATATCTGCACGTTCACCAACCGTGGCGCGTGCGCGAGTACACAGTGTTTGATACGGCGGTCAATCATGATTATTTTGGCGAATGCAAAGAGCCGCACCGTAATAACCGCGCAATTTTCGAAAAAGTCGCCGATAAATCATACCGCCCAATGACGCGGCTACTTAGGCAACTGCTTGATACACATCCGGACTTCAAAGTATCGCTATCAATTTCCGGCACAATGCTTGAGCAAGCCGAAGCCTGGGCGCCCGATGTGATTGACGCATTTCGCGCGCTCGTTGAGACTGGGCGGACCGAAATCGTCGCTGACACCTATTATCATAGTCTTGCGTTTTTCTTTAGCCGGGCAGAGTTTGAGCGGCAGGTCGCGCTGTACCGCGCGAAAATTCGCGACTTGTTCGACGTTGAAACGCGCGTTTTTCGTAACACCGAACTCAGTTACGACAATAATCTCGCTAAATGGGCGGACGACAACGGCTTCAAAGGCATTTTAGCAGAGGGCTGGGATCCAATTCTAGGGTGGCGCAGCCCGAACTACGTGTATCGTCCAATTAATACGAAGCACATCAAGTTGCTGATGAAAAACTACCGCCTGAGCGACGACATTGCATTCCGCTTCGGCAACCGCGATTGGGAGGAATTTCCCCTGCGCGCCAGCAAATACGACACCTGGCTGAATAACGCGCTTGGCAGCGACGGGCAAATTGTAAATTTGTTTATGGATTTTGAAACGTTCGGCGAGAACATTTGGGAAGACACGGGTATTTTCTCATTCTTCTCAGATTTCGTCGATCGGTGGCTGAAGAATCCTGCCAACACATTTTACACAGCAAGCGGCGCGTGCGACGCATTCGACGCAGTAGATGAAGTTGATTGCCCGTACACGACCACATGGGCGGACACGGAACGCGACCTCACGGCGTGGCTCGGCAATAGCATGCAGCATGAGGCGATGCGCCATTTGTATGCGCTGGAAGACGACGTCATGCGTACCGACGACACCGATCTAATTTCAGACTGGCGGCGTTTAACCACGAGCGATCACCCGTATTATATGTGCACGAAATGGTTCTCCGATGGCGACGTACACGCATATTTTAGCCCGTACAATTCGCCGTACGACGCATTTTTGTACTTTATGAACGCACTGCGCGACATTCGCTACCGCGTATATGAACACCACCGGCACGGAGAATTTTAATGGCGCGTCCAATCATACTAAGCAATGGCGAACTCCACGTCGGTCTAAACACGTTCGGCGAAGTACATGATTTTTACTTCCCGTATGTCGGACTTGAAAATCACACCATCGGTAAAGAAACGAGCCATCATATAGGAGTGTGGGTTGACGGCAAGTGCTCGTGGTTGCATGACGGCTCGTGGACGTTTGTATTTAGCTATCCGCACGACGCGCTGGTCGGGCATATCGTCGCGAAAAATCAGGCGCTCGGCATTATGCTTGAGTTTGATGATACGGTCGACGGCGAGCTCAACGCGTTTATGCGAAACGTGCATGTCGTCAATCTTGACGCGTATGATAAAGATGTGCGATTATTTTTCCGCCAAGCATTCGTCATTGGCGACTCCGCTAGCATGACCGACACGGCGCAATTTTTGCCGAACGACCAAGCAATCGTTCATTACCGCGGGAGGCGCACCTTTGTTATTTCCGGCACCGACGATCAGAAACGCGCGTTTGATCAGTACACGATCGGGCTATTTGGTACTGAAGGGCGCGAAGGTACATTCCGCGATGCCGAAGACGGCGAATTATGGGGCTGCCCTGTCGAGCATGGGCGCGTTGACTCGACGATTCGATTTAAGTTAGCGCTTAAAGCGCACAGTTCTGCGCGCATACACTACTGGATCGCGTGCGGCACGACGCTGCGCGAAGCATTGTTTGTGCATAAACAACTGCGCGATAATGGTCTAAACGATCGCTACATTCTAACAACAAAATGGTGGTACCGCTGGCTGCGCCCCGCCGAAAAGGTTTCACGCAAAATTGATCCAGCGTACCGCGAACTATTCCTGCGGAGCGTCATGCTGCTCAAAGCTCACATCGACAAGCGCGGCGCGATTATCGCTAGCACCGATAGCGGCATGCTGAATTATTGGCGCGACGCATACGCCTACTGTTGGCCGCGCGACGGTGCATATGTGCTATGGCCACTGATTCGCATGGGCTATTACGAAGAAGCGTACCAATTTTTCGATTTTTGCCGGCGCGGGCTAAACTCTGGCGGATTTCTGATGCATAAATATCGGGCAGACGGTGCGGTCGGTAGTAGCTGGCACCCATACATTCACGATGATGGTTCAGTGACACCGCCAATTCAAGAAGATGAAACGGCGCTGGTATTATTCTTGTTCGGCCAATTGTATCGCAGTGCAAATGATCAGCGGCTTATGAAACGTTTTTATGAGCCGATGGTCGTGCCAATGGCAGATTTTTTGGCGAGCTACATTGATTCGTCGACCGGCTTGCCGAAACCATCGTACGATTTGTGGGAGGAGCAATACATGACGACCACTTACACGACGGCTGTCGTGTACGCGGCACTATCGGCAGCAGCAGATTTAGCAGACGATAATCATGATGATGGACATGCGGTCGCCTGGCGCTCAGCGGCGTCGGACATCGCTGAAGCAGCGCAAAGATATTTAGTCAATCACGACCGCGATGCGCTCTACAAAGGCTTACGCCGGCATGCTGACGGCTCATACGAGCCGGATCAAACGATCGACTTATCTAGTATCTACGGCGCATTTATGTTCGGGCTTTTTTCTGCTGATAGCGGCATTGTCGAGCGCGCAGTGCAAACGGCGCGGCGCGTATTCAACGTGTCGCCCGATCGTCCGGGCGTTCCTCGCTACGAAAACGACAACTACCGCCGCCGCAATCCAGCGAGCCTCGGCAATTGGTGGTTCGTCACGTCGCTATGGCTCGCACAGTACGACTTAGAAAAAGGCGATGCCGCATCGGCGCACAAGACACTCGCATGGGTGCGTGCTCACGCTCGGAAGACCGGCACGTTGTGCGAACAGATTGATCCGGAAACAGAAACAGAAGAATCAGTTTCGCCGTTATCGTGGAGCCAAGCAGAATTCGTTTCGACCGTGCTTGACACAATCACGAAAGGAGCAAGCAAATAGTGTCTGGGCGCGACCGCCTAAAGATTAGGCTTGCGCGGACGCTGCGCCACATGACGCCAGCGCACGTTGTGCGGACGCGCCTGACGAAGAAAACGATTCAGAGTTTTGCTGATCAAGTCGGGCTGGTTTATTTTGGCTATGTCGACCAGCGCGATGGCGACCGCCGCCCGGTGCGCGGGCACACGGTATCGCACACGCACATTGATAATCACGTTTGTATCGGTACAGTGCGCGGCTACGATGCGACAGTGCTTATTCGCAATGATGTCGTGCAGCTTCACGCGCCGAACACGGCCGCAAAAACCAAGCGCCAGCGCTGCCATTGGCTCATCGTAGCGATTGATTTGCATACTCCGCGGACAGTTCCGCACACTTACATCGGGCTCAAGCAGCACGATGCCGTATATCGTTCGTCGTATTCGCACGTGCGGCCGCTCGCGATCGGGAATCTCGCGGCGTACGCGCCCCAGTTTTTGAGCAAATATACGGTGTACGGCACACCGACGCATGCGCTCGAAATTGAACAGTTGATCTCGCCGCAAATCGCCAGCGTCATCACCTCGCATTTTAGTAAAATGAGCATCGAAATCGATCGCGGCACGGTGTACGTTTATTCCGAAAACGAGCAGCCGAACGAAGTGCAGCTTGAGAGAATTCTATCGAATGCGCTATGGATCGCCGAAGCAATTGATACGGCGTATGGCGCTTAGTTGTGAGCGTACAGTCATTTCGGCCCACTTGCAGACAGTAAAAAACCGCCCGTGATTTTAGAGCGGTATTTTATTGCATAAAACAGATTATGTTAGCCCTTGCGCGGTTTTACCTCGTTGCGGCCGAGCGATTTCTTCGTTTCAGTATACGTTGCATGCTTGCGCGCTTTTGGATCGTATTTGCGCAACTTTAATTTATCCGGCGTATTCATCTTATTTTTACGCGTAACATAACGATGCCCCGTCAGCTCGCTGACGAGCGCCACAATCTTTCGCTTGGTGCTATTCTTCTTTGCCATAACTTCCCTTTTTACCTTTGTACTAAGCTTCGACTATACAATATAACAGATTGAGGGCGAGATTTCAAGATAGAGCCGGACACTATTATAAATTGTATAAAAAAACCAGCCAAGGCTGAGCTGAAATAAATCAAATCTGGAGCCACGATCGGGGCTTGAACCCGAGACCTCATCCTTACCATGGATGCGCTCTACCAACTGAGCTATCGCGGCACATATCACCACGCTTCGCAACATACTTGCGGAGCGTAGCACTTCAAGATTATACCAAACTCCACAGCCCCTGCCTAGTGCGCCAGTTATTTTCGGCGGGGAGCTCTAGCAGATTTAGCTTCGGGGTTTGGTAATTTCGGCGAAACGATAGAGTCAAGAAGCAGCCACATGACGGCATTTGCAATGTACACGCCCGCTATACATACGGCAGAAAGCACCAGTGCTCGACTGACATCCGTATTGACTAGCACAAATATGCCTGCAACAGTAGACAGTAGTACGGCTATTGTTATGTACGCCCGCTGCAATTTTGTACGTTGATTCCGGTCGCCATTCCACTCGGCAACAAATTGCCGCAAAAACTCTCTCATATTTTAATTATAGCATAACTTTACGTAAAAAGCAATCAAGCATACCTATACGAAAGCAAAAAATCTCCTCAGACGCGGGGATAAGAAACAAAGAATGGTACCGGAGGTAGGACTCGAACCTACGAAGCTAAAAAGCGGGAGATTTACAGTCTCCTGTCATTGCCACTAGACGACTCCGGCGTGACGATATATAACGCAAGCTCATAAATATGAAAATCTTGCATAATATGGAGCCGCTTCAGGGATTCGAACCCGGGACCCCCTCTTTACAAAAGAGGTGCTCTAACCAGCTGAGCTAAAGCGGCACGGTAATATCCAAAAAATTAGAAAGGTACTAGCTTACGCTCAAGATATAGTGTAGCGTATTTGTGCGGTAAGGGCAAGTCCTTTACATCGCAACGCGGCGAGGCTGCTTGATACGTGCGGCGGGCGGATTTTTGCTGTTAATCGCGCGGTTAATTCGCTTGCGTAGCGCGTCAGCTTTTTCGTGCTCGCCATTACGCTCGTAAGCGTCTGCTAAAATGTTGTAGCTTTGCACGCTCGGCTCTAGCTCAATCGCGCGCTCTAGGTGCTCAAACATTCGCTTTGGATGGTCAAGCTTTTCCTGCACCTTTGCATACGCAATATGGCGCGAAGCGACCGTTTCTTCCATCGCGAGCGCCTGTTCAAACGCCAGCGCCGCTTTTTCGTAATTTTCAGTTTCATAATAAATCAGACCAACGTTGTGTAAACTTGATGCGCTCGGCTCTAAGCTCTGCGCAATCTCAAAACATTCAATCGCATCGCTGTACGCTTGCTGCTTGGCGTATAAAATACCGAGCCGGTTGTAGGCAGTGGCATTACGTTCGTCGATACGCAGAATAGTTAACAAGGCTTTTTCGGCGCGCAAATACCGCTGCGACTTCAATGATTCCTGAGCAATTTCCCATAATTTATCAAGTTTCGCCGACAGCCTCTGCGGCAAATCCCGCGTCGCTTCATTTGGCGACTGCGTATACCACAGAGTAAAAATCCCAACCGCAACGACAAACAATAGTCCAAACATGTTGCCGTTATTATACCATTAACTGCGTCAGGGCGACAAGTTGCAGACGTACGTTTCCGTTGGCGGCAATTCGCTCGTATGCGTCGGCGATATGCTCGCTTTTATGGATAAGACTGTGCGACGGATTGCGATGCAATGTATGTGTAATGATCGCGAGACAGTACGATAACAACTGCTGTGCCGCCTGCCGGTCGGTGTAGCGCATAGCGATTACAGCGCGTTGGTAGTTTGATCCGCGAATAAACTGCTGCGCGTCGCGCACGATATTACCAATCTTCTCTAAATTCACCGGTTCGCGCGCGAGCCGCGTAAGTGCAGCCGGTTTTCCGGATGCTAAAAACAAAAGCTGCTGCTCGATACGCGGGTCATCAACGCCAAGCTGCTTAAGCAGCTGGCGCGTTTGGCGCAACGAAATCGGTCTAATACTAAATCGTTCTACGCGCGACAAAATCGTAGCAAGCATCAAATGCGGCTTGTGCGACGTTAGAATAAAGTGAATGTGCGGCGTTGGCTCTTCAAGTAATTTCAAAAATGCATTCTGCGCCCGGTGGTTCATGCGGTCGGCATCATCAATGATAAAAATAGTTCGCGCAGCAGCTCGCCCCCTCGCCTGCTGGCGCAGCTGGCGAATCGCATCAAGCTTAATTGAGCCCGCAGGAGCAACAGCGCCATCTTTATCGGTCGGTTGAATTATTGTAGCAATATTTGCACCAGCGACATACTTTGCAGCAGTGAGCAATCCAGCGCCGTCAGCGCCAGTTAGCAATGTTGATTGCGGCAAGTCAGCGGCAAGCGCATCAAGCTGCTGTTTCGTTGTGCTTTCAAATAGCAGGGTCGACATCATTCGCCTCTGGGAATAACTCAATGAACTCGCGCGGAACCGGCGCGGTAAATGTGCGGCGGTCGCCTGGCGCGATGGTGATTTCAAGAGAATACGCATGCAAAAATAGCCGCGCGGCTGGCACGCCGTACACGCGGTCGCCAGTGATCGGCGCACCGACGTGCCGCAAATGCACGCGCAGCTGGTGGGTGCGTCCAGTAAGTGGGCGAAGCAAAACGAGGCTTTTACCGTCGCGGTGTGCGAGCGCCTTATATACCGTTTGCGCCGGTTTGCCATTTACGTCTGGACGCCAGATGCTCGGAGCAGCAGGATTGCGGCCGAGCGGAACGTCGATTTTTGCATGCGGCTGCTTCAGTATGCCGTCCACGATCGCTAGGTAATATTTTTTCGTTTTACGTTCGGCAAATTGTTTTTTAAGCCGCACTGCCGCTTCCGGCGTTCGCGCACCGATTAGTACGCCGCTCGTGTCGCGGTCGAGCCGGTGGACGATGCCGGGGCGATTCGTATTCAGTCCAACAGTCGTATAACGCCGAAAAAAGTCAGCGACCGTGAACTCGTCGTTCAGCGCGCCCTTACTGTGCGTCAAAATCCCTGCAGGCTTATTAATGACGATAACGTCATCGTTAATATACAAAATCGGAAGCGCTTGGCTACTGTAGTCTGCTGCACTCGGCAGATTAATTTCAATCCGATCCGCTTCGGTGACTTCTTGCTTCGGGCTTTTGGCGGGCGAATTATTGACAAAAATATTACCAGATTTGATATATTTCTGCCATACACTACGGCTATATTCAGGATGGCGCTCAGCGAGCACGATATCAAGACGACGTTTACGACTCGTTAACTGAAACAGATATACGTCTTTACCTTTGAACGGCAAACCGTAGGTTGTCAAGTCGCTCGTCGGATTTTCATAAAGCACCCCTTCAGCGTCGCTCTTTGCGGTAAATATCTGCTGCATGATATACGATTCGCGGTCTTCGGCTGTCTCGTCAAACAAAACAAAAAAGCGCTTACGATCAAACCGAAACGAAACAAGCCGGTTGATCGGGCTAGGATTCGTGACATTAATCTGATCAATATGGCGTGGCACATTATCTTCAGTTGCCACATCAAACCGGCGCAAAATCGCTAATAGGTCGCTTGCGGTGACTTTCATTAGCGCCTCAATCCGATGGCTTTTTGCACGCGCAAAAGTGTTTGGTTGGCGGTTTGGTTGGCGGTAATCTCGGATGATTTGAGTTTGCGCAAAATAGTATCATCGTTGACCTGCGCCAAGCGTGCTTGAAAGTTTGCAAGAAATTCCACCATTTCATCTGCGACGATTTTCTTGAACTCGCCGTAGCGCTCCAGCCCGGTGAACTCGCTGATGATTTGCTCCAGCGTAGTCTCGCGACCGTTTGCCTGGCGCACAAGCGTCAAAATCTCTAGCAAGTTGCTGATGCCGGGCTGCGCGTCTTTGTCATAATTAACTTTGCCGACTGAGTCGGTCGCTGCCGACATGATTTTTTTACGTGCAACATCTGGCGTATCGTTTAGGAAAATCACGCCCTTGCCTGTCTTGTCCGATTTACTCATCTTCTTAGATGGATCCTGTAAGTCCTTAATCCGTAATAACTTACCTAATACAGGTTCTGGCATAGTGAATACCTCACCGAACTTATGATTCATGCGCTCGGCAATATCACGTGTAATCTCCAAATGCTGCGTTTGGTCGTCGCCTACTGGCACATAACGGGCATTATAAAGCAAAATATCGCTCGCCATTAACACAGGATAGTCAAACAAGCCGACCGACACGCGATCATTTGACAGCTTTGCTGACTTATCTTTGAACTGTGTCATACGCTCCATCTCGCCGAAACCGACAAAATTATTAAGAATAATCGTCAATTCGCTATGTGCCGACACATAACTCTGACGATATAATTGAATCGCGTCGTCGTCCAGCGGCAGACCGGCTGCAGTGTAGACACGTGCATTGTTCATAATGCTATCAAACAGTTGGTTGTGGTCAATCGGCGTCGTAAAACTATGCAGGTCTGGAATAAATAAATTAACAGTATATTCAGCCGAACGGCGCCGCGCCATATCGATAATCGGCAGTATCGCACCAAAATAATTGCCAATGTGCAAATCATTGTTGGCGCGAACACCAGTGAGGATAACGGGTTTAGTCATAAGTAACTCCTATTATAACAGGTATTTTTATTAGAAAAATAATCAGCTCCAGTAGTGCTACGCGGCGACCTAATTAACCGCCGAACAGTAAAACCAAAAGCCAAGCCCGCCGATCGTGTGACGGGCTGATCAGTAATCTCCAGAAATTATCTACAAAGCACAGAGCAAACCGCCACATAATGTGCTGGTGCGCCAAGCGAATGTGCTTTGTGATAATACCATGCGTCTATTATATCATAGTCACGAAAAAACCACCCCTGCCTGCGGGGGCGGTTTTTTGTAAGTTCGCCGAACAAAACAGCGCGGAAAGCCCTTAGCGCTTTGAGTACTGCTCACGTTTGCGAGCACTGCGTAAACCGTATTTTTTGCGCTCCTTCTCGCGCGGGTCGCGCTTCATGAAACCGGCTTTTTTCAGCGGAGCGCGCAAGTCTGGCGCACCGACAGTAATCGCTTTAGCAATTGCCTGCTTGATTGCGTCAACTTGTCCGCTTAGACCGCCGCCTTTCACGAGTACGCTGACATCAAATTCCTTTTGCTTGCCGACGAGCGCAAGCGGATCGGTGATTTCAGCGAGCAGCGTTTTATTATCCGATAAGTAATCGCTGGCAGATTTGCCGTTAATCGTCACCTTGCCTTTGCCAACGGTTAGGCGGGCGCGTGCTGTTGCGCTTTTGCGCCGGCCTAGCCCATAGTCGTATGGTACAGTGTTTGTAGCCATTAGTTAACCTCTACTTTCTCTGGTTTCTGTGCAGCATGCGCGTGCTCGCTTCCAGCAAAAATCTTCAGGCGAGCCAAGCGGCCTGCCGCGAGCTTATTTTTTGGTAACATACCTTTAACCGCCAGTTCAATGATGTTTTCCGGACTCTTTTCGCGCAACTCTTTAAGCTGCGCTTCTTTAAGCCCGCCCGGAAACCCGCTGTGGCGGTAGTACATCTTATCGGTTTCTTTGTCACCCGTGACCGGCACTTCGGCGGCGTTAATGACAATAACATAGTCACCACCGTCAACGTGCGGCGTATAAGTTGGCTTATACTTACCAATCAGATATTTAGCGATTTCGGTCGACAAGCGTCCAAGTGTTGCGTCTTTAGCGTCGATCAAAATCCAACGCCGGCTGACATCAGCTGGTTTTTGACTGTAGGTGCGATCTACCATTACTTCGCCTCCTTCTCTGGTTTCGGCATGTCTTTCAGCTCGTCGACAAACTCAATAACCGCCATTTGAGCACCATCGCCCACGCGTAAACGCGTGCGCTCAACGCGAACATGACCACTGGTGCGGCCAGTTAGCTGCGGTGCAATTTGATCAACCAATTTAACGGCAGCAATCTGCGTGCTGAGCCCGGCAATAACCGCGCGGCGGTTTGCAAGGTCGCCTTTTTTCGCCTTGGTAATTAACTTTTCAATATAGCGCACGAGCTCTTTGGCTTTTGGCAGTGTCGTTTCGATCCGCTCCTCCATCACCAAGCTCGTCGCTAGACCTTTCAGAAGCGCTCTGCGCTGATCGCGTTCGCGACCAAACTTGCGCCCTTTATATCCGTGTCGATGCATTTAGAGCTCCAATTCTGCTAATTTATCTTTAACTTCGTCAAGCGCTTTACTGCCGAACCCTCTGAGTTCGCGCAGATCTTGCTCGCTGAGCGTGACTAAGTCGCGAACCGTGCGGATGCCATTGTTAGTAAGCGCGTTTACCGTACGAGCACTCAAACCTAGGTCTTCAATTGACCGATCAAGCTCGTCTACGTCGTCTTTAGCCTCAGTGCCAAGCGCCGGTGCGGCTTCAACTTTCGTACTGCCCGCCAGCGCGCTATATTGGTTTACTAAAATCGCGGCAGCTTCCTCGAACGCTTCGCGCGGCGTGAGCGAACCGTCGGTTTCGATCGTAAGTTCCAGTTTGTCAAGGTTCGTCTCTTGACCAACGCGGGTCGGGTCAACCTTAAACCGCACGCGTGTCACCGGACTAAACATTGCGTCGACGGCGATCATATCGCTATGCAAACGCTTTTCGCTTGATTCTTCAATCGTTTGGTAGCCGCGCCCGGATTCAACCACGAGATCGAAAACGGTCGTTCGGCTGTCATCGTCAACAGTACAGATGACATGATCTGGATTCATTACCTCAACATCAGCGTTCGCTTGAATATCAGCGGCAGTGATTTCACCCGCACCATGTTTTTCGATACGCAACTCAATAGGCTCGTCGGTCGCAATACGGAAATTCACGCCTTTGAGGTTTAGCATGATGTCGACGATGTCTTCTTTGATACCCGGAACGGTCGTAAACTCGTGTGTTGCGCCCTCAATACGGAATGCCACGACGGCACCGCCGCGAATACTCGAAAGCAGCACGCGGCGCAAGCTATTACCAAGCGTGTTGCCGTAATTGACATGCAGAGGCTCAACAATAAACGTACTCGAAAACTCGCTATTATCAATAATCTGAGCAAGTGCTGGATTGTGAATTACTTTAGACATTTTATATCTCCTTACCCTTTTTAGCGTGAGTAGTACTCAACAATTAGCTGCTCATTAATATCCGCTTCGGCTTCCTCGCGCTTCGGCACACCAGTGATTTCAATCTTCAGCTTTTTAACATCACCCGTCAACCAGCTAAGCGGTACTTGCGATGTATTGCTGTAGACATCATTTATGTTCGTGAAGTAGCCCGACTTGACGCTCTTTGGACGAACGGTAATGATATCGCCGGCTTTAACGCGAATCGACGGAATGTCAACGCGGCGACCATTGAGCTCAAAATGCCCGTGGCTCACGAGCTGACGTGCTTGGCGGCGGCTCGTTGCGAAACCAGCGCGATATACGGCGTTATCTAAGCGCAGCTCCAGGAATTTCAGCAGGTTTTCACCAGCAAGTCCCGGCTTGCGAACCGCTTCGTTCATCAACTTTGCGAATTGCTTTTCAAGCAAACCATACATGCGGCGCACTTTCTGCTTTTCACGCAGCTGCGTAGCGTACATGCTCTGCTTGCCTTGGCGTCCATGAGCGTGCTCGCCCGGAATACCACTTTTACGCGCAAGAATCTTATGCGCTTTCGGGTGAAGCGCAACGCCTTCGCGGCGGCTTTGCTTCACTATTGGGCTTCTATCTCGCGCCATTACGCCCTCCTTGCCTTTCGCGGACGGACACCGCCGTGCGGAACGCCGGTCACGTCTTTTATGTTATTAACTGTGATATCAAACGTACTGAGTGCACGAATCGCTGCATCGCGGCCCAAACCAACGCCTTTGACGAAGACATCGACCGTGCGCAAGCCGTAGCCGCTCTTGGCTGCTTCAGCCGCTTTTTCGGCAGCGATTTGCGCAGCATAAGCGGTACCTTTTTTACTGCCGCGAAAACCGCACGCGCCAGCGCTTGACGCAGTAAGCGCATTGCCCTTACCATCTGCAAATGTCACAATTGTATTGTTAAATGTTGCTTGTACATGCAGCTGACCGTTCGGAACAGATCGGCGCTGCTTTTTCTTTGAAGATTTTGCTTCTGCCATAATCTAATCCTTCCTCATCAAGTCTTGCTTGCTGCTTTTGGTTGCGCGCCGCCCACGGCGATTGCCTTACCCTTACGAGCCCGTGCATTCGTACGAGTACGCTGACCGCGAGTCGGAAGACCAGCCTTGTGGCGCAAGCCGCGGTAGGCATTAATGTCTTTCAGACGCTTAATATTATTTGTCACCAGGCGCTGCAGATCGCCTTCGGTCACATAATCATTGTCGATAATGTCGCGAAGCTTCTGCTCTTCAGCCTCGGTGAGATCTTTCACCCGAGTGGTCGGCTCAATCTTTGCCGCCGCAAGGATGTCTCGTGCAAACTTCGGTCCGATCCCGTAAATATACGTCAGCGACACCTGCACTTGCTTATCGTCGGGGATAACAACCCCAGCAATTCGAGCCATGCTTAACCCTGCCTTTGCTTATTCTTAGGTTTTTTCTTGTTGATGACACGGAGACGGCCTTTACGCCGAACCAGCTGATCATCAGGGCTGATTTTTTTGACACTCGCACGAACTTTCATGAGCGTACAAACTCCTCCAGGAAAAACCCTGCGTTAATGAAATCCGGTGATATCAAGCCGGATTTCGGTTATTAATCACGTGCGCGGAATACGATTCTGCCCTTGGTGAGATCATAAGGGGTCAACTCGACTTCCACGGTATCGCCTGGGACTAGGCGGATGTAGTGCTTGCGCATTTTTCCGCTAATGTGAGCGATAATACTTAGGCCGTTGTCCAATTCCACTTTGAATTGCGTATTAGGCAGTGCTTCCACTACCTTGCCGCGCAACTTAATAACTTCCTTGGAACTCGCCATAGATATACAGCTCATTATTATAGCGTAGGTTATAACAAAAGTAAATAGGTCGCGAGAAAAAGCGTCTGTATTGCGCAATTCGCATGCATATACCCGCCCGGTACAGCAAGAGGCTACGCTTTGGCGCGGCGAAGTTTACTAAATTTCAGCTTCGGCAAGCGGTGCTTTTTTGTATTACTGCCGCCGAGTTCATCAATATCAAAGTCGTCATACGTCACCATCAACGCCCGCGAGTTTACCTGGCGCAACGTTTCAAGCCCAACCGTCACGACGATAAGCAGCCCTGTGCCGCCGATTGATAAATTCGAGATATTCAGCCCAAGCTGCGCGAAAATGTAGTCCATAATAAACGGCATAATCGCGATAATACCCAGCGCAATTGAGCCGAACAGCACTAAGCGGTTGACGGTCGTACTCAAATATTTCTCAGTTGTCGCGCCAGGACGCACACCCGCGATAAAGCCGCCTTGCTTCTGCAAGTTTTCAGCGATCTCATTTGCATTAAACACGATACCGGTGTAGAAATAAGTGAACGCAATGACGAGCAAAAAGTATAACACCGGATAAATCATCACCGTCCAGTCGCCATTAGCAAAGTTTTTAGCAGTCGGCGATTGAAACCACTTAACCAGGTTATTCGCGACGGTTGCATTAGCGCCCGGCATCACTTTCATGACTTGCCCGACAAATGCCGGCAGGCTGAGGAATGCAACGGCGAAAATAACCGGAATCACGCCTGCAGCGATAAGTTTAACCGGTAAAATGCTCTTGACCCCGCCATAGCTCGTGTTACCCGCCACACGCTTAGCATAATTGATAGTGATGACGCGCTGCGCTTCATTAATTTTCACGAGCATGTACAACAGGAGTAACCCGATAATGCCGATCGCTAAAACGAGCCAAAATGTCGTCGGGTCTACTGGCACATTAAACCAGCCGAACACGCTAAGCTGTCCTTTTGCTGTCGAGAATAACGAGCTAATCAGCGTACCAAATGTTGTCGGCAACTGGCTTATGATGCCGGCGAAAATTACAAGCGATATGCCGTTACCAATACCCTGCTCTGTCATTAATTCGCCGAGCCACATCAAAAGCACCGAGCCGGCGGTCATCGACGTGACAGCGATTACCCATTGCCACGGCGTGGACTGCGCGCTGCCGGTGGTTGATCCAGCGAGTACTGATTGCTGCAGAATATATACGAACGCAATTGATTGCACAATAGCCAGTGGCACCGTCACGATACGCGTCCATTGCTGGATTTTGCGCCGTCCAGACTCACCGTCTTTGTGCAGCTCTTCAAGTTTCGGAATCGCTTTCGTTAGCAACTGCGTAATAATACTTGCGGTGATAAACGGGCTCATGCCGACGAGTACAATTGAAATTTGGCTCAGCGCACCGCCGCTCATTAGGTTCAAAAAGCCGCCAAAGTCGCTGCTACTCACTACGCCTTCAATGATACTTTTTAGTTCCGTCGGATTCGCAAGCGGCACCGGCACATGTGCCAAAAACCGAAACGCGACAATCAAGCCAAACACAATCCCCAGGCGCTTTTGCATATCTCGGTTTTTGAGCGAGCGGACAATAATTCTCCAATTCATACTACAACCCTCTGTCTCTACAATAAATAACTCCCCATAGTATACACGATAGCGCGTAGGATTGCTAGATAGCATCGTAAGCAACATTCACGATATTACAGCGATAAAACGTCGCCTACAAAAAGCTGATTTTTTCCCTGGGTCACATAGCAACCCTGAGAACGGCTACGTATTTATGGCGTCGCGGCGCGAAGAAACAAGCGCAGGCGACATTCATATCCACATCGCAGTTGCGGGCACGACGCGCCATGACGATTTTTTGCTGCTGCGCGATTATTTGCGCACCCACCCTGAAGAAACTAAAGCATACGCCGCAGCAAAATCTGCAATCGTACGCGATACGAACGGCGACCGCAGCCAGTATAAATTGCGTAAGAGTAAATACGTTGCTGAACTGCTTGGGCGAGCGCAGCGCTGGAAATATAATTGTAATTAACAAGAAAAGCGCCCCCGAGAATACCAGGAGCGCTTCCGCGTATCGACAAACGGACTATCGCTATTTTGCTTCGTCTTCCGCCTCAGCTTCTTTGGCTGATTTTTGCAGCGGCGTGGCTACTTTTTCAAACGAGCCACCGACTTTTTCAAGCGCTGCGATCACGCTCTTTGACGCACCCTGTGTCTTCAGCGTAATTCTTGCGGTTAATTCGCCGCGCGAAATTACTTTCACGGTGTAGAACGGCGTCATAATTAAGTCCGCTTCATACAATGCGAAGTTGTCAACTTCGCCCTTCAGCCCATTCAGGCGATCTGAGTATACGACTTGCGCCGGCGCGCGCAAACTCTTAAATCCACGCGCTTTTGGTACGGCGCTCACGATGCCATTCTGCCCGCCCTGGAACATCGCGCGAAGCTTCTTGCCGGTGCGAGCGTTTTGGCCTTTCGTGCCGCGGCCAGCAGTTTTACCGCCGCCTGCCGAAATACCACGTCCGACGCGCTTGCGGCTCTTATGACTGTTAACTTGGAGTTCGTTGTATTTCGTCATACTATTCCTCCTCTCCAGCTTTCGCTTTCGCGCCCGCTTTGACGCCGAGCCACTGCTCGCGCGGCACCAGGCTGTTGAGCGCTTCAATCGTCGCGTAAGCGATATTCACTTTATTTGTGCTGCCAAGCGACTTTGAAAGCAAGTTGCGAATACCCGTAACACCGATAATAGCGCGCACCACGCCGCCGGCAATAATACCCGTGCCAGGCGCTGCCGGTTTAATTAGTACGCGGGCGCCGCTCAATTTGACTTCCATGTCGTGCGGAATCGTCTCGTTCGCGACTGGAATCGTAATCAAGTGCTTCTTGGCGACATCCGTTGCTTTTGCAATTGCCGCTTGCACATCTGCACCCTTAGCAACGCCGACGCCGACTTTATTTTTGTGATTACCTACGACGACAAGCGCCTTGAATCGGAAACGGCGACCACCTTTCACGACGCGCGCCACGCGGTCAATATTGATTACCACTTCTTCAAATTCTTTCGGCGCGTCATCGCGCCTGTTGCGCCGGTCATCGCGGCGACCACCTCGACTCTGCCGACCGCCGCGCGAAGCGCGTCCGCGGTCAGCGCGAGGTGTGGTTTGTTCTGTAGCTTGTTCTGCCATTTAGAACTCCAATCCTTCCTTGCGTGCAGCCTCAGCAAGCGCCTGTAGACGACCAGCGTACTGGCGCCCGTTGCGGTCAAAGACGACTGCGTTAATCTTAATTTTCTTAGCTTTTTTCGCAATATCCGTTCCGATAGCTGTACATTTTTCAGTCATCGTGCCTGATATTTTCGTACCGACCGTCGTGGCAGCAGCAAGCGTCGTGCCAGCCACGTCGTCAATCAGCTGTGCCGATACATGCATATTGCTAATCGTCACGCTTAAACGCGGGCGCTCCGCCGTACCATTTACTTTTGCGCGCACACGCGCCTTGCGCAAGCTTCGGTTCAACAGTTTCTTTGCAAGATTACTCATTATTTCTTACCAGCCTTTCCTGCTTTGCGCAAAATTTGCTCGCCGAGATACATGATACCCTTGCCCTTGTACGGCTCCGGTTTCTTGAGCGCGCGGATCTCTGCCGCCGTTTGCCCGACTTTTTGCTTATCAATACCGCTGACGACAATTACCATCTTTTCGTTAGACACGTTCACGCCTTCGGGCGCTTTATATTTGACTTCGTGGCTGAAACCAAGGCTCATCGTCAGCTCGTTGTTGCTAGACGATACGCGAAAACCGACGCCTTTTACTTCTAAGCGCCGCTCGTAACCCTGGGTTACACCCACGACCATATTGTTTATCAACGCCCGCATCAACCCGTGTTGAGCGCGCGCTTGCCTCGACTCATCTTTGGGATGAACCGTGACTTGTCCGTCTTCGACTTTCACATCGACAGCTGGCGTAATGAACTGGACGAGCTTGCCCTTTGGGCCTTCGACCGTTACATCGCCAGAGTCAACCGTGATTGTCACACCGGCCGGAATAACCACCGGCAGTTTTCCGATTCGACTCAGACTCATGTCTCACCTTTCGTTAGATTTTAAGTAGCTTGGTCATTATAGCATATCTGTACGTACGCCGCAAGTACTAAAGCGCCAGGTGAATCAGAGTTCATCAAAAATAAGAGTGTAATAAGAGATGTCAAATCAAGTTAAACTGGTATACTATGTGATAGTAACCATTTCAGTTGTGTCGTACGTAAATTCCAAGTCGCAAACGCGCTCGGCGCATTTTGCCTAAGCTGCTTCTTACAAAATTCTATCCTCGGCGTTAGGTGTTATATAACAGATAAGAGGTGTTAACTTGACGAAGTAGTGCTTCTCCTAAAGCTCTTGCTCTCTGAGAATGAGCATTGTTTCCGTCAATAGTCTCAAGTACAGCAGTAATCACATCTTGTACCGCTCCACTATTATCAACCCAAAGAATGTCTCTCCTACTTAGCGCCCACTCTAAATTATGTTTTGCCTCTTTGACTCGTGCAAATCTATCAGCGTCATCATGTTGATCGCCGCGAGACGCTACGCGCGCCTGCCAAAATATCAGGCGACGTTACAACTTCTATGATGCGAGACTCCCTAAACGGCAGTTTTTTTTAATTGATTCAATTGCTTTAGGCACAATATCAAGCAACGCAGTACCTCCGTCGCCATAGTCGCATAACTCAGACCCATATACATATCCAGTTGTCGGGTGAACCATGCCCTGTACCAGCTCTCCCGCAGCTGCCTTTCCTAAAATCTCTTGAATGCTATCCTCTGTATGTGGCATGAAGCGGTAATTTTCTTGCTCAGAAAAGCTTCTGCATGGTCTCGTGGTAAAACTCCTAGTCCTGGAGAAATTATCATCCATTTTCTCTATACTCTGCATAAGAGTTGTCTTTCCAATTGCAAAAGGACCCGAAAACATCACTATCGACTTGCGACCGATCTCTGCACGAACTTTTTCCGAGGGGCTGTAATCGCGGAGTATCGCGTCTAACTGTTCTATAGATTGATTATGTTCACTTATCATATTACAATTGTACCGTTATGACTAAACAACTACAGCACACAATGACAGAAGCAGATGCGCTAAAATATTGCGAAAGTAAAGTACACAGCCTATTTAAAGATACGAACGTAGAAAAGATCCGCATTGTCCCTGCGTACGACAGGACTAAAATTATCTCCGATACCGAAAAAACCGATAGACTTTTTAATTACAAACGTCCGACGGCGGAAATCGTTGATGGCGTTGGCTATTTGTACGTCTTTCCCGGCAAAGACTACGTACGCCATTACAAGAAAATCTATGAGACATGCGGTTATAAAGTCACGGCAAAAACGCCAACTCAAGCGCAAACGACCAGAGCTATCAAGAATGTACTTTCAGATGACATGCCGACGTGCGACGTAGCACTACTAGGGTATGTTGAGGCACTTGCTCCCGGTGGTCAAGAATGGCGCGGCAATGACGATGTAAAATGGAAAACGGAAACAATCAACGGGCAAGAAGTTGCGTTTATTGGCGTGGCATTTAGTTATTGGGGTAATATTATTTACTCTGTTATTGAAGTGCTTTCGAGATATTGTTCGACGGCCATTTATGCTGGCAAGCTCGGTTCACTCGCGCCATCGGACACTCCAAATGCGACGATTGCTACTGGCGACTCTTCGCACGTTGACGGTTCGTTGGTAACATAGAACAATCTTTTCAAAAACTCTCCGTTGGCGGTTGAAGGCGCACACTACACACTTCCGTCCGTATTAGATGAAACCGCTGAATGGTACAGCGAAGTAAAAGATACGTATCGGTTTGTCGATCCTGAGATTAGCTGGGCGGCAAAGGCAGCGAAAGACTTTAGTCTATCGTTTAGCTACCTTCATCTAGTGACTGATAATTTATCCGGGTTGTTTAGCGAAAATCTAACGACTGAACGCGAGACTGCCGTACTTAAAAAACGCTTGCAATATGTAGGTATTATACGTGCAATTTTATATCATCGAATCGGTGTCGAGCAAACGGTATCGCTTTTTTCTGAGGTACTCAAAGCGCAACAGGCTCGCGTCGATAAAGGCTATATGGAACCGCTTGAACGCAATTGGAAAGCCTGTTTAGCGTTTGCCTATCATACACAAGAGGAAGCGTGGGAAGTTGTCCGGGAATTACCGCGACGCCAATGGAAATAGCAGAAGGTGAACCCCGAGACGCTATTGTCTGAGATCGTTGATACGCAAATTCAATTGCTCACGACTCTGGCGTACGCCGGTTTTGACGAGCAGGACTTGATTAATGGCGTAATTACAAAGTTGAATGCACATCGCCCAGACTGGAAACCGTAGAATTTTGTTGCCGAAAGATATGCTCCGCCCATCGTAAACCCGCTAGTTCTCGTGCTCTTTCAAAAATATGAACATACTCTTGCGACGTTGCGTTTTGAACTTTATTAATAGCTTGTGCGATATCTTTACACCAGACAATTGAGCAGCCGTGCAGCTCTTCTTCGTCGATCCAGACGCTCTCACCAATTTCACCGTCTATCTTAGCGGTAAAATAGTGCTGGCTGCAATCCTCGTTGTACCTTGCTAGGTGAGGCTCCACGACTCCTATGTATCTAATACTCCTTATTGTTGCCCCGACCTCTTCTGCAATTTCTCGGCGTAATGCCTGTTCAAGCGTCTCGCCCGGCTCGACACATCCGCCAGGCAATTTATAATGATCGTACGCCGTTTCATATACCAGCGCAACTTCATTGTCGTCATTAAATAAAATTGCCCGCGCACCCGTGCGTACTGATTTCTCACGAGAAGTTTGTACTGTGGGTAGCCCTACGTCATCATCTGCTATCGTCGCTATAACTTGGTTAGAAATCATATTATCCTTTGTCCTTCTTGTTCTCAGATGTATCACGCTAAATATTGTAAAGCCTCTACTTCAAAGAGCAGAGGCTTTACAATATTTATAGCAACTGGCAAAGTAGCAAGTTTAGTAAACTTTTAACAGCACCTCTCCACCAAGTTTCGCCTTAGCAGCTTCAGCGCCAGTCATTACACCTTTGCTCGTGCTGACAAGCACAATGCCGCGGCCTTGCTTAACCTTTGGAATGTCGCTTGCAGCAGTATAAACACGACGACCAGGCTTGGAAACACGTGTAATTTCCGTGATCGGACAGTTCTCACCATCTTTTGCAAGTTTTACGACGAGCGTACCGCGCGGCTTGCCGTCCTCAACTTTTACACCAGCCAAGTAGTGGTTCTTCACCAACTGTTCAGCAACAACTTTTTTCAGTTTACTGGTCGGTACGCGAATCTCCGTTTTACCGACTAGCGCAGCGTTACGAATGCGGGTCAGGAGATCCGCGATCGGGTCAGTTGATTGTAGTGACATATCTTCGTTCTCCTTTCCTTACCAACTACTCTTTGTGACACCAGGAATGTTGCCTTTGCTTGCTTCTTCGCGGAATCGGATGCGGTTCATACCGAATCGGCGCATGTAGCCGCGCGGACGACCATCAAGCATATCGCGATTTTTGCGGCGCGACGGACTTGAGTTGCGCGGTAATTTCTGCAAAGCGTCGAGATCACCTTCCGCCTTTAGCGTAGCACGCTTTTCGCTAAATTTCTCAATCAGAGCCAGGCGTTTTTTATCGCGTGCGATCATTGATTTCTTCGCCATTATTTCGCCTCCTTTTCAAATGGTACGCCAAACTTTTCGAGTAGAGCGCGGCTTGCTTCTTTGCTACCGTTCTTGATAGCAAAAGTAACTTGCATGCCATGCACGAGCTGCGTTTCCTCAAACGTTAATTCCGGGAAGATACTTTGGTCAGTGATGCCAAGGTTATAGTTGCCTCCCTTGTCAAATTTACTACCGACGCCGTGAAAATCGCGTACGCGCGGCAAGCTTACGTTCACTAAGCGGTCAAGGAACTCGTACATGCGAGCACCACGCAATGTGACCATTACGCCAATTGGCGCGCCCATGCCTTTGCGAATTTTGAATGTTGCGATTGATTTTTTCGCAAGTCGTTCAACCGGCGCTTGTCCTGTTACGCGCGTCAATGTGTTCTTGACGGCGGCAAGCATACGCTTGTCGTCTTTACTTTTACCTGTTCCCACACTCACAACAATTTTCTCGAGCCGCGGAACTTGATTCACGTTGTCGAGCTTCAGTTCGGTCTGTAGTTCCTTTGTGTATGTATCATTATACAAGGCTTTCAGACGAGGAGTGTAAACGGCGGTTTGTTTCGTCTCTGCCATTAGTTAATCTCCTTATTCTTTAATTGGCGCGCCACGCGCGTCTTAGCGCCGTCGTTCACGGCGTAGCCGACGCGGCTAGTTTTGCCAGATTTCTCATCAACAACCAGCGCAAGCTTGGATAGATTCACTGGCTTATGGATATCCTTCTTGCCGCCACGCGGATTCAATTGATTCGGTTTAACATGGCGATGTCCTAGACCGACACCCTCAACGAGCGCCGTACCGTCCTTCGGGTTGACAGCGAGCACCTTGCCAGTCGTGCCTTTGTGTGCGCCGGAGATGATTTTGACCGTGTCATCTTTACGAATACGCTGAGCCATTATAGTACCTCCGGTGCTAAGCTGATAATTTTACCGTATCCCATGTCGCGTAGTTCGCGTGGCACAGGGCCGAATACGCGTGTTGCTTTTGGCGTTTTGTCGTCGTTAATGATAACCGCAGCATTGTCATCGAAGCAAATCGTGCTGCCGTCCTTGCGGCGAATCTGATCGCGCGTGCGTACGACGACCGCTTTCACGACAGACTTCCTCTTGACGTTGCCGGTCGGGCTGGCGTCTTTCACGCTTGCGACGATGATATCGCCGACACGTGCGTAACGGCGGCGCGTTCCGCCCAAGACCTTAATGCACAAAATTGATTTCGCCCCGCTGTTATCAGCAACATGCAGACGAGTTTCTTGCTGGATCATTCTTTATCCTCCTCGCTGTCGTGGTCGTGGTCAACTTTGTCGCTAACTTCAGCGTTTACTTCTTCTTTCAACTCAACGCTTCCAACTGAGCGCTTCTCAATACGATCAAGTGTGAAGCTCTTACGCTTCGAGATGGGTCGAGTTTCGACAATCCGCACCGTGTCACCCTTACGAGCATCGTTATTCTCGTCGTGCGCCGCATATTTACGAGTCACAGTGTACTGCTTCTTGTAAATCGGATGCGTCTCGCGCGAGATAACGGCGACGGTGATGGTTTTGTCGGCGACGTCGGATATCACGACCCCAGTCAGTGTCTTCGCCATTACTGTTCCTCCTTTAATTCTGCGGCATGAATCGCGGTATGCAAGCGCGCGATTTCTTTGCGAATTTGTCCAAGTACGCGCGGGTTGACTAATTCGCCAGCTTTATGTGAGCGGCGAGAATCGTTTAAATCCTGCTGCTTAGTTGCGAGCTCAGCACGCAGCTCGTCAATCGTTTTCACGACATCGGCTTTTTTAGCAGTTTTTTTCGTATCTGCCATGCTACACCTCCTCCCGCTTTACGAATCGGACACGAACAGGTAATTTGTGTCCGGCGAGGCGCATCGCTTCGCGGGCAACATCTTCGCTAACGCCCTTCATCTCAAACATAACTGTGCCGGTTTTTACCTTGGCAACGTAATATTCCGGGTTACCCTTACCGCCACCCATTTTTAGCCCGAGAGCTTTTTTGGTGACCGGCGTATGCGGGAAAATACGAATCCAGATCTTGCCACCGCGCTTGACGTGGCGCGTCATCGCCTGGCGAGCGGCCTCAATTTGCCGGCTAGTAATGCGCTCGTTATCAAGGCTCTGCAGACCGTAGTCGCCAAATGCGACATAGTTGCCGCGCGTTGCGTTACCACGATTTTTACCAATTCGGACTTTACGATGAGCAACTTTTTTCGGTAATAACATTACTTCGTGCTCCTTTCACCCTTGTAAATCCAAACTTTGACACCAATGATCCCTGTACCGTTTGGACCAAGCGCGCGCGCAGCGTAAAAATCAACATCGGCGCGTAGCGTGTGCAACGGCACTGAACCTTCAATAAATTTCTCGCGGCGGCTCATCTCGGCGCCGTTCAAGCGACCGGCCACCTCGACGCGGATACCCTTCGCACCAGCATTACGGCTGCCTTGAATTGCCATCTTAACTGCGCGGCGGAAATTCGCACGGCGTTCTAACTGATGCGCGATATTTTCAGCAACGAGCTTGGCGTTCAATTCCGGACGGCGAACTTCTTCAACATTGATACGAACCGGCAGGCTCACGACCTTTTCAATTACCTTTTTCAGCTCGTTAATGCCCGCACCGCCGCGGCCTATTACCACACCGGCTTTCGCTGTATGAATTGTGACTGTAACGAGATTAGCGCTGCGCTCAATTTCGACGTTCGCAATTGTCGGGCGCGATGCAAAACGCTTCTCAATTAGGTCGCGGATTTTACCGTCCTCCGCCAGCCAAACCGCAAAGTCTTTCTTACTGGCGAACCAGCGCGAATTCCAGTTTTTGCTGGTTTGAAGGCGGAAGCTGATCGGGTTAACTTTCTGACCCATTATTTCTTCTCCTCTTTTGCTGCTTTTGATTCAGCTTTCTTTGCTGGTTTTTTAATAACTTTCTCGACGCCTGAAACCTCAACGAGAATGTGGCTTGATTTTTTAGCGAACGGCAATGCGCGGCCGCGGCTTGCCGGCTTATAGCGGCGCAAACGCGGACCGGCAGTAACGCTGAGCGTGCTAATCGTCAAACTTTTGGCGTCTAAATTATGATTGTTCGTCGCGTTAGCGGCAGCTGATTGGATCGCTTTCTTCACCGCGAGCGCAGCGCGTTTCGGCGTGTGGTCCAAAATCACTACGGCATCGGCAACGGTACGACCGCGCACGAGCGCAGCCACGAGGCTGACTTTGCGCGGCGTTTGGTCGATGCCGCGGATTTCAGCGCGAACAGTATGAACTTCTGCTTCAGCCATGGTTATTTCTCCTTGCCTCCGTGCTTACGGAACTTGCGTGTCGGCGAGAATTCGCCAAGCTTGTGGCCGACCATGTTTTCGCTAATCAGCACTGGCACATGCACACGCCCATTGTGTACCGCAAAAGTAAAACCAACCATTTCAGGCGTAATTGTACTGCTGCGCGCCCATGTTTTAATAACGGTGCGATCGCCAATCTTCAGCGCCTTCACTTTCCTGGCAAGCTTCCAGTCGACGAATGGACCTTTTTTGAGTGATCGACTCATAGATTACCTCTTCCTCTTAGCTTCGTGACGACTGCGGACAATCATCTTGTTAGTTGATTTACGGCGGCGAGTCTTGAATCCAATCGCCGGTTTACCCCATGGCGTTTTCGGAATGCGACCCGGACCAGTCTTACCTTCACCGCCACCCATCGGGTGATCGGCTGGGTTCATTGCCTTACCATGCACGCTTGGACGCCAACCCATACGGCGGCGGCGACCAGCGCTGCCCAACTTGACATTCTGGTGCTGTACGTTACCAACGACGCCAAGCGACGCCTCGCATTCCAAGCGGAAGCGCCGAACTTCACCCGATGGCATGCGTACCATCGCATAGTTTCCTTCTTTCGCCATAAGCTGTGCTTTTGTACCAGCTGAACGAACCATCTGTGCGCCTTTGCCTGGGTTAATTTCGATCGCGTAGATCTGTGAACCTACCGGAATATTTACAATTGGTAAGCGGTTACTTGCTTCAACTGGTGCTTCGGCGCCAGTTTTAACTACTGCGCCTTTTGTCATCTGCGTGTCGGCAAGAATGTAGTGGTACAAACCGTGCTGATCTTTCACGCGAGCAATGCGCGCACTGCGACCTGGATCGTATTCAATTTCCTCAACTGTTAGCACCATGCCAGCTGGCATGCGGTGATTTACTAAACGGTAGTGCCGCTTCACGCCGCCACCGCGGTGGCGCACCGTAATCTTACCAGTATTGTTACGTCCCGCACGCTGCTTGCCGGCTTTCACCAGGCTTTTCAGCGGCTTGCGGGTTGTGATGTCGCTCAGATCCTGCGAAGTCATGCCGCGACGAGCCGGAGTGGTTGGGTTGTATGCTTTGATCGCCATTACTTCTCCTCCTTGACTTCTTCTTGTTCAAATACTTTGATTTTGCCTTCGCTGAGTGTAACGTAGGCTTTTTTGCTGTCCTGGCGCGAGGTTGTGCCCGGGTAGCGGTTTTTGCCGCGGCTGTAGCGTATTGACTTACCGTTCTGGACAAGCGTCGTTACTTTTGCGACTTTTGTACCGTCGAATTGCGATTCGACGGCTGCTTTGATTTCGTTTTTGTTCGCGCTCATCGGCACATCAAATACGTAGGTATTCTGGCTAGTAACCAAGCGATACGCTTTTTCGCTCACGCGCGGAGTGACGAGTACTAACTTCATTTACTTGCCCTCCTTCGGATTCAGCCATGCATCGACTACTTTCACAGCAGCTGGCGTCATGATAATTTGATCGGCGTTTAGCACATAATATACGCCGAGATACTGCGCGCGAACCAAGAGGGCACTCTGTAGATTATTCGTCGCGCGTATCAATTCCGGCGTTTTCTCGTCAACGACGAGCAGAACGCGGCGGTCGCGTTTGAATTTCTTGTCAGCGATGAACTTTGCGATTTCGGCGGTCTTGCCGGTTGTTTTAATATCGCTGACGGTGATTTTTTTCGCTTCATTCGCCAGCGTCAACGCTTGGCGTATTGCCACGCGCTTGCTAGTTTTCGATAGCTTTAGCTTGTAGTTTTCGTTACCGCGCGGCCCGAAAACGATGCCGCCGTGGCGCCAAATCGGGTTGCGCGTACTGCCAAATCGGGCACGCCCAGTACCTTTTTGCTTCCACGGTTTTTTGCCGCCGCCACGCACCTCGCCGCGCGTTTTGGTGGTCGCACTTGCCTGGCGGCTGTTCGCAAGGAACGCGTCATACGCGAGCTTCAATAGCTCGTGGTTCGGCACATCAACCCCGAACACTTCCTTCGGCAAGGCTGCTTTTGCTGGCTTGGTTGACTCAGCCATTACTTAGCACCTCCTAGTTTAATTTTAATTAAGCCCTTTTTCGGGCCTGGCACCGCGCCTTTGACGCCAATCAAATTGTCGTCCGCCGAGATATAGGCGACCTTCAGGTTTCTTACCGTTACCTGCTCTGCGCCCATATGACCTGGCATGCGCTTGCCCTTAAAAATTTTCTGCGGGTACATGCTGCCGATTGAACCGACTTTGCGCGTGTTACCCTTGCCGCCGTGCGTTTTGCGGTGGCGTTTGAAGTTGTGGCGCTTGATTGTACCAGCGAAACCTTTACCTTTGCTGATACCGGTAGCATCCACGATGTCGCCGAGCTCGAACTCAGTGACATCCCACGCATCGCCGACCTTTACCTCGCCCAGGTCGTCGACACGAAATTCCCGAATTTCTTTCGGGGTTACACCGGCTGGCTTGACATGACCAGCCACGGCCTTGCTCAGGTTCTTACCCGCACCATACGCTACCTGGACTGCGTTATAGCCGTCAGTTTCGACGGACTTGACCTGAGTCACAGTCACAGGTCCGGCTTGAATCAGCGTAACCGGAGTTACGACACCATCTTCGCCGATGATTTGGGTCATACCAATCTTGGTACCGAGAAGTGCTTTCATTGCCCTCTTGCTCCCATTTAAAAGCCTCGGCGGCTGGCAGTATCCGGAAAGGACTTACCAATTCGCGCGAGTCAAGTTATTATTACGTAATAAATTACATCTACTAGCGTAGCATGTTATAGGGGGTTGAGTCAAGAGGTTTTCTCTACAAGCAGCGCGCTAAAAAACAAGCTAGATGACGATTCCCGCCGGCAAAAAATAACTCACAATTGCGATAATCAGCAGCGTTGCGTACCAAATCTTGCGGTTCATCGGCGATGTTTCCAGCCAATGTACGAGCAGCACGCCTACCGCCAACCCGACCGGCAGCGCATTGACCGCTACCGCGCCCGCGCTGGCTGGCGTACGAAACTTCAGCCACAACGTGCCTAGTATCGCTACGATTATCAACTTTAACAGATACGAACTGTCTGGCTCTTGCAGTTTTTCGTTGCCGCGGCGGCTAAATATACGATTACGTGCGTAGGTACGCTGTTTATGTTTGCGTGACATATCATCAGTATAGCATATGCAGCATAGTTATTGATTGATTTGCCGCCGGCTCAGGCAAAAATTATGATAAATATATCATGGAGTGCATATTTTACCTACAAAAATAGCCCCGCGTTTGACGAGGCTATTTTGAGATAGAACACTTGAACTACATGCGGATCTCTGCGTCGACGCCAGCCGGCAGCGACAAATTCTGCAAGTTGTCAATAGTCTTTGGGCTAGCGTTTGAGATGTCAATTAGGCGCTTATGCACGCGCATCTCAAATGCTTCGCCGCCCGTTTTATACACGTGCGGGCTCTTTACCACCGTGTAGGTGCTGCGGCGCGTCGGCAGCGGCACAGGACCGGCAACAGTCGCACCGGTGCGGATCGCTGTATCAACGATTTGCTTCGCCGACTGGTCGATAAGTTTGTGGTCGTATGCCTTGAGGCGGATGCGGATCTTCAGACCCTGGTTATTGGCGTCTGCCATAATTACTCCTTTGCTCCCGCGTAACCTCGGCTCGAATCGGTTTTGTTAGCGTCTGACCAAGTTATCGCAGAGCGATTTATGATTTACCGTGTAATTGTAGCATGATTTCTCGCACAAGGCAAACCTACAGCTAGGTTGCGTACAGGTAAAATTTATGATACTGTAGTATGTACAGGCTTATCGCACTCGGCGATAGTCGCGAGTGGTTCTGGAGGAATCATGTTTAAGAGAATGCTTGCAGCCTTCCTTGCGGCCTTCTTTGTTTTTACTTGCGGAGCGGTGGCGTGTGATGATCCGTTTCAGAGGGGGGATGCTAGTGACAACCCTAAAGAGGGGGTAGTCAAAGTATTTCCTGACAACAACGTCCCTAGCTTTTATAAGCGATGCGACGGGACGACCCTCATCTACTGGTTTGAGGGTGACCGCCGGGGTGGCCTTGCAGCCGTCCCTGACAGTCCTGAGTGCAAGTAAGATCTACCCCGTCCCCTAGCGGTCGAGCCTCGCTCCTGCTAGGGGCGGGGTTTTGACTATCTACGGTATAATCTTTATATTTTTATAATACAACCAAAATACCCCACTTACATAAGCGGGGCATTTTTGCAAAAGCAGCGGTCAGCTACTTAATGATGTTGGTGACGACACCAGCACCAACGGTGCGGCCGCCTTCACGGATCGCGAAGTCTTGACCTTTGTCCATCGCAATCGGCGCGAGCAGTTTGACCTTAAATGTCACCTGGTCGCCAGGCATGACCATTTCTTTGTCGGCCGGAAGCTCAACTTCGCCCGTCACGTCTGTTGTGCGGAAGTAGAACTGCGGTTTATAGCCCTTGCTAAACGGTGTGTGGCGTCCGCCCTCTTCTTTCTTCAAGATATACACCTCAGCTTCAAATTCAGTGTGCGGCGTCAGTGTGCCCGGCTTCACGATCACCTGACCGCGCTCAATTTGCTCGCGCTCAATACCGCGCAGCAGCAGTCCAGCATTGTCGCCAGCCTGGCCTTGGTCAAGCGTCTTTTTGAACGCCTCAATACCAGTGACGACCGAGCTTTGCGTCGGCTTCAAACCAACGATCTCTACTGGGTCGTTAATCTTTACGACACCCTGCTCAATACGCCCTGTCGCGACTGTACCACGACCCTTGATTGAAAAGACGTCTTCAATCGGCATCAAGAACGGCTTATCCAGATCGCGTTTTGGCAATTCAAAGTAGTCGTCCATCGCTTTGACCAATTCCATGATTGCGTCTTCAGCCTCTTTGTCGCCCTCAAGCGCTTTAGTTGCTGAGCCCTTGATGATCGGTGCGTTGTCGCCGTCGTAGCCGTTCTTGGTGAGCAGTTCACGAACGTCCATTTCGACCAATTCGACCAATTCTGGGTCTGCCAAGTCCATCTTGTTCAAGAAGACGACAATCTTTGGCACGCCTACCTGGTGAGCTAGCAGTACGTGCTCGCGCGTTTGCGGCAGCGGACCGTCGTTGGCGGCAACCACAAGGATTGCACCATCAATCTGTGCAGCACCGGTGATCATATTCTTGACGTAGTCAGCGTGACCCGGCATGTCAACGTGCGCGTAGTGACGCTTCTCACTCTCGTATTCCTGGTGCGAAGTTGCGATAGTAATACCGCGTGCCTTTTCTTCGGGCGCGTTATCGATGTCGGCGTAATCGCGCGCTTTGTTCACGTCGCTGGGAAGACGCTTCGCGAGCACATGAGTGATCGCAGCGGTCAAAGTCGTTTTACCGTGGTCGACGTGACCCATGGTACCGACATTGATGTGAGGCTTTGAACGGTCAAAGTCTGCCATAGAGGTATTTCTCCTAACTTAATATTGATGATATTCACGACGCGAGCTGCCGCCGAGATACCGAAGCACCTCAGACAAAACACGTCGCGCGTTACCTATAATTATAGTGGAAGACGGCAATTATGTAAACACTGCCGACCGCCGTCTTTTACCGCCATCCCTAGGCAACTTAAGGTTGATGCCATATTTCCTGCACCATTGGTACGACCATATCGAAATTGCATTTCGTCCGCTGTATTATTGTATATTGCTCAGGCAAATTATAGCGCATTGCTAAACGAATTGTTTCACCGGCGTTATAAATCGCACCTGTGCGGTAGACATTCTTGATCAACACTGCTTGGGGAATTGTCTGTCGCACGCGATATAGCGCTGAAATATGACGACTAGTTTTGCGAGACCGTGTATGCCAATTACCCATCACGCAAAGCGCCGGGTTCGATAGGTCAACCTGTGTAATGCTGTGCGCAATTACCGCTTCGCGCCAATCTGGATCGGTAATTTTTTGCCATTGTTCGCTAGTATAATCAAATGTTTCGTCAATATATACCACTTTGTCAATTATGCCGGTACGCAATAACTCTACTATCGTTTTTAGCATCTCAATTGACAAAATACTACGGTCAAGCATAGCAAAGTTAAGTAACGATACATTCACATCACCATGCACGGCATGCTGGATAAATATGTCAACCGAAGTACTGTATTCCAGCGCTAATTGCCTGATACCAATTGAGTGGCACAGTGTCCAAATGATATCAGCGTTCTGTCGGGCACCATGAACCTCACCGCATAAATATAGCTTACTTTGCGGTAACAAATCTAGTAATCGAATCGGCAACAACTGTGGAATGTGCGCGATGAAAGCGGAATATACTCGCGAATTGTTAATCATAATAATGCCAGTATAGAAATGATGATGTTGCAATTTATAGTACTAGTTAGCTGGTCAAATGTCAATGTGGCTAGCTAGTTTGTCAGCGCCTCGAAGAACGAGCGAACTTTGGCATGGCGCGAGCGTTTGATGACTTTTTCAGGCGTGCCGTCTTCAATGATTTTGCCGCCGTCCAAAAATATAATGCGCGAGGCAACATCACGCGCAAACGACATTTCGTGCGTAACGATCACCATAGTGATGCCAGTGCTGGCGAGCCTGCGAATAACCGCTAGCACTTCATCGACCATTTCCGGGTCGAGGGCGCTGGTTGGCTCATCAAAGAGTAAGACCTTTGGCTGCATCGCCATGGCGCGCGCGATCGCGACGCGCTGCTTCTGTCCGCCCGATAAATGGCTGGGGAATTCGTTAGCTTTTTCGCGCAAGCCGACTTTTTCGAGCGCTTCAAGCGCGGTTTGGCGCGCTTTGCGCCGCGATAACTTACGCACTTTCGTAAGCGCTAGCATGATGTTATCAATGACATTCATATTCGGGAACAAGTTGAACTGCTGAAACACCATACCGATGTCGGCGCGTACTTGATTGAGATTTGTATGCGGATCCGTCATGTCAATACCATTCACCCACACACGCCCGCTAGTCGGCGTCTCGGTCATGTTGATACAGCGCAGCAAGGTGCTTTTGCCGCCGCCGCTTGAACCGAGAATTACGACGACCTCGCCTTGGTCGATTTGCAGGTTAATACCTTTCAGCACGTGGTTTTTACCGTATTTTTTGTGCAAGTTTTCGATACTAATCACTTTCTTTCAGTCTCCTTTCGACGCGGCGCATAAGGCGCGTGAATATAGTCGTAAGTCCCAGATATAGCAGCGCAGCGGCAAAGAGCGACTCAAATGCTGTGGCAGTTTGGAAGCGAATGTTGTCGGCGCCGCGCATGAGGTCGTTCATACCGATCCAGCCGACGATTGACGTTTCTTTTAGTAAGGTGATGAATTCGCTGATGAGCGCCGGCAACGAGGTCTTCAACGCCTGTGGCAAGACGACGTAGCGCATCGTTTGCCAGCGGCTAAGCCCCAGCGATCGCGCCGCCTCAACTTGCCCGCTATCGACACCCTCTATACCGCCGCGAATAATCTCTGCGATATACGCACCGCTATTAATGCCAAAGGCTAGGCTTGCGATCCATAGCTTTGATACGCTGCGGTACGATCCGAACACGACGTAGTACATGATCAACAGCTGTACGAGCGACGGCGTACCGCGAATGATAACGGTGTAGATATTTGCCAACCACGCAACCGGACGCCAGCGCTGCAACCGCGATGGCTTATGGTGTTTGAACGGCTGCCACTGCGATTGCTGCATGAGCGCAATCACCAGCCCGATAGCGATACCAATAATCGTCGAAAATACCGTGAGCAGCAGCGTGACCTCTAGCCCGCGCGTCAGATATAAATAGCGCTCGCCGCCAAAGAGAATCTCAAACGTATTCATGGCGCGGCCGCTCCGAAATGCTTTTTGACGAGCGCGTCGTAGCGCCCGTCTTTCTTCATGGCTTTGATGCTATCGTTCACTTGCTTGAGTAACTCAGCATTACCCTTCTTAATAGCGATAGCGTAGTCCTCTTTCGTTAAGTCACGCGCCAGCATGGTGAGGTTCGGATTTGTCGCTAAATATTGCGTCGCTGGACCGTTGTCCATGATTGCCGCGTCAATACGCCGTGCATTCAGCTCTTGCATAACATTCGATGTCGCGGGCAATTGCACGACCGACGCACCCGTAATCTTATGCGCCAGCGTGTCGCCCGTCGTACCGAGCTGCACGCCGATACGCTTGCCTTTCAGATCATCGACCGACTCGACCGTCGAGCCAGTTTTCGGCACGACAACCTTTTGCGCCGCCGAATAGTAGGTAGTAGAAAAGGCAGCGTTTTTGGCGCGCTCCGGCGTGACAGTCATACCGGCGGCAATTAAATCAATCCGCCCAGCTTGCAACGCCGGCAGTAAACCGTCAAACGATATTTCCTCAATCTGTAGCGAGCGGTTCGTGTCTTTAGCGATTTCACGCACCAAATCGACATCGAATCCAACAACATTTTGTCCGTTTTTGTACTCAAACGGCTTGAATCCGGGATCAGTACCCATGATCAGCGTTTTCTCAAGCCCGCTACCCGATGAGCCAGTATGCTGCGCGCTGCCCGGGTTGATCTCGGTATCCCAGTACATATAGCCGATCGCCGCGGCCACGAGCGCGCCAAGCGTTAGCCATTTTATCCGTGCAACTACTTTTTTCTGCTTTGCTGCCCACCGCATATAAATTTAGTATAAGCGGATCGGCGGATTAGCGCAAGTATTAGTTCTCTAGCCAATGTTAATAGTATTGTTGAGAGCTGGGCATAATTTAGCAAGCAGCGACGCAATAGTCGAATCATCCTGAATAAACTACTTGAACAATGCTTGGAAAAGAGGGATAATAAATATAACTTTTGACACTACACCCCTTTAAGAAAGGCCTTGCGATGACCAAACCCCTCATTGAAGTTGAACGCAAACGCATATTTACCGGTAGCGTTGATACGTTTATCGCAATGCTAAAAGCGCACGGCTTCGCACAGACTGGCCAATTGCACGAAAATGATACTTATTATTCCCGCCCCGATGTTAATTTCATGCAGACTGTTGAATGCTTGCGCGTACGTGAGCGCGACGGATTTGCTGAGATGACGTACAAGCCGGCAACATCGCAGGCAACAAGTACAAACGATGGCGTAATCATGAAGCCAGAGACAAATTTATCAATCGCGCCAAACAGCGCGGCAACCGCCAAGCAATTGCTCGCAAACCTTGGCATGATAGAACTAGTGACGGTTACTAAATTCCGGCGTACATTTACCTCGGCGGCATACCCTAATACTGTAGTTGCGATTGATGAAATCATGGATGTCGGAACATTCATTGAAACAGAGGTAACGCTTGCGGATAAAGCAGTAGCGCTTCAAACTGTTGACAAGTTGGAACGGTTACTTGATATAGACACGCTTCCTCTTGCAACGAAGCCGTATCGCGATATGTGTATGAAGGCGTAGCACGCGCCTAGAACGGATGCAGCTGAAAAACCGAGGGCGTATGATAAACCCTCGGTCTTGCGAGCTGCTGCAGAAAATGAGCGGTTACTTTGAGCGCTTCTCAATAATTTCCTGCGCTACGTTCGGTGGAACTTCTTCGTAGTGCGCTAGCTCCATCGTGCTAGCAGCACGACCTTGGCTCATGCTGCGAATGTCGCTGGTGTAGCCAAACATATTAGCGAGTGGCACAATCGCTTTGATGAGTTTTGCACCGCCCATCAAGTCTTCCATCGCCTCAATACGACCGCGACGCGAGTTCAGGTCACCGATGATGTCGCCCATAAACTCTTCTGGCGTCGTCACCTCAACATGCATAACCGGCTCAAGCAGTACCGGATTGGCCTGCTTGATGCCAGCGCGTGCTGCTAGACTACCCGCCAAGCTAAACGCTAGCTCGCTGGAGTCGACATCGTGGTAGCTGCCGTCGTAGAGCGTAGCTTTGACATCGACTACCGGATAGCCCGCGATGACGCCGCCGTTTAGCGTCTCGACGATACCTTTTTGCACCGCCGGGCGGTATTCCTGCGGCACCACGCCGCCTTTAATCTCGTCGATAAACTCAAAGCCCTTTCCGGTTTCGTTCGGCTCAAAGCGCACCCATACGTCACCGTACTGGCCTCGGCCACCAGACTGCTTAGCGTGCTTACCCTGCACCTCCGCTGTGCCCTTAATGGTTTCACGGTAGGCAACTTGCGGCTCGCCGACATTTGCCTCAACGTTAAACTCGCGCTTCATGCGGTCGATGAGGATTTCGAGATGGAGCTCGCCCATGCCGGACATGATCGTCTGACCGGTATCTTCGTCGGTATGAATGCGGAATGTCGGGTCTTCTTCTGCGAGGCGCTGCAGGGCAATACCCATTTTTTCTTGATCGGCTTTCGTTTTTGGTTCAACAGCGATTGATACCGGCGGGTCGGGAAATTCAATTGACTCAAGTGCAATCGGGTGCGCCGCATCTGCTAATGTGTTACCGGTATACGTATTTTTTAAACCAACGACCGCCGCGATGTCGCCCGCGCCGACTGAATTGATATCCTCGCGCTTATCGGCATGCATGCGCACGATACGCCCGATGCGCTCTTTCTCGCCCGTTGTCGTGTTGAGCACGTAGCTGCCGGCTTTCAGAACGCCCGAATATACGCGGACAAAGATCAGCTTGCCAACAAACGGATCAGCGGCAATCTTAAACGCCAGCGCCGCCATCGGCTCTTTGTTGTCCGGCTTGCGACCGACTTCGTCGCCTGTCTTCGGGTTTTTGCCCCAAATTTCGTCAACATCAAGCGGGCTTGGTAGATAATCCGTCATGATATCAAGTAGTTTTTCGACAATCACACCGCGGCCATCGCCGCCCGTCACCAGGAAGAAATCGCCCGCCAGCACGCGCTTGCGAAGCGCCATCTTTAGCTCGTCTTTCGTGATTGATTCCTCGCCTTCGTCAAGGAACTTCATCATCAAGTCATCGTCGGCTTCAACGGCATTTTCAACAAGCAAGCTGCGCGCGTTCTGCGCCTTTTCCAGCATGTCCGCTGGAATTTCGCCTTCAATCAGCTCGTGGTCAGTGTAATCCTTGTAAGTGTAAGCTTTCATTTCGACCAAATCAACCACGCCGCAAACGTCTTTCTCAAATCCAATCGGCAGATGAATCGGAAATGCCTGCTTGCTGAGGCGCGTGTGGATACTCTCTAGCGATTTGTAAAAATCGCCGCCCGTTTGGTTAATCTTGTTGATGAAGCAAAGGCGTGGCACGCCGTATTTATTCGCCTGGCGCCAAACCGTCTCAGACTGAGCCTCAACGCCCATTTTGCCGTCGAATACTGTCACCGCACCATCAAGCACGCGGAGCGAGCGCTCCACCTCGGCGGTAAAGTCAATGTGCCCCGGCGTGTCGATGATGTTGATTTTATGACCCTTCCAAAAGCATGTTACGGCCGCTGACGTAATCGTGATGCCGCGCTCTTTTTCCTGCGCCATCCAGTCGGTCGTCGCACCGTCGCCATCGCCTTTCACCTCACCGATTTTATGGTTAATGCCGGTGCGATACAAAATACCTTCGGTCGTCGTGGTTTTGCCTGCGTCAATATGCGCAATAATACCAACATTTCTAAAGTTTTTTAGTGGAACATTCGTTGCCATGAGGTTTCCTTTAACTTAAATAATATTATCCGAGTTTTTGGCTATTTTTTGCCACCAAAAAACTACTATTACTGACTATTATATCAGATTTATTCTTGTAAATATAGTGCCTGGCGTACGTTAATATGCGCTGTAAAACGCTCTCCACAAGGGGAAAGTGTTTTACGCGGAGAGTAGGTTACAGCTGATCACTATTTGTCCTTACTTTCGCTTTTACCTCTGTCGTTACAGATAAACCAGCGGGCGATCCAGATGTCATTATCGTAATATATACAAAAATGCGCGTCAATCAATACTAGCGCCAGCGTAACCCGCTTCTACGCAAAACACCACCCTAGCGCGAGTGGTGTTTTGCGGGATTGCAAACTAATTAACCGCGTGCGAAATGCGCGAAAGCGCGGTTGGCTTCCGCCATTTTGTGCGTATCTTCTTTTTTCTTAAACGCGATACCAGTTTCATTGACAGCATCAACGATTTCGGTCGCAAGGCGTTTACTATACGGCATGCCGCTTTTGCTGCGCGCCGCCTGTACTAGCCACATAAACGCGAAATGTTGCTGGCGGTGGCCCTGAATCGGAAATGGAATCTGATAGTTTGCACCGCCGACACGACGAGATTTTACCTCAAATGCCGGGCTAATATTTTTTATACAGGCTTCAAAAACCTCCAACGGCTCTTCGCTTTTAAGCGTTTTCGCCGCCTGCTCAAGCGCGCTGTAAACGGCGCGCTCGGCAACTTGCTTTTTGCCATTAAGCATTGATTTGTTGATCAAGCGCTGTACGAGCACACTCTGATACTTGCGATCCGGCTTGATAGTGCGCTGCAATTTCTTCGTGACTTTACGAGGCATGATTACTTATCCTCCTTTTTCGTACCATACTTTGAACGGCCTTGTTTGCGCTTGGAGACGCCTTGCAAATCAAGCGCGCCGCGTACGATATGGTAGCGCACACCCGGCAAGTCCGGCACGCGGCCGCCGCGTACGAGCACGACTGCATGCTCTTGCAAGTTGTGTCCTTCGCCGCCAATATACGCCCAAACTTCGTATCCGTTCGTCAGGCGCACACGCGCAACTTTACGGAGCGCGGAGTTAGGTTTTTTCGGCGTTTTGGTCGTCACTTTCACGCACACGCCGCGCTTGAGCGGTGCATTTTGGTTATAGTACCGAACTTTCAGCGCATTATGAATGCGCCCAAGCGCTGGAGACTTCGACTTTTTTGCCGCCGTCTTGCGCGACTTGCGCACCAGCTGATTGATGGTTGGCATAAATCACCCATTCCTTTTCATTACACTTATACTCTTGGCGGAGCTTGCTAAAGGCTCTGCGGATACATGAGCACGGCAGCAACCCGCCTCATGCGTCTGATCAGCACCTAGGCTTTCCTACGGCAACGAACCAGAGAAACTCACCGGCATTATAACACGGATGACAGTATTTTGTCTAGACTTATGCAGACATGTCGCAGTACGGCACTTTAACTAAATCACTCAAACCAACTGCCTAAACTACGTAAAGGATAAGCTAGAACTAACTATCCCAGACTATCCAACTATTTAACTATCCGACCATCCCATTAGGCTACTTGTGTACGATTTATCGATATGTCGTATAGAGTGTATAGGCCTTGGGCTTTTTTATTGGGGAGAGATGAATAAAGATAAATTCTAATATTATTTGCACACGCTATCGTCAAATCTCAACTCCGCAACCGTTTTCAGGTCGACACCGATTTCTTTATATAACTCGTCGGTATTTTTATACACCGCATCGTTCGGCGAATACCCGAGTTTCATAATCATATCCATAACTTGATCGCTATTGCTTCCCTCAATTTCCGCATAATCATCAAGAAGCGGCCACGAATCCACAGTGATTTGTACGCCGTCTAGTATATACTCTTCGCGCCGATTTTCTTGGTAGCCGCGCGGCTTCAGTCCAAGCGCCACCAATACACCAAGCGCTTGATCGAAATCGTCAACAACAACCTCTTTTTCAATCGTCCCGTCGACCGTATCGTTCATGATTTCTTTGCATGTGATCGTCGTGCGGCTACCGTCTGTCCGTAAGCGCACCCATTTATTTGCCTGCGCTGGAATCGTGTCAAACACGTAGCGACGAAATTGGTAACTGCCGGTTTTCTTCGCACCAAGCGATTCAACCCACTGTACGAATTGCGCCGTATTGATATGTAAAATTTTTGCTTCGTACTCTATGTTCATCATGCGCCTCCTATTTTTGCCTATTATGGCAGGTTGTATGTGCGCAGTAAAGTGGTCGCCGCCCGCGCCGGCTTTCGCACTAAATCATAAGAGTTATAGTATAATATAAGCATGAATCCACAACGAAATTTGAATGATAGCGATATTGAAAATGCCGGGCACCCGGGGTATGTTTTGCCGTCGGCGAACGCGGCACCGAAGCCGCTTTCGGACGGTAAATATGCGCAGCCCGTACCGCACCAAAAAGGCGTCCGCTCGTTTCATGTGCTCAAAGTAATACTGATCAGCGGATTGCTACTCGCGGCGGCGATCGGCGTGATCGCAGTTGTACTGCTGTTCGCGCAATCATCAACCAAGCGCACTACAAACGAGCAGAAAAAGGCTGGCGAAACCAAATTAGACCCGCTCACTGCGCAGCAAACTATTGAACGCACGGCCGTGTATTTCAAGGGGCAAGAGAAAGCTAAAACGCCGCTGACAATTCCGATCAAGGTGAAGGGCAAGAATTTCTATACTGTCATACCGGATGTTGATATTTTGCAGAGTCTTGCCGGCTACGTGCCGAAAGAAATGAGCAAGCAGCAGCGCGAGTCAATCGAAAAAAGCCTGGACTACGATAAGTTCGTCAAGAAAGTTTTTTCCGAGGGTGATGAAAAAACGGCGTATTTGGCTGATTTCACGCGCGATGACGTCGTGTGCCAGTTGAGCGTCGATCCGGCAGAGCACGACACCAAAGGCGACTGGACGGAACTGCGCTGCTTGGATGTATCTGCCTACACGCCATACGCCGACGCTCAGCAGCCGCTCGCCAAAGCGTACAGCGCCGTTACATCGACCGCGGCGCATTATGGATTTATCGGCAAGCCAGTGCCGAAAGACGGCGCGCTCAGCGGGTACAAACTGGTTGAAATTCCAGTCGGCGCGGTTACTAATCAGCGCATGACGACGCCCGATAATTTGGGCATGTTCTACCAGATGCCGGACGGCTTGTGGTATTATTTCCGCGACCGCAACCGCGATGTGTATGTAGAGTGCGAAAACTTTACCGGTGAAAATCAACGGCGTGCCTATGCCGACCAGCCGTGCCGCCGCCGCTCAACTGGCACAATTGAGACCGTGAAATACGGCGGGAAGCGCTAATTTCGGTTACCTCTGAAGATCAAGCTGGCAAAAGTGTTTTTGATTTAATTTCATCGCGGTCTTTAATGCTACATCAAAATACGTTGCGTGAATCTCCGGGGATGAAAGAGAGCGTTCGACAAATAAACAGAGGCGTGAATAATCACATACTAAAACACCTTTCTCGTAAATGAGAAAGGTGTTTTTTTGAGCGTCACCTCAACCTAGCGTAGTTTAACGGACTACGATTCCGAATCAACGTCTGGTGTGATGTCGTTTGCTTCAGACTCAACATCTTCCGCGTATTCATCAGCTGGCGAAGTATTATCATCCTCACCGAGGGCAATTGCACCCGTACCGACAGGAATCTTGCGACCGATGATAACGTTTTCCTTCAAGCCATGCAGGCGATCGGCGCGGCCAGAAGTAGCAGCACTGATAAGCACGCGCGTCGTGTCTTGGAACGATGCCGCCGATAGCCACGAATCGCTCCAGATGCTCACTTTGGTGATGCCGAGCAGCAACTGCGTATATTGCGCCGGCTCTTTGCCTGCGGCGACCAACTCTTTGTTTGCGCGCACGACACGAGCTTTGCTGACGATATCGCCCATTACAAACTCGCTGTCGCCCGGATCCTCAATTTGAACGCGGCTGAACATCTGGCGCACAATAATCTCCAGATGTTTATCGGCAACGTCCTGGCCCTGGGCGGCATAAATACGCAGCACTTCGTTGATGATGTAGCGCTGTGTCGCTTCCGTGCCTTTCAGGCGCATCAAATCGTGCAGATTAAGCGAACCGATTGTTAGCCGATCGCCTGGCTCAACACGATCACCTGCCGAAACAACTAGCTGCGCTGTACCCGGAATCTCATATTTCACTGGCGATACTGCCGTTGACGCAATCACGATCGTGCCCTCTGCCGTCTCGACAACGCCATCAAACGGTGCGATCAACGGCTTTGTACCCTCGGTCGCTTCAGCAAGCACATCACCTACTTTTACTTCCGAGCCGTCCTGCAACAGCGGCGTACGACCCTCAAGCGGCAATCGCTCAACGCGGCCCGTTTCCGGCGTCACTTGCACAATATACTTATGGCCATCCTCCCAGACGTCAACCGTACCAGCAATCTCGGTGATGTATGCTTGTCCTTTCGGATTACGCGCCTCAAACAATTCTTCAACACGCGGCAAACCTTGCGTAATGTCGCTTCCTGCCACGCCAGAGTTATGGAAGGTACGGAGCGTCAACTGAGTGCCTGGCTCGCCGACCGACTGCGCGGCAATCACGCCAACCGGCTCGGCAGGATCAACCAGGCGGTTGGTCGACATATCAATGCCGTAACTGCGACGTGGCACACCCTCTAGGTTATTCGTTGACAGAATCGACTGGATCTTCACCTCGGTAACCGCTTCGTCGGCGTCAATTGCATTTGCAACTTCGCGCGTGATCAGCTCGTTCTCGCCGATATGCCCTGGCACTGCGTCACGCGTGTAGCGTCCATATAGTCGATTGCCAAAATCAATCATCGTCTCTTCGGTTTCCGAACGGTAGATCGTATAACCTTCGTCGTCGCCCGCTTCATCCTCTACCGTAAATACGTCTTGTGACACATCGACTAAGCGCCGCGTCAAATATCCAGAGTCTGCCGTCTTGAGCGCCGTGTCAATCAAGCCCTTGCGCGAACCACGCGTCGCCACGAACGATTCCAGACTCGACAGACCGTGCGTATAGTACGAACGAATCGGCAGCTCAATTTCGCGGTTAGCGGCGTCCACCTGGATACCAATCATCGCACTTGCAAGCTTTACGTTTGAAATATCACCACGCGCGCCCGAGTTGACCATCACGGAAATACTCGTATCCATACTGCCGAGCTTTTCTTTTAGCAGCTTCGTCACGCTATTATCAACTGTACGCCACGCGCCAACTGTTAGGTTATAGCGCTCCGACTCAGTGATCAACCCCTGATCGTACTGATCAGCAATCACTGCCGCGCGCTTGTCTCCATCGGCAATGAAGCTTTCCGTCTCGCTAAAATGCACATAGTCGTCTTTACCAGTTGATACCGCCGCCACTGTCGCAAATCGGAAGGCTAAACCTTTCATACGGTCTGCCGTTTTAGCAGTCTCTTCAGCGCCGTATTTGTCGAAGATTTGCGCCAGAACGCGTTTCAATTCTTTCTTCGTTTGCACGTTATTGTTGTACGGAAAATCGTCTGGCAAAATCTCGTTAAAGAACACGCGCCCGAGCGTCGTATTGCGGATTTCGCCCTTGGCACGAATGCGAATCGGGCTCTGCAGGTGCAATTCACCCATATCATATGCTAGCTCAGCGTCACGGCTGTCGGCAAACACCGCGACCGTATCGGTTTGCACGCTTGGCTTTTCGTACGTCAAGTAGTAATTACCAAGCACGATGTCCTGCCCGATGTTTAGCACCGGACTGCCGTCTGCCGGCTTCAACAAGTTGTTAACCGCGCTCATCAGCTCGCGCGCTTCAGCTTGCGCTTCTTTGCTAAGCGGCAAGTGTACCGCCATCTGGTCGCCGTCGTAATCGGCATTAAAACCGCTTGCTACGAGCGGATGCAGCTGAATCGCCTTCCCCTCGACCAATTTTGGCTGAAATGCCTGAATGCTCAAACGGTGCAGCGACGGCGCACGATTTAGAAGAACATATTTGCCCTCAATTACAGCATCAAGCGCATCCCACACGACCGCCTCGCCTGCATCAATCAAGCGCGTCGCGGAGCGAATATTGTGCGCATATTCGCGTTCAATCAGCCAGCTAATAACAAACGGCTTAAATAGCTCAATCGCCATTTGCTTCGGCAGACCGCACTGATTGATTTTCAGTTTTGGACCAACCACGATCACTGAACGACCCGAATAGTCTACGCGCTTACCAAGCAAATTCTGGCGAAAACGCCCTTGCTTGCCCTTTAACATATCACTCAAACTCTTCAGGCGGCGGCGATTGCCTGCAGCGTTCACGGCGCGTCCGCCGCGCGCTGCCGAGTTATCAATGAGACTGTCAACTGCTTCTTGCAGCATGCGCATCTCGTTGCGACGAATTACTTCTGGCGCATTCAAGTCAATCAACTTCTTCAAACGATTGTTGCGGTTGATGACGCGGCGGTACAGATCGTTTAGATCGCTCGTTGCAAACCGCCCGCCCGCGAGCGAAACCATCGGACGCAAGTCTGGTGGAATGACCGGCAGCACTGTCAAGCACAAACTTGATGGCTTAATTCCTGCGGACTGCATACCTTCAAGCACTTTCAGACGCTTCAGCAATTTCTTTTCGCGCTGACCTTTTGCGCCATCTGCTTCTTCTTGCAATTTAGCGATCAGCTCGCTTAAGTTAATTTCATCAAGCAGCGCTTTCAACGCCGTGCCGCCCATACCGACTTCAATCAACTCCTCATATTCTTCCGGCAAGTTGCGGTAATCGGTTTCGTTAATCAGCGCACGCCGTACCAAGCCCTCAAGCTGCGACTTCTTCACGTTGAACTGATCTTCCAAATCCTGCAGCTCGCGCGTTTGTTCTTCTGCTAGCTGTTTGACATCCGCGCCATCTACACCCGCTTCGCGCTCATAGCGGATTTTAATTGCAGCACGGCCGGCTTCAGTCTCTGCATCTAAGTCAGCCAGCATCTGATCGCGCTTTTCTTCGTCGACCTTCAAAATCACATAGGTTGCGAAGTAAGCTATACGCTCTAAATTGCGCACCGTGATGCCGGTCAATAAACTCATCGCGCTCGGCGTACCGCGCATAAACCAAATATGCGCAACTGGCGCCGCCAGATTGATGTGGCCCATGCGTTCGCGGCGTACAATTGACTTCGTGACCAACTCGCCATTTTTATCAACCGCCGCTTCACGCGAACGCACGCCTTTAAGTTTGCTGTCATGCGGGTTGATGTCTTTAACCGGACCAAAAATCCGCTCGCAGAATAGTCCGTCGCGTTCTGGTTTTTGCGTACGGTAATTAATCGTTTCCGGCTTCGTTACCTCGCCGTAGCTCCACTTCAGAATGTCTTCCGGGCTCGCCACCGCCAGGCGAACTGCGTCGAAATCAGCGATACCATGCGTGTTAACTGGATACGCCATCTTACGCCTCCTCCCTGTCTGCTTGCGTTGTTATTTCATCGTACATTTCGTCTTCCTCTTCGCTTATATCCGAAATTTGACCTTCATCGTCAATAGCGCGCACGCTCATGCCGTCATCGTCGCCAACATCACCGATTCCATCAGATTCGTCAAGGTAGGTTTCTGCCTCATCGTCATCATCGTCACCGCCATTCGTAGTCGACGTAGCTTTACCGGTAGATCCGCTTGATTCAATCAAATGCTCAGCGTCGATATTCTCGTTTTCGTCGACCAGATCAACGCGTAAGCCTAAGCCTTGCAGCTCTTTTACCAGCACGTTGAATGATTCTGGCAATTTCGGACCGGTGATTACATCATTTTTGATAATTGATTCATATGCTTTCGCGCGGCCGTATACGTCGTCTGACTTAATCGTTAGCATTTCCTGCAATGTTGTTGCAGCGCCATACGCTTCAAGCGCCCACACCTCCATTTCACCAAAACGCTGACCGCCATTCTGCGCCTTACCGCCAAGCGGCTGCTGTGTCACCATCGTGTACGGACCAGTGCTGCGCGCATGGATCTTGTCGCTAACCATGTGGTGCAATTTAATCATATGCATCACGCCGACGGTTGTGCGTTCTTCAAACGCTTCACCGCTGCGACCATCAAAGAGCTGACTCTTGCCGTCTCTCGCTAACCCAGCTTTTTCAAGCTCGCGCTCAATCACGTCATTCGGTACTCCGTTAAACGGCGGAGTTGCAACTTTGTAGCCAAGCGCCCGCGCCGCCATACCCAGATGTGTTTCAAACAACTGCCCCAGGTTCATGCGGCTTGGCACGCCAAGCGGGTTTAGAACAACATCAACCGGCGTTCCGTCTGCCAAATATGGCATATCCTCAACCGGCAAAATGCGCGCCACTACGCCTTTGTTACCGTGGCGTCCTGCCATTTTGTCGCCAACACTGATTTTGCGCAATTGCGCCACAAAAATCTGGATCTGCATCAGTACGCCAGCTTTTAGTTCATGACCGTTTTCACGGCTGAAAATCTTTACACCAACAACTTTACCGCCACCCGCATTATTCATGCGCTGCGACGTATCGCGTACGTCTTTTGCCTTTTCACCAAAAATCGCACGCAGCAGCCGCTCCTCCGAGCTAAGCTCCTGCTCGCCTTTCGGCGTAATTTTCCCGACAAGCACATCACCTGCCTTTACTTCCGAACCAATTTGCACAATACCGCCTTCATCCAAATGGCGCAAACTGTCTTCGCTCACATTTGGAATATCGCGCGTCACGATTTCCGGGCCAAGCTTCGTTTCTCGTACTTCCACCGAATAGTCTTTAATATTTACGCTGGTAAGCGTGTCGTCCTCAACCAGCCGGCGGCTGATCACAATCGCGTCGTCCATATTGTAGCCGCCCCACGGCATGAATGCTACCAATAAGTCTTTGCCTAGCGCTAACTCGCCCTCAGCAATCGACATACCCTCAATGAGGATGTCACCTTTTGTAACCGTTTCACCACGCGATACACGAACTTTCTGGTTAACACAACGATCATCATTGCTCTTCGCGAAGTGAATGAGATCATAGCGTTTCACACCATCCTTATATTGCACCTCAACGGCATCACCGTCAGCGCGAACTACTTCGCCGTCGGCTTCTGCGACAATCAATTGACTAGAATCGCGCGCAACGTTTGCTTCAATTCCCGTTCCAACCGTTGGCGCTTGCGGCTGCAATAGCGGCACTGCTTGGCGCTGCATGTTTGAGCCAGTCAGCGCGCGGTCAACGCGGTTCTTTTCGATGAACGGCACGAGGCTGGCTGTCGAGCCTAGGATTTGCTTGTGCGACGCGTCCATCAACGTCACCTCGCTCGCATCTACGCGGCTCGGCTGCAAGAATTTGCGCGCCGACACGCGCTCGTTCACGAAATTGCCGCTATCATCAAGCTTTGCGCCGGCGTCGGCAATTACCTCATTTATTTCCTGCGACGCGTCCAAATAAACAATCTCATTTGTCACACGTCCATTTTCAACCTTGCGGTACGGCGTTTCGATAAATCCGTATTCGTTAATCCGCGCGTACGTAGCCAAATTCAGCACCAACCCAATGTTAGCGCCCTCCGGCGTCTCCACGCTACAAATACGCCCGTAGTGTGTCGGGTGGGCATCGCGCACCTCAAATCCAGCGCGCTCGCGGCTGAGTCCACCCGGTCCCATTGAGCTCAATCGGCGCTTGTGGCTTAACTCCGAAATCGGGTTTACTTCGTCAAGCAGCTGACTCAACTGGCTGCTCGCAAAGAATTCGCGCACCGCCGCAACCACTGGGCGGGCGTTAATCAGCTGACTTGGTGTCACCGTTTCGATATCGCTCATACTCATGCGATCCATCGCATTGCGCTGCATGCGGAGCATACCTACGCGGAACTGGCGCGCTACCAACTCGCCGACGAGTTTAATGCGGCGGTTATCAAGCGCATCAATGTCGTCGCCCGGCTCCTGCGTGTTGTTCATGCGGATTAGCTCGCGGATAATCGCCACCAGATCGTCGAGCCTCAGCACACGATTCTCTGTCGTATTTGGTACATCCAAATTCAACCGCTTGTTCATCTTGTAGCGGCCGACGCGGCTATAATCAAATCGCTTGAAATCAAAGAACATACGCTCAATCATCTGGCGCGCGTTGTCAACCGTCGCTAAGTCTCCTGGGCGCAAGCGGCGATACACCTCAATCAGCGCCTCGTTTACGCCGTGCGCCGGATCTTTCTCCAGCGTCGCTTCAATATATTTCGTTTCGCCCGTATCAATGTCGGCGAATAGCTCGCGGATTTCCGACACTTTGCTATAACCAAGCGCCCGCAAAAATGTCGTCACGGCAATTTTGCGCCGACGATCAATTTTTACGTAAATCGCACCGCTCGCACTTGTCTCAAACTCTAGCCACGCCCCACGACCCGGGATTAATTTTGCGCTGTACAAATTTTTACCCGTGCCTTTTTCCGGCGTATAAAACACGCCTGCCGAACGAATCAGCTGGCTCACCACCACGCGCTCCGTACCGTTGATGATAAACGTTGCGCGATCTGTCATCCACGGATAGTCACCTAAGTAAATTTCCTGCTCTTTGACTTCACCTGTCACTTTATTTGTTAGTTCGGTGGTCACCAGCAGCGGCGCGTCAAACGTCAAATTATTTTCTTTGGCAAATTTTTCATCGTTTTTTGGCGCTTCAAATTTATAATCCTTAAAACGCAGTTCCAATTTCTGGCCAGTATAGTCTTCAATTGGATTAATTTCTGCGAAAATCTCGCTCAGACCCGTCTCGACGAAATCTTTCCACGATTCCTTTTGGTGGGTCAGGAGGTTTGGTACCGCCACCGCCGTGTCGTCATTCGTGAAAAACACGCGCTGTGCCGGAGTGTGATTTGCCGTGGTTGCTTTTGGCATGTGTACTCCCGTTTTGGTTAAATTTGAATAATATCCGCGCTGATTGACAAGAGGTGGGTTGGCTCTATCATTCCCGCACGAGTTGGCGCCGAAGCTTTACTAACCATGGATTACCGCATACTAAAACGCCACGCCACAGACGCAGTACACTATCAACCCACGTTACACAATCTTCATTGCCTTTCATTGTAAAGGGTTTAGGCGACTATGTCAATGGGGTGCGTATGATTTTTTCAGAGAGCCCAGGCAGCGCTAGCTTTCGTCGTAAAACCAAAAGAAAGAGCCTCATTCCCCACGCGGGTTGCGCGGGGGAACGAGGCTGGATGGAAGCGAGTTAGCGGACGGCCGCCGACTCAAGCTCCCGGTAGTGATCGGAGATCGCGGAAGCGACCTCCTCGTCGCGCACGATATTCGCCATATAGGCGTAATAGCGGTCGACGGCGAATCCGATGGCGGCTACGACGCCGCCGACGACGACTACTATCACACTAGCACTAGCCGTGCGGTGACTCCGACTGCTTTCTGCGACCAGCGCAAGGATAATCCCTGCACATTGGAAAACACTAGCGGCAAAGCTAGCTTTCCAAAAGAGGTGCTCTCCCTTCGCCCTCAACCTTTGCGACGTCAAATAGATGACATATATACGCCTAAAACGCATCGGACAAAAGAGCTGCCAGCCGCTGTACGCGGCGCAGGCGAAACCAGCAACGAAGAGAATAATGATAGCGGCGGTCCAAATCACATCAGACATTTTACCTCCTAAGCAATAGAAAATGTCTGTGCAAATCCTACAATATCACATCATTACAAAAATTGCAACCGAGTTTAGCGCCCGCGCCGGATCATTTCGTCTGCCAGCCCATATTTTACCGCTTCATCGGCGCTCATCCAGTGGTCGCGTTCCATGTCGGCTTTAACCTTATCGAGTTTTTGTCCGGTATTTTTCGCGATTACTTTCGCAAGCAGCTCTTTCATGCGCACCGATTCGCGCAAGCTAATTTCCTGGTCGGTCACCATGCCTTGCGTACCGCTAGATGGCTGGTGAATCATCACGCGCGCATTCGGCAGCACGAACCGCTTGCCTTTAGCGCCGCTACTTAGCAAAAACGCGCCCATACTCGCCTGCAGCCCGATGCCGATCGTCTGGACGTCCGGCTTGATATATTGCATCGTATCGTAAATTGCCAGCCCGTCGTACACGCTGCCGCCCGGGCTATTGATGTATAGTTGGATATCTTTGTCGGGGTCTTCGTTTGCTAAGTGCAGCAGCTGCGCCACGATCGTATTCGCCGAGCCTTCCGTTACTTCCTCGCCTAAAAAGATAATCCGATCTTCAAGCAACCGGGAATAAATATCGTACCCGCGCTCGCCATCGCGCGTGCGCACGATTACATTTGGCACTAAATAATTTCGCATATCATTCATAGGTTTCATTGTACGCTGAATATTAGCACTCGTCAAGGGAGAGTGCTAATTCGCCCAATCATTCCTACTGCACCCTGGCTGCCAAACTACTACGTATCGTGGTTATCAACGATTAATTTATTACGCTCGGCAGTCTTTTCGCGATCCTTGTTCAGCAGCATTTGCGCTTCATCGGTATCAAGCGCAAGAATCTTTGCATATACGCCGCTGTCATTCCTGCCGGAGAGCACAAGTATATTTAGCTGCTCGTCGGCGTAAACAACATACTCGTCTCCGTTCTCTAGGTTGCTCGTACCGAAACACGCGGTATTAATTTCGGCTGTTCTGCGGCCGTCTTTCGAGACGGCGTAAATACCAATTGAATCTGCCACAAACAGTCCTTCCGGTGTTGTATTGTCGCTTGCAACAAAACCGTCCACGTTCGGCCCGATGAACAAGCTGTCGGCGTACGGTATTGCTTTGCGCAAAGCGTGATTGCTTGGCAATTCCGCCGTCAAACCAAACATTTTGTCTTTTTCATACGAAAGGAAATGCGCACCGAGCCGTTTGGCAGCATCCGCCGTCTTGCGCCATGGCTGCAAAAAGTATATTTCCGGCGGCGAATAAATCGGGCGTTTAATATGCGGATCTTTATGCAGTTCATCTTTCTCATTTATTGAATAACTTGAGTCCAGATGCCCCGAGCCCATTACCGTATGGTATGACGCATACTCATTTGCCTTGAGCGCGCAACCCTGCTTGAGCAGGTTCTGAATCGTATCAATCGCATACAATTGCACGAGACGCCCGCTGCTTTTGTCTTCGACGCGAGCGTCAAGCATTCCCTCATGCTCCAGACCTTCACCAATCTTCCTTGAACTAAGCAGATGGCCAATTTCATGCGCCGGTGCACAGCCGAACGGATCACCGTATGTTGATATATGAATTCTCGGATTGCTCGGATCTTGGTAGGCGATGCCAATTGCTTTTTCGCTCAACTCGGAATAATGGCTATCGAAAATCACCATCGTAATAACCGGCTTGCCATCATAGTCATCACCCTCTATGATTTGCTCGCGCGTTTCTTTTACGTACCGCTTAAACTGATCGGTCGTGTACATCGGCGCTTCATCGCTATCGTCTTTGCGCGGGCGTACGCCTTCCGGCTCAACGACTTTTTCGATATGTTTAATGTCTATCTGGTACTGCCCGCCAAGCGTTTGTTCAATTTGGTCAACATTATCTTGCGCTGCGCTCTCTATATGCTCGCGTCCCCACCGGCGCCGACTGTCAGTGCCATTGCCATCGCAGCTATCAGGGTCAATTGCCGAACCGTAAATCGCAACGACCCCCAGCGTCATCTCCACGGAATCATTTGGACCAATCCGCTCAAAACGGTCGTATAAATACTCGACCGCATCACGCACCTTATCGTTAATACCGGTTAACTCGCCAAAACCGCTAGCTACTACGCCTACCGCAGTGCCAACCGCAAGTTCTTGTAAAAACGATCGCCGTGAAACGCCCTTAGAGTTTTGACCGCCTGGTTCGGCACAATCCGAATCGCCATCAAAAACCTCCGAATTTCCAGAGAGGTCTGGTGTCTCTACAGAACCTGAAGCGCATGAGCATGCAAGCTCCTCATCTACCCCGTCTGGAATAGCAATCACCTCTTTGCAGTGTTCATACATATCTTTCTATTATATACCAAATATAAGCTTTTGTCAAAACAAACCACTTCCGTTATATTTTTCAACTGCTAAGCAAAAACATGAGCAACACGCCCAGCCATACCTAAAGCACCTATTTAGTGCCTCAATCTACTACGAGTTTAGTTCAACCAGCTTGTCGATCGTCTTTTCAGTGATCAGCCGATTCGCAACCTCGCGCTGCGCCTCGGGTTTATCAAAGTGTTTTGCCATCTTGGGATTGTTTGCATATTGCTGCTTATAGGTGTTAATATGTGCTGCCAACTCATCTGCCGTCGCTTCAATTTTCAGCTCTTTACTCAACTGTGCCAACACTAGACCTGCCTTAATGCGCGCGTCAGCGACATCGTTCGCTTCAGCTTTTACCCAGGCGTCACGATCGGCATAGCCCTTTTCTTTAAAATATTGTTCTAAAGTACGACCCCGATACATCAAATTCTGACGTAAATCCTGTTCCAGCGAACGAATTTGATCATCGCGCAATACCGATGGTACGCTCACTACACTCTTTGCAACCAGCTGTTTTACTAGCTCATCTTTCAAATCGTCTTTTGCCCTACGCTCTGCTTGCGCTGCAATCTCCGCTTTTATGTCCCTACGCAAATCATCCATTGACGTAAATGGACCAGCCTTTGCGGCAAATTTATCGTCGAGTGCAGGCAACTTTACGCTATTGACTTTTTTCACTGTCACTTCAAACACAACGTCCTGCCCAGCTAAGTCTTTCGCATGATAGTCCTTCGGGAATGCCAATTTAACGTCTTTTGTATCGCCTGCCTTCAGACTAACAAGCGCATCTTCAAATCCCGGGATGAAAGAATTTGAACCAAGCACTAGCGGATAATCTTTACCCGTGCCGCCCTGAAACGCCTCGCCATCTTTTTTACCGACGAAATCAATCACTGCCTCATCACCTATTTTTGCAGCGCGTTTGACTTCTTTCTTCTCCGACAGTCCTTTTTGGATTCGTTCAATCACTTCGTCAATTTCTTTTTTATCGACGTTAACCGCCGCTTTTTTCGCCTTAAGCTTTTTGTAATCACCTAATTTCACTTCAGGCAGTACATCTGCTTCGGCAGTAAACTCTAGTAGCTCGCCCGGTACGTATTTTTTAATTTCAACTTCGGGGCGGGCTAGCACCTGCAAATTGTTGTTCAAAAAAGCTTCGGCAACCGCACGGTTTAGCGCTGCGTCTAGCGTCTCCTGCGCCAACGCATTCAGATCGGCATGTTTTTTCACAATCTCAAGCGGCACATGCCCCGTACGAAATCCATTAACTTTGACTGTTTTTGCTAAGCGCTTTAGCGCCACCTGCTCAGCTGCTGCCAGTTCGGCATGATCCGCCGCGACCACTACTTTCACGCGCGTATCTGATTCGTGTGTTACTGTCGTCTTCATAACAGCACATTATAACAGATATACCGGTGTCTGTCAGGCGTCAAAGTCGTCCAAAAACTCCGACAAGTCAAAATCATCATCTTCGCGGACGCGCACGCGGCGGTCGCTCACGGCTGTTACGATTCGTTCAAACCCAACCGTCTTGTCTGTGCCGTCGCGCAAATTTTTCAGCGTATATATTTGCCGTTCCACGCTCGCCTCGTCGATAAGCATGACATACGTGATATCTTTTTCTACCGCCGTGACCAGCTGCTCTGCTAACGTTCGACCGGTATAGTCAACTTCGGTATGGATTCGTTCGCTGCGTAATTTTTCGGCGATTCGCTCCGCCGTATCAAATACGCGCCCAACCGCTGCCACGTACACTTCAGTTGCGCTCGGTAATCCTGCATGTCCGCTTTCTTCCAGAGTCTCAACGATATGCGCCATATCGCCCAACGATGCAACTAACGTTTCCAGCGACGGCGCGACCATTCGCCCACCGCGATATAATAATTTTTCATCGTTTGCGACAATATCAAACAATACGCCGGCTGTACAATCGGCATACGATAATGTTAAATCAAGCACTACGCCGGTGATACCGAGCACCTCAAGCCGCGCATACAATGCCGCTAAATCTTGGTATGCGTTATGCTCGCGCACCGCTTCAGGCAATTCCTCAGCATTTTTCGCCGCCAATACTTTGGCGAGCTGCTGCAAAATCGTGCCCGCCTGCATGCGCCCAACGATATCAATCGCGCGGTCACGGAACTCTACAGGTGTAAGCATGCGCTTTTCTGCAAGCAAGCGCGTCATAAGTTCAGTCTGTATTGCATCTAGCTCTAAATAATCCTCTAAGATTGCCTGCACGATTCGCGCGTCGTTCAATCGTATACGATAGCTCGTACGCGGCAGCCCGATCGCATCCAGGCTGCGCTTTGCAATAGCAATCGCCTCAACATCAGCACGCGGCGACTCGCAGCCAATATTGTCGTAATGAAAAACCCGCCCCGACCATGAATACGCCGGTCGTCCGAGCGAGCCGTTCGAAATCTTAAAACGCCGCGCATAATGTACCGACACCGGCATATCGTCGCCAAATTCTTCGTAGCCGTATAATTTTGCCGTTCGACGCCACGCCGACTCAATATGATGGCGCACACGAACAGATTGCGGGTAGTACAGCTCCTGGCCGCCCACCAAATTGGCTAACGAAGCTTTCATAAGAGCTATTATAGCATACTTGACTATATTTTGCAAGCATTTTATATTATGGATACGCTTAATTTTTGTATTAGAAAATACCCTCTAGCATAGAGCGTCATTGCAGCCTATATTGCCGTACCCACGCATACATCGCGATTCCAGCCGCTACGCCGACATTAAGACTGCGCGTACTGCCAAATTGCTCAATCGCAATAGTCCGGACAGCATACCGCAATAGCCCTTGGCGAATTCCTGAGCGTTCCGCGCCGAATAGCAGTACAGCATTTCTCGGTAGTTTCGTGCGGCTCAAAGGCTGCGAGCCATCAACATTATCAATCGCGATCAGTTCTTTGCCCGCAATCGCATGTATGAAGTCATCCGCCGCCGCATAGTAGTGCACGTGCAAGTATTTGTCGGTCATCATTGCGCCGCGCTTGTTCCATTGCCGCCGCCCAATAACATGTACGTGCCGCACGCCAAACGCATTCGCACTGCGCACGATCGTGCCCATATTAAAGTCCCGCTCGACATTATCAATCGCAATCTCTAGCGCTGAACCATGCGCGTCCAGATCATTGATAATTTGCTCCATCGGCACGCCTTTGTAACGGTTGACGACGTTGCGGGAGTCGCTAGGCGTCATCGGTAGTTCGTTCCGAAGCTGAAGCTTCTTCGTCTCTTCGCATCTTCAAAAAAGCCTGCATCAGTGCATTGTGCGCAACAGCTCCGGCGCTAAATGGTATTTGCCAAGAATCTTTCGGCCGCGTATCGAGCACATATTCATACTCGTCATTTATACACGCGACTCCATCTCCTGCAGAAATATCATTTGGCATATCTACGAGCCTGTCCAGCACAGCAATAGCAATAACGCACGGATCGTGCGGCAAGTCATCTATACGCGTTTCGACTTGATTGCCATCAATGTCTTCGTGCTTTACTGTCTGCTTTGCCATAGCGCCAGCGAGCGTACCTTGTTGCGACCGAATTCGATCGAGCGGGAACCTTTCAACTGTCATATAATCCTTTCTCGTTTGCATCATGATATACGAGCGGCAAACGTTTGATTTATTATTGACAATATCTACATTGTATCATGTTATATAATAAACATGAATTCATGCGGCTATTTACTTTGCGCCGAAGTGCCGGTATAATCAGATCGTAAGAGTCCGGAGCGACTAAAACTGGTGCACTTTTATATCCATAATGTATGCGGATGTGGCGGAATTGGTAGACGCGCTAGCTTCAGGTGCTAGTGCCAGCAATGGCGTGAAGGTTCAAGTCCTTTCATCCGCACCA